>Ga0193722_1000079_pt1 | contig 20627 bp, 16 predicted proteins | sample H2m1metaG_FD_143044 | JGI IMG/M metagenome (GOLD analysis project Ga0193722, IMG submission 143044) | Soil microbial communities from a riparian zone of the East river system, Colorado, United States - H2m1 | ecosystem: Environmental > Terrestrial > Soil > Riparian zone | place: USA: East River...
TTTTTGAGGCAATGATAAACAGGGTTGTTTCAGGATCAATTTTCTTAATCGTTTCAGCCAGATGAGTCCCATCCACATTGGAAACAAAATGAGGCCGGATCGACTGGTGATAAGGCCGAAGCGCTTCGGTTACCATATAAGGTCCAAGGTCGGAGCCGCCGATTCCGATATTCACAATATCCCGTATGGCCTTTCCTGAATATCCCTTCCATTGTCCCTGGAGCAGGCGATCGGAGAAATCCTTCATTTGTTCCAAGGCCTTGTTAACCTGAGGCATCACGTCCTGGCCATCGGATAGCATCGGTTGATTCGACAGGTTGCGCAATGCTACGTGCAGCACGGAGCGGTCTTCCGTCTGATTAATCCTGACCCCCTGAAACATGGCATCAATAGCTTCTTTCAACTGGCATTCTTCTGCCAGTTCGACCAGCAGAGAGGCCGTTTCGCCGGTAATGATATTTTTTGAGTAATCCACCAGGATATCTTCAAACATCAAGTGAAATTTTTGAAACCGTTCCGGGTCTTCGGCAAAGAGCTCGCGGAGGTGGGAGGCTTGCATGGAAAGAAAATGAGTCGTTAGCTTTTGCCAAGCCATTGTCTCCATGGGATTATTTTTGGGTAGCATGTTCTTAGTTCCTGGGTTTAGCTAATTCAAGGTCCCCGACATGTCGGGGCAGGCACAAAGAACACAAAGAACCACGAAGAACACAAAGGGAATTGAAATTTGGAACCATTACCCACCAACAACTGCTTTTAATTTCTCTACCAACCCGTCCCAGAGGTCCTGGAGTTCTTCCAGATCATCAAAGTCGGAATAGTCTGTTACTTTCAGAAATGTGGTTTGGGTAAGTTCATCCATTTCGAGGCGCAATTCAAAGTAGGAGTGATCCTTTTTTTCTTCGGGGATTTCCGGGATAAATTCAAACTTGGTAAAATGATTGATGCGATGGGCTTCCATGATGGCTTTGTGCTGTTCATTGTCCCATTCAAACGTAAATACTTTTTCTGGACTTATTTTCACATCATCGGCAAACCATTCTGAAAGGCCGCTGGCCGATTCGATGTAAGGATACAGCATTTTGATAGAGGCATGGATCTCATAATCGGCGGTAAATAGTTTCTTCCTGGCCATGCGGTGGATGATTGGATTTTAAGGTATGGCATTTTTTGATGTTGGGCAAATTAATAAATTGTTTTTGGCCACAAAGGCACGAAGATTTTGGTTAGGACCCGGGTGATTGCGCCTATCCAATTTCATGAGGTAGGGCTGAAATGCAAATTAGCGGATAGGAATCCGCTAATTCGGTTTTTTAGTAGCGAGAACGGGAGTTGAACCCGTGACCTCAGGGTTATGAATCCTGCGCTCTAACCATCTGAGCTACCTCGCCAAATTCACGTAAGGCCGCAAACTTACAACTTTTGAGATTATTTTGCCACGAAGACACGAAGGCACTACGTTTTTTTGACTTTTGCTCTACGTTGCCTTTTCTAATATCTTCCCCGCGTTATAGCCAATGATCCAACCATGTCCATAAAAAAAATACTTCGTGTCTTTGTGCCTTAGTGGCAAAGGGGCCCTTTTTATTCCTGGTTAGAAACTATGGCCTTGTTTTTGTTAAGACTAGCTTTGTCTACTCTTCTCAATGAAAAAGATTGACAAACTGATCCTTACTTCCTTCCTGGGCCCGTTCATTCTTACGTTCCTGGTCGTGGTATTCATTTTATTGACGCAGCACATGCTGAAGTATTTTGATGATATCATCGGTAAAGACCTTGGGTGGGGTGTACTCGGAACGCTGTTGTTCTATTTCGCCATTTTCATGACCCCTGTGGCCATGCCCCTTGCCGTGCTGCTGTCTTCCTTAATTACGTTTGGCAATTTGGGTGAACATTTTGAACTGACGGCCGTCAAAAGTCTGGGCATATCCCTGGTACGAAGCCTGGTACCGATCTTCGGTTTTGTCCTCATCCTGACCGCCATCGCCTTTTGGGCAAACAACAACTTGGTTCCGAAGGCGGCCCTGGAAGCCTACAGCCTGCTCTACGATATCAAGCAAAAGAAGCCAGCGCTGGACCTGAGAGAAGGTGCCTTTTACAGCGCGATCCCCGACATCAATATTAAGGTAAACGACAAACTGCCCGACGGAAAAACCCTGCGCGGCGTGATCATTTACGATCATCGGGGCACGGCCGGCAATAAACAAGTAATCATCGCGGACTCCGGGAAAATGTATACGATTTTGAATGACCAATACCTGAAACTGGAGTTGTTCAAAGGATTCCGCTACACCGAAGGCACCACGGCCGAACAAGGTATCTCCAGCAGGCAAATGGCAACAGAGAATCTAAGCAAGACAAAGTTTTCCAAGATGCAGGTGGTGTTCGACCTTTCGTCTTTTGGATTGAACCGGACGGATAAGAAATGGTTCCAGGGCAATCGCATCATGCGGAACATGGCCGAGTTGGATTCAGACATGGATTCGGTGAACGGAGAGATTAATACGCAGAAAATTTATATCTATAAAACAAAGGAAAACTTCTTCACCTATCATTTCAGACGCGATACCTTGAAGCTGTCTGCAGGCCTTTAGTAAGAAAAGAGACTCTATTTTCCAAGCCAAAGCCCGTGCCAAAACCGGTGCGCCCGGAACGCCCCCCGTCACGACCGTGAGTCCTCCTCCCTCTGTCGTTCTCGCATTCAACATCCATCCGGTGATTGACGAAAAGACGAAAGCAAAATCAGACAGCCTGTTCACGTTGCCGGCCAGAAATAACGAGATCGTTTCAGGGTTGAACTCGGCAAGAATGATGAAAAGCCAGCTACTGAATTCCACGACCATCATGGATGATCATGACTTCCGGTACAAAGAATTTCAAATTCAATGGCACAAGATCCTTGCCAACTCGCTGGCCTGCATCGTCATGTTTTTAATTGGTGCGCCATTGGGGGCCATCATCAAGAAAGGTGGACTGGGAATCCCCGTACTCGTCTCCATCTTCTTCTTCATTGTCTTTTATCTGCTCTCCATGATCGGGGAGAAGTGGGCGAAGCAGGGAACGATTTCCGTACCCATCGGCATTTGGACGGCCAATCTGGTCTTACTGATTATCGGCCTGTTATTTCTCCGGCAGGCCCGTGCCGACGCCAGGCTATTTGACGCTGACTTCTACAATGTCGCCCTGGACAAACTAAAAACCTGGTTTGCGAATAGAAAGTTAGCCAAAACAGCCGCTGCCTGAGTTTGCTAATTCATGTGAATTCAATAACTTTGCGGATTAAATTGACAAAAAAGCAAAATTTTTAGCGATGTATCTGAATTCAGAAAAGAAGCAAGAGTTATTTAGCAAGCATGGGTTTGCCAAGACGAAAACCGACACGGGTTCTCCGGAATCTCAAATCGCGCTGTTTACGCACCGGATCAATCACTTAACAGCGCATTTAAAAGGCCAGAAAAAGGACTTTTCTACCCAGCAAGGCTTATTGAAGTTGGTAGGACAACGCAAAAAGCTGCTGAACTACCTCCAGAAGATCAATATTGGGCGCTATCGGTCGATTATCACCGAGTTGGAACTCAGAAAATAAGAAGTCAAAAGAAGCGGACAGGGAACCCGAAAAGTGGTTCCCTTTTCGCTTTTTATTTAATTACCCGGGAAGATGGGTGTCCCTCTTTCCTTCAAAAATACATTTATGAATACCAACAAAGTACTATCCAAGACCTGTAAACTGCCTGACGGCCGTGAAATTATTGTTGAAACCGGAAAACTAGCCAGGCAGGCAGACGGTTCAGTTGTTGTTCGAATGGGCAATACCATGCTCCTTGCTACCGTGGTAGCCAACCAGGAGGGTAAAGAAGGCGCTGATTTTCTGCCGCTCTCCGTTGATTACCAGGAAAAATTTGCTTCCACCGGCAAAATTCCGGGAGGCTTTTTAAGACGCGAAGGAAGACTCTCTGACTACGAGATCCTGATCAGCCGGTTGGTCGACCGCGCTATTCGTCCTCTGTTCCCGGATGATTACCACGCCGAAACACAGGTTAATATTCAATTGATGTCTGGCGATGAAAATGCCTTGCCGGATGCATTGGCCGCATTTGCAGCTTCATCCGCATTGGCCGTATCGGATATTCCTTTCCAGGGGCCCATCTCTGAAGTCAGGGTGGCACGCGTTGAGGGTCAGTTTATTATCAATCCTACCCTTGAGCAAAAAGAGAAGGCGGATATTGACCTGATCGTAGGCGCCTCCATCGACAATATTCTGATGGTGGAAGGTGAATCCAAAGAGGTAAGCGAAGATGACCTGCTGGCCGCACTCAAGGTCGCACACGAGGCTATTAAAGATCAGTGCCGGCTTCAGATCGAGTTGACCCAGGAAACAGGCAAGACACAGAAAAGAACGTACGACCACGAGGTAAAAGACGAAAACCTAAAAGTGGAGTTGCACAAATTGTTGTACGACAAGGTCTACGCCGTTGCGCGTCAACAGGTTGCGAATAAAAAAGTCCGTTCGGAAAATTTTGATAAAGTACTGGAAGAGTACCTGGCAAGCCTTCCGGAAGACACTACCATTAATAAGGATCTGGTTAAGAAATATTATCACGATATCAACAAGAAGGCTTGCAGGGACCTGGTCCTGAATGAAGGCGTTCGCCTGGATGGAAGAAAGCCACGCGAAATCCGTGCCATCTGGACTGAGATCGATTATCTGCCTTCGGCCCATGGATCGGCAGTGTTCACCCGCGGGGAGACACAATCGCTGAGCACGGTTACATTGGGTACTAAGCTCGATGAGCAATTGATAGATGGAGCGATGTATTCGGGTTCGAACAAGTTTATGCTCCATTATAACTTTCCAGGCTTTTCCACAGGGGAGGTAAAACCAAACCGCGGCCCGGGAAGGAGAGAAGTAGGACATGGTAACCTGGCCCATCGCGCACTCAAACAAGTATTGCCCCAGCAAGAGAATAACCCCTATACGATCAGGATCGTATCGGATATATTGGAGTCCAACGGCTCATCCTCTATGGCAACGGTCTGTGCCGGTTCCCTGGCCCTGATGGATGCAGGTATCCAAATCAAAGGCCCGGTTTCAGGTATTGCGATGGGTATGATATCCGATGCAAGTACAGGCAAGCATGCTATTCTATCCGATATCCTCGGGGACGAAGACCACCTTGGAGACATGGACTTTAAAGTGACCGGTACGGCACAGGGAGTCACAGCGTGTCAGATGGATCTGAAAGTGGAGGGATTAACGTATGCCCTTCTTAAGGAAGCCCTCGATCAGGCAAAGGAAGGACGCCTTCACATCCTGAACGAGATGAAAAAGACCATTTCGGCACCCAAGGCCGATCTGAAGCCACATACACCGCGCGCTTATACCATTTTTATCGACAAAGACCAGATTGGCGCCGTCATTGGCCCCGGTGGTAAGGTCGTTCAGGAGATCCAGAAAACAACGGGCGCTACGATTGTTATTGAAGAAACAAACAATAAAGGCGTAGTGAATGTATTTGCTAATAATCAGGCCGTTATGGATGCCGCGGTAAGGCGGGTTAAGAACATTGTCGCTGTTCCCGAAGTAGGCGAAATCTATGACGGTGTAGTTAAATCCATCATGCCTTTTGGCGCATTTGTCGAATTTATGCCTGGCAAAGACGGCTTGCTGCATATTTCCGAAATCAAATGGGAACGACTTGAGAACATGGATGGCGTATTGGAAGTGGGGGAGCAAGTAAAAGTGAAACTGGTCGAAGTAGACAAGAAAACGGGAAAATTCAGGCTTTCCCGGAAAGTTCTACTACCCCGGCCTCCGGCTTCGCCGAAAAAGGAAGAAACGGCTAATGTGTAAGATTTAAAAATTAAGCTTTAAAATCAGATCTCGCTGAATTTAAGTCACTATGCTGGAATTAGCCCCTGTGGTGAAATTTGTGTTGAGGGGCTTCCAATTTTAAATCTTAAATTTTAATCTTAGATTTTGTTTTTCGAACTAAATGTTCGTTTTTCCGTGTTAGAATTACGGGTAGAAACTGAAATACGGCAATGAGACAGCTAAAAATCAGTAAACAGATCACCAACCGGGAGAGCCAGTCCCTCGATAAATACCTGCAGGAGATTGGAAAGGTGGACCTGCTCACGCCGGACGAAGAAGTAGAACTCGCCAAGAGGATCAAGGAAGGCGATCAGATTGCGCTGGAAAAATTGACGAAAGCCAACCTTCGCTTTGTAGTTTCGGTAGCGAAGCAATATCAAAATCAAGGTCTCTCCCTTGGAGACCTGATCAACGAAGGAAATCTGGGACTGATCAAAGCGGCACAACGCTTTGATGAAACAAGAGGGTTTAAATTTATTTCCTACGCCGTGTGGTGGATCCGTCAGTCGATCCTTCAGGCTCTGGCAGAGCAATCCCGCATCGTTCGGCTGCCCCTCAACCGCGTTGGATCCTTAAATAAGATATCAAAAACATTTTCAGAGCTTGAGCAGAAGTATGAGCGCGAGCCTTCTCCGGAAGAATTAGCAGAAGTGCTGGAAGTCACTACGGCCGAGGTAGTCGACACGATGAAAATTTCGGGCCGGCACGTGTCCATGGATGCACCTTTTGTTCAGGGAGAAGAGAACAGTTTGCTGGACGTTCTGGAAAATGATAGTGAAGAGACTCCGGATTCAGGTCTGATGACTGACTCATTGAGGAGGGAAGTTCAGCGAGCGCTGTCTACCCTGACCCAAAGGGAATCGGATGTGATTACGCTGTACTTTGGTCTAAATGGCGAGCATGCCATGACGCTCGAAGAGATAGGAGAAAAGTTTAACCTCACCCGGGAGCGGGTGCGGCAGATAAAGGAAAAGGCTATTCGAAGGCTGCGGCATACATCGAGAAGCAAGGCCTTAAAGCCTTACTTGGGTTAAGAATGTTTCATTTTGCATTAAATTCGGGGTCTCAGATAGTGAGACCTTTTTTGTGTCACAATTTGTTAATAGAGTATGGCATCAGAAAAGCATAAAGTTTTAATCATAGGTTCAGGCCCGGCCGGGTACACAGCAGCGATTTACGCCGCACGCGCCGGGTTGAAGCCCGTCCTCTTTACCGGTGGTCAGCCGGGGGGTCAACTAACCACTACCCACGACGTGGAGAACTTTCCGGGTTATCCTGACGGAATCAACGGACCGCAGATGATGGTCGATTTGCAAAAACAAGCAGAGCGGTTTGGGACGAAGGTAAATTTTGGTGTAGTGACCTCGGTTGATTTTTCCGGTTATCCCCTGAAAGTTACAGTGGATGAAAAGAACGAAATGGAAGCAGAGTCGGTCATCATTGCCACCGGCGCTACCGCAAAGTATTTAGGCATTCCATCGGAAGAAAAGTTTGCCAACCGTGGTGTCTCGGCCTGCGCGGTTTGTGACGGCTATTTTTACAGAGGCATGGAAGTAGCGGTTGTCGGGGCGGGTGATTCGGCAGCGGAAGAAGCCACGTACCTCGCGAACCTCTGTACGAAAGTTCACCTTATTGTAAGAAAAGAGGAAATGCGCGCTTCCAAGATCATGCAAAACAGGGTGCTCAACAATGCCCTCATCGAAGTACACTGGAACACGGAGACGGAAGAAATTCTGGGCGATGATTCCGGTGTTACCGGCGTACGCGTGATCAACAACAAGACCGGAGAGAAGAAGAAGTTGAAAATACAAGGATTCTTTTTGGCGATTGGTCATAAGCCCAACACGGATATTTTCAAACGGGAGATCGATATGGATGAGGCCGGTTATATCAAGGTGGTCCCGGGCACAACCAAAACCAATATTGAAGGCGTATTTGCCGTTGGCGACGTAGCGGACAGGGTTTACCGCCAGGCGGTCACGGCTGCGGGGACAGGCTGTATGGGGGCTCTGGATGCTGAGAAATTCCTTCAGATGAAGGAAGCAGAATTGGCCCACGCTTAATATGAAATTAGATATCCTGGTATTGGCGGCACATCCGGATGATGCGGAGTTAGGCTGTGCCGGAACCATCCTAAAACAGATTTCTTTGGGTCATAAGGTCGGTATTGTGGACCTTACAAAAGGTGAATTGGGGACCCGCGGTACTCCGAAGATCCGGGAACAGGAGGCATCACATGCAGCCCGTCTTTTGGGGGTCTCCGCCCGGGAAAACCTCAATTTGGCAGACGGGTTCTTTGAGAACGACAAGCCCAATCAAATGGCCGTCATTCAGGCCATCCGAAAGTATCAACCTGAGATTGTCCTCGCCAATGCTACCTATGACCGCCATTCCGATCATGGCAGGGCAGCGCTGCTCGCTCATGAGGCCTGTTTCCTCTCGGGTTTAGTCAAAATTGAAACGATAGAGAACGGAAAATCCCAATCTGCCTGGCGGCCGAGGGTTATGTATCATTACGTCCAAAGTCAATTGATGCTGCCCGACCTGATTGTTGATATTTCCGACTTCTGGGAACAGAAAATGGAAGCCGTCCGTGCATATAAATCGCAGTTCTACGATCCCACAAGCAAAGAGCCAGAGTCGTATGTGTCCAATCCCAATTTTTTGAGAATGGTGGAAGCCCGGGCAATTGAATTCGGGCATGCTATTGGGGTACGGTATGCAGGGGTATACGGTGAGGAGGCCGATGGGGGTGAAGAACCTACTCGACTTAAGTTGAGGGATTGGTATGTATGGGCCTGGTGGATCTTACCAGGTTTTACCCATAATGACTTGGCCCATACGCACGAACTAAAATAGGAATATCATACCGGGCACGCTCGAGATATACTATGAAAGATAAATGATGTTTGACCCAGTACCCCAGAGTCCCTCGGGGTGACGGTCGCACAAGTGCATTTCATAGCTTCTTCTGCACCTTGATTACATCGGGATCCCGGGTCATGCATAACGCAACTTTTCATAGGCCAGCTTTGGCAGTGCCCGGGATGACATTCCATAGGGTGGTCGCCCCAAACGCTAAGATCCAACCCCTACGTTACGGTGCCAACCTATTTATCTTCCACTCACCCTCAATCCGCGTGTAAACAATTCTATCATGCAACCGATTAAGTCGTCCCTGCCAAAACTCAATTTCAAGCGGCTCCACCCCATACCCTCCCCATTGATGCGGTTTGGGCAGGACATCCTTTCCTTCAAAACGCTTTTCAATTTCTTTCACACGTTCCTCCAGAATAGTTCGGTCGCGGATGAGAGAACTTTGGGGTGAGGCCCACGCACTGACCTGGCTGGCGCGGGGTCTGCTTTGGAAATAGTTTTCCGATGTAGCGGCATCCAGTCGCTGAGCGACCCCTTCAATCCGTATTTGCCGCTCAAGATCCGGCCAGAAAAAATTCAATGCGCAAGCCTGATTCTTTTCCAACTCTTTCCCTTTTTGACTTTGGTAATTCGTGTAGAACATGAATTTACCACCCGTTATGCCCTTTAGCAAAACAATCCGCGAAGAAGGCCTTCCGTCTTCCGAAATCGTTGCCAGGTTCATGGCGTTGGGTTCCGGGACCGTTGCCTTCACCGCTTCTGTAAACCACCGGTCGAATTGGGCGATAGGATCCCTGTCCACCGACTGGCTATCGAGCGTTGATTTCCTGTATTCTGTGCGGAGATCCTTCATAAAAGGGCAACTGAAAAATTATTAAAACAAGTCATTTGCAACTGTTCGAAAGGTATGTTTTATTCAAGGTTGCAAAAAGCCTGAGAACTAAATTATTCAACCTTCGTTTTTGTAGAAATGGAATTCTTCAAATACAAAAATAAACTTAAGCCGGAAAAAGGCAGGATTTTGGTTTCGGAGCCCTACCTGCCCGACCCCAATTTCGACCGGACCATTGTTCTTTTGTGTGAACACAACGAAGAAGGATCGTTTGGTTTTGTACTCAACAAGCCATCGGAAGCCGCCGTCAATGAGGTACTCAATGACATCAAAAGCTATCCGGGAAAGGTGTACGTCGGGGGGCCGGTTCAGCAGGATACCCTTCACTTCATCCATCGCTACCCCGCACTGGAAGATTCCGTGGAGATAGCTGAGGGTATTTTTTGGGGTGGCAATTTTGACCGGTTGGTTTTTCACCTGCAGACCAAACAGATCGGTCCCGAAGACGTCAAGTTTTTTGTTGGTTATAGCGGATGGTCGCAAGGCCAATTGGAGGAGGAGATGGAAATGGATTCCTGGATTGTGACCGATAAGGTTACGGAAGAACTGATCTTTGAAACCAATCCGAAGGTCATGTGGCAGAAAGTGTTGAAGAACATGGGGGGTAGATTTTCAGTATATTCCAATTATCCGGCGGACCCGCGGTTGAATTGAGTTGGGCCCATTTTTCAGGAGGCACGGTTTGAATTAGGTAAAAACAGGGATGAAATCATTGACTTTAGGAATCCAATTTTAGAAGAAAATGGATATCCTGGCGGAGAAATTACAATTGATTGAATGGTTGGCCAGCCTTAATAACACTACGATTCTCAAGCGATTTATAATCTACCGCGTTAAACCAAGAAAACACCAAATCGAATTAATTAACATTCGTGGTGTCCGACAAAAGCCTTTAAAGTAAATCTTCTGTTCCTGGTCAAAACTGATCTGATCTAAAAGCGTTATAGCTCAATAAATTGGCCCGAACCTGTAGCGAGGGGTGCTGAAAAGGGGTTTTCTGTACACTCAAATTACCTCCCGTATCCCCTTTGAATTGGATGAATTTAGTATTTTTACAAATAGGCGGACAGAACGAGCGCATCGAAATGGAAAACGAGAAGGAAGTAGAAGAGGAGAAAGTATTGGAGAAGCCCACAGAGGAGAAGCCGCCCCGTGCCGCTGTGGAGGATTCGTCCCCTGATTTGGGTGAGACGGATGGCTCCGAGCAGGAAATCCTGGAGGAAAGCGAAGAGCCTGTGAAAGTCACCGACTATTCCCTTTTTTCAAAAAAGGATTTCGTTGATTTGGCTCATGCCCTTTCTCAAGACGGCAATTTCAGGAAAGTCGATTCCGTACTCCGTGAAATCAAGCCCTTGTACGACGAAATTCGCGAAAAGGAAAAAACAAAGGCCATTGAACGCTACACGAAGGACAATGGCGCCGTAGATGGTTTTGAATTTAAGGGCGATGAGTGGGACCGTGCGTTCGATGCGACTCTGAAATTAATTCGCGACAAAAGAAATCAGTTCTACAAAAGCCAGGAGGAGCAAAAGTCCGAGAACCTTCGCAAAAGGCTGGAGATTCTGGAGAAACTCCGTTCCCTGGTGGACGCCGATGATTCGGAACACAGCTTTCATCATTTCAAGCAGCTTCAACAAGACTGGAAAAGCATTGGACAAGTAGCAGTCGGCCAGGTGAAAACACTCTGGGCGAACTATAGTGCGTTGGTCGACCGGTTTTATGATCATCGAAGCATTTACTTTGAGCTCAAGGAACTGGACCGCAAGAAGAACCTGGAGGCCAAGGGCGAACTATGCGAAAAAGCCGAGCGGTTGCTGACTGTTTCCAGCATGAAAGAGGCGATCCACGAGCTCAACGAACTCCATCATGAATTCAAGCATATCGGGCCTGTCCCGAAGGACGACAAAGAGATCGTTTGGCAGCGTTTTAAAGCTGCTTCCGACACCCTGTATACCCGGAGGGATGCCTATGTCTCCGGACTACAACTTTCCCTTGCGAAAAACCTGGAAGAAAAATTAAAATTGGCGGAAGAGCTGGCCGTCTTTGCCACTTTTCAATCCGACAGAATCAAGGAATGGAATGGCAAGACGCAGGAGATCATGGAGATCCAAAAGAAATGGGCGACGATAGGAGCGGTGCCCCGTGCCAGGGCGAAAGAGATCAACAAAAAATTCTGGTCCTCCTTTAAGGCATTTTTCAATGGCAAGAATTCTTTCTTCAAAAGACTCGATGAAGAACGCGACAAGAATTTACAGTTGAAAAGCGAGATCATAAAAAAAGCCCTTTCCTTGCAAGACAGCAGTGACTGGGACAAGACTGCCAACGAACTAAAAGAGCTGCAACAGCAGTGGAAAGAAGCAGGACCGGTGCCGGAGAAATTCCGTGAAAAGATTTTCCAGGAGTTCAAGCAAGCCTGCGATCATTTCTTTGAGCAGCGTCGTGGCCAGTTCGAAAAGGCGGACCGCGAGCAGGAGGAAAATCTACGCGAGAAGGAAATCATTTGCGCCGAATTGGAGCGATTGACGGCGGAGAAGGCAGGGTCATTAGACCAGTTGACGGAACTTCAGAACAAGTTTAATTCATTGGGTTTTGTTCCCAAGCGGGCGATCTCCGGCATGAAGAGCCGTTTCAATGAGGCCGTAGATAAATTTATCGCTTCCCTGGAGATCACGTCGGATGAACGGGATAAGGCATTGTTGGAAGTGCAGCTAGGGAACCTGAAAAATGACCCCGATGCCGACCGCAAGCTTTACCAGAAGGAGCAGACGATCCGGAAGCGCATCACCAAGGCAGAAAATGACATCGCCGTCCTGCGCAATAATTTAGAGTTCTTCGGCCGCTCCAAAAATGCAGAGAAATTCAAGGATGAATTTAATGCCAAGATTGGTGTAGCCAGTGAACATCTGCTTCAGTTGAAAAACCAGCTTAAAATGCTGAGAACAGTGACCTTATAAATTTGCAATCCCGGTTACTTCCATTACTTTTGCCCCTCTTTAACGCCTCCTTAGCTCAGCTGGTAGAGCAACTGACTTGTAATCAGTAGGTCGTTGGTTCGATTCCGACAGGGGGCTCTAAATAAACAGGCAGTCACGGAATGTAGCTGCCTTTTTATTTCTCCGGGTTTTACTGATGCTGCCAGCATCGCTCGTTGGCATTGGTTGTCATGCGCTTGCACTGGGCTCCAGCTTTTGTCGTAGCGGTACATCGCCGGCTAATTACATTTCTGATTTTCGGAACTTGAGTTTGTTTTTGCGAAGTGATTTTCGTCGGGGGCGAACAGACCGAGCAGGCGGTGAACCCGGCCGTTTCCCGATAAAAGGTCATCCAAGCAGATCAAACTTGATGCGGTAAAAACAACGCGTCACATACGGAATAGTAAGTCCAAGGCAAAGGTGTTGAAAACTGCTACTTTTCAAGCACCGGAGGAACTTCCAAGGTTACTCACGTATAAACGAGCCAAACCGGAATATTCCTATTATCTTTAAAAAATCCCTGTAGTATGAATAGATTTCTTCCCCTGGTTTCCGTGTTGATTGTATCGGGTGCGTGCCATACGTCAGATTCTCCCAAAAAGAAAGGCTTTGTAGACCTGGCCGGAATTGACTCCACCATAAAGCCGGGCGACAATTTTTTTCGCTATGTCAATGGACCCTGGTACGACACGGCGAAGATTGCGGACGATCAATCAGGCGTTGGTTCCTATATGTTCCTGAACATTCCGCAAAAACGACTTCTTCAGAATATTCTCGACAGCGTTTCAAAAAGTAAAAACACGAATAGAAGCATTGAGCAAAAGGTAGGCGACTTTTACGCTTCCGGTTTGGATACGGCAACGATCAACCGGCGTGGATACCAACCCGTCCAACCCGCCCTAAAGCGTATCGATGCTATCGCCGATGTGCCGTCGCTCATCAGGTTTGTGGCAACGGAATTGAATTCAGGTAATCGCTCCATTATTGGTTTTGGCATCTCGCCTGACAATAAAAACAGCAGCATCAACATCGCCCATGTTTATCAAACCGGAATCGGCATGCCCGACCGGGATTACTATTTTAGAACCGATTCGGCTACGATCCGCATTCAGAAGGCCTATAAAAGATACGTCGGCGCGTTGTTCCAATTAACCGGCACGGGCATGACTGCTGCCATAAAAAATGCGGACATTGTCTATGGCGTTGAGAAACAGCTTGCGGCATCTCATAAAACAAATGTTGAGCTCAGGGATGTGAACAGCAATTACAATAAGACAGCGGTAGCAACGGTCAGCAAGAAACAATCAAATCTGGATTGGGTAAAGGCGCTGGAGAATTTGGGTGCAAAGACGGATTCCATTGACATGGCTCAGGTTGCCTATTATGACAAGTTAAATGCGTTGTTGAAGTTCATTCCGATCGGTGACTGGAAAATTTATCTGAAGGCAGGCACCCTGGAGAACTACGCCAATCTGCTCAGCAAGCCCTTCGTGGATGCGTCATTTGAATTCTCGAAGGCATTGTCCGGACAGGCCGTGCAGAAATCCCGTAGACAGATCATGACTGAACGTGTTGATGCCTCGTTGGGACAAGCGCTGGGACAGCTCTATGTTAAAAAATATTTTAATGAAGCCGCAAAGAATCGTGTGCTGGCGTTAGTGAATAATCTCCAGAAAGCCTTTGAGAACAGGATTAACCATCTTGACTGGATGAGTGACAGCACAAAGCAAAAAGCAAAAGAAAAACTATATGCGATCACCAAAAAGCTGGGGTATCCGGACAAATGGCGGGAGTATAACAAAGTGCAGATTGACCGATCCAACTACTTCGAAAACGTACTCTCGCTCAACGATAATGATTGGAAATTTGAGTTGGCAAAGCTGAACAAGCCGGTCGATAAAACAGAATGGGGAGCAACTCCCTCTACGGTTACTGCCTACTACAATCCGTCTTTTAATGAGATCGTTTTCCCGGCTGGCATTTTGCAATTTCCCTACTTTGATTTTGCGGCGGATGACGCCATCAACTATGGGGGAATCGGGATGGTGATTGGTCATGAACTGACACACGCCTTTGATGACCAGGGTGCGCAGTTCGACAAAGAAGGCAACGTAAAGAATTGGTGGACGAAGGAGGATTACGAGAAGTTCAAGGCAAAGACAAAAAGAGTAGTGGAGTTATATAGTTCGTTCACCGTTTTGGACAGTGTTCATATCAAGGGTGCCTTGACGGTGGGCGAGAACACGGCCGACAACGGTGGGGTTGCCATAGCCTACGACGCGTTTAAGATGACTCCGCAGGGACAAGATTCTGTCAAGATCGATGGCTTTACTCCCGATCAAAGGTTCTTTCTATCCATTGCGCGGATCTGGAGAGTAAAAACGAGAGATGAATTCTTGCGAACGTATGTGAACAACAATCCACATTCACCCGCGATGTGGCGTGTAAATGGTCCACTGATGAACTTTGCCCCGTTTTATCAGGCATTTAACGTGCAGCCTGGCGATAAGAATTACAAAGCGGATGGCCAGAGAATAAGGATTTGGTAAATTTAATTGCTGGTCGCGAATTAACCCATTCCAGACAACAATTGACGGCGAATCCTGCTTTTGCGCCGAAGCGCCTCTGCGGTGAAAATTCACCGCCCATAGCATTAGATTGGAAGCCGTCCATTTTGCACAAGCCATCAACTATCTGGAGGCCTATAATTTAGAAATCAGATTCCTTAGTTAAACGGTTCATAATCAGGAAATTGAAATTTGGGAACTACGCGAAAGGAGTGATCACATAGTCCGAAATTTCCACATAAAGCTGAATGTAAAATACGAAGTGGGGGCTGTTTTAATTGACCCCGATAAGAATCGTACTATTATTTCTTCTGAATATGGGCTTAACGTTATTGGGATTGGTTTGGGCGCGATTTGCCGGGGATTTCTGACATTATTGGCTGTGCGATGACCGTGCATAAAGTGTTGGGCAATGGGAACCAAGAAGTGATCTATCAACTAGCATTATCTGAACGGTGCTTCCAATGAGCCATGCAGTAAACAGTAGACCTGCAATAGGTCTGCAGCTTGCAAATCAAAAATTCCATTCAACCCCAAGCCAACACACTCAAGATTGATCCTCTAAAGAAAAGGTTTATTTTTGTTTTTACGCTTATGAGCAATAGAATTCTTTCGATGGTACGCGGGGTCGGCACGGAACATGCAACCGAGAAATCAGAAATAAGCAACATTGTCATTACCAATCAGATCAGCGTTCTCTTGGCTGCCCTTCCGTTAATTTACGTGGGACTCAACGTTTACAACCAGGGCTGGGCTCGCATTACCCTTCCAATTATTACCCAACCGCTGTTTTTTCTGATCCCCATTTTGTTCAATTATTTAGGGTACACGACCGCGAGCAGGGTACTGATAAGCTGGTCCATGCCGTTTTTAGCCATGCTTTTTTCAATTTATAATAAACGGCTCGGACTGGACCATGAAACATCGCACTACATGGGAATTCGCTTCTCCATTCTGGCATCGGCCGTCATTCCATTCTTGGTGTTTCGATTGAAAGAAAGCTTGCTGATCGCCCTTTCATTATTGCCAACCTTCATTTCGCTGATCGCCTTTGACCTTATTCATGATTTATTTCAAGTAGGTTACTCGACGGTAGGCCTGCAGGATAGCGGGTATAGCCTCACCACCATGCGAGTCATGATTGCGTTTTTGCTGGTCACCGGGGCCTCGCTGGTGCTTAAACGGTCGGTGGAGAGAAATGAAACCTTGAATTGGGAGCTCATTTCCAAACTGACCGAGTTGAACAACGAAATTCAGACGCAACTGGAGGAGATCACGGCTCAAAATGATCAAATCGTACTCCAAAAAGAAAAACTCGAAGACCAGTATGTTGAGATCAGAATTCACCGGGACGAATTGCATCAACATAAGGAGAAACTTTCCTACGCGCTTCAAACGATCAACCTGCAACACGAAGTTCTCCTGAACGAAAATAGGACGCTGGAATTTGAGGTCTTGAAAAAAAATAAGGAGTTATCCCAAAATAACCAGCAGCTGATCCGGTACAACAACGATTTGCAGCAATTCTCATTTACGGTTTCCCATAACCTAAGGGGGCCGGTGGCGACGATACTCGGCCTGATGAATATCATCAATAGGGAGACCATTGATCCGCACAATCTTGAGGTCTTCGTCAACCTGGAGAAGACGATTTCCCGGCTGGATGAGATCATTCGCGATTTGAACCGGATTTTGGATATTCAAAACGAAGTATTTCACGCCCGGCGGCCGATCCATTTCCCCACGGTCGTAAAAGAAATCAAGGAATCCTTTCACAGAGACATTGAACAATTTGGAATTTCCTTCATCGAGGAGGGTGACCACGTCGTTAATCTTGTCTCTATCCCGCCCCTGGTTAATAGCATCGTGTACAACCTGGTGAGCAACGCTATCAAATACCGTTCACCGGACAGGAGACCGGAGATCCGGATTACAAGCAAAGAACAGGAAGACTTTTATATTATTAAAGTCTTTGACAATGGCATTGGGATCGACGTCAATGCGCATCGTACAAAGCTTTTTCAACTTTATAAGCGTTTCAATACCCATACGGAAGGCAAAGGTATAGGGCTTTACCTGATTAAACTTCAAACCGAAATTCTGGGCGGTCGTGTTGAATTGTTGAGCGAGGTTGATCGTTTTACAGAGTTTACCATATACTTGCCTCGGCTACCCGGTGCCTGAATGGGGATTTTTATGATTTCTTTGATTTTAGCGATTCCCTTTACGGCAATCATAATGAATCACACGGAGTCCCAGGAATCACAGTTCAGACCGGTAATCATAAAAATCCCAGGAATTACCGCTCACAGAATTTCACTGAAAAGAGTCTTGATGGTAAGCGTTTGACCAATCGGAAATTTAGTATAATTGGACCAAAACAAATTTACCGTTCCCGACATGAGGCTGATCACGTTTACCCTCCTGCTAATCCTGTCCATCGCTACATCCGTCTCCGCACAGGAAGGAGCGGTGATTTATAAATCCTACTGTGCGGGTTGCCATGGCGCCCAATTGCAAGGAAACTCCGCGGCTAAATTGATCAAGACGGATTGGAAATATGGAAGGGGACGCGATGCGATCTTTCGCAATATCAAGTACGGCATTCCCTCCACCGAAATGATAAAATGGGGAGGGGCGTTAAAGGATGAAGAGATCAGGGCAGTGGTTGATTTTATCGTTTCAGCGCAGGAAGTTCCACCCCGTACCATAAGACCGATCCCGGACAGGTTAACCACAAAAGAGTACACCCTTAAGGTTGAAAAGTTAGTAACCACCGGCCTTCACACTCCATGGGGCATTGAGTTTGTCGATAGCCATCGTGCATTGATCACGGAAAGAACCGGTGCCATTCGATGGATGGTCGATGGCAAACTGGATTCGGTGCCGATCCAGGGGGTGCCGAAAACATATTCACAACATACGACAGGCGGCTACATGGATATTGCCCTTGACCCTGCGTTTCCAAGAAATGGATGGGTTTATTTTGCCTTCAGTCACACCAAAGGAAACCCTGCAGACACAAATAAAGTTGCGGGTATGACCAAAGTGGTGCGGGGCAAGATCAAGGGTCATCAGTGGACGGAGGAACAAACTTTGTTTGAAGTGCCCGACTCACTAAAAATATCAGGCGGAAACCGGTGGGGTTCGCGATTGATGTTCGACAAGAAGGGTTACTTATACTTTTCTATCGGCGACATGGCCCGGGCCAATGATTCACAAAACCCCGGCAAGCCGTCGGGAAAAGTCTATCGGATTCATGCCGATGGATCAATCCCAAAGGACAATCCATTCGTGGGAAAGAGCGGCGCTCTAGCCGCTATCTACACCATCGGCAACCGCAACATCCAGGGCATTGCTGAACACCCGGTTACAGGAGAGATCTGGGCAACAGAGCATGGACCCATGGGAGGGGATGAGGTTAATATTTTGAAGAAAGGAGGAAATTACGGCTGGCCCGTAATCACGTATGGTGTTGACTATGATGGATCGGTGGTTTCAAAGGAGACAAAGAAGGAGGGGATGGAACAACCGGTTTTGGTGTGGACACCTTCTATTGCGGTTTGCCCGGCTGAATTTGTTACGGGCGACCTTTTTCCTAAATGGAAGAATAATTTATTGGTAGGGGCGCTTGCCTTCGAAGAGATCCGTAGGCTGGTGATAGTCGGTAACAACGTGACCGAACAGGAAATGATAATGAAAGGAGTGGGGCGGGTAAGGGATCTAAAAATCGGGCCCGACGGGAAGTTGTTTGTTCTCTTAAACGAGCCGGATGTTGTGCTGAGGATAAGCCCGGGAAAATAGTACTGAGTTGATTAAGTCCGCCATTTATGGCGGAGTTTGAAGATGAAAGAGAAACCGGCTTTAGCCCTGACTCTTGCGCAGTCGTTAGAGAACCAAAATGAATCCCTCCAGATTCGTGTATACACAAACTCTCTCTGGTAGGTACTCGAAAAAATGAGAGATGTACTTCCGTTTTTACACAGCCTCTCAAGACTGAGGACTTCCTATTTCCATCGAAAACATTTACATTAGCAATCTAACCAACTCCTCAATCCCATGAAAAAACTATTCTTTCTCTTTTTCATTGCCATTTCATTCCAGGGCCTGGCTCAAAAAATTAAATTAACGGAGGGCAACGTGAGCGCCTTAAAGGGTCAGAATTCGGTCAACCTGGAATTTACGTATGATCGTGTCAGCGTCGGGAAATACTCCAATGAAAAAGATTACATCGATAAGAAAAAGGCCGACTACAATGCAAAGGAACCGGGCAAAGGCGACAAGTGGGAAAAGGATTGGTATGGCGATCGCAAGGGACGGTTCGAACCTCGCTTCACAGAATCATTTACTGCAGCCGGAATGTCTGCAAAACCGGATGCTCAATACACGATCGTTTTCAATACCGTCTCTATCGAACCCGGATTTAACATCGGCATCGCGCGCAAATATGCCTTTATTGATGGCACGGCCGTATTGGTTGCCACCAACGACAAAAGTAAAGTACTTGCCAAATTTACTATTGACAACGCACCCGGGCGCACCTATGGTGGCTATGACTTTGACACCGGACTTCGCATACAGGAGGCCTATGCTACTGCTGGAAAGGGGCTTGGAAGATTCATTGCGAAGAATCTGAAATAGTCAGGATCCTTAAAAAAAACGGCAGGGGTTCCTACTCCCTGCCGTTTTTTTTATTTCTATAGTTTGTAAATTGCTTAGCGTAAAAATCACCATAATCATTTAATCAAATGAATCACAGTTCAGACCACAGCCCCCGCATGTCGCGGCGGACTGCAATCCAATCCGCAGTGGGAGCGGCAACGGTATCGATGATGGGCATCGCTGATCCTTCTTATGCTTCCGTGCTAGACGACATGCGTGTCGATGGGAAAGTAAAAATTACAAAGCTGGAGACCTTCCTTGTTAAACCCCGATGGCTGTTTTTGAAAATCTACACAGATGTAGGCGTTGTTGGGCTGGGGGAGCCGCTCCTCGAAGGAAGAGCATTGACGGTACAAACTGCAATTAAAGAAATTGAACCCTATCTCATCGGAAAAGATCCCCGGCAGGTGGTCCATCACTGGCAGGCGATTTACCGCCATGCCTTTTACCGCGGTGGCCCAATCTTAACCAGCGCGTTGAGCGGCATCGATCAGGCCTTGTGGGACATTAAAGGGAAGCTATTAAAAGTTCCGGTGTATGAACTGCTCGGTGGACCAACCCGGGACCGCGTCCGGATCTATGGAAGGGCCAGCACGGCAGAGGAAATGAAACAAAGGAAGAACGAAGGGTATACCGTGATCAAAACGGGGCTTGCCCACGAACACCCGGCAAACCTGGTAGAAAACCGGGCATTTGTTAAGCATGCCGTCGACAATTTTGCGGCACTCCGGGAAGCGGGTGGCGATACGATGGACATTGGCATCGATTTTCACGGAAATATTTCTCCG
>Ga0193722_1000080_pt1 | contig 20427 bp, 16 predicted proteins | sample H2m1metaG_FD_143044 | JGI IMG/M metagenome (GOLD analysis project Ga0193722, IMG submission 143044) | Soil microbial communities from a riparian zone of the East river system, Colorado, United States - H2m1 | ecosystem: Environmental > Terrestrial > Soil > Riparian zone | place: USA: East River...
CGCTCAAGCCATAAAGTTTTCCAGCAAAAATAAGGTTCTCGTTTACAGTCAGCTCGTCGTAGAGCGAAAATTTTTGCGACATGTAGCCGATCATTTCCTTAATCGGCTCCAAATCCCGCATAATGTCGTGGCCGCCTATTCGCGCCGTGCCCTCGGTCGGTTGCAGGATTCCGCATAGCATCCGGATCACAGTTGTTTTGCCAGAACCATTTGGGCCGAGAAAACCGAAGATCGATCCCTTCCCGACGGTAAACGAAACATGATCGACAGCCGTGAAAGCGCCGAAGCGCTTCGTCAATCCTTTCACTTCGATCATTGGCTCAGACATAGAGATCAATCAGGAAAATCGGAAGGTGTATGGGCTTGTCCCCAAGCCGATGCCTTGGGTCGTGACAACGTGTTGGGGACAACTCGTTCCCCCCTTCATGTGTTCCTGTGTTCCTGCTTCATTGATTCGAATTCCTCATTTCACGTTCGGAAAGTAAACGTCCGCCGCCATTCCGGCGCGCAAACGATCGTCGTCGCTAGGCAAACGAATCTTGACGCCGAATACCTGTTTGATGCGGTCAGCGACGGTCTGCACATTGCGCGGCGTAAATTCTGCCTGCCGATTGATCTGCTCGACAACGCCGTCGAAATCCGTGTGCGGAAACGAATCCACGCGGACGCGGACCTGCTCGCCCAGCTTGATCAAACCCAGCCAGGATTCAGGGACATAAACGCGCACCCAAAGATGTCCGGTCAACAACAGCGTGGCTGCCTCGCGATTGGCAGGCAGCACATCGCCCACTTTTACGCTGAGCACCTCGAGAATGGAATCCGCCGGCGCGATGATCTGCATTTCGGCCAGCTGCGAATCGATATCGGCCAGTTGCGCACGCGCCTGTGCAACGCGCATCTTCGCCGCCGCCACATTTTTCTCCTGCGCTTTCGACGCGCTGTCCGAGCGCTCCGCGTCAGTGGCCGAAACGACTCTGCGCTTCAGCAAATCCTGCTGGCGTCCCGCGTCGTCGCGCAGGAACACCAATTGCGCTTCTTGCGAGTCCGCATCGTGAGCAGCCGTATCGATTTGCGCAGACGCAAGATCGCGACGTGCTCGCAATTCTGACGCATCCAGTTGCACAATCACCTGTCCTTCGTGCAAGCGATCCCCTTCCCACGCCAAAATTTTTTCCACGCGTCCGCCTGAACGCGGGCCCACGTGCGCTTCGTCCACTTCAATCGTTCCGGAGACGGCGTTCTTTCGAGTGCCGCAGCCAGCCAACAAAAGGAGCAGTGCGATTGCTCCCGCCGGGCCAAGTGACCGTGCACAGCGCCTAACGAACCATGCGCGCATCTTTTCGTCCTTTTGGTGTAAGCGCACCTTGGAGAACAATTTTCAGGATGCCGGCAAAACCTTCCTTCGGCATCATCCCGAGTTTTTCCATCTTCGCCGGATTCATGATCGCCTGAACAATCGCCAGTAAAATCTCGATGATAAGGTTTGCCGGAACGTCTTTTCGCACCATTCCCGCCCGTTGCCCGGCGACGAGAAGGTTTCCGAAATACCGCTGAAACAATGCAGCCCGGCGGCGCTCGATGACTTGAAACACCTGCGGCGCTTTCTGGCGCATATCACGCACGAACGGCGGCTTGATCTCATCCAATTCGCGTTGCGTTCCGGCCAGCAACTCGCGCAAAGTCGCCGGGAAATCGTGCGGTTGTGCGCGCGTCACTTCTTTCAGCATCGTTTCCACACCTTGGAATTTATCGGCCAGCACAGCCTCGAGCAGATCGAACTTCCCCGGAAAATAAGCGTAAAGCGTTTTCTTGCTGACCCCCAACTCCACCGCAAGATCATCCATGGTCACACTGCGGAAGCCGTGGCTGAAGAAATGCCCCCGGGCAGCATCGACAATACGCTCTCGGTTAGCATCGTGCTTTCGGCTTTGAGACGATGATTTTCGTGCCCGTTTCACATCTACGGGCAGTATTATCACAATGTGGAAACTAATCCAGTATATTTAGTTTCCACAGTCGAGTGTTTGCGGATACATTGCCGCGCCACTGTTACAATTTCGCTACTGCGCCGATTATTGTCCGGGCGACTTCGCTTCCATGGTCGTCAGCAAATATTGGAGCGCCTCCTCAAACGCTCGCTGGTCCTCGACCGACACGGCACGCCCACTGTTCTCTACTACGACCACCGTGCGGCTTTGACGGTTTCAAGCCTTCTCTTTTCCAAGTTAGGCAACGGCGCGATTCGTGCGGCAATCATGCAGGTAATCACAGGAGTGATCGAGCAGTCGGCGAAAGCAGTAGCACCTCGGGTGGTTCTCTCGTCAACTCCGCTAGTTTTGTTGTGAGTTCTCTTTCCTGCATAGCTTCGGTAACAGCCGCGGCAGATCTTTCGTAAGCTTCGCCATCTGGAAAACGCGAAAACCACACGAACACGGTCGCGTCCTCTCGCACGGGCAAGCGCGGGAAAGTATTCGGATGCGTTTCAGTAACAAACGAGGCCAGCACTGAAATTCCCGCGTTCGTTAAACGCGGGTGAAGCTCGCGCTCAAAGAAAGTCGGAAAATCAACTGCCTTCGGTTTGTCGAGGTGGTAGATCGTTGCGACCAAAAGATCTTGTTTCACTATCGATCCACCCGGTGCACGACTGGCATGCTCCAGTTGAAATCCTGAAGTCGGCGATGCCGGACGCAACAGGAGAACATTGTCGGAGTCGATCATTGTGGCGTTGGCCGCATCGCGATGAGCTTTCCAAACTGGTCCACCGTAAAACGCCTGTAGCTGCGTGGCCCGCGCATCCATATCGCTAAAACCCCGCAGCCAGACGAAGCGGTCCGGATTATTCAGATCGCGAAACTGACCAATCACGGTCATGCCGGTAGCTTCCTGGGTTTCAATGAACTCGCGCTCGAACAGTTCGATCAGCGTTTCGCGCGCGCCTGGGACAAGCGTGTATTGCCGAAGTTCAACTACCGGACAGCATGTCCAGACCCTCGTGCGACTTTTCACGAATTCCATGGTCCAGTTAGTTTCCCACGTTTTGCCTCCATCGTCGGAGAACGCCTGCTCCCAATGAGGTTCGGCGGTGAGATTCGTCCACAAAAAGCGAATGCGAATCGGTTTTCCTTTAAAAGTATCGTTGGCGTAAAACGTTCCGACGCCGTTCTTGAATCCGCCGACCACAGGCGGATCGAGATGGCCTGGGCTGCGCCCATCGATCCACCAAATCGACCATTGTTTCTTCGTCGCATCATAGGTGCGTAGTGACACTGCTCTATACGCGGCGCCCGGAAAATCGAGGACGTTGTCATCCATGTTGCCTGCGCCGCCAAGAATTTTTTGCATCGCGCACGTCCCCTCGAATTCAATCCACTCGTGATTATCAGCGAGTCGCTCCTTCAAACGACAGTGATGAACACGCCAGCTTCCAATTAGAAAATTAAAGTCGTTGGCTCCGGTCGCCTCGTTTTCCATTTTACCTGACTCCGTTGGTTTATTTTCCATGTGCGGGGATTTCTGCAGCTGCGCGATTGGATGTGCCAGCAATCAAGATGCTGAGAATCGCAATTGAGCAAAGAAAACCTTGCAGCTGAGTTCTCATAAAACGCCGATTTCACGAGGTGAGCGACCACGCGCTACGCACTTTTATCGCCGCTGGCACTTTGCCGAATTGTTGGTGGGTAAAGTAATAAGCACATAAGCAAACAGTTCTAGGCAAAAGACAGCCGCCCCGCTAAAAGCAAACATTGTGAATCTCAAGACTGCAGCAGTAGTATTTGGTTTTCTTGCGCCATTGAGCGCCGGGACCGTCAGCGCGGCCGATCTGCACCCGATCATAGAAATCGAGACCGGCTACTTTTTCGGCGGAAGCGAAAACGGGAAATGGATCAAGGCTGATCAAGCAGCGAAATCGACTGGCAAGAAGACAACTTACCAAGTTTACAGCCTAACGAAACAGGCAGGCCAAATCACAGCAGGCAAACCAAAATCTGTCGACGAACCCTGTCCTGACACATTGACTGTCTCGCTCTCGTCGAAACCCAAAGAGGGCGTGATCGGATTGGCCGCCCCGTGGAATGCTTTGCCGAGGAAGCCCGTAATCGTAGATGCCACTCAGTCGGTTTATGTGGAGGCAGTCCACGATTTCTTGAAAAGCCGCGGAATCGCAGATCCCAAAGTGCGAATTACACGCATCCTTCGCGTCGATCTGGACGGGGATGGCGAAGAGGAAGTGCTGACCAGCGCGACAAACTATTTCACCGAGGACAAATCGGACCATTCAGGAGCGCCGTTCCCCGAGGCGCCAATAGACTCTCCGCGGCCTGGAAGTTATTCCATCGTCATTTTGCGGCGCGTAGTCGCCGGGAATGTTCAAACAAAACTTGTAGCTGGTGAAGTTTACGCGAAACCGGATGAGTCTGCTCCGCCGAATGTATACAATCTCGCTGCAGTCCTTGATCTGAATGGCGATGGAAAACTCGAAGTGATCGTCCATTCGTTTTACTACGAAGGCGGTCAAACGACCATCTACCGCTGCCAGCCGGACAAGATCGGAGAGGTGCTCTCGGTCGAGTGCGGAGCCTGAGAGACCTGTCGGGAAACAAATTCGCTGGGCGAAATACGCGCATCGTTTTACTAAGAAGTCGTGGAATTGCTCAGTGCACTGAAGAAACATTTCGGCTACGACCAATTTCGGCCGTTGCAGCGGGAAATCATCGAAGATGCACTCGCTGGACGCGACGTGTTTGTGCTCATGCCGACAGGCGGAGGGAAGTCGCTTTGTTTTCAGTTGCCGGCTTTGATGCGCGATGGGCTAACGATCGTGGTGTCGCCGCTCATTGCACTGATGAAGGATCAAGTTGATGCGCTACAGACCAGTGGCATCCCCGCAACATATTTGAACTCAACGCTGAATCGGGAAGAGGCAAAGGCGCGCTGGCGTGGCTTGCATCACGGCCAGTATCGAATGCTCTACGTAGCGCCGGAACGTTTGATGTTGGAAACGTTCCTCGAGCGCGCGCTTAACTGGGACATTGCGCAATTCGCCATCGACGAAGCGCATTGCATCAGCGAATGGGGCCACGATTTCCGGCCGGAGTATCGTGAGCTTAAGAAACTGCGAAAACATTTACCCGATGTACCGATCATGGCGCTTACCGCCACCGCGACCGACCGTGTGCGCGCCGATATCATCAAAGAATTAGAATTGCGCGACTCGCGCGCTTACGTGGCCAGCTTTAATCGCTCGAACCTGGCGTACCGCGTAATCCCCAAAACGGCGGCTTACGAACAACTTCTGGCGTTCATTCGCAGCCGGCCTAACGACAGCGGCATCATTTATTGTGCAAGCCGCAAGAGCACTGAATCGGTCGCGCGACATTTGAACGAGGACGGCATAAGCGCGAAGCCGTATCACGCGGGGCTAACGAATGTGGAACGCACAAAACATCAGGATGCGTTTCTGCGCGACGACGTGCGCATCATCACTGCCACGATCGCGTTCGGGATGGGTATCAATAAACCAAACGTGCGTTTTGTTGTGCATTACGATCTCCCGAAAAATCTGGAGAGCTATTACCAGGAGACCGGACGCGCCGGACGCGACGGGTTGCCCAGCGAATGCGTATTGCTCTTCAGCCCGGGCGATGTTGCCAAGCAATTGCATTTCATCGACGAAAAAACCGAGAAGGAGGCGAGGATCGCCCGTGCACAGCTTCAGCAGATGGTCCATTACGCCGAGACGCGCGAATGCCGGCGCGCGACGCTTCTCGATTATTTCGGGGAAACGTATCCAGCCCAGCTTGACGACGTCGACGGCGAGACACCGCTAAAGGTTTCGTGCGAGAGTTGCGACAACTGTTTGCAGCCGCGTGAGACATTCGACGGGACCGTGCACGCGCAAAAATTTCTGTCCTGCATCTATCGGATCCACGCCAGGCACGGATTCGGATTTGGATTGGGTCATGTTGTGGATGTGCTCCGCGGCGCGGACACGGAAGCGATCAGGCAACGAGGTCACAACGAGCTGTCCACTTACGGGATCGGCGGCGAAATAAAGCGAGCCGAATGGCAGGCGATCGGTCGCGAATTATTGCGACTGGGTCTGGTCGAATGCGCACCGGGGAAGTTTGCGACGTTGTCGCTTACGCCCGCCGGTCTGGAGGCATTGCGAAAGCGGACATCGATTGTTTTGACGAAGCAAATCGAAATCGCAGAGAAACGCGCGCGGATCAAGCCAGGCGCGATCGAATGCGACGAGGTATTGTTTGAGCGCTTGCGTGCATTGCGTCGCCAGCTCGCAGATGAACGCAGCGTGCCCGCTTACATCATCTTCTCTGATGTGTCGCTGCGCGAAATGGCGAGAAAATATCCGACAAATTCAACGGAGTTCCGCCGCATTCCGGGCGTCGGCGAACAGAAACTGAAGGATTTTGGCGAAGCGTTCATGAGCGCGATCAAGAGTCATTCGGCGGAAAATCAACCCGCAATATTCTCAAAAGATGCCGATTTTACGTTCCCAAACCGGGAGGACTCGCTTAAATGATCGGCAATGAATGGAGACCCATAAATCATGAAAGCGACACTTGAAGGAATTTTCGCTGGCGTTGCTGCTTTGTTGATCTGCACAGGAGCGTCGCCAGCAGCTGACTTGCATCCAATCGTGGAGGTCGAAAGCGGATATCTTTTCGGCGCGATCTCTGATGGAAAATGGATCAAAGCGGATGAAACAGCGAAATTGCTCACCCAGAAGACTACCTATCGAGTGTATGGATTAACACAGGCACTCGGCGAAGCCAAAGGTGGCAAGCCAAAAAAGGCAGTAGGCCCATGTGAAGAAACGTTGGCCATTTCACTGTCGCCGGAACTGGAAGAGGGGGTGATCGCAATCGCCGCGCCGTGGAATGCGTTACCACGGAAACCGAAAGTAACCGATCCAACGCAAAAAGCTTACGTTGATGCTGTGCGCGAGTTTTTGGAAACCAAAGAGATCAAACAACCAGAAGTGAAGATCGACAACATTCTGCGTGTTGATCTGGACGGCGACGGCGAAGAAGAAGTGCTAATCAGCGCGACAAATTATTTCAGGAAAGACGAAAGCGTGCCAATGCGATCGCCAGCCGCAAGTTATTCGATGGTCTTGTTGCGGCGTGTGGTCGCCGGAAAAGTGGAAACGCAACTCATCGTAGGGGAATTTTATCCCAAGGCTTATCCGAAGGCTAAACAAGAAGAGGGGAGCTTCGACGCGCCGAACGCTTACAAAGTAATCGCGACGCTGGATTTGGATGGCGACGGCAATATGGAAGTCGTGATCCATTCGCATTACTACGAAGGAGGAGAGACAACGATTTACCGGTGCGACCCGAAAAAGGTTGAGGCTTTACTTTCTGTCTCTTGTGGCGCGTGATAACGACGTTCGGTATGAGGACGATCTCGGCATTAGCGGTCATTCTGATTGGTAATTGCCTTGTGCCATCGCTTGAAGCGAAAGACATTATCAGAGACAAATCGCCAGACGGGAAGTTACGCGAGTAGGATCGACAAAAAGACACGAGCGATCGCGGACGGTTAAGGCTTTACTTTCTGTCTCTTGCGGCGCGTAATAACGCCCACCGGTGGGAAGAGTATGATGAAGCCGCGACGGCTTTGGACCTTTGTTTGGTTGGCGAGCGCAGCATTTTCGAGCGCAGCGAACGAATCCCCGGCACCTGTCCCCGATGTTGAAATTCGCGGGCCGAATGTACGGCCGGGCTATCCCGATGCTTTTGCCTTGGGATACAAGCTGGCGGACAACTCGATATCGCCGGACGGAAAGTATGCCGTTATTTCTCCCAATCTTCATCGGGTCGGTTATGAGGTAGCACGCGATTTTCTGGTGGAGCTGAAGCCGCTTCGTTTTCTGGCCGTAAATGAAGCTGAGACGCCTTATGACATCCGCAACACAACTTTCGTGGAATGGGCAAAGGACAACTCGGCCGTCGTCATAAGCGTTGAAGGAAAATGGGGGCCAGTCGCCTTCACTTTGTTCGAACTACAAGATGGCCGAGTGAAGCGGCAAACAAATCTTTACGCTGAAATCGTGCGACTGCTCGAGCCCGGATATCAGAAAGCAAAGGTCAAACCATGGAACGACCTTTATCACTTTAACTTTGATCGAGGCGAGAAAAGCGAAGGAGAGGGAGCGCACCTGGAAAGTGACGGCCGACAGATTCGTTTCAATGTCGATGCGACTAACAATCCCAAGCCGATGGAACCGCCGATGAGAACATGGAACGGACATTTCGAAGGGACCTGGAGTATTCCAGAAGCGCGTTGGGTAACGCATAAAGTTACTAACTCGACTTATCGACAATAAACTCATGAGCCATTTGTCGATCGTTTGGGTAATGTTTGTCGTCGCCGTGTGTTCGGCGGAGATCATTCGCGCGGACGATGACACAACTCCCACACGCATCGTGACTGCACCGAGCGGCAAGTTTTACATTGTTCGCTACACCGAAATCTTCGAACCCGCCCCACACGAGCGCCAGCGTCTGGCAATTGTGCCGGCGAACGATCCGGACAAACGCATTCCGTTGTTCGGCGATAACGCAGAGCCGAATACCACGGTGGACCTCGCGTTCATTTCGCCGGATGAGAATTGGATCTACTCCAGCGACAGTGTGTGCAACGCGCGTCTTTACCACCGCACTGCTGAGTTTCAGTACGAGCCGACCTGTCTTGTGGATCACGCCTGGCAATTCCTGGCCGAGCAGGAAAAGATTGATCAAAAGCTGATCGGCATGCGCGCAGAGAATGACGTTGACAGGCGCGTGATTGACTTTGCCGATTGGAGTTCCGATTCACGTCGCTTGCTGCTCGCTCTCTCGGCCAGCATTGGTTCGGAGGAAAAGGGCGGTGGTGGTATCTTCAAGACCGGCATTGGCTGGTGGCTTTGCTATTTCAATACCGAGACCGGCAAATTTGAGCTTACCGAGCGCTTGCGTGCAGCCAACCGCGACGCGCGAAAGCGGTGGGACGGTTACGGCGCACCTTCCGTAGCAGGCCCGATGATGCCGCTGTCAGCTGAGCCGGTCGGTCACGAAGAGCCGTGGACACCGGCCACGCGTCGGTTCGCGATAGCCGACAAACGGCTGAATGAAATCTATGCCGCGCTGCTAAAGAAGTTGGAACCGGCAGCACGCGAACAACTGAAGCAGGATCAACGTGAATGGCTGATCCAGCGCGACACCGACGCAGCCGTCAACGCGAACCAACGCTGGAGCCCTTTTGGCAAAGCCGCTCTGATGGAGGGCAAAGCGGTCGCAACTGAGGCGCACACGGCTGATCTCGAAAAGCAGCTCAAACCATGAGCTTGCCTAATCATCTCGCTCGCTTCCAAACGTTCATCATCAGCACGATTGCCGCGCCGGTGCTGATTTATCCGCCGACCGGCTGGGCGGACGAGTGCATGGTCACGCTTGCAGATCCCAATGGATACACTCTGGCCGGATCTTTTCCCGGGGGAGACGACAACGAAGTAACGACGACAGTAAGACCAGGGGAACGCTTCATCGCGGCGCCGCCGTATGCGACTTCTGAACAACCGACTTAGCCAATTTCAAAACCGAAGCCCTACATCAAGCGATACTTTCCCAACACCTACAAACTGCTCTTTGGTCCATGAAAACACTATCTCTCTTCGCGCTTGTTCTAATTGCCAGTTGTCTGACTCCATCGCTTCAAGCGAAAGACATTATCATGGATAAATCGCCGGACGGAAACTTCGCCTTGCGCATTCAACTTCCCAAGGAGGCCGGGGATGAACCAAAAGTCGGCATGATTAACCTGCCCACGGAAGAGGCGGTACTGGAATTGGATTGTCATCTCTGTTATGAGGGTAACGCAAAGCCAAAGCTTCTTTGGTTCAGCGACTCACAGCGGGTGGCCTACTACACTCCCCATCCTGACGGCGGCTACACGCAAGTCTATTTTCGTCGCGGCTCATCCTTTGAAGAAGTGCAATTGCCCACTATACCGAACTTGCCGTTTCCGCGACGAGGGCCGCCGGATGAGCAAGCGCTCACGTCCATTAGTGAACCGATTCGATGGCTCAAATCAGGGGCGCTCGTTCTTCATCAGGAACAGGAAAAGATCGTTGCTGGCAGCGCGGCCCAGAAAGTGACCATAGGTTTCGATAAACATGGTCACGGGTCGGTGCTGAAAGTTAAAGCGAAGAAGGTTACAGAGGACGCACTCGATAAAGATCCACAGCTGTTCGTGCTGCCGAAAGAAACTGCCTATTTTCAAGCCATCGCGAGTAACTCGATCAATGACTTGACCGTGAGGGTCTCAAATCGCGACGGCCATCTTCGTCAAGGTGACAACGAAGCATCGATCCAGTTTCGCGATGCCAAGGCTCGCCTTGTCGATGTTGGCAAAGTCAATCTTCAGATCGACAGCAACATGCCCGGCTCGCAGCTGCATCGAGACGTGGTGGTTGAGCACACAGCTACCCGAGGGCTGTATCGCGGCAAAATCCAGATCGACACGTCCGGTGATTGGAACATGAAAATTTCCTACGACGGTCCGCGCGGGAAAGGAGAAACGACTTTCCCAGTGCCCGCGGAATGATGACAAAACATTCTGTTGTGAAATTAGGATTCGTTTACAGTCAATAAATCCGACCAACGAAATAGTCGTTTCGTGTTACTTTGTCTCTCTCGCGGAGAGTTAGTTTAAGATAAATGAGAAGTAAGATTAACATGAGGCGAAAGCGTTGTTACAGACGATTCGAAAGTAAAACATTTTTCTCCCTCGCCGGGCGCGCGTGCATTGCGTTCATAGTCTTTGTTCACGGCGCCGTTGCCCGCGATCGCTACGACGACGGCAAGAGCGTAGCCGTGCAGACGGATGGAAAGATCGTGGTCGCAGGATACGCCACGGTTGGCCCGGCCGCTCAGATCGCGCTGGTGCGTTACAATATGGATGGGACCTTGGACAAAAGCTTCAATGGCACTGGCAAAGTCATTACCGCCGTCGGTGACGGTGATTGCAAAGGCGAAGGATTGGCATTGCAGAGCGATGGGAAAATTGTTGTGGCCGGTTATTCGTTTAATCCCAGCGGGAAAGACCGCGCCGAGTTCACTGTGGTGCGCTACAATCCCGATGGCACACTCGACTCAGGCTTTGGCGAATCTGGGAAGGTCACCACGGGAATCGGAGGCAACTCCGACAGTGCAAATAGCGTGGCTTTGCAGGAGGATGGAAAGATTGTGGTCGCGGGATACACCTTTGCCCCCGGCAATAACGATTTCGCAGTCGCGCGATATAACGCAAATGGAAGTCTCGATACGTCCTTCAACGGGACCGGTAAAGCAACCGCCGACTTTAGTAAGCTCGACTACGGACGCAGTGTCGCTGTGCAGCGCGAAGGGAAAATTGTCGTCGCCGGTGACGCAGAGCACGGTGACGGCCGAACTTTTGCAGTCGCGCGCTTCAACGCGAATGGGACGCCGGACATGAGCTTTAATAAAACCGGCAAAGTGATTACGGATTTCGGCGGCGGAAATGCCGAGGCTCGAGGAGTGGTAGTGCAAAGCGACGGGAAAATCGTTGTCGCCGGTTTCGCGTCCACAGATGGCACTGAAAAATTCGCGCTGGTACGGTACAATCTGGACGGGACACTGGACACGAGTTTGGGCGGTACTGGCAAGGTCCTGACCCTCGTTGGCATGAGCGGCAGTAACGCCACTGCCATGGCACTGCAGGGCGATGGGAAAATTGTGGTCGTAGGTTACGCCGTCAATAACAGCGGCAGCGACCGCGACTTTGCGCTTATCCGTTACAATGCCGACGGCAGCCTCGACACACGTTTCAACGGGAGCGGCAAAGTGACTACGGCCGTCAGTGACCACGATGGCCACTGTGAGGCCGTGGCGCTGGAAAAGGATGGTAAGATCGTGGCAGCGGGATGGGTCTCCAGTGGCGACAACAGCGATTTCGCCGTCGTGCGCTTCGGTGCCGACGGAAAGCTTGATACGAGCTTCAATGCCGCTGGCAGCGTCCTGACTGCTGTAGGGAGCAAGCCTCCTGAAGCGGAGGATACCGCGCCGCGTGTATCCATGGCCGTAATTAACGATCCAGACGGGTACACCAACGTCAGACACTATGATGGCAAAGTCATTGCAAAGGTGAAAAAGGGCGAACGCTTCATCGCCGCAAGGCCATGGAATCGGTCTGACGATCCTAAATGGAATGTTCGCCTGAAGTCAGGAATCACGGGCTTCATGGATAAAACCCGGATTCATCTGCTCCCGGACGAGCCATTGATGAAGTTAAACTATGACGCCAGGAAACAGGAGTGGCGAAAATTGCTGTCCAAGCGCGTCACAGAAAACGACGAAATTGCATCGCAAGCAAAGGGTCACGGCGTCGATTACAACAAAACTCTCGTGCGAGCGAGCGAAGGGAATCTCAAAGCGCTCACACAGTTTTTCTCTCTCGCTCAATTCATGGATGGAGCCGCAGCCGAGGGCTATTTCCCGGAAGCGTGGGAACTTTTTCACGTTGTGGGCGACAAGACTCTTGCGAAATTTCTGCGCGGGTTGCCATTGGCTGATCAAGTCGGTGTAAGAGGAACTCTAATCGGGGGAATGTCTGAAGAAACATTCGCGAACGCGGGCGACGTGGATTATCTCCAGCGCTACTTTCCGGAGACGACGAAGGTTCTCTTTCGAGGTGAGATCGTTGATTGGACTTCGCCGGATGGGCGCTACAGCATTCGTAAGACTTTTACAGACCCGCTTGACTTGGCGGAATCAAAGGTCAGCCACGCAGAACTAATCGAGAAAGCGACGGGTCAAACGGTCTGCGACCTGACTAACGCCGACATTGGCGTCGGCGGTCATCGTGAGGGCAGTGTGCTTTGGTCTCCCGATTCGAAGCGTTTTGCCTATGTGGCGTCCGACCTAAGTCACCCCGGAGGCATTTTCCGCACTCCGCAGCCTCCTCCGCAGAAGACGCAAACGACAGTGTATCAGCTGTCGGGCAACTCGTGTGTGAAAGTGGACCTGCCGTTGAACCAGCCGCCCGGGCAAGAAAACGACCGCGAAATCACTGGCGCCGTCATGGGCCACGATTTCGTAACTCCTACGCGTTGGGATAACCCCAAGAGTCTGATTCTAGAAAAGCACGACTATTACGAAAAGCTTACCTCGTCGTCTGGAGAGATTCACCAGGTCGGGCGCCTCTACAACATCACGGTCTCTTTCAAGGAGGACGGAACGGCATCTACCTCGTGGAAGCTTCAAGCGGACCGCTGAGCTTTATCCCATCCGAATGCAAACGAATTTGTGGAGTTGCTTCCGCGAACAGCGGATTGTCGCGGTAACAAACAACGATCGCGATGGTCCACGCGCCAAAGAATGAAAAAATCTTGCCCAAGCTCCCATCAATGTTCAATCCTCTAAAGAAGGACACGTGAAGAACGCCAGATTCATAATTGGGTTTGCATTGAAAGCTGCAGCCCGGCTTGGCGCTTTATTCATTTGCGCCTCAGCGACGGCGAGCGATCTGCACCCGATTGTTGAAGTCCAGAGCGGTTATCTCTTTGGCGCGGCAAGCGACGGCAAGTGGCTTAAAGCCGAGGAGTCAGCAAGATCGGTCAAAGCCGATACGACTTACCAAATTTACAGCCTTACTGACAAGGTCGGAGAAGCGACAGGAAGCGCCTCAAAATCGGTCGACGAACCCTGTCCAGACACAATGGAGGTCACGCTGTCAGAAAAACCGGAGGACGGCGTGTTTGCTCTGGCCGCGCCATGGAATGCGTTGCCGCGAAAGCCACGCATGGCAGATACAACTCAGCAAGTTTACGTCGATGCGGTCCGGGATTTTTTAAAAACGAAAGGTATCGAGCAGCCGAAAGTGAAGATCGACAACATTCTTCGCGTCGATTTGGACGGCGACGGCGAAGATGAAGTCTTAATCAGCGCGACGAATTATTTCAGGAAGGACGACAGGGTGCCAATGCGATCGCCGGCTGGGAGTTATTCGATGGTGTTGTTGCGGCGCGTCGGTGCCGGAAAAGTGGAAACGCAACTCATCGCAGGCGAATTCCACCCGAAGGCTTATCCGAAGGCTGCACAAGAAGAGGGGCGCTTCGACGCGCCAAACGCGTACAAGGTGATCGCCATACTGGATCTGGACGGCGACGGCAAAATGGAAGTTGTGGTCGGCTGGAATTATTACGAAGGAGAAGAGATCACAATTTACCGTTGCGATCCGAAGAAGAGTGAAGCTTTACTTTCTGTTTCTTGTGGCGCGTAGCTATGCGGGTCGGTAAGAGATCATGACAATTCGATGACTCGAATAGTTCTGTCCTGTCTCTGTATTGGTGCCTTACTCCCGCCCGTTTCGCTGCACACAGACCCTACGCCAACCGCCTCTCCGACGCTGGAAGAGTTAAAGGCAGACTTTGAAAAACAAGACGCCGAACTAAACCAGGTTTACACGGAAACAATGGCGCGCCTGCCCGCAGAACAGCAGAAGGAGTTAAAGAAATCCGAGGTAGAATGGATCAAACATCGGGATCAAGAGGGCACAGACCCGGGACTCAATTGGCTCATTCTCTCCTTTAAAACCAGGGAGCGAATAAAAGACATTCGCGCGGATTTCCCGCTGGAAAATGGGCCTTATCCGCCGCCGGGTTACAGCGAAGCAAAAGACGAAGGCGCCGAATCTCCCAAGGGAGATTTTGTGATCAAGGTTTTTCGAGGAGAAGGCGCCGATTCTCGCAGGCAGGAGGCGTGGATTGTTTCGAAACAAGATCCTACACAACGCAAACGATTGCCAGGGAAGACCGTCGCGTTCTCCACGGAGCATTTCATTTCACCAGACGCGCGGTGGATTGTTCGGAGGCAGCACGACGGTAGCCAAGAAGACTCAGCCTATCTCTATCGCCGGAAAGATGGCCTTGTTTTCGAATCGATAACCGATCCGCTCAGTGAGCTGGCTTGGGAATTTTTCGAAAAAACTCCAGCTAACAAACGTAAGTATAAGATCGATACCAAGAATCTGACCCAATCGTTTATTCACTTCGAATCCTGGAGCGGTGATGGGAAAAAGGTGCGACTTAGCCTCACCGGCCTCGAAAGCCACGAGTGGACCATTGACGACTGGCAATGCGATTACAGCATGGAAAAGAAAGCCTTTGAGCTTCCGGCGAGTCTGAGCGAGCACAACGCCAAGGCGGTAGAAGCCATTGGACCAGAAGAAGTCATGGCAACAATCAACGGGTCGGATGCGTACACGGGGTCTGGTTACGCTCAAGGCGAGGAGGTTCGCATCACCATAAAGCCCGGCGAACGCTTCGTCGCCGCGCCACCCTATTCGGATTTTGCACAAAGTGGGGATACCTCGTGGCGTGTTTATCTAAAATCGGGAATTGAGTGTCGAATCGATCGGAGCCGGATTCGTTTATTGCCGGAGGAGCCGTTGATGAAGTTGAACTACGACGCAAGCAAAAAGGGATGGCGAAAATTGCGGGCCAAGCCGGTGACGCAAAGCGATGAGGCGGCATGGCAAGCGAAACAGCATGGGGTCAATTATTATGATACTCTGCTCCGGGCGAGCGAAGGCGACCTAAAAGCGATCGCACGGTTCAATTCCCTGAATGAGTTTATGGATGCTGGTGCCGGAGAGGAATACCATTCTACCTGGTGGAGACTTTTTCACGTAGCGGGCGATGAAATTTTCGCCAATTACTACAAGAGTTGTCCTAAAAAAATCCGAGAATCCTACAGAAATTTTTTCAGCATAGACGGGAGCGACATGACCGCTCCGATTTCAAAACCGAAACCGTATCTCAAACAGAATTTTCCAAAGACATACGAAATCCTTTTCGGCAAGGGACAATGACGTTTCCGATAAAGCATTAACCTGAAACTTGGGTTACGCTTATCAGAACGATCATTAAAGGCTGGAATCCAAATCCGACCACAATAAAACCGGCGGATTCTACCACGTCTCAGCCGTGGATTCTCAGCGGCGAACGATCTGCATTGCTGACGCGCATCGCGGCGACGGAAAACGTTTCGTTGTGCACGCGGATGAAATACTGACTGCGTTTCTGGAACTTGAGAGAGCCACAACGAATAAATGAGCTTCCCCAATGCGGAACAATTGGGCACAATTCTCCCATGACTCCGCTTTTATTGGGCGATTGCGAGGGAAGCGACCGGATTAGACGGAATAATTCCGTAAAATATTACGGGAAAATTCCATCTATATCTCGTTAGGCATCTACGGGAGAAAACTAAGTGAACACAAAAACTAGCCTGCTTGTCCTTGCGCTGTTCAGTTGTTTGTCGGCGCCCATGACTCTGGTAGCTGCTTCCCCGGAGGAAAAGTATTTTGAAACTCGTGACAATTTCATCCGAGAGTTTGAAAAAACATCGACCCCGCTTGATAGCCTCGCTGAACAAGATCAGCACGCCCTCGATGAAAAAGATAGGCATGCCCTTGCTGAACTTGAGAAACAACTGAAGGCAATTGTAGGGCCAGTTAATGTTGAAGGCTTTCCGAAAGAGGGCAAAATAAATCTTGAAACTCTCCAAAACGGCGACTTGGGGTTTGGTCAGGTCGATGGGCTTAGATTCAGTGCCAAGCAAGAATACCTTTTTGTAACAACCGATAACATTTTGAAGAAATATCTGGCTGAGCAGCCAGAGCTACCTAAAGACCTGGCTGAACTTTCCAGGACTGCTGAATTTTATAGTTGCGCCTTTACGTCGGGCGAGGCTGTTACGTACTTTGCAGAGATCCCGGTCAAAAGCCCAAACGGCAAATCTGATGTTCGCGCGTTTCTCGGTCTAACTTCTCAAGATATTGGCCCCTTCATTCCAAAAGACGTCTTTGTATTCGTTACGAAGGGAACTCGAATACTCGCAGTCCAGTCGCCAGCGGCAGCTGTGATCACAGAAATTCCGCAGTGTAGAAACGAGTGGGAGAAGTTTGCTAAGAAGAAGGCAGACGCAATGGAGGTTTATCGATCCTCCGGCTTGAACAATGAAAAGGCGTTCGATGAAGAAGTTCAACAATATGAGCAGCAAGGGTTCGAGGCATACCAGCGCTGTTACGACAGAGAGGCCAGGAATCAAAAATTCTTCGCTTCCCTTAAGAAGCAGGCCCAATCGATTGTTGATCGTTTGCTGAGAAACTGAGCATTGAAATTGCGATGCCCAACAAGTCGGTCCACCTGACTCGCGGTGCTGGCGCACCGCGCGCAGGTAAGCTCAGGCGTTACGCCGGCACTCTTAAGGCTCGATCCGCTCTGGGATCCTTTGCGCTCCGAGCCCGCCTTCAAAGGCCATTCCGTCAGGGCTGATCCCCTTGGCGACCGTACTTTTCTTTCCGTCAGGCGTAAATTTGAGAATCGAGCTTTTGGCTTCCGTCACTGCCGAGTCCACGACGAAAAGATTCCCTTCGCCGTCAAAGCACAAACCAAGTGGGCTCAGCCCCGCGGCGAAGGTGCTCTTTGTGCCATCGGGCGCGTATTTGAAGATGGAATGTCCGTCGCTCAGAAAGAGATTTCCGGCTGCATCGATAGCCAGCGCGCCCGCTTGGGCGCTAATGGAAACTAAAATTGTTCCCACGCTGGCAAGTGTCAGGGCGACGAATTTTTTATTCATAAACGTTATTCTGATTGTAGGCGCTAGTTCATTCCTCAACGTGCATCCAGTCCATGATGTGGTCTCATTCGGTACGCTTGGCCTTCAGCTGTTTGATTGGCTCTTAAGTAAGTTCCGCCATAGTTTCGTAGCGGATCGTGGGAGCCATTGATCCACCGCGCAACTGGTCAGCCGCAAATGTTGCCTCGGCATCTCGAAACGCGAGCCATGCTCGCTGGCTTTCCTTCAGCTTCTGTTTACTCTCAGTATCCGAAAGTTTGGTCAAAAACGCTTCATAAGTCTTGTTACGTTCTGAGTCGGCTCGCTCGAACTCTGCGCGGGCCTGCGCGCTCATGGTCGCCTGCGTCTGCGCTTGAACGTGCATGACGGAGATGAAAAGCGAGAGAATCACGGCCGCGCGTCGCGCAAATAACCGATGAGATTGGGCAGAGTTGTAGCGCCAATTCATTGTTCGGGTTTTGTAGTCAGCAGAGCTTTGATTTTCTCCATATCAGGATGAGTAATGCCTGCGTCTTGTAGCTCCTTGAAATCGTCCAGCGCGGCTTGGCTAAAGGCCCGTCCATCGTTGAGCTTGGCATCTTTGTTTTCCAGATAGATTGCTTTCGCCTTTTCGAATTGCTTATCGAACAAATAACCGTGGGCGAGATTGCCTTTGATCATCACTGCGTGATCCGGCGACAGCTCCAGAGATTTCAGCGATGCGGCAATCGACTCACGAGGTTTTCGATTGAAGAGCTGATACCAACCGAGAGATGAGTAGTAGACTCCGTTTTTCGGCTCGAGTTCAATAGCCTTCTGTAGGTCCTTGATAGCGGCATCATACTGCTGCTTGTTAAAGTAGCAGCCGCCGCGGTTTTGATAGCAACGCGCACATCGCGGATCCACCTTTGTGTAGGCGCGGTTGTAGTAGGCGGCCGTCAGCTTCGGATCGAGCTCAATAGCGCGATTGACATCGGCGATCGCCCCAACCGCGTCGCCTTTAATGCCCTTGAAGCTGCCGCGGTTGTTGTAGGCGTTGGCGTATTTCGGATTAAGTTCGATAGCGCGAGTGCAATCGGCGATGGCTCCGTCCAGATCGCCCTTGGCCTGCTTGGCAATGCCGCGGTCGTCGTAGGCAACGGCGTATTTAGGATTGTTCGGGTTGATTTCGATGACGCGAGTGTAGTCGGCGATGGCTCCGGCCAGATCGCCCTTCTGCTTTTTGGCGAGGCCGCGGTTGTAGCAGGCTTCGGTAAATTTCGGATTGAATTCGATCGCGCGAGTGTAGTCGGCTATGGCCCCGTCGATGTCTCCTTTGCCCCACTTGGCGACACCGCGGTTGTAGTAGGCGTTGGGGTATTTCGGATCGAGTTCGACGGCGCGGGTGTAGTCGGCCATGGCTTCATTGAGATTGCCTTGAGTTTGCTTGGCAATGCCGCGCTCGTTGTAGGCAACGGCATCTTTCGCATCGAGTTCGATCACGCGAGTGTAGTCGGCAATGGCCCCGTCGATGTCTCCTTTACCCACCTTGGCGAGACCGCGGTTGTAGTAGGCGTTGGCGTATTTCGGATCGAGTTCGACGGCGCGGGTGTAGTCAGTGATGGCCTCATTTAAATCACCCTTGTTCTTCTTCGCGAGGCCGCGGGTACTGTAGGCGGGGGCGTATCTCGGATCGAGTTTGATAGCGCGGGTGCAGTCAGCGATGGCTCCTTCCATGTCGCCTTTCTCTTCCTTGGCAATGCCGCGGTTGGCGTAGCCCTTAGCGTATTTCGGATCAAGTTCGAGGGCGCGGGTGTAGTCGGCTATGGCGCCATTAAGATCGCCCTGAGCTTGCTTGGCAATGCCGCGATTGCTGTAGGCGCCCGCATCTTTCGGATCGAGTTCGATAGCGCGAGTGCAGTCAGCGATGGCCCCGTTTAGATCGCCTTTGTTCTTCTTGGCGAGGCCACGGTTAGTATAGGCCGTAGAATATTTCGGATGGAGTTCGATGGCGCGAGTGAAGTCGGCTATGGCCCCGTCGATGTCGCCTTTAACGCCTTTGGCAATGCCGCGTTCGTTGTAGCCGTTCGCCTCTTTCAGATTCGGCTGGCTGGCTTGTCTGTCTCCGGGCGTCTTCTTCAGCTTTTGTAACGATTCTTTTGCTGTCTGCGCGTATTGCCCGTTCGGCTCCAGTTTTAAAGCTTCCTCGTAGTACTTTCGTGCGCTTACAACGTCTTTCATCTCAGCGCTGATCTGTCCAAGGGCAACCAACGCGGCAGCGGATTTCGGATCGAGTTGGTGCGCTTTTTCGAACGACTCGCGCGCCTTTTGCCATTCGCCAAGATCGGCCCAATAACCAGCTGCATCTTTGAAGCCTTGCGGGTCATTTGGATATTGGTCGGTTGCCAGTGTCGCAATTTGGTACCAGCGCTTGTCATCCTCCGCGTTCTCCCTTTTCTCGTAATACAAACCGTACTCGTGCAGCTTCTCCGGAACGAATTTGTCGGCAGGCTCGCTTAGTGGCTCGCCTTTCAACCACTTTAGCTGCGTCGGGTGCTCGCGGGTATAAACGACCATCTTCTTTAACGTCGCCAATTCATTGTCGAAATCTCCGCTCTCTTGATACATGAACGCGAGCCCGCACCAGATATCGAGATGGTCGGGAAATTTCGTGGTCGCTTCCTGAAGAAGATCGACAGCGCGCTTCATGTTCTCGTTGGTTTGCTCGAACGAAATGCTCCCCGCTGGCTTTCCCTTCTTATCAGTCAACGTAATGTCGCCTGGGCCGGGTTTCTTCGTCGAG
>Ga0193722_1000081_pt1 | contig 20339 bp, 14 predicted proteins | sample H2m1metaG_FD_143044 | JGI IMG/M metagenome (GOLD analysis project Ga0193722, IMG submission 143044) | Soil microbial communities from a riparian zone of the East river system, Colorado, United States - H2m1 | ecosystem: Environmental > Terrestrial > Soil > Riparian zone | place: USA: East River...
CGATGGCCTGGATGGTAGTTAGTCCCAACGTCTTTCCACTGACGACAATCGTGCTGTCCGATATTGAGGAAAGGATACCGAGGTACCGGGAATCATTTGTAACACAGAGTACCCGGCTATTTTCTTGCATCAGTAATTTCCGTCCCCCTTTTTGGTTTGTTAGCTGCAAAGCCTTTTGGGCATTCACGTTACTTACAAGCAAAGTAATCAACGCAATTGTCAAGGTGAGCATTAGCGATTTTTTCATTCCATTAGACATATTGAATCGTAATGGACTATCCATTTGATATAAGTGTTCCTTCCCTTTCAAAATGATCAACCATTTATAAGCCAAGTCGTGCCTCCTATATTTCATGATGAAGAGTGATTTCCATTTCACTCAGAGGCCAACACCCACCTTACTCATAATTTTCATCACTGAGATCCTTTACAAAAATGGGATGGCCAAATATCCATCCTTTCACCTTATCTTCAGCGATCACCTCATACCATATCCACGATCTGTTATTTACAATCTCAGGGGAAGTTGTTGATCCTAAATAAATGAGATGAGTGCTTGTTTTCAAAATCTTAACGGTTGGAGAACTTAATTTTGGGGCTTCTTTTAACTCTACGTTAGAATATGTTCTTAGGGAAGGCAACGACTCTTCAGAAGGCTCTATGTTTACGTATTTAAGATTTTGAAAGAATTGCATAAATGAAGCAATCTCCCTAGATGCAATAGATATTTTTGACAGCTTCCCTACCCTATCAATTGAGTTGACTTTGATTTTCTCGTTTTGCTTTTCGTAAAGCATCACGCTATCATACTCGTCAAAAACCTCGTAAAACTCACTAACCCTGTTCCCAATTATTTTTCCGCTCCCATCAAAATAATATTCACCATAGCCGTCTCTTAACCCTCCATCACCAAGAATCGAATAAACTAATTTAATCGGATAATTCTTCGTGTGGAACAATTTTAAATCAACTGTATCTGAGAATACACCTGATAGTCGCACCGAATCCACCGTAGCTGCTAAGCTTTTTCGATTAATGCTCAATAAAAGGCTATCGTAAAAAAATGCACTCTTACGACCTGCAGTTTTAACTATTTCGTGAAGCGAAACTGAATCATCAGCCTTCTCTTCAGAATGTTTATTCGATGTGGTACACGAGCATGCTGTATAAATTCCAACGTAAAATATTATTTTGTTTAAGCTCATACTAAGTTCATTTATCGATCAAAACTTCAAATGAATATGGGTTGCATGACCAGCTGCTGGTGGTTTGAGTGAAAATTTTAACCCAAGTTTGTTCGCATCTTGAATCAAATTATCGATGTCAGGCAGGTTATGGATGTTTGCTATTTTTTTGTTAATCAAACTTATGTCAACAGTATTCCCAGAGTAGTGGGACGAACCGGCTGAGTGAGATCCACCCGCAAATTCTGAGACATTTATTTCGTATTCCTCGCTTAACTTCGACACAGCTTTTAACATCTCAGGCTTTAGATACACACTTCCCCCAGGGGCGTTTCCATAAGCACTTCTTTTGGCCTTCTTCCCTTCGGATGTATCATGAATATTAGAAAATGCATCTGCACCATCTACTACTCCTGACTCATGAATTTTGTCAAAAGTGACCCTGCCCGAATTAATTATTTTTTGAGCCAATTCCGCAGATGTTAACGGAAAACGGAAAAAATTCAATCGTGTTGCATATAGAGTAAGGTCATCCAACGCCCCAATGAGCCTAGCACCGAAAAATAATTGTAAATTAACATCCCAAACACCCGTCAAAGTCAGATTTTTGAAAATCTCAGGAGTAACTCTCACCGGTAAGGTCGATCCCCCGGTTGGATCTACATCGGAAATTGGATTATTGCCAACACGAACGTAAGAACTAGCATATTCGCCAGCCGGATCAACCATCAACCACCTCCCAAACCTCGGCTCATACATCCTCAATTGAAATGCATTCCAATTGGCCAGCGTATCTTTCTCCGCGTACTGTCCCTGGTAACCAAACCGATACGGTTCAACCTTGATCTGCCGGTCATCCATTGCCAAACCGAAGGGATAATAATCTCCACCAGCCACATAGGGGGAATGTAACTGTGTCACCTTCAGATCATCGAAGAACACCGCTGTTGAGGAACTGCTGTTGTTATTCACATAGATATAAACATAGCCAGGCACCGGAATTGGTGTCGTCGTACTCACAGTGAGTTTCTGCTTGGCCCAATTTCGGGACAATACAAAACTGCAAATTCAATTGATCAAACTTTCAATGAACGAATTATATCCGGGTCAACTATGTTGCCCTAGACTTGTACCCCTATCACTTAATTTTCAATTCTATAGCAAGAAATTGAGAGGCTAATGTCCAATATTGAAATACGTTTTAATTGATCTTTCGTAAACTCCCAGTTACATTGCTCTGTATAACCCAGATTTATTGTAAGGAAAATCTCTTGCACCTTCGCGTCTTTTATTAATTGTAATTTCTTCGTTAATTGAGAGAGAACAAAATCCAATTGCGATTCATCTTTATTCTTCGTGTCCCCAAGGACCAGAGAGGCGCTACCGTGTGGGTTTAGTTTATTTTTGAATCTACCGATATTGCCAAGTTCCCCCTCCTTAGCTTCAGATTCCAATTTGATGACTTTTTCAATCATGGAAGGATCAAAATTGTCACCAATTAACAAACAATTGACACTAACTGAAATCATTTCTTATTGTTTACAAGCTTCTAATGGAACCTTCGTATTAGTGTTCTTTCCTGTCAATGGGTTCCTCAAAACAACATTGTCAAGATCATCAAGACCAATATCGGGATTTTTGGAATCAATCAATTCCATTTCTCTTCATAATCTGTTTCTCTGCTTAAAACAAAGTCACTCTACTTTCATATACCTGTGTGTTCTATTCGCAGTATCCTTCATTACAAGAACTCCATCATCTAACTCATAAAAAAACCTCCTTATCCAACCACTGGGATAATAGATATAAATTGAGTCGCTTTTAGTTTTTAATGCAAGAGTTAATAAGTGATCAATGTAAAAGATCGAATCTGGTTTAATCTCAAAATCAGGATTTTCATTCTCATCCTTTCCTTCAATTTTCCACACACCAGCTAGATCAGAATTACGAATCTGTTTTTGAGGAATTTGTACTGTGTCTTTCACTTCTTCTTTTGCTTGCGAACTTTTAGCATTTTGACAAGCAACAGCTATAAAGACTATAGCAAACAGAGAAAGGTATGTAATTTTCATTTTTTCTTATTTTGGTTGCAAAAACTCCAAATGATAGACGGGATCAACATCCGGCAAGAAATACCTATGCACTCTCATACTTTTTTTCATGATTGAATTCTCAAAAGAAGTTTTATTTGAGATGGAACCTGGATCAATATCAACGACGTTCATTACGCTCGGGTCTGCAATATGTTTAGAAACATTCGATGGACCAAGCTCATTAATCTTTGCCAGCATCTTTTCCTGATCAGGGTACTCATCAATTACCTTTCTCCCATAAGAACCATAAAGTCTTTTCTGTTTATCTACTCCATATTGTTCAATATTATCATGCATTATTCGTGCTTGGTCTGAAGGGGTACGCGCGGTGCTCGTAATTGTGAGGGACCTGACTCCAGCATCCTGCATAATTTTCTTTAATTGATTCTTTGTGTAATCGGAAACAACCTTTTGGTTAGCGCTTGTTGCAAAATTGATAGCTCCTGTAAATGCGGCTACTGCCGGACCTCTGATAAAATCAGAGCCGAAAAATATCTTTGTGGCCAAAATTTCCACTTCTCCTAATAGTCTGCTCCCCGATAATTTTATTGCATCATACAATGCATATTCAGATTCCTGCATGGCTGTGGCGTATAGATCTATCATTGACTCGCCACAACATAACCCCCCATCCGGGTCCACCCCGTTCTCCAATCATCCATTTCTCCGACTCTTCAATTTGCTTCCTGACATATAAACCCAAGTCGCTCTGAGAGGATCTTTTATTTTGCGAATCACATCCGAAAAAAAAGACTGTTAAAACTAAAATCAAAATATATTTTAGCATCATAGATTAAATATAAGTTTTATTGGTTGTTGGCGAGTCATGAAAGTCTTCTTTCGTGTTGCTTTGGCGACCTTTTGGTGAACTAATTAAATCTGTCATTCAGGAACCGTGGATTTTATGCCTTTAATTAATCTGCCCTTTCCATCAAAAAGTTTTGATAACCTTAGTGTTTCTGATGAAAGCATTTCTTCAAATGAGGACCATTCGTTAAGAGGGGTTACCGTTTCCCTGCTGCTTCTATATACTTTTAGAGTGTCCGTATTCAAATAGAGAATTGAGCCGTCATTTTCGTATCCGCCAAAAAACAGTTGATGATCCTCCGAATCAGGCGGGGCATCATATATATTTAGATCAACTATATTAAAGGGCTGCCATACATCATCACCCTGTCTCACATAATTCCTTCGCAGCCCATCTATTGAAAGGCTTCCAGAGAAAAGGCTAATTCCATTGTTGACAAAATAAAAAATCTTAAGTGGAATTGGAATTTCCCTTTCAAGCTGACTTTCCAATGAGTCAATCTCCCTTTCACTTAATGGCGGAAAAATAAGGTGAAAGTAAGCTTCAGAGGCAATATGTGGAACATGGCCAATAAGTTTTGCCCCATTACTTACTTCTTTATACCCAAATGATTTTGATTTTTCGACCATTGTATATATCCCCTCTAAATAATCTGGTATTGTCATCTTTTTACGAGCCTCCCTGTAGTGGCATTTTTCCAATTACCGCCGTGAATTCTCAAATGAAATCTGTATTGAACAAATTTTATATTATTTGGATTGCCTGCCAAATTTGGAAAGGCTTTAACACTATTGATATGATGCCCGATGTAACCACTAACTCTTCTTGTCGATAAGAGTTGCGCTTTTTGCAATGCTGACCACCTTGTTGTACCCCTTCCTGTCCTACTAACTAAACTTACCTCTTGTTTCCAGGCTTGCCTAACCGCCAGTTTTCTAAGGCTAGTTATTGCTTTCCCGCCAGGAATAAAACCAATTGCTGCAATACCAGCTGCTAAGAAATTTCCCTCTGACAAATTCGCTCCAGTCTCAACTGCAGCATTCAATGGAGTACCCAAATAAAATGGTTCTGCTGCCCCTGTGGCCAGCGGCATCACTTCATCAGGGGAATGCTCATTGTCCAGTTTATTTTGAACAAAGTCATCAAACTCAACATCATGATCATTGATGAATTGAGGGGTATATACTTTATTATACTGTAGGTCTCCTGAATAGTGAATATTGTATTCAAGTGATAGTCCACCGCTATGCCTTGAAGCTGCATTTACCAGTGCTTGTGCACCTCCATTGATAATAGCACTGCCTATGGAATTTAGCGCTAACCTGGTCGCGTATATTTCTACTTCATTCAACAGCGCATACTCTACTCCATTAATAACCGTTGTACCACAACACACTCCTCCGTCCGGATCGGTCCCACTTACCGGGTTGTTTCCCATCGCAATATACGGAGAATCAAATTGTCCATATGGATCAACCGTCAACCACCTCCCAAATCTCGGCTCATACATCCTCAATTCAAAAGCATTCCAATTGGCCAGTGTGTCTTTCTCCGCGTACTGCCCCTGATAACCAAACCGATACGGCTCAACCTTGATCTGTCGGTCATCCATCGCCAAACCGAAGGGGTAGTAATCTCCACCCGCCACATAAGGAGAATGCAACTGTGTCACCTTCAGATCATCGAAATATACCGGAGTTGAGGAACTGCTATTGTTGTTCACATAGATGAAAACATAGCCCGGAACGGGGATCGGCGTTGCCGTACTGACCGTAAGTTTCTGCTTGGCCCAATTCGCGGCGATCGTAACCGGTGTGGATGCGTTGGGCAGATTGTTCACATCGGGAAGCATGTTCCCATCAAGCATGATCATGTTCAGGTGAGCGCCCGGTACCGTATTATCGCCAGAGCCGGCGGCAGCACCGGTACCTCCGGCCAGGGTGCTGTTGAAGGCACTGTATATTTTGCCGGGATCACCCGGGGCGCCACTTACTCCTCCGAAAGCCCCGGCGATGGCGCTGATAATGGTGGAAAGGGGCTGGGTACTCGCACAGTTGGTACACCCTTCATAGTAAGCATAGACCTCCGCCGTGATCATATCACCCGGGGCCACCCTTAAGACAATACCCGGCCCTGCTATCCGTGTGCCGTTCAATATCACCGCTTCATTGCCGGCCGGAGCGGGTGGCGATACAGTGGGGTTCACCCAGGGCGACCGGGGGGCTATGTTTTTAAATTGCTTGTCTTCCGAAGCGGCAACTTCTGACTCCATTGTGGCAAGGAAGACATCGGTATGAGGCGCTCCGATCACGGCCCGGACATTTCCCAAGTGATCATTAAGTTCATAAAAGAAGGTATTGGATACAGGCTTGTATTCGCCCAAACGTCCGGCGCCATAGATTGGAAGCTCAATCAGTTGTATCGGCCCTCCCGGGAGTTTCTGATCATAAACTGCCATTACGTTCCCGCTCGCATCACGAACATAAAAGGTATTTTTTACAGCCGTTCCTGATATACTATAGATCGTTCGCTGAACCCTGTCGCCCCTGTCGTCATAGTTAAAACTTTCAATAAGATTAGTCCCGTTGTTTACTTCCTTCACGAGTCCATAGGCATTGTATAAGATATTCATCGTATTGGTTCCCTCTACTTGTCGTGTCATCTGACCAATCGTGTTGTAAGTATACGTAGTGAGTGCAGCGCCGCCGTTATTTAACTGGTTAACCTGATTAAGCTTGTTATTGGTTGACCCATATGCATAACCATAATTTGCGATCGTGTTTCCCGCCTTGTCCGTGCGGGTTAAGAACTTGATGTTGCCGTTTTTGTCGTACCCTGTATTGAGCGGAATGTTCTCATTGTAGGCCTGCGTAGGAAATGTTGTTGAGTAGTTTCCTGTTGACCCGGTCAGATTGCCCCACTTTGCATTCTGGAACTGGTTTCGGCTGTCATAGGTATATCCGTAAACCTTCTTTGAAGCAAGGTAGTCTATCGGCGTGTACCAGCTTGCTGATTTGATCAGTCCGCTGTAGCTATCCGTGAGGCCCGCGGTAGTAACCGAAGCGGCGGAATAACCTGCACCAACATAGTCATTGCTATAATAGTCAAGCGATTCACCAAACACGTCGGCAGATATACCTGCATGAGCGCCCGAACCGTCGGTACCCGGGTCGGTGCTGGCATCTACTCCGTTGATCGACTTAAGCGAACCATTGACATTGTAAACATAGTCAATGCCTTGAAGGTTTCCGGCAAGCTCTACACGTTTAAGTGGGCCGTGCAAATAGTAGTAATAGGTTGCCTGTAACGTTTTGTTGGTTCCGTCTTTGCTAGTGCTCGCCGTGACCAGCCGGTTGTTAATGTCGTAGGTATAGTGATGATAGAATGCGTCAGACTGGTTTTGTTGGTAAGCGACCTGAGTTACATTGCCAAAATAGTCATAGGTATAGTCGATTGTCTTTGGGCCAAGGCCGGAGATGTTTTGCTTGATCCAGGCAATTCGCCCAAATTCATCATAACTGTACCAGGTTGTTGCAATGTTATTCACTGTCTTGGCTACCTGGCCATAAAGGTACGTCTGCGTTGCATGGTTGATATCCCCTGTCGGAAGGTCACTGGCCTGGATGTCATAATAGATTTTTGTTACGTCGCTGCAGGCCCCCGCCTCTAGGTTGTTGGATGTACCTGAATAACCGTTGTTATCCAGTATGAAAGTTTGCAGAATGCTGGTGGGAGCGGGTGATAACGTTGATTCAGGTTCAAAAACATAGGTGTTCTGAGTGTATTCCCCGGATTCAATCAATCTCCCCAGGTAGTCATAATTTGTATACGAAAATCGTTTTGTCGAGGCATTGAATTGTTCCTGGTTTTGGGAAAAGCGGATCTTTCCATCCGTACTGTAAACAAATTGGGAAGTGCCTCCATCGGGAGAAGTGGTGGCGATGAGGCGGCCGAGCTGGTCGTATTGATAGGTTGTAACAAAATTAGGCATGGAGCTATTGCCAATGACTACGCCGTTGGGTGCTACCGTAGCAGTTACCTGTCCTTGTAATAGGTGTAACTCCAAAAATCGTACGTGAACGCGGGAGGGTTGGGCGTGTAGTTGGCTGACATGACCATCGCTGTAGCAATGGTGTGTCCGTCCGCATCGACAAAAGAAGCCGTCTGTTTACCATCTGGGTCGGTGCTGATGTATTTGTAGCCGAGTCCGGTCGTCGTTGTGGAATTACTAAAATAGCTGCGTAGGGAATAATAGTGGGCAACCTCCCCCGGTACGATGAGGTAGCGGTCTGATTTGGTCTCATGACCAGTACCCATGTAATGGTAGTTGCCTGATCCTGCAGATAGTGAAGTCGTTGGATTCGGACCTGCCGGGGTGTAGTTTCTGGAATAGGGAAAGGCTGTGGTAGGAGTCTGTGATTCAAGGTTGTTTGCCGTACTGAAATACCAACCGAGTGTTCCGGGTTGATTGCCTACTGCTTTTGGATTGTTAACTTCTCCTGCTGATCCATTGACGATGGGGTTATCAAAATCCGTGGCAGAATACCATTGCCCCGCAGCATTTTGAACAAAATTCTTTTTAAGCAAAAAATCGCTTTCCAGAATGGGAGCAGGAAGAGTAGAACCCGCAGCTCTATTGAGATTGTCATACAAGGGCTGCGTCGCCCATACTTTTCCAGACAGGTAATCCATTGACTGGCTTTGGAGCTGATTTCCTAATCCGTCAATATACGTCCTGCTTCTGGATATAGTTTGTCCGTTCTGATCGAAGCCGCTCTCCTCAGTCCAATTGACATTATCGTTACACTCCGCAGTAAAAGCAATCTTTGAATTGAAAGTTCCTCCCGTGCTTGCAAAACCGGGTAACAGGCGGATGGAGCGAGTTGCCTGAACTACCGTGTTCGCGGGGTCGTAGGAAGAAATGGTTAAGTCGGCGGGATAGGTTGTAACCAAAAGGGGTGTCGATGTCAAACTCCAGCAACCGGCATTACTGCGGGCACTTAAGTAATATGTATTGTTTGCAGTCACCGTGTAGGTTGGCGAGGTTGCAATGGAACTTGTATAATCCTGCAACCCTGCATTTGTGCCTTGCCAATACCATCCAATGCCGACTGGTGGCGTGCCTTTTGTCAGGGTCTTTGCGTCACAGGTATTGATTGTTGAGACCGCGCTCGAAGGCGCGGCCGGAACAAGGTTCACGGTAACGGGGGCACCCGTTGTACTCCAGCATCCACCGGATGATGGGGATGACAGCGCCCGCAAATAATACGTATTTGTACCGGATAAAGTGGCACTATAGGTAGTTGCTGCCGCTGCTTGCGACTGATCCTGGCCATTGGCAATAATACCCTGCCAGTACCAGGTACTGCCATCCGCAGGAATACCCCGCGTTAATGTTTTCGCTCCACACAAGGGAACGGTTGGAACCGAAAAAGTCGGAGCGGCAGGCAGTGGGTTTACAGTGACTACATAATCAAATGCAAGACCGCAACCATTGTAGTTGGGTATAAAGTGGTAGGTAACGGTGCCATTTGCAGTACCTGTATTAACTGGTGTATTTGTAATGGCTCCAGAACCATTGGGGGAAATCGATCCGGGGCTTATAGGACCACTGAATGAACTTGTCCAACTGTACGTTGTGCCGTTTATAGAGAATGTGGGTATAAAATTCAGAGCAGTTCCGCTGCACGCTGTCGGGTGAAGTTGCGTGTTTGTATTGGTGGTCGTAGGCGTTGGTTTTACTGTGACCGTGACTTGCACGGTCGGGCCCGGGCAGTTGTTTGCCGATGGAGTGATTGTGTACGTTATAAAGCCATTGCTTACGCCATCTGCACTGGATAACGGCTGGGCAATTGGCGTGCCATTACCGCTAGTGGTATACCCAGCAGTTATATTTACCGCGGATCCTGCAGTCCATGCATAGGTTGTACCAGGCACCGAATTTGGGTTGGTGATCGTGATGGAAGTGGATGATCCGGAGCAAATCGTTTGATTAGATGCCATCGCTGTGGGGAGAGTATAAACACCAACCGATGTGGTGGTACTGACCGATGTTCCGCAATTCGATTCATTTCCTGTGACCGTATACACGGTATTGGATGAAGGCGTAACGGTGATGGGAGATCCGCTCCAGGAGCCTCCTGTATCCGCCGTCCAGCTATAGTTACCACCTCCGCCAGCACTAAGTTGAACGGGCGCCCCCTGGCATACCGGCGTGCCTGGATTCTTACTTGCGGACAAAGTGCCTGGCGATAACGTCGTCAGGTTAACAGAATTGATCATGTTAACGGAAGAACAACCTGTGCCTGTAGCGGTAATCGAGTAAGTACCTGCCTGGGTGATTCCTGGAAAAGCTAGTTGTGATCCATTACCCACTATGGCCGATCCGCTGGCGTTGCCATCTTTGTACAACTGGTAGCTCACCCAGGTTTGTGACCCGGACAGATAAATTGCAACCGTCGCTCCGGGACATATTCCTGTGGGGGCGTTGAGAGTATAGGCCATGGGTAGAGCATACACGGTCACATTTTTCGTAACTGGTGAACCGGAGCCGCATCCATTACTAGCAACAACGGTTATGCCCGCGGTACCGGAAGCATTGCCCGAGGCAGGGTAAGAGGTGCTCCATGTAACCCCCCCGGAGGTTGATATTGAACCAGCCGCCGCAGTCATACTCCATGTAAAAGTGGTTGCATTTGCCGCGCTGGCCGCGTAGTTACTCGGTCCGCCGTCCTGACATCGCGAAGAGGGCCCCGATATGGAAGCGGTTCCAACAAGAGGGTAAACCGTAACATTGATGGTGGATGTTACGGTGGTACCGCAGTTCGATTCAGTGCCGGTTAAAGTATAGGTTGTATTCACGCTTGGGCTCACGGTGATAGCGCCTGACCCTGAAATGGCACCGCCGGGAGATGAGGACCATGAATAACTGGTCCCGTTTGCCGGGGTCAACGTAATGGAAGTTCCCTGGCAGATCATGGGTTGCACACTTGGATTGATATTGATCGCTCCAGGGGATAAAAGTGTAAAACTAACCGGTGTACGGGAAGTACTTTCGACTCCGTTGCAATAGGCACTTACCCAATAAGTTACCGAAGATGAAAATGTTGCCGTCAACTCCGACACCCATCTTCCGGGCATTGGAGCATATTGGTTTGTGGTAGCCACACCAGACCCGCCCGATTGGCTTGTGTACCAGTAATGATGGGTTGTTGATGCATCGTTTGAAGACGCGCTTAGCGTTACCGAGGAAGATCCGCAGGCTGATGGGGTGCTGCCGAAGCTTGGAGGAGGGCATTGGGCATGCAAAGTTCCAATGAGTAAAATCAACACAGACGATATCAGTGAACTGATATGCATATCTCTATTTCTGGAATGTTTATTCATAAAAAAAGAGTTTATCTACTGATTTGTGTTCGCTCTGCGGTAATTTGATTTACTCTCTGTGACCAGTTTTTCTCCTGTGAACTTAATGGACTCCGAGTAGACCCTGTTGATATGGCCGTCCTCTGTAGTTTCATATTTCGTGTATAGATTATTATTATCTAAAACATAGGAAACCGTGCTCATACCGGCTGTATATTGAAAGTCGGCGGGGTTATTAACATGGCAGGTCATTTGGGCATCGGCTGGCTGGAAGCGAAAATCGTCATAGAGTATGGCAGTTCCGGTACCCTTTACACCAACCTCAAGCGAGGTAAAAGTACTACCGACGGGAATCGTGAGATTAAGTTGGTACCAACCCGATTTTCCCTGCAGTACGGGCGTAGACAACGAAGTATTTTCTGCTCCTCCGTTAAGTTTATAATAAATCTGACCGGAGGCTGAATTTGCCCAGACACTTGCGCGATAAGTCCTGTTTGGAGTCAGCACGGTGGGTTTATAAATAAATCCATAACCCACGGACAGGGAAAGAGCACAATCTCCTGTATGGGCATCCGCACCAACATTGCCGGATGATTTCTTAACAACAACGGCATTGCCACCTGCACTTTTAACCGCCACCTCGCCCCAAAAATATCCAATACCGGGAATCTCATCTTCCGCACTGCTAAAGGCAATCTCATTGTATTGCGCATTTGAGGCAGAGGCAAACTGAATTCTGTTGTCATACCCCATTTTCACACTGGAATAAATGCCGTTCAAATCTTTAGACTCCAAGGGCATGCCATAATGATCAAAGCGTGTTTGTTCACCAGTATATTGCCACAATGAATTTGTTCCTGAGAAATTGAATTCATCACCAAGTGCAAAAGTTTGGACTCCATTAGCCTGTTTTCGCGAATAATTACCTCGCCAAACGTATGAGGGTCCTTTACGCCAGACCGGATTAGACACACTGATGGCTTCCTGGGTTTCTGAATAGTTTGTTCCATCGTAGTAGCGATAATTACTCCAATCTTTTCTCCAGGTCTGCGCAGTAGCGCTGACCAGTTGGCCATTGGCATTACCTGCGTCATACACATGACCCGTTACATCAGAAGCATACACATAGGTTGCAGCATTTTGCGAAAGCATATTCCGGTTGTTGATATCGTTAGCTTTTGGTCCCAATTCAGGATAAGCAACATAGGCCGGCTTTGTAAGTGTCGCTAAATAAATGCCAAGCGGGCTCCTCTCGAGTTTTTGATCGACGGCACCCGTCAGGAAATCCCAGCTAAGATTGTCTACCTCGGAAGTAAAACCGTCTTTTGAATTAATAACGTTTTGAAGCGTATACGGATATTGCAAAATCGTCGTCCGGTTTAATTTGTAAACCATCCCCGTGTTCCCCACCACCCTGTCGAACATCAATGCGCCGCCGGAATAAATTCCCTGATAATTATTTACACCCTTATTGAGAATCTGGTCGGTATAGGTCATGGTACTGGATGAATACAATGATCCGGGTTTATCGAAAATTTTCACGGATTTTAGCGTTCCAATTCTGTTACTCCGATCCACCATCTTATTCTCATAAACAGAAACAGCCTCTGTACCATTGAGTGGCGCTAAATTTTGCATCACATTTTGATTTAGTGTGTAATGTGTGAGATCGGGAGTCTCAAATTCATAAACCTGCCTCGAGTGATAATCATTGTCATCCGTAAGGTTCCCATTTAACACGGTTACTTTCCCATAAATAACCGGTGTATTCGGATACCCGGGAGGCAAAGGGCCTTGCGTTCTGACAGAAATTATTTCATACGGGGGTTCTTGTGCGATAACCCCGGAACTAACTACGCCATCATCCTTGGAATACAAATACCTGATTTTATTTTGAACTCCGGACTCACTTCGTGTGATCAACGAAGCAACGCGGAGACCGTCGCCCTTCTTGGCATCATGGTATTTATTCACATGGCCTGCATAACTGGTGAATGTCACCGATTGTCCTGAAGTTGAAAAGTTGCAATTGCTTACGTCCATAAAGGGCTGATCGAATGTGACCGAATTCATTGTTGCTGAGACAATCTTTAACCCATCGGCATTAAGTAGCTTGTTACTGAACGATACACCCGGACACGAATATGAAATCTGGCCGTCCATCCAGACCCTGTCACCTGTATGCAAAGTCCCGTTGTGATTAATGGGTAAGGTTGTCACCGGCAATCCTGTGGGGTAATAAATTGAAGTATTCGAATTATCAAAGCCGACACTTAGCTCGGTAATGCCGTTGCCGGAAACAGTTGAGTACGTGTCCCGCTCGTAATTAATCAGAATTTCGCTTCCCAGAGGGGTCGTTATCTTTGACAGGGACCATGCTGAGCCGCTTGCATCGGCCGTAGGCTGATCCGCCACGTGAGAGACACCTGTGTTGAACATTCCCCAGCCATCCCATTTGCCCGCTGTATAGTTAGGGTTATTGTTATATTCAAATTTATAATCCGGAACGGCTTTGATGTCATTTCGTCCTCTAATGGAGACACTACTCAATGTTAATTTTCCACTATTCGAATTCAAGGTGTTGTTGCAAAGCGTGTAGTCATAATTAAAAATTATTCGTTTCAGGCAATTGAGGTTAAGAAAGTTACGCGCTCCAACATTGAACTGGCTGCTAAAGCAAACGGCAGCCAGTTGGTTCGAAAATTCGGGGATACTGTAATTGTTGACTAATTTTTTATAATTCTCTTTTGAAACAAGGGCTATTTCCTCAAGACGCAACGGCGTAATATAATTGTTGTTGGCGTCAGGGGCAGCGCTTTTCCCATCGTTACGGAAATTTTTCAGAAATAGAGCAACATGTGACCGGGTCTCAATGCTGTTCAAATAGATCAATTGCTTTTTACCGGTCGAATAAGATTCCTGGGTACCATCTCCTCCCTCTGAGTTAAAACCGCTAAAGGGCAGCCGCCAGACATATTGACTCGTTTGAAGCCCATAATTAAATTTCACCCAGTACCCCCAGTCGCTGTCGTCAGCAAGTCCATTTTGATTCTTGTCTATGTAGTCCGAACCGGTGATCGCCGTCAGTACCCACGTATTTGCAAATCCGGCCGGGCGTTTGACAACCGATCTTTTATTAACCGGGTCGCTGATTTCGTGGACCTCTGAATATTGTTCATAATCATAAATGGGCAGGGCAAAATGATATGTCGTACCATCACTTCCTGTAATACAAAATCCACCCAATGAGGTAGGCGCACCAAAACCATTGGGTGTTTGAGGGTTGGTTATAATCCTAATCTCAATATTGGCATATTTTGCGTCGAATGAAGCCAATGCCGTATCATCCACCCGAAACGTATTTCCCGAATTGTCGACGCTGGTAACGGTTTTATTTTTAAATTCCTGATAATTGCTGGTAGTCCCATTCAAATAGCTCTGCTGGTCATTGTAAAATGAAACATAAAGATCAATCGTCGTTCCAGCTGTTACATTTCCGATAAAATAAGAAGGGACTGGAATTGCCAGGTGATTGAAACTTGCGCTACTGCTTGTTGTTGACAACCCATTATTCACACTTTGCATTCGGAAAAGATACCGGTCCGAAGACGTGGAGATCGTTGTTCCAGTACCTCCGCTCAGAAAATCAATAAATTTTGAAGGATACGTCATCGATCCGCTTATTTCGCTGTTGGAGAGCCATTCCACGTAATCGGATTGCGGAATTCTTTTTGTCGAGGGTATATCACTTCTGATTCGTTGATTTTCAAAGATGACATCGTTCAGGATGAAAGTCAGTGACGAAGGGGTAATTCCTCCATCAGGAGAATTTGCATAAGTCGTAGATAATCCAAAATAATTTGAAGGCGCAGTAACAGCGGATGCGGAACCGACATGATGAAAATAGTCATTCGAAAGCTGCCCTTTGTAGATAAAAGGGACTTTGTAGTTTGTTGGGCTGTTAGGCAAAGAAGGATCATTGGTTATATACTTGACTGGTGCCAAACGGATATGATTGTCGGTCATTTCCCGGGGCATGGATACCGATCCAATTTCCAATCGATACGGGGCAATTGAACCTGAAATTCCGGAAGCCCGAACTATAAAATTGTCGGGCGCCAGTACAACGGGGTTGTTAACCCTCCAAAAATATTGCTGATTCGGGTCCGGAAAATAATTTATATCACTGGCAGATCCTTGATTAACCGTACCCGAGGTTCGGGGAAACATACTCAGAGTTCTGGAGTTACCACCCAACGTCAACGCCAAAGTTGAAAAGTTGGTATTAGGCGGAGTATAAGGCGCATTAGGCACATTTCCCAAATACATTAAACCAAACATCTTCTCATAGCGTGTTTGATCGAGCCAAATCTTGTAGTCCTTGGCAACGGTCGAAAGACCCAACAGTAATAGACGATTCCGATTTTGTTTTGAATATCCCCAATAACCTGATGTAGGGGCGTTTGGAATACCAGAATTGCTTGCCAAAGCCAATGCGCCAGAAACCACAGCTCTCTCAATTGCTTCTTTCGCCACTTCCTTGGCAACGGCTGAACCAGCACTTGCTTCACTGGCAACTCCCCAGGATAACAAGGTAACTATACCCGCGCCAAACTGTATCGGATCAAAATCAAGACCATGATTACTGACGTTGATCCCGAGAACACCTACATACGATTTCCCATTTCCCCACTCAGCATTGACGATGCTTAGCAAACTTAGGCTTCCGAAATGACCCTGCTGGTTGTTCCAACCCATGTTTCCAATACCCAAGATATTGGCATTCCACCCTCTTAACCCCGTGAGGTTCTGGACCGTGACCGATTGCGTATCGCCATTGGCATCATCCGGAAATCCGCTTATCGTTCGTGTGATCGCGCCGGCGTTCATCGTCCATCCCAAGCCCACCCAGGAAGCTTCCTGATCAAGACCTACGCCTGCGTTGTAGGAAAGGGGCAGAGAAAAATTTCCCTCCGGTCCAGGAACCTCTAAAACGGGCAAACTAAAGCTAAAATCACCGGTGGCCATATTTACCATATCCGTAGCACCCGGCGATTCATACGAAGTGTATTCCGGCATGAAGGGGCCCGTGGTCAATGCAAAAAGCTCAACAGGCAAAATAATGGATTGAATAAAAAGTAATAAAAGAAAAATTGCCAGAACTCTGACAGCCAACTTTCTTCGAAACAGTTTCATATCCGTTTAGTTTAAGGGGGGAATGTTTTTTATGTCCTGTATTTCAAATTCAAAACTGCTTAGCCCCGTGCCCAGAAGGGTATCATCGAAGCAAAGGGTTACTTTTCCCGTTCTTGTTTTGAGGTCACTCTTAAACACCGTTAGAAGTTGGCTGGCATCACTGGTTCCAAACATGCGGGCATAGGAAAAGTCCAGTATTGGCATAGTGTCTTTCTTGTGAATCATGTACACACCGTTGCCGAAGGAAAATGAAAGATAGTCAATGACTTTGTTGAACATTTCAGGGTCATTGGCATAATCATTTTCAATTTCATGACCATTTCTGGAAAGTCTGAAAACGAAATAATCGAGGCTATCCATATTCTTTATTGTTCCTAGTTCCGCTTTATGATCTGCATTGTCCTTGAGCGCCTGTCTGAAAACCAATTCTTTGGGTTTATAATATACTTCTACTTTGGCTCCTCCCCGGTTGGACTCTTGAATCAATCCATGCGAGGAGTCGAAGGGATATTTCTTCAGCTCATCCATTGAAACCGTCTTACTGCTACACCCTGCCACGAGCAGCATCCATGCAAAACTCACAGCGATTGGTCTCATGTCAATTATATTCTGCATTGAGTCCTTTCAGTATTTCGCCTGTAATGTCAATGTCTTCTTTAGCGTAGACAATGTTTCCATATTGTGTTGCCGCTAAAATAATCCGATAGCCTTTCTGTTGACCATACCGCTTTATGTAATCGTTTATTTTACCCAAAACCTTAGCTGTCAATTCCTTATCTTCATTTTGGATTTTCTCTCTGATAACCCCCTGATAGTTCTCAAATTGTTCTTGCTTGGAATGGATCAGTTCTTCCATCAATTTCTTCTCTTGAAGAGTCAACTTTGACTTTTTGCCCTCGTACTCCATTATTTTCTTTTCTGCTTCCCCCCGAAGGGTATCCAGATTGGCTCTCCAAACGGCAGATTTTGAGTCAAATTCCTTGCGGGCAACCTGCATTCCCTTGTAGTCGGTGCCCAATTTCTGCACATCGACATACACCAATTTATTTTCTGATTGGAGTTGAACTACAAAAAGGGTACAAAGGCCCACTGCGAGGCTAACTTTTACGCCGATATCCATGACTCTTTTGACATTCATATCATTTTGCATTTTCGATTCTGTTTAATCGTATTTTTACCCCTTCGTTTTCCTTTTTCAATTCGATCACATACAGCGTCAGCTCCTCCACCTTTTTCAAAAGCAGCATATTCATCTCGCCTAATTGAATACCGTTCTTTTCCATCTCTGCCGCAGAGCGAACTTCGGGAAGGTGCTTGTTTTGATCCACGTAGGATTTAATTTCCTCCAGGGTGGGGAGTTTGTAATTCCTTTCAAAAACGTAATCAGGGCCGGGTACAGAGAGATCAACCCGCACTTCCTGTGCATGGACAATGCCTTTGACCGTGAGTTTTTGATCGGGGGATGCTGTTCCTATACCGACAAATCCGGAGGGCGCTACGCTGAGCCCAAGGTTCAACACAGGCGTACGGTAATCCGCCCCGCTCCCATTTTCACCATAAATATTAACGGCGCCCTGTTCTGCATCAAATTGGATAATGGGTGATTTTTTTGATCCGTCTACTGCGTATTGTTCCGTGCCATTATTACCGTTGATTGCATAGTTCGCTCCAATGTTGGTGATCAATTTTTGCTGCAGTGGCCCGAAAGAGTTTACAACGAAGGTATATCCGACCTGGCAGGAAAGAGAGAGCATATCCCCCACTCCAACTGGCTCGTTTAAAATCTGGAACGCGCTAGTGCCATTGGCAACAAAGAACTTGGAGGGGGGCGGCGTGCTGATTCCAATCCCTAACTTTCCTTCCGATAAGACAAAATCCCTTCCGCGAAAAAAGTATTGGCCGGCATCCGCCGATTCACCCCAGTAAACTGTCTTGCCGGATTCATAATTGTAAATCGTCGATATCGCTGCTGCTGCACTAATGTGAGGGATCCGCACATACCCTGTTCCGGCTTGGAGCTTCAAGTGGGCGTTTGTAATGTTGGTGAAGTCGCCGCTCCCTCCCGTATACGTGCCATTTGAATAAAGTGGGAAGCTGTTAGTTTGAGCCAGTACCCCATGGGATAAAAGCAAAACCATAATAAAATAGATATTTTTCATGGGTGTGAAATTTTGATTTTGTCCTCCGTCCGATTCATGATTCAAATGAATCAAATCGCAATGATTTTTGCTGTTCAATTTCACATCTTTTCTTACGTGCCCCCGGACGTCAGGAAAACATGATATCGGGCCTCAAAACAAGCCGGAATCGGTATGTCTTTTAAAAAAAAGTTACTTAACTCGTGTAAATATTACATGACATTAATTGCCAGCTTAAATTTTTTTTTGCATAAAAATTGAAACAGGACGAGGGCTGACGGACTAGACGCGGACTGGAAGGGATCAATATTCTTGTCGCCGGGAATCATCCCTTATTATTTAGAAAAGAACAGAGGGTCACTATCATTTATTACAACTCGAAATTTACATTACCGGTAATCCTGCGCGTGGGAAAATCGACTGCCTTTTATAAATCTTACGAATAGGAAAATGCAACTGATCGTTCAATTATCAAAAGGCAAAATTATCGATCAGGGGTAGGGAAATTTGCTGTCAAAATATCGGTGATGACAATGGTGTCTTCGATCCGGTAAATGATTTTATAGCAGGGCTGACTAAAAAGGTTTTTATTCGAAAGGTCAAACCAAATTATCTCTTGCCTCTGCGCCTACTTTGCGCCTCCGCGGTTTAGAATTTTTCACCCCAGAGACGCGGGAGGCGCAAAGTAGGCGCAGAGATCAAAAAAATATTTGGTCAATTTTTTTACTTAGGTACTTTTTAGTCAGCCCCGAAAAAAATCAAGGCTTTCGTGTTTCACCCCTCTATATAAAAAAACAAACCCCGCCAGGGCGGGGTTTTTTAGCAATTTTTTACAGATTAAGCCATTGCGAAGCAGCGGTTAAGAACTGCTCCATACTGATTCCCATAATTGGCATAGCACCAACTTCTGAGCTCCTGTACTTCTTCTGCTATCAGCACTTTGATAGCCTTCCTCAGCTCTTTTTCGAAGAGCCGCGCGTCAAAACTCACCCGGGTGAGTATCTTTTTGACATAAGTAAGCATTTTCATCTGCGAAATTTAAAGTACGATTGCAACGTGGTTGCTTTGGTTGTAACCCTTAAAATACAAAATCAGTTAAAGAGTGAAAAGAAGATTCTATTTTTGTTTTGAACGAAATAATGAGGTGGACCGGTATTCTATGAAGAAGTCTTTTTTTCAGGCCGTTTTGGCATTTTTTTTCTTTCTGTCCTTTATTCCCGTTTTTGGACAAATCCAGATCGTCCTGGGGCCCGACGAAATCGGCGAAAATCAGGCCTGGACAATAACAGTTACTGCCAATAATGACAGGCTGAAAAGCTATGAAAACTTCCCGGATCTTGTCGGTTTCCGGAAACGGGGCACTTCCTCCTCCTCGCAAACCAGCATCGTAAACGGTCAAATCAGCTCTTCCCAGAGCATTATCATGACCTATATGCCTGTCCAGCAAGGCACGTTTTCCGTCCCCTCCTTTAAAATGAAGGTCAATGACCAGGTAGTTTCCGTGACCGGCAAGAAAGTGAAAGTAGGACCGGCCGTCCAGCAACAGTCGAATGAT
>Ga0193722_1000082_pt1 | contig 20269 bp, 17 predicted proteins | sample H2m1metaG_FD_143044 | JGI IMG/M metagenome (GOLD analysis project Ga0193722, IMG submission 143044) | Soil microbial communities from a riparian zone of the East river system, Colorado, United States - H2m1 | ecosystem: Environmental > Terrestrial > Soil > Riparian zone | place: USA: East River...
GCAGATCCGGCAGGTATGGTGAATTTGCAATTGCATTGTGCTTCGGCGACGCTTGAAACGATCAAGCTGAGCAGAATGGCCATGATCAGGATCAGGAGGTGTCTGATCCTGCCTTTCCATTCAATATCTGATAATATTCTTGTCCCCTCAGTCATATCGCCTCACGGGTTTCAAACCCCAACTGTGAAATTGGACTTAAGCGAGCCGTGAATTCCGGCGATTCGGACCCAAAGCCTACGCCCGTAGGCTAAGTGATGTCCGGTGATGAAAAGGATCTGCGGTATAGGACCTCCGGAGACAATAAGGCTTATTCTGATGTTTGACACCCATTTATCGTGTGTGCCAGAGTTTGATGGAGCGGGTACCTTTCTTCCAATTTGTTAGCTATTCGGCGGGTATTGTGGGAGTTATGTCAATACCTCACAGCGTTTTAATCCATCCGCCGGGTTGTACAAATTATTTGTAAGACAACAGGGCTTATCACTTTCCTGCCTTCCCCAATGATTTCCATCATCGTTTCCTCATGATCTCTGTCATCGGAGCGGCAGGAAAAACTAATTAGATTTCCCGGGTATTGTGAAAGGAGAAAGATGCCATGGAAAAGGAGATAAAGATATTGATGCTGGAGGATATGGAGGAAGACGCCGGGTTGATTGATGAGGTGTTACAGGCGGATAAAATTGTCTTCAGCAGGGTTCGGGTCGATACACGGGAGGAGTTTACGGACGCCCTTAAAAAATTCCGGCCTGATGTTGTTTTATCGGACCATTCCTTGCCTAGTTTTAATTCTATTGAGGCGCTTAAAATATGCCATGAAAATGGGTTAAATGTGCCATTCATTTTGGTAACGGGAACCGTTTCCGAAGAATTTGCGGTGAACTGTCTTAAAAGAGGAGCCGATGATTATGTCCTGAAATCCAACCTCTCACGCCTCCCCATGGCCATTCGCTATGCTCTCCGGCGCCGGAGGCAGGAAAATGCACGCAAAGGGAAGGAAGAAATATTGCGCAGGCAGAACGTAGAACTGACCAAAATTAACCAGGAACTGGATTCCTTTGTTTACAGTGTATCGCATAATTTGCGTTCACCCCTTCATTCCGTATTAGGCCTGGTCAATATTGCCTTGATGGATGATGATAAAAGTAACGAAATGGTAAACCGCTATTTCGAAATGATCAGAAAGAATGCAGCCAGATTGGACACCACGCTTCAGCAAAATTTGATTTATTCGCGCAATGCGCGTAGCGAAGTAAATTTTTCCGAGGTCGACCTGGAACAACTCATTCGCCAATGCTTTGCTGAGTTCAAATACCTGGAAGGCAACCGCGAAATAAAGAAGGAAATCGACATCCGTAAACAGGCTACGCTCTACTCCGATTCTTATCGATTGTACACCATTCTGTCGAATCTCATTTCCAATGCAATTAAATATATCGACGAGACAAAGGATCAGAGTTTTATTCAAATCGCTGCCACCATTACCCCCGCCGGCGCCATCATCAACGTTCGCGACAATGGAATAGGGATTCACCCGGACTATTTGCCCAGGATCTTCGACATGTTCTTCCGTGCAACCGAAAAAAGGGAGGGTGACGGACTTGGGCTTTACATTGTTAAAGAGATGCTGGAACGACTGCATGCCACGGTGAGCATCACCTCGACGTTAGGAGAGGCAACCGATTTTACGTTAACGATACCGAATGCAGGACAAGTACTTGAAAAAAAGAGCGGTGAAAATTCTTAACCGGCCAAAAAGTGCCCACTTTCAAAATTAGAAAGTGGGAAAAAATTAAAAAATCGAATTTTGGTAGTCTGTACGGGAATCGAACCCGTGTTACCAGAATGAAAATCTGGTGTCCTAACCCCTAGACGAACAGACCGATTTTGGGAAAAGTGTCGCAAAGATAGATTTCCATAAGGGATTTGCAAAAAGCAAACTCTTTATATTTCCTTATCTCTCCCTTTTTTTCCACATGCGCAAACCTTTGCAGTCACCCTCACTATAAATAGTCCGGATTCCTGAAAATCCTGATTGGTTTTGGTCGCGGCGTCCTTTATTTTTGCTGCGCCTGCCGAAGCCCGAACTAGTGCGTAAACTTGTGAAGAACTTTGATCGGGCGCAGGCAGGCTTGCCGAACGTAGAATCCTAAAATCATGTTAATTAATAAAACCACACCAATCACACTATGAAAGTTGGAATTAATGGATTCGGCCGCATCGGCCGGCTGGCCTTCCGGGCCGCCATCAGCCGCAAGGATATTGAGATCGTCGGCATCAATGATATTGTCGAGGCTGATTACATGGCCTACATGCTCAAATACGACTCCACTCACGGGAAGTTCGATGGTACCGTCTCGGTCAAAGATGGCCACCTCGTCGTTAATGGCAAGACGATCCGCGTTACTGCCGAAAGAGATCCCGCTAACCTAAAGTGGTCAGAGGTCGGCGCCGAAATCGTTATCGAGTCTACCGGCCTTTTCCTTACCCAGGCCGACGGCCAAAAGCACATTAAAGCCGGGGCCAAGAAAGTAGTCTTCTCCGCCCCCGCGAAAGACGATACGCCTACTTTTGTTATGGGGGTCAACCACAAGAAAATGACCGCTGCCAACACGATCGTTTCCAATGCATCGTGTACCACCAACTGTGTTGCTCCACTTGCTAAAGTATTAAATGACAAATTCGGGATCCTCGAAGGTCTGATGAGTACCATCCACGCCGTAACGGCTACACAAAAGACCGTGGACAGTCCTTCCCTGAAAGACTGGCGCGGTGGCCGGGGTGCATACCAGAATATTATCCCTTCTTCTACCGGCGCCGCCAAGGCAGTCGCGTTAGTCATCCCTGAATTGAAAGGAAAACTGACCGGCATGTCGTTTCGTGTCCCGGTAGCCGATGTATCGGTGGTGGACCTTACCGTGAGACTGGTCAAGCCCGCCTCATACGATCAAATCAAAGCCGCCATGAAGGAAGCTTCCGAAGGGGAGTTGAAAGGCATCATGGGCTATACCGAAGACGATGTTGTATCACAGGATTTCCTGGGAGATGCCCGCACTTGCATTTTTGATGCGAAAGCCGGTATCGCCCTCAATGATAGCTTTGTTAAAGTAGTAGCCTGGTACGATAACGAATGGGGATATTCTAACAAGCTTATTGATCTCGTTCAGGAACTGGGTAAAATCTAGATTAGAGGCTACAAGATTCAAGGCCCTGCCCACCGCCTTGGCGGTGGGTTGCAGGCTAGCCATCAACCAAAATCCCCATGGAGGAAAGCATCGCGAATTCAGTCAAACAAAGTTATTTCAACATCCTTGCCCTTTTCCTGGAGGCCGAGAAAATGGAAACCCGGTTTGTACGGTGTCTGCTGAAATGGGGACTTCAATTAAAGCTCACCCAAAATGACATCAACACGCCGGCAAAAAAGTTGGAGCAACTCCAATTCTCGCAACCTTCCGATAAGGTAGCCCAACTGGAAGCCATCTACCACCTGGTGGAAATGATCAATATAGATAAGGTAGTGGACGATGTGGAGCTGGAGGTGGCCTCTATTTACGCTGAAAAACTTGGCTTCAAACGTCAAATCGTGGGAGACCTTCTCAAGTCCATCGCCACGAAAGATTCCGACGGGGCTAGCTCCCAAAACATCCACAAGGAAGTCATTGATTTCCTGAAAATAAATGAATCCTGAGCCTGGGGTCGGAATACCCTCTAAAACCGTATAAACCCGCAAAATGGTACCTATTCCTGGGTTTCGTTCTTAACCACCATTTGGCTAAGAATCCGCTGCCAAACAGCAGAATAGGCCTCATTTCTTTTGTCAGTCTGTTCTGACTGTCCACCCAATACGCCGGATTTAACTTAGCCTACCGGTGTAGGTTTTGGACCGGAATTGCCGGAATCCCCGGATCGCTTCAGCCGAATTTTGTAGTGTAAAGTTTGAAAAAAACCAAGCACTATGCCTATTCAACAACCGTCAAAATATTTATCGAATGTGGGGCCGAAAGGCAGAATGAAGCAGATCCTGATCCTCCTGGTGGCCATTCTGTTGGGTGTGATTATCTCAAGCACTGTAGATGCCCGGGATTTTCATAAGGCCCAAAAACGTCACGCCAAAGCAAAATACAGGACAAACGTCCATACCTCCGGGGAGGAATGCGCAATCCTGATCAAGAAAGGTAAGGCCCCTCACAAAGCGTCACTGTTTGCTGGGAATTATCGCAAACCGAAACATAAGGCTCAGGCAGAAATAGTGGCCCACAAACCAAGATATAAGTATAAGCCACAGGCGGAGGTGGAAGCCCCCAAATTTGCCATGGTGAACCAGTAGTAAGAATTGATTTTCGGAGTGTTTGAATGAGAAAAAGTCCCCGACTGAGTCGGTGACTTTTTTTTATGGCGTTTTCCTTCTTGACGTCGTATGGGTTAGTTTTACTCCCATGGAGTTCAGCCCCGACGTATTCTTAACCCATCTCGCACCCACAACGTCTCATCCTTTTCTCATTCCGATCGAAAGGGCCGAGGGTGTTTACTTGTATAGCCCGGATGGCAAGCGCTACATGGACCTCATTTCCGGGATTGGAGTCAGCAACGTCGGGCACCGTCATCCAAAAGTAATAGAAGCGATCCGGCAGCAACTCGATAAACACCTGCATGTGATGGTGTATGGCGAATATATCCAGTCGGCCCCCAACAGGCTCGCAAAGAAACTAAGTGAACTGCTTCCACCATCACTGGGGTGTTGTTATTTTGTCAATTCCGGAACGGAAGCCAATGAAGGGGCTTTGAAATTAGCCAAGCGATTCACAGGGCGGACCGGTATTGTTTCTTGTAAGCAATCCTATCACGGGAGCACACACGGATCGCTAAGCGTTTCCGGTAATGAAATAAAGAAGAATCCCTTTCGACCGCTCCTCCCCGACGTCCGCTTTATTGAATTCAATTCCCTTCCTGACCTGGACCTGATCACGGACCAAACGGCCTGCGTAATCATGGAAACTGTTCAGGGTGATGCCGGCGTTCGGGTCCCCTCACGCGAATACATGCAGTCGGTTAGAAAAAGATGTTCCGAAACGGGCGCCCTCCTGATCCTCGATGAAATCCAGTGCGGTATGGGACGGACAGGAACGCTCTTTGCGTTTGAGCAATTTGGCATCGTGCCCGACATCCTCACCGTGGCAAAAGCATTCGGCGGAGGTCTGCCCATCGGTGCATTTATTTCAAGCAAGACGATGATGGCCTCCCTGAGTCACGACCCTGCATTAGGACATATCACCACCTTTGGCGGAAACCCGGTTTGCTGCGCTTCCGCCCTGGCAACTCTTCAGGTGATAGAAGAAGAGAAGCTATTGATGCACACTGAGGCAAAAGGAGTGCTTTTTGAAACCCTCTTGGAGCACAAGAAGATCAGGGAAATCAGGAGGATCGGGCTGATGTTTGCCATTGATTTTGATTCCGCCGACGGCGTCAACAGGATTGTTGAATATTCTAAGGAACACGGCGTTATCGGTTATTGGTTCCTTTCCCATCCCAACAGCTTTCGCATCGCCCCACCCCTCACCATTACTGAACCCGAGATCCGCACCGCCTGCGCCGTCATTTTGAAAGCGATTGAAAATTCTTGAAATTTCGTTTATGCTAAATTCCGGCCCGGACACCCAACTCGATCGCATTTACAAATCTCTCATCGTCCTCGCTCTGATTATCGCCATGCTGATCTTCACCAAAGATATCGTGATGCCCATGGCTTTTGCCGGCTTATTTTCGGTCGTACTCTTGCCATTCGAATCCCGGGTCGAAGGGAAAGTAGGCAGGGTTTTTTCGATCCTTACGGTGTTGCTCACTTCATTCCTATTCGTCGGATTGATTACCTGGTTCATCTTTGCTCAGCTTGCCAGCCTGGTGGCAAGCTTGCCCGATATTGAGCAAGAATTTACAACTTTCATCAATGACGTAAGCCATTCGGCAAGCCAGCAATTCAGGATCAGCACGGATGAGCAAACGCAAATGATCAAAGACGGGTTGAGCAACCTCTCTGAGTACATGGGAGACCTGCTGCTCTCGACCTCCTACCTGCTTTACTTCCTGATACAGGTTCCGATCTACGTTTTCATTTTTCTGCTGTACCGGGAGAAATTCACGAATTTCATGCTGGCCCTTCGGCCGGGTTCCGCACTTGCCTGGAAGGATGAAATTCAAGGGGTTATTCGGAATTATATTTCCGGATTAATGCTGGTGGTCTTGATCGCTGGTACGCTCAATAGCATCGGACTTCTGGCACTGGGCATTGAGCATGCCATCTTCTTCGGTTTTCTATCCGGTGTCCTGACGATGATCCCCTACATCGGCATCACCATCGGTGCCGCCTTACCCACCCTGCTGGCGATAATAACAAAAGACAGCCTTTGGTACGCGGTAGGGGTTATCGGCGTTCATGCTTTTGTTCAATTCCTTGAATCGAATTTCATCACGCCAAAGATCACCGGTTCAAAAATCAGGATCAACGCCTTGGCGGCCATTGTCGCGTTGCTGATCGGCAGCAAGATCTGGGGGATTGCAGGCATGATCCTCGCCATTCCTGCCACCGGAATTCTGAAGATTCTGCTTTCGTACTCCTCCAGTTTAAAGCCCCTGGTCATCCTCATCGAAGATAAGGCAAAGACAAAAGAAGAAATTAAAGAGTCAATTGAGGAGGTGAAGGAAGAGGAGTCGGTATGAATTTAAGATTGGGGGTAGGAAACTTAATCACCAAGTTTCTCAATCACCAAATTGTGATTCGTGTAAATACAAATATCCGCCGCGATATTGAGACTTTCCCTAACAATCTCTTCCGCGGTCAATTGAGGAGCATGCTTTTTTAACGCCAGTGCGGCCGATTGAGCATACATCGCACCGGAGCCGATGGCGGCTACCTGGTTGTCAGGTTCCAATACGTCGCCGGTGCCGGAAAGGACGAGGATCTCATCTTTATTGGCCGCGATGAGCATGGCTTCCAGCCGCCGCAGGTAGCGATCGGTTCTCCAGTCTTTGGCCAGTTCGATCGCCGCGCGCTTGAGGTTTCCGCTGTAACTGTTGAGTTTCTCTTCAAACCGATCGAGCAACGTAAAAGCATCGGCGGTAGAACCGGCAAAGCCCGTCAGAATTTTCCCGTCCAGAAGTTTACGGATCTTTTTTACGTTGCTCTTGGCAATTGTGTTGCCCATCGTCGCTTGTCCATCGCCACCAATGGCCAGTTGACCATTGTGATGTACTGCGAGAATGGTGGTGGAGTGAATTATCAAAACTTCTTATTTTATGACTTCCAGGTGAGAAGTCACTCTGAAGTATTTTCTTTTTCTTATTCCGTGAGGTTTATTCTTCTTCTCTATCGTAGGAAAGTCTTTGTCAACAAACTCCAATGTCGATCCATCCGGAATATTTCTTAATACTTCAGGGTTCTTGATCACTTCCTTAAGGAAATCAAATGTTACTCCGATGTTTCGATTGATTTTTTCCTTTCCTGTCATAAGATATCTCCTTCACATTGAAATCTTAAATCAATATTCGGACTGGGTCTTCCAGCAATCCTTTTAGAGTCTTCAGGAAAGCGGAACCTACCGCCCCATCCACCGCCCTGTGATCACACGACAACGTCACCTTCATCACGTTCCCCGGAACCAACTGCCCGTTTTTCACGATGGCCGTTTCCTTGATAGCGCCGACAGCCAGGATGCAGGCATCGGGCGGGTTGATGATGGCTGTGAAATCTTCAATACCAAACATTCCCAGGTTGGAGATAGAAAACGTGCTCCCCTCCCATTCACTGGGCTGCAGTTTCTTATCGTGGGCCTTTTGCGCCAACTCTTTTACTTCAACTGCTATGTGCGACAGGGATTTATTGTCGGCGAACCGTACCACGGGGACCAGCAGCCCGTCTTTTACCGCCACGGCCACACCGATATGGATGTGATGGTTCTTTCTCATCTTATCTCCCAGCCAGCTTACGTTCACGTCCGGGTTTTGACGGATCGCTGCCGCCGTAGCCTTTATCACCATGTCATTGAACGAGATCTTGACCGGCGAGATCTCGTTGATACTCTTGCGGGCCTCGACAGCCTTATCCATGTTGATCTCCATGGTGAGGTAAAAGTGAGGAGCGGTAAACTTGCTTTCGGCCAATCGCCGGGCAATGGTTTTGCGCATTTGCGAAACCGGGACTTCTTCAAAACTTTCTTTCCCCACTACCTGGGGAAGTACGATCGGAGCCGAAGCAGCTCCTTTTGAGGTTGCTGCCGTCGCCACAGCAGGAGCAGCCGACGGCTTATAGTTTTCTACGTCACGACGCGTGACTCTTCCATTCTCGCCCGTTCCCTGAATTTTGGCAATGTCATAGCCCAGGTCTTTCGCCATTTTCTTTGCCAAGGGAGAAGCCTTCATCCGGCCGTTGCTGGAAACGGATTGCGTTGCAGCGGCAGCCGCCCCGACCGCTGGGGTTGCCCCATTCGATGCAGTTTGAGCCACAGCCCCGATAATTGGGGCTGCTATGGTGGATGGGGAGGTTCCCGCCTGGTGGGCTTTTAGCAATGTTTGCCAGTCGGCATTTTTGTCACCGACGATCGCCAACACGCCGTTGACCGGCACGGCTTCCTTTTCCTTAGCACCCAGGTACAACACTGTTCCCGACGTGTAAGATTCATACTCCATGGTAGCCTTATCGGTTTCAATTTCGGCCATCAATTCCCCCGACTTTACGCTATCCCCTATTTTTTTATGCCAGGCGGCAATAACGCCGTCGGTCATAGTATCGCTCATCTTGGGCATCAGCACGATCTCCGCTTTTATTCCTGAAGTATCGACCTTTTCTGAAGGCTTTTCCGCTGTTGCCACGGTCGTCGCGAACGCTTTCGGAGGTTCGGAACTTCCACCCGAGGCAGCAGCCGCTGTGGCCGCAGCAGCGCCGGAAAGAAGGCTCGCATAATCCTCTCCCTTCTTGCCAACAATGGCAAGTACATCGTTGATCTTCACCGCCTGCCCCTCGTTCGCTCCCAGATACAATATCGTTCCTTCGTTAAACGATTCGTAGTCCATCGTGGCCTTGTCGGTTTCGATCTCCGCCATCAACTCACCTGATTTTACCGTGTCCCCGACTTTTTTATGCCATTTGGCGATCACCCCCTCGGTCATGGTATCGCTCATTTTAGGCATGCGGACAATCTCTGCCATCTCGTTTTATGCTTTTAAATTATAAGTAAGTGCCAAAAATAGGTCTAAATACACCTATTTTCAAGTTAATTTTTAAATTCAAAAATGCAGGGTCCCCGACCACCGACACGTCGGGGCAGGCAAGCCAGGGGCAGGCACAACGGGCACGAAGGACACTAAGCCAGTATTAGAAAGGAATATTTCCGATCAAAAATTCAACCACGACTCCACTTTTATTAAACTGGGTCGGTTGAATATAGCTTGCGCGAAATCCTATTGAGGTAAGTTGTTGCAACAGGCGCAGAATATTAACATCAAAAGTCATTTCGAGTCCCGTTGATTGATACCGGGTGCTGTGGTCAGAATAATATACGATAGGTTTGGTTGTATTATAAAAGTATGACTTCCCTTCACCCTGACCATAGTCATAGAATACGTTGAGTTTTACACGTTGAATATTTAGAACAGGCCCTAGCGCAACATCGGGATACCAGACCGGAAATGAATAATTGGCAGAAAGACTATAAAATGTGTTGTCGACAGGATACGTGTAACCGCGAGGTTTAAAAACCCGGTTCCGGAAGGTGTAGGTATTCAAATTGAAGCTGGACAACGAACTTTGATATCCTCCCCGGAAATAGAGGGAGTGGTGTTTGATCAGCCCCGGAAAATAAGCGAGTCCCCGGACCGTCCAAAGCCGCCCGGCAAAATCGCCACCATAGGGCGTGCTATAGTTTTCGTAGGCAACTTGTTGGGCAAATTTGGGATTGAAATCCCGTGAGCTTTGTTTTAACTGACGCGTATAGGTAAAATTGAAAAAATTAGAAAAAAGTCGGCCGTTGCCCACATTTTCGGTAAAGACATAATTTAACGTATCGTTGGCGCGAACAAACCGTTGGCTTCCCTGACTGATAAGAATATTGTCTTTCGACACGACATTTTCAAAGGAAGATACTTGCGTTATACCCAGCGTATTTCCAATATCAATTTTCTCGAGGTATTTCGAACGGGTCAATATCAGCGGCACCCGTACTCCCACGGAAGTCCCGGTTTCCTGCCAGTTGAATTTTACCGTGCGATCAAAGACGCTGGTCGTTTGTTGCCGGTTGCCTTTCAATATCAGAAAATCAAGAATCGGATAAAACCCCTGATAGCTTGCCCCGGCTTGCCAGGAGCCTGTCCTTTCATTGATATCGTACAAATATCCTGCATTGACCGACGTGGTACTGAGAACATCCTGTGAGTAAATTCCAAACTGGGCCTGGGTAAGATTGCCATTAGTGAAATACGGCCCCCAACTGTGGACGTTGATCATCCCGCTGGCACGATGGTAGCGCCGGGTTGGGTATGATCGGGTACCTACACTGTCAAGGAGATGAGGTCTCGCTTCCTCGTCTACGAGGTGCTGGTAAAATCCTGTTCCTTTTTTCACTTCTTCCAGCGGCCTCCACGTGCCGGGATCAAACGGAATTTTAACAACGTCCATACCATCACGAGCCTGTTCGTTGTAATAAACGGTCTTCCCATCTTTGGAAACGGCTGGATTGTAGGAAGCATACCGGCTGGAGGTGATTTGAAATCGCCTTCCTGATTCCGTGTCCAATGCGTAAATATTATCGATGCCGCTGTACGGCGAATTATAAATAATATACTTACCAACAGGAACAGGGTAGCCAATGTTCTCGTCACTGATAGGTAAAAGGTCAACCGACGTTCCGGTTTCGACATCAAACCGTGAAATTGTCTTGCCTGCCTTATTGGTTTTGAGTACTACAATTGATTTCCCGTCATCGGTCCAATGAGGCATGGAGATAAAATCGTTTGTAGGATTGGGAATTAATTTCAGGACGTTTCCATTGTTGTAGCTGAGTATTATCAATCGGGTTTGATAGTCGTTTCCCGTCTCGACCGTTGCTACGGCATTCCCATCCGGCGAAAGTGCGGCGGCGGCGTACCGCGAACCGGTTGACACGATCGTTGCCCTCCTGGTTGCAAAATCAAAACCTTTGACTACCGAGTACGTCCGCACCTGCCAACGGGGATCAAACCGGTATTCATTCCACACCACTTTCGTCTTGGCTCCCGACATCATGCCCGTTGCATTCATTGGACCCTGGACATAGGTTCCTTCTTCGTTCCCGTTATTGACTATGACAAGCTGTTCAATGTCTCCGATTCCCGATTTCTGTGCGACTACCCTCCCGTCGTCCAATACTTGCGGATAAAGATAATCCGTGTAGGCTTTAGTGGATCGTGGATTGACCCGTTCAAAGGGAGTAATCGGCAACCCCTCCCCTTCTTGTTTCCACCTGGACGTGAGGTAAGCGGCCATCTCCTTATACAAATCGGTAACATACAACCCGGTTTCTTTCTTGATGGCGTTTGAAAACGTGAAGGGGATGAAAGGGAAATTCCAGGAACGGCCAACGATTTTTTCCCAGATACCAGGGTCTCCGGTTTTCTTCCTCAGGTACGAGACCATGTGATAGCCCAGTACATAGTGATTGGGGATGTTGTTCTTATACGAGCGTAAATATTGCTTGTGGTAATTAAAAGTCCGTCCCTCTAACAAGTTCATTCGAAACACTAAATCAAAATTCGGGATCCGTCCGCGACCACTATGCGTGAAGGCAGTTTCCGTCGCTACCGCGTCTCCTTCCCAGAACCATTGCGGTGCTGCAACAAATGCCAACCCCGCAAGAGCCTGCTGTCCGAATACACCATAAAAAAACCGGTTGAATCCGGTAAGGCTGCGCTGAAACTGGACGACATGGCGGTATTCGTGCGAAGCCAACATGGTCAGCCAATCATTGTTGCCCACAAAATTGTAATTCTGTGAAGGCATCGTATAAAACTCAGATCGCCGGGGGGCCAGGGTAACAAAGGCGTTTGAAAGCGAAGATTGGTTCTGAAGAATGACCGATATTTTCCTCGGCTTCACACCCATGGAAGCAGATTCCGGGGTCCGTATTTGCTCCAGCGTATTGGCCATCCGCTGGGCCTGAACCTCAAACCCGTTGGGATACAAAACCTTGAAATTCGGAGTGTTAATCTGATACCACTTCAGCGAGGGAGGGTTGGTCTCTTGTGTAACGGACTCCTGTGCCCTTATTAGGTCAACTGAAATCAGTAGAACTACCCCCGCCATCCATGCTCTCGATAATGCCATGATCCGAATAAAAGTGCGTAAAACTACATCCGATTTTTAATAATCTGCTGAGACCCTGTATCTTTCGTATGTTAAATTTTCCGTTATCATGCTGCGCAAACTGAAAGAGTTTTACAAACAATATCAGCCCTACGTGCGCGTGGACCTGATCATGTATGGGGTCATGATCCTGTTGATCATCCTATATTTTATTTTCACTGTTCTGTTTGAATGATCCCTGTCCGAGAATTTCGCGGACATTGCTTTTTATTTTGGTCGCCAATTCATCCATGGGCAAATCATTGACATCTCCTCCAAAAGGATCTTCTATTTCCTCCGCAATCAGCTCAACACTCAACAACACGTACATGATGATGATCACAACAGGGATCGTCAGGTATCCGGACGTGGTCACGAAAGCAAAGGGAAGCGTGATTACGTAAATAAAGATGAATTTCTTGATAAACATGGTATAGGAATAGGGAATCGGTGTGTTCTTGATCCGCTCACAGGCGCCATAGATATCGGCGAATTCCTTCAATTCCTTATCGATGATCAAAAACTGGTCTCCGGTGATCGCCTTATTCTCATACAATTGGTTTACCCGCTGATAGAGCAGGGACACAATAAAATTGGGTCCATGATTTGATTTCTTCAAATCCGTAAGGCTCGCCCCATCCATGTCCAGATCGAAGAGCAATGCCCCTCCCCGCAAATGGTCATTGACTACGTATACGAGGTTGACGATCATGGCCGAAAACCAACGTCGGTTTTCCGCATCGCTTTTAGTAAGGAATGCATTAAGTTTAATGGACAGGTTGCGGGTATTATTTACCAAACTCCCCCACATCCTTCTCCCTTCCCACCACCGGTCATAAGCCGAGTTCGTTCTGAATACCAGAAATAAACCCAAAACAATTCCCAACAAGGAATGCATGGCGATGGTCGTCTTGAAATCGCTTTCGTGGAACTTCAGGATTTCCAGCAACACATAGCAGCACAGGGCGGTGAAAATGGCCATGAACGCCAGAGCAGGCATCAGTGTCCTCATCACATGGCGGCTGTAGGAATGAAAAATAAGGGCGAACCAGACTTTGGGGTTGTAACTGATCATAATTGCTTAGTTCCTGGCGCTTAGTTCTCAGGGGTTGGGTCTTTGTCCTTCCGAGTTACCTTTCACTTTTCCAAGATATTGATTTAAATTCTTTCGCAAAATTAATTTTGAGTCGTGAATTAATGCGATCTTGCGATTTAAATCTACAATACCAATTCTGTAAATTCTGAAATCCCGTAAATTCTGATCATGAAATGGACGCTATTGTTATTATGCTGCCTTTGCTTCCGTGCCTATAGCCAGGATTATCTAGTCATGAATACGGGAGACACCCTCCGGGGGAAAGTGAAAATCATGTCCTACGATCAACTCGATCGGGTGCAGGTGGGTGAAAAAAAGAACAAAACGACCTTGACGGCAAGGCAAGTGAAGACGGTATTCGCCGATGGTGAAACGTATCATCCGCAGCAGTCGAACCACACCATTCGGTTTATGAAATTGCTAAAGCCCGGCTACCTCAGCCTCTATGCCTTTAAGGAAGAAAATCAAAACTTCTATGGCGGGCGTTACTTAATAAAAAAGGACGGCACCAAGACGGAGGTTCCCAATCTTGCATTCAAAAAGATCATGACCGAATTCCTGGGCGATTGCCCGGAGTTGAGGGAGAAAATAAAGAGCGGGCAATACGGCAGAAATGACCTCGACCAAATTATCGATACCTACAATTCGTATATCGAGAACAACACGGTCATGAGAAAGGAGACCGTGGTTTTCGCGCAAAAATCAGCTCAAAAGGTCGAGCCGTTGGAAAAGCTGAAGAAAACAATTCAAAGCCAGAATGACTTCGACTCAAAAAAGGACGCATTGGATTTGATTGAAGACATCATTGCCAAGATCAACGGGGGTCAACCTGTTCCGAACTACCTGGTAGACGGATTGCAGAAATACCTGGCGGGCATTGAAGCGACCAAAGAGGACCTGGAAAAGGTCACGGCTTCACTCAAGGAATAATTTCCCGCAGCCCTGTCCGACGAAGCCTTGGCGCAGTCGGATCGCGCAGATTCACGCAGAACTGACCAGCAAAAATATGAGCACGCACCACTTCACTCAAACAGCAGAACTGGCGCACGTTGATGAAATCTTTCAAGCAAAGAAATTGTTCTGCGAAAATCGGCGGGATCTGCGGGAGACATCTCGGGGGATCACTTCCTTCGTGGCTGTTCCGATTTTGACAGCCGGTTAATACAATTCTCCAGCGATCGGTATTGGTGATAAGCCGCTTTCCAAATGTGCCCTTTCAGGGCTGTTTTCATTTGGGGCTCCTTGTCCAGACCACCTGCATAAAAATCTCCGTTCTCGTGATCAATCAAGTACGTATCGCAATACTTCCACAGGGCTTCGAACTTACTGAAGTATTTCATTTCATCGTTGGGATAGAGGTCGGCCATCAACAAAAGAGAATTTAACCCTTCTGCCTGGGCCCACCAGTTTTTTGTGTCCCGGATGATGGTTATTCCCGGTTTACCTTTGAAATAATATCCTTCATCGTAAAAGCCCCCAACGTTGTTATCCCAACCGTTGCGAAGGGCATGGTCGTCCATCTTTTTTGCGATTCTCATCGTCGCAGTATCGTTTTTCAGTCCAAGGACCTCGGAAGCCTCCGTCAATAAATAGGCGGTTTCCACATCGTGGCCGAATGAGACGTGATTGAGGTGATGATGTTTCATAATCACTTCTTCCGAAGAATCAGCAAACGAAACCAGTGTCCAATCCGGCCTGAGAAAAAGAGTCAGGTATCCTTGAGGGGTAACGATCGTATCGCGTATCAATAATAACATTTCGTTCAACCGTTCGCGCAACAAATCATCCGGCCAAACCTGGTACAATTCGGTTAGGGCTTCCAGAATATGTATCGAACTGTTTTGGTCCTTATACCCCGTGTCGGCAGTGGAAAGGGCATCCGCCGGGCGCTTGATCGGCGTTCCATTTCGGTGCAAATGTTGAAAATAGCCCTTTAATGCGGGATCATGACTGCCCAGCTCTAGCCAGTGGAACGCTTTCTTGGCAAGGCTCAACCCGGCCGTATCCTGGGACGATTTGTAGTAAGCGGCCAGCGCATAAATACCAAATGCATTTCCATAGGCCGTTTTGGATGAATCGTTGCCTTTCACGTTTCCCTTCCTGTCCACAAGCTGGAAAAAGCCGCCATTCGCTTTATCCCACATCACGTTTTTCAAAAAATTAAATCCATGCCTGGCATTCGATTTATACTGGTCAATCTCCGGATAGCGCAAGGAAGCCTTTGCATTGGTCCAGGTATGACGAGCCTGCGTTACAATCATTTTGTCCTGATCACCTGTTGGCTTAAAGTCGAAGGTGAACGTACTTAAAAATCCGCCATAGACTGTATCCACCGATCGGGGATACCATTTGTCGAGGAGTTCGGATTTCAGCACCTTTTCCATCTCCCCTGCGATTTGCAGACGCTTACTTTCGGATTCGTTCTTGCAGGTTTGCAAAAGAACGCCAACCATTGCCATCAATACGAGCACGCCCTTTTTCATAATCAAAAAATTTACTCAGGTTAATAATTTAATTGCTGACTATCCATGTCGGCAGGAAAACGAAGCCATTCGCATCCATACAATGACGATTTAAAGTATTTCCAAGTTAAACGTTTTTTTGAATTAGTTATTAACCTTACATTTATTTTACGCCTCAACACGGATCAACGGATTTTAAACGGGATGCCGAAATCGCATGATCAACAAATATTCAAACCCTAAGCCAGCAAAAGGCAGCAGGATTCTCCGCGGAATGAATTCATTCCCCGGTATTCCCATGGTGTGCCTTCTATTGGCCCTTCCCGCAATTACGCTCGCACAAACCTCAGGTACTTTAGTTGGAGACAGTCAACCGATCCGTTTCGGATTGAGCCGGGTAGAAAAAGCGTTGCAGAAGTCAGGGCATCCGATCGGAAAAATCAAAATCAATCGGGATTTGCTGGATGCGGAAATAGGAATTAAGGTGGTTGATCATGCTGCAACCATAAGAAAAGAAGGCTATACTATAACGCATCAAGGAGGGAAGGTAATGATCACGGCTATCGACCAGGGTGGGGCCATGTATGGAGCACTGGACGTGGCAGAACAGATCATGAATGGAAAAACATCGGAAACCATTGCCGACAAAAAAGTAAATCCTCATTTTACAGTCCGGGCGATAAAATTCAACCTGCCCTGGTCATCCTATCGCACCGGGCCTGCCATGCAACAGCACATGGACGTATGCAGAGATCTTGTCTTCTGGCAGTCATTCCTGGATCAGATGGCGGAAAACCGCTTTAACGTACTTTCCCTGTGGAACGTCCATCCCTTTTCCTATATGGTAAAGCCTCTTCATTTTCCGAAGGCGAATAATTTTACACAAAAAGAGATGGCCGAATGGAAGCGCTTTTGGACATCCTTGTTCCGCATGGCCAGGGACAGGGGCATTGAGCCCTTCATCGTCAATTGGAACATTGCTGTATCACCGGAATTTGCCAAGGCTTATCATGTTCGGGAGCGCAATGATACATCAGCGATAGTTAAACGCTATACACGGGAAGTTGTCACGCAGGTCATCAACGAATATCCTGACCTGGCGGGCATCGGTATCACGTTGGCCGATTGGATGAGTAATTTCAGCGATCCGAAATCTTCTCTGCCGGAAATGACACCGAAAAGCCGGGAAGACTGGATTGCAGCAACGGTTGTTGCGGGAATAAAAAAGGCAAAACGCCCGGTGAAATTCCTCCACCGCTCGGTCCTTTCATCCGATCCAAAGGAAATGCGAAGGGTTATTGATAAAGCAAAATTGCCAGACACGACTCTTGTTGAGATCAAATTCAACTGGTCACACGGTCATTCTACCCCCTCCCTGTTCATCACCCATGATTCCCATTCCGGCAAGTTGGATGACGGATATTGGAATCCAATGCCCCATAATTATCGCGTTCAGTGGATGATTCGAAATGAAGATTTTTTCATTCTCCGATGGGGGCAGCCCGATTTCATCCGATCGCATATCGCTCAAAATTCCGAACCGTATGTTAATGGGTACTTTGTGGGGTCCGAGGGATACATCCCTGCCAAGGACTTCTCGCATCGTTCCAATCCCCATCGGACCTGGACGTATGCATTTGAGAAACAATGGTTGTTCTACCAACTTTGGGGGCGTTTATTGTACGATCCTTCCACTCCCGATTCCCTCTTTGAGGCCGCGTTTGAAAATCGCTATGGCAAAGGATCCGGCAAGTCCTTGCTGCTGGCTCATGCCGTGGCAAGTAAAATGCCGTTGCGACTGGCTTCCTTTTATCGTTCTACCTGGGATTACACCCTATACTCGGAAGGCTTTCTGGCACCTTCGCCCAACGGGGGCCTGAACGATAAAGTTTCTGCTTTTATTTCCATTGATGAATTGATTGATCACCCTACCCTTGATCCCCGCTATCTCTCTATTATGGATTTTGTAAAACAATCTGCCGAAAAGCAGACACCGCCTGCCGGCAAGATCAGTCCATTGATGCTGGCCGATTCACTGGAAATAGATAGTCGAGAAGTACTCATATTGGCTGAGCAATTAAAATCCAAGTCGATCCCTCCCACGCTGGCCTGTGAGCTTGACGATTTAGAAACATGGGCTTACTTGAGTGCTTACTTCGCAGATAAATTGCGTGCCGGTGTTGCTTTGCAAACCTTCCGGACCTCCGGTGATAAATCACAACAACAAAAGGCAACTCAATTACTCATGCAGTGCCGGACACATTGGACAAAAGTGAGTGAAATCACAAGGGGACATTACCAAGAAGTGCCCTATATTGACGATGGCTCGGATGCCAGTACCTTTTCATGGGCTAAGTTTCTGCCACAAGTGGAGCGGGATATTTCCGTTGCGGAGCAATCCAGATCCATTCGGTAGTGTTCCGGTTATCAGGCAGGACCAGATCATTTTTCTCCTTTTCGTTTAAACCCAATTTTTCTCAGAGGTTCACCTTTCGGACTCAATAGCTCCTTACGGTAGTCAAACACTGTCTTAAAATTATCATCATGCTTGCCCACTTTATTTTCCAACTTTTCCAACTTTAATAAGATATCCTTATGGTCAGTCAACATTCCTTTCAGCTTTGTATATATCCGCATGATCTGGATATTTACCTGGATGGCTCGTTCGCTGTTCAGGATACTGGACAACATTAGGACACCATGTTCGGTAAAAGCAAAAGGCATCTTCCTTCTCCCGCCCCAACTTGAAATCGCATTTTGCGACATCAAGTTTGCCCATTCTTTTTCCCTCAACTGAAACATAAAGTCGTTTGGAAATCTGTCGATATTCCTTTTTACCTGTTCATTCAGCCTTCTGGTTTCTACATGATAAAGGGGCCAGGTCAATATCTAACATGACTTTATTATTTCTTACCCAATAAATTTTACTGACGACTATTGCATCAGATATCGCTATTCGTTTTTTCATTTTACTTTAAACTGCCGGCGACAGAATTCCTTAAATTTGTGAATGTCGTTTTAAACCATAAAGTTATGCCATGGAAGCTATCATAGAAATCTGGTTTTCCTGACAAAAATCGGGAGACTGGTTCGTCCTACTTTAAAATGTATTCGTGCGATTTGAACCTTACTCATATTCCTCAATGAAAATAATTTCTTCTGTCCATGGGTAACAAATGCAATTCTTCATCGTCTTGAAGGCATGCCTGAATTCACTGTTGAAACCGATCAGCTTGACTATTCTTTTACGCCATCCCAAAAAATTCTGCATACCCTGAACCTTCGCGTTCCGAGTGGCAGTATTTATTGTTTTCTCGGCCCAAATGGCGCTGGAAAAACAACTACCCTCCGCGCATTGCTCGGACTGCTCAAAACAAACCCCGGGGAGGTTTCAATCTTTGGACTTCCTTTTCTGTCTAACCGGATTTCTATTCTAAAAAGGATAGGATCACTGATCGAACAACCTTCCTTATACGGGCATCTCACCGGAAGCGAGAATCTGGAAGTATTCAGGCTATCCTATTCCTCTGAAAAAAAGCGCATAAAGGAAGTATTGGAAATAACAGGACTTTACGATGCCCGCAACCAGGTGGTCAGGACCTATTCTTTAGGCATGAAACAAAGGTTGGCGATTGCACTTGCCCTCGTACATGACCCTGAATTGCTCATTCTCGATGAGCCCACCAACGCCCTCGACCCGCAAGGCATTATCGAAACCCGGCACCTTATTAAAAGGCTTCATCAGGAATTTAACAAGACCATTCTTATATCCAGCCATTTGCTGAGTGAAGTGGAAAAAGTAGCGACCCATTTTGGTATCATTCACAAAGGACATCTGTTGTTTCAGGGAACACAAAAGGCATTGCAAGAATTAAGATCGGAACATTCCACATTTGAAATCGAAGCTGAAGATGTCGACAGGGCGCTGGTCGTACTGGAAAATAAATTCGATGTCAGGAAAATAGATGATTCAAGATTGAGCGTAGTGCGAATTAGCAAGGACCAGACCCCGGAACTGATCGGGTTCCTCGTACAACAGAAAATCAGAATTTACAAAGCCGGCTTTACCCAAACCAATCTCGAAGATCAATTTATCCAAATCATAACATCATGACCCAATCCTTTCTTCTGAACACGAAAGCAGAATTCTTAAAAAGTAAAAAAACCGCAGCGTTTTGGTTAACGGTGATCGGAGCCGCCTTTATACCGGTGATCAACGTATTTAAGTGTGTTGGCAGGCCGGATTACTTCATCCCCGTCCTCCAATCCGATCCCTGGAAAGTTTTCCTTGAGTACAACTGGCAAATCGCGTCGTTCTTCTTGTTGATCATGTATGTTATTCTTGTTACG
>Ga0193722_1000083_pt1 | contig 19764 bp, 18 predicted proteins | sample H2m1metaG_FD_143044 | JGI IMG/M metagenome (GOLD analysis project Ga0193722, IMG submission 143044) | Soil microbial communities from a riparian zone of the East river system, Colorado, United States - H2m1 | ecosystem: Environmental > Terrestrial > Soil > Riparian zone | place: USA: East River...
GTCCACAGATCTTCGACCGCCTTCGATTTGGAAAAGAAACGGTGGCCACCAATGTCGAACTGAAAACCCCTGTAAGTCACCGTCCGGGAGATTCCGCCGACGTAAACGGGATCTGCTTCCAGGACAACGACGCTGACTTCCTCCTTTGATAGAAGATAGCCGGCCGTTAAACCCGCCGGACCCGCTCCAATAATGACCACTCTTGCTTTCATCTTCTTCTAGGCGACCCAATTTCCCCGGGTGAAATTCCAGACGTACCAGCCCTGCACGCATAGCCCTGCGGCGCCGAGCAGCGCGACTGCCGCGGTGCCGCATGCCCTAACAAGCGCCGGCGGCACGCGAAATTGACTCAGAAAATTTAAAAACGCCAGCACGATCAGCGCGTGCGCGCAAAATTCGTAACGCAGCATGCTTTCCATATCCACGCAGGCGACTCCGCTAACCGAGAGATAATAGATCACAAAGGCGCAGAAATAGATGCCGGCGCGAATTGGTAAACCGGCCCACCTTCGAATCGACAGCTCGCAAATGGCGATACTGACAAACAGCACGGCGCCCCACGTCATCGACATTTGGCTCGCCTCGGTCGGATCGTTCAAAGCGGGAACGAACCAGCGATAACTAGAGGGCTTAAACACCGCCAAATAATCGGGAACGATTCCCCAGCCGGCTGCTTGCGTAAGCATATAAATATCCCAGTGGCCCCAGCGCAGTTGAGAATAAGTGAAAAATCCTACGGCGCCGAAACTTGCAAGCAGCGTCATGACGATCGCCGGCTTCTCCGTGCGAAACCACGGCTTCGGCTCAAGTAAGCCGCGCCAACGAGTTTGAAAAACGGAGCGAACCAACGGAAATGCCGCACACACAATTCCGACGATCCGCGTTGCCGACATCACAACGCCGTGTACGGCCGCCCAGAATTTCGCGGATCGCCCCTCCGCAATACTCCAATAGATGAAGCCAAGCAGCGCCATCAAAAACAACGATTCCGAGTAGCCAGCAATTAGAAAGAATGCTGCAGGATGGGTGGCGATTAATAATGCTCCGCAAATTTGCAGTGCGAGCGAAATATTCCAGCGCCTGCAAAAAAGAAAGAAATAACTCCAGAACCCCCAGGCAGCGAGCTGAGCAGTGATCAACAGGGCCGTGCCGGTGCTGATGTTAAGTCCATAGCGGAACGCAGCCGCAATCGCAGGATAAGCGGGGAAAAATGCAACGTTTGATACTTCCATGACCTTGTGATCGATGGGAGGGACAATCGTCTGGTATCCGCGATCCACGATGTTCATAAACCAATAACTGTCGTGCTGGACCAGCGTGGCGTAGCGGTCCGAAAAGGATCCTTCCGGCGCAAGCAGGCCCACCGCCATCGCAAGTTGCAGGAGGGTAATTATGAGTCCCGCGAGCAAAGGCCTGAGCAACCACAGCCAGCGGGTCATTACCTTATAATCGCCGCGCGTGGCCCCTTTGTTCGTGAAAGCTTTTGGGCCGGGTAGAGCGCCGTCAGCGGCAATCGCCAGGTAGAAGGGGACTTCAACGAGCCCGCAAGGTTGTGCGGGAGTTCCTGGAGAAGCAATTTCGGGTCGCATTGTTTCCAAAACGTGTACGCTGGCGTGAACGGGAGTTTGACGGCGGATCCGCGTCGTTTATTCGCGCGAGCAGCGCTGCCGGCCGACTACTTTCTGCCGCCCGTGGGGATTTTTGTCACCGAACTTCTCGGCAGAGAGATCGCTATGACCCAGAAACGACGAGGACAATCTCGCCTTTCGGCGGCTGGGCCTCGTAATGCGCAAGAAGGTCACCGGCGGTGCCGCGCCGGAATTCCTCGAATTTTTTTGTCAGTTCTCGAGCAACGCAAAGTTGCCGTTCTGGCATGACATCGACGCATGCAGCCAGCGTCTTGCTTAATCGGTAAGGCGACTCAAAGAAGACTACTGTCTCTCCGGATTCGGCGGCCGCCCGCAACTCGCGTTCGCGTTGTCCACTCTTAATTGGAAGAAATCCGCGGAAGCAAAATTTTTCGAGCGAAAATCCGGACCCAACAAGAGCGATCAGGATCGATGATGGGCCTGGAACGATTGTAAATGAAAGTTCCCGTTTGATGCATTCACGCACGAGACGCGCGCCCGGATCGGACAATCCGGGCGTTCCGGCATCCGTGATCAACGCAATGTTTTCGCCGTTCGTGAGGCGTACAACGAGTTCCGCTGTGCGCATCGCTTCATTGTGCTGATGATAACTGACGAAGGGCTTCTTGATCCCAAGATGCTTCAGTAACATCCCGGAATGCCGGGTGTCCTCGGCGGCGACCAGATCAACTGACTTCAGGATTTCCAAGGCGCGCAAGGTAACGTCGCCCAAATTGCCAATCGGTGTGGCGACGACGTATAGCATTTCAGACCATCGGATCAAAAGAGACTTTGCGCCATCGACCGCCGTCCGCGCTTTGATTTACTAATTCGCGGGCCAAACGCTACCAACCCAGGACCTTGGCGAATATAAGCGGTACCACAATCGTAGCGTCGGATTCGATGATGAACTTCGGCGTTTCAATATTCAGTTTTCCCCAAGTGATCTTTTCGTTAGGCACCGCGCCAGAGTACGATCCGAAACTGGTTGTGGAATCGCTGATCTGACAGAAATAGCCCCACTCAGGCACAAGCGTGGTGACTACGTCTTGATTGAGCATGGGCACCACGCAGATGGGGAAATCGCCTGCAATCCCACCGCCGATCTGGAAGAAACCAATGGACGAGTCCTGCGATATCCGGCGGTACCACTCCGCAAGAATGATCATATATTCGATGCCGGAGCGAACGGTGTGCACATCGGTGATCGTGCCTGTCATGCAGCGCGCGGCATAAATATTTCCCAATGTCGAATCTTCCCAGCCAGGCACAAAAATTGGGAGATCCTTGTGCGCGGCGGCGATCATCCAACTGTCGGCCGGGTCAATCTCATAAAATTTCTTCAGCCGGCACTCCCGCAAAATTCTATAGAAAAATTCGTGCGGAAATCTTCGCTCCTTCTTTTGCGAGGCGCTTACCCACTCGTCCAGCACGACGTGCTCGATCCGTCGCATCGCTTCCTCTTCCGGAATGCAGGTGTCGGTCACGCGATTCAAATGACGCCGCAGGAGTTCTTCCTCCTGCTGCGCAGTTAATTCGCGATAGTGAGGAATCCGTTCATAATGGCTGCGTGCGACGAGGTTGAAGAGGTCCTCCTCAAGGTTGGCTCCGGTGCAGGTAATAGCGTGGACTTTGTCCTGCCGAATCATTTCCGCGAGAGAAATGCCCAGCTCAGCGGTACTCATTGCCCCGGCGAGCGTAACCATCATTTTCCCGCCTCCCTTAAGATGTGCGGTATAAGCGTCGGCGGCATCTTTTAGCACTCCCGCGTTGAAGTGACTGAAATGCCGATCAATGAACTGGCTGATGCTGCCCATCTTTACTTCATCAACTCTTCCAGTCTGTGCTTCCTCGATTTGATGCAAGACTTATACCGCGATAGTCAAGTGTTAAGCACACTTTTTTTGTCGAAAATTTTCACGACACTGCAGCAAGAATTCGTGCCGCCAGGGTGTCTGGCATAAGGCCGAGAAGGAGAATTGCTGCAGCGAGAACAGCCACCGTGATTCGCTGCAGTAAATCGGGTGTCGAGTGATCGGTCGATGAGGCTGTTGTCAGCGAAGGCTCGTCAACAAAAATCGCTTTCAGCACGATTAGGTAGTAGTAGAGCGACACAAAGCTACCAAAGAGCGCCAACGCGACCAGCCAGAGCAGGCCATAATTTCCACCAGCGCGCAGCGCAGCACTGAACAAATAGAACTTTCCGAAAAAACCGGCCAACGGCGGTATGCCAGCCAAGGAGAGCATGAAGACAGCCATGCAACCGGCTAGCAACGGCGCACGCCGAGCCAATCCGGAAAAATTTTTAAGATCGTCGCCACCAGTTTCGCTGCGTACGACCGCGACGACTCCGAACGCACCGAGGAGCGTGATTGCATAAACAGCCACGTAAAAAAGTGTCGCCGAGAATCCGTCCCGGCTTCCGGCGACTAGCCCAAGCAGTGTATAGCCGGTATGCGCGACAGCAGAGTAGGCAAGGAGCCGCCGAACGTTGGTCTGCGCCAGTGCGACGAGATTGCCAATTAGAATCGACAAGGCCGCGAGCACAGCGAGGAGAGCCGACCAGCCCGCAACCATCGCGTGCCATCCGGCATTGCCATGCACTGGGCCAAAGCCCACGAGCACGATTTTTCCAAGAACAACGAACGAGGCGACCTTTGATCCGGAGGCAATAAACGCCGCGCTCGGAATGGGGGCTCCCTGATACGCGTCAGGCGCCCACAAGTGAAACGGCGCAGCAGCAATTTTGAACGCGAATCCGATAAGCGTCATGATGATGCCAGTCGCAAGCAAAGGTTCCACCGGCACGGCCGCCAATTTGTTCGAAATCGCAGCGAGACCGGTGCTTCCCGACATGCCATAAATCAAACTGATTCCGAAAAGCGTGAACGCGCTGGAGGTGCTGCCGAACAGAAAATATTTCAGACCTGCTTCGGCGGAACGCGCATCGGTCCTGTCGAATGCAACCATCACGTAAAGCGAAAGGCCCAGCAGTTCGAGCCCGATAAAAATCATGAGCAACTCTTCACTGCCAACGAGCAACATGAGACCGACGGTTGCCAAAAGAATAATCGCCAGATATTCACCGGGATCACGCAGAGATTTTTCTGATCGCGCCAGGCACACTGTGAAAAGGGCAAGCCCGAGGCAAATGAGTTTGAAAAGCGAAGTGAGCGGTGTGACCACAAGCATCCCGCCGAAAAGGTTCGTATTTCGCGGCAACATCAGCACCGCGGCCATTGCAATGATAACCCCGAGGCCCGCAACCAATGAGCACCAGCCTGTAGAGGTCCGCATAAGGCGGATGCCGGCTGCCCCCATCGGCGGTTTTGTAGACGACACGCCTGCCACTACCGTGGCTCGCCCGCTCATCAGCCCAATCGTCAGCACAACGAGGGCACTGATCACGACAATGGCTTCAGGCGACGCAAGCCTAAGCAGCTCCAGATACGACGTCGTTGATGCTACGGATCTCATTTTAGAAACCTCATCGCTTCAACCGCGGGTTGAATGCGATCGAGCAGAAATTTGGGATAAAGTCCGACCGCAAGCGTGGCGAGCATAAGCAAACAAGCGCCGCACTTCTCAGCCAGGGTGATCGATTGCTCATGCCAATCGGCGTCCGTAGAAACGCGGCCTGTCTGCATGTGCACCTCACCAAAGAAAGACTTCATGAGCGCGCGCAAGGTGAAAGCCGCTACCAAAACCATGCCGGCGCCGGTGATCCAAACCGCGATGGGATAAGTTTGCCACGCGCCGATCAAAATCGTGATTTCCGCGGCGAATCCGCTGAAACCCGGGATGCCCATCGACGCAGCGGATGCAATTACGAAAGTAAACGCGGCGAAGGGCAGTGCGTGGCTCAGGTTCATTTCTGATAGCGCGTCGAGCTCGCGGGTATGAGTGCGTCGGTAAAGCATCCGCCCGGCAACAGCGAACAACAGTGCCGCAATCACGCCGTGCGAAAACATTTGCAGAACGGCTCCCGAAACACCGAGTGCATTTGCCGTAGCCAGACCTAGCAGCACGAAACCCATGTGACTCACGCTCGAATACCCGATAACGAATTTCAGATCATGCTGGCGCAATGCCACCGCCGCCGCATAAACAATGCCGATCACGGCGAGGATGGCGATCGATTTGCTCCATGCGTGGAATCCTTCCGGGAACAGATTCATCGCTACGCGCAGGCCGGCATAAGCACCCAGTTTCATCACAATGCCGGCAAGCAACATCGACCCTGCGGTGGGCGCGGCGACGTGGCCCGTCGGCGCCCATGTATGCAACGGCCAGATGCCGGCAAGGACAGCGAATCCAAGGAACAACACGGGAAATGCCCATGATTGCAGCTGCGGATTAAAGTGGAATTGCGCCAGTTGATTCAGATCCAGAGAGCCAGCAGTCGCGTACGCGACGAGAATGCCGGCAAAAACGAACATCCCTCCGAAGAACGAGTAGAGAGTCAGCTTCATCGCGCCGTACTCCTTGTTGGTCGAGCCAAAGATAGCGATGAGAAAGTACTTCGGCACGATGACCAGTTCGTAGAATGCGAAGAGCAAAAACAAATCGGCACTGAGGAAAACGCCGTAACAGCCTCCGATAACTAACAACAACCAGAAGAAAAATTCGCGCTGGCGCTGGTCGACATCCCACGAAAACAACACTGTGCTTACGGCGGAGATGCCCGTGACCAGAACCATCGTAAGACTGACTCCATCAACAGCGAGATGGTAATTCATTCCCAGCGGCGGCACCCACGGCACGCTGACGATCGTCATGAAATGAGCAAGATCGGCAACAGGTGTGCAAGCAAATGCTACGATGCCCAAGACCAAACCGGCGATGGCTGTTAGCAGCGCAATCCAGCGCGCCGCAACGCCAGGAAAAACGAGCACCACCACTGCGCCCGCGAACGTGAGGTAAATCGTCCAGGCGATCATGCTGTAGCCAGCTGAAGAGAGCGATAAAATCCGGCAATCGCCAGAAGCGACACTGGAAAAGAAATGACCAGACCGAGGCCGAGTATTGCGGCTCCGGCAGCGTTAAGTAAAAAAGCAATGAGAAACATCGAGACGTCAAAAATTCCAGCGCGCGCCTTAAATAGCGCCCAACCGATCTGAAAATGCGACATTACTCGATCAGACATGCCTGGCTTTCTTCCGCGTTCGGTAATGCGCCGCGTTTTCGCGCACATGGAATCCAATTTCGCGTCGCGGTTTTTCAGGCGGTGCCATCAACTGACGGATCGCCTCGAGGATCGCCGCGATTTCGTCGTCGTGTCTGTCAACGCGCCTTTCGAGTTCCGAAAACTTTTGCGCAAGTTCGCGATTTGTCTCCAGCGCCCAACGCAGCTTCACGAACGCACGCATGATCGCGATGTTAACTTTCACAGCGCGTTTGCTGTTCAAGACACTCGACAACATGGCAATACCCTGTTCGGTGAATGCATAGGGGCGATATTTGGTTCCCCGGTATTTACGCGAGCTGGTCACAAATTGTGACCAGCTCCGTTCAACGCCCTTATTTTCAATGGTTTGTCGATTCTCCAACGCCGAAAGTTGAGACCTCAAAACCCGCGCCTCCTCACTACTGAGTTGGAACATGAAGTCGTTCGGGAATCGCTCGCGATTTCGTTTTACTGATTGATTCAAGACTTTGACTGCTACGTCATAGAGAGCGGCTAGATCAAAATCGAGCAGCACCTTTTCGCCGCGAAAATGTCGGATGCGAAACGCGATCTGTTCAGCGGGAATGATCTCTTTGCTCATTCGCAATGACCTCAACTAAATAGCCGCGCCATTTGAACGATGGTCGCGTTGAACATGTTGAATATGAATTGCGGCGCGAGACCGATCGCGAACATGAGCAGTGTCACAGGGATGATGGCAACCTGTTCCCTCGGCAAAAGATCGGAAAAAGCGCTGCAACTCTCTGCCAGCGGCCCGCTGAAGAGCGCTTGCATCGCGCGTATAAAAACGATTGCTGTCACAAGCAGGCCAATCACTGCAACGGCCGTGAAGGATGCCGTGATAGCAAATGAACCTTTAAAAATCAGAAACTCGCCGATGAAACCATTAAGACCCGGCAGACCCAGCGACGAAAACATCGCGACGCTCATCCAGCCGCAAAGAATTGGTGTCCGCTGCATCAATCCACCAAAGTCACCGATGCCACGAAGTCCGCGACGCTGCTCGAGAAGGCCGACGAGGTAAAACAATGCAGCCGCAGTGATCCCGTGATTAAAGATCTGCATGAACACACCGCTCAACGCAGCTTGCGTGTCGATCGCAGCGCCAACGGACGAGGCAGCCACGGCGAACAAACCAAGCATGCAGTAACCGAGATGGTTGACTGACAAGTACGCGACCATTCGTTTAAGATCGGACTGGGCCCACGCTGCCAGCGGAGCGAAAACAATTGAGCAGATCGCGAGCGCCAGTAGCCAGGGGCCGATGATTCTGATTTCGTTTGGGAAAAGCGGAAGCAACAGGCGCACGAAACCGTAAACACCCATTTTCGAAAGCACGCCGGTCAAAACCATCGACACGCCGATCGGGGCGCTTTCATACGCGTCAGGCAGCCAGGTGTGGAATGGGAACAACGGCACTTTGACCGCCAGTCCAAGGAAGATTCCGGCAAAAGCGACCCAGGCGAGTTTGCCCGTAAGCAATCCGTCCTTACCGAGACCGGCAAGTGTGGCAAAATCGAAGGAGCCCCTGGTCAGATAAATTCCGAGGAATCCCAGCAGCATTGCCACGCTTCCGAGAAACGTGTAGAGGAAAAACTTCGTCGCAGCGCGGTCGCGATTTTCTCCCCCCCAGATTTTTATGAGCAGGAAGGCGGGGATCAGACTCATCTCGTAAAACAAGAACCAGAGAACAAAGTTCTGCGCCGTGAACGTGCCGTAGAGCGCCGATTGCATGATCAACATCAGCGCGCAAAACCCTCGGTCCATCTTCTGCGCGAGAAACGCAAAGGGAAGGATGAGCGAGGTAAGTAACACGAGCAGCAGGCTCAAACCGTCCATCCCGACCAGGTATTCGGCGCCAATTGCGGGAATCCATGCGTGCCGTTCGACCATTTGCATGCCGGCAGCCGCGATATCGAAGTGCCGCCACAACACCAACGCGTCAAACGCAGCCAGTGCGTTAACAAACAATGCGATTGGACGTGCATTTCTCTCTGGCGCCGTAAAGAGCGCCAGCACGCCCACCAACGGAATCAGGATGAGCGCGCTGATCAAGCCAACCATGCGTAAAAAAGCAACAGCGCCAGTGCACCGATCGCGATAACGGCGAGGTATGTTTGAATTTGCCCCGAATGCGCAGCGGACATCAGTCGGCCCAGACCACGGGTGCCGACCGTGGTCTCATCGACTCCAGGATTGATTCCGCGCTCATCAACACTTGCCGTAAAAGTTCCGAAGAGTTGCCCGATCGCGCCGACTCCGCGCACCAGGCGATCCCAGAAATGACGGTCCATCCAATCAGACAGACGCGCGCTCATCCAACTGAACGCGATGACCGTGCGAGCATAAAGTTCGTCGATCCACATTTTGTTTTCGAGAAACCGGAACAATTGTGGCTGCGCGAATTCGAGCGGATCGGTATCGGCGGGACGCTGTCGATCTTTCGTCCCCGCTTTGCGATACATCCAAATACCGACCGCAACGCCCGCCCCCACAAGGACCAGCGAAAGAAAGAGGGTCGGCTGAATCAGGCGCGCGAATTCGAGGTGTACGGGTTCGTTTGTTAGATAGCCATACAGCCAGGGCCATGCTGGCGTCAGCACTATGCTGAATAAAATCGCGCAACTCGAGAGGACGATTAGCGGCATCGTCATGACTCGCGGGCTTTCATGGGCATGCCGAGAGGCAGAACGCCGGTCCCCGAAGAAGACATAGATGATTTGCCGCGTCATGTAGAGCGCGGTGAGGACCACCCCGGCCAGCAGGAAATAATAAGGCAAACGGGAAGCAGGCCAATGCTCAGTTACGTGGAGTATTTCCTCCTTCGTCCAACCACCGGAAAAAAAGAGCGGCACGCCGCTGAGGGCCATCATGCCGATTGCATAAGTTGCAAACGTAACCGGCATGAGTCGGCGCAGGCCGCCCATTTTCCGAATGTCTTGTTCGTGATGACAGCCGTGAATGACCGAGCCCGCGCCGAGAAACAAAAGCGCCTTGAAAAAACCATGCGCCAACAGGTGCATCATCCCGGCGGCGACGCCGCCCACGCCGAGCGAAACCATCATCAAGCCCAGTTGCGATACAGTGGAGTACGCAAGAATGCGTTTGATATCAGCCTGCGCGATCGCAATGAGCGCGGCCATTAATGCCGTAGTTACGCCAATCCATACGACAACCGTAAGTGACGAGGTCACCCCATCGATCGCGCCTAACGAGAAGATCGGATACACGCGTGCGACCAGAAAAACGCCGGCAGCAACCATTGTTGCGGCATGGATCAACGCGCTGACCGGCGTCGGGCCTTCCATCGCGTCCGGTAACCAGACGTGCAGCGGAAATTGCCCCGACTTGCCCACCGCACCACAGAAAATTAGAAGCGCGATAGACATGGCGCTCGCTCCGAGCATGGCGAGGCCGGCACTCTCCAGACACCCGTTCCCGCCATCGTAAAAAAGAAGTGTGCCGCTCCGGCCATAGAGCCAGAGCAAGCCAAGAAAAAGTCCCATGTCGCCGATGCGGGTGGTAATGAACGCTTTTTTTGCCGCGGAGGCAGCACTCGGTCGCTCGATCCAAAACCCAATCAGCAAATAGGACGCCAGACCGACCAATTCCCAGCAGATAAACAGAAGAAGCAAACTGTTCGAAAGAACTAGCCCAAGCATTGCGCCGGAGAAAAACGAAAGATAAGCGAAAAAGCGGACGAAATTTCTGTCGCCGGCCATGTAACCAGTGCTGAAGATGAAGATGCACAGCCCAACGAGTGTGATCATCATCAGCATGACGGCTGCAAGCGGATCCAGAACCCATCCCAATCGCAACGCATGGTCGCCGAAAGTGAACCACGTGAAATTCTGAACGGCGCGGAATCCGGACACTTGCAGCGTCGACAGGAACGCAAAGAACGACAGTACAAGCGCGGCGATTTGTCCGGCAATCGCCAGTGCGGCTGCGCCTTTGTGGCGCCCATTCGGCAAGCTCAAAATTGCCAATGAAGCCGCAAATGGCACGGCAGGGATCAACCAGAGGTGATCGATGATCCAGCGGCTCATCCTTTGAGCTGGTCGAGGTGGTCGACGTTTGTTGTCCGATAGTGCCGATAGACAGCGATTACCAGCGCAAGACCGACTGCTGCTTCAGCAGCAGCAATGGCGATTGAGAAAATCGCGATCATAATACCAGTCGGTGGCTGCGATTGCGGGCTGAAACGCCAGAACGCGATAAAATTGAGGTTTGCGGCGCCGAGCATCATCTCGATCCCGATTAGAATAAAGATGGCGTGCCGACGACTTAGTGCCGCAAGCAACCCTGTCGAAAACAGAGCGGCAGAAACAATGAGGACGACCTGGAGTGTTGATGTCACCGCTTCTCCTCCATCACGAGAACCAGTGCGCCGATCAACGCAGCAGTGAGAAGAAGCCCGACGCATTGCAATGGCCACACATAACTGGTCATCAACGCTTCACCTATTCGTCTAACCGTCAGCGCTCGAATGTGTGGGGCCGCAATGGCAACCGATTGTGTCTTAAGGATCGCCCACGTCAGACCTCCAAACATAGCAACTGCCAGAAATGCACCGCCCCAGTTAACGCCGCGATCTTTTCCAACGTCACGCCGGGTCAAAAGAATTGTAAAAACAACTAGTACCGCGACCGCACCGATGTAGACGAATACCAGCACCAAACCGACAAATTCCGCGCCGAGCAGAAAGAAAAGCGCTGCGACGCCGACGAAAGTCAAAGCAAAACTCAGTGTCGCGTGCATGAGCTTTTGCAGCGTGGCGGCCGCAAGCGCGGCGGCCAATGTCAGGACAGCGATAAGGACAAACGCGACGCTGCTCATTCGGCGAAACGGTAAGTGCGCGGCGCAAACTTTCGTTGCGTGTCGAGCAACATCGATAAAGCTGTATAAACGACCGCAATCACCACAAACGACCAAAGCCAACCGCGCAAGCCGCGACCTGTATAATGCCAGACGGCCGCTGCGATCATGCAGGTAAAAGACATTGGCAACATGAATTTCCAGGCAAAATTCATGATTTGATCAATCCGGGTGCGCGGCAGGGTTCCACGGAGCCAGATGTAGACGAAAAGGAGCGCGCTCAGCTTGGCGAAAAACCAAACATAGGACGGGATAAATTCCAACGCTTGCACGGGCGAATGCCAGCCGCCAAGAAACAAGGTCGAGGCGAGTCCAGTGATGGCAAACATTCCGAAGTATTCCGCCATGAAGAACGTTGCGTATTTGAAACCGGAATATTCGGTCATGTGGCCGGCTACAATTTCCGATTCACCTTCCGGCACATCGAACGGAGTGCGATTCGACTCCACGAGGCCGGATACAAAAAACAAAATGAATGCAGTCGCGCCCCATGGTGTTAAGACGAACCAGCGCGGCACGAAGCCAAATGTGTATCCGGCCTGCGCGGCAACAATCCTATCGGGTGTAAGCGAACCACCACCATTACCACTGGTAGTACGGTGATAATCAGGGGCAGCTCGTAGCTGATCATTTGCGCGATCGCTCGCATCGCGCCGAGCATCGAGAACTTGTTATTACTTCCCCAACCGGCCATGAACACCGCGAGCTCCGTTGTCGATCCAACCGCAAAGAAGAAAAGGATCCCACCGTCGATTGTAAACGGCGTCATGTTTCGGCCATAAGGGATCACGCCAAGGACAAGAATCGCCGCAGCAGCAATGAGAATCGGAGCCAGGAAGTGCACAACCTGGTCCGCGCGCGCGGGCACGATGTCTTCCTTTATCAACATCTTGATGCCGTCGGCCACCGGCTGCAAAAGCCCGAATGGCCCGACGCGGTTGGGGCCGTAGCGGTTTTGTATCCGGCCGAGAATCTTCCGCTCCAGTACAGACATGAGCGCGAACAGCGTCAGGAATACGGCAAGGAGCGCGAAAATATTAATCAAACTCGACGCGACCTGAACAACCCAGGCAGGGGCGGGCATCAGCCACGACAGCAGCCATTGCTTTGCATTAATAAAGATCTGATCGACAGATTTGCTCACGTCGGGATGAAGAAAACCGTCAATTGATTGGTTAATCAAGACAGAACGCGCGATGATTTCGCTTCAAACGAGCTCATGCTTACCGGCTGCCGTTATTGCGTCGAGCGCTTTTAGCTTTGCAGGGAGGCCCTTGCGCGGTACGTTCGGCCTGCGCCATGCGAACGCTGGTTTTGTTGATCGCCACTCTTTTGGCGAGTGCCGGTTTGATCCTAGGAGAGATTAAGACTCCGGAGAAAGCTCCTATTGAAATCACTTCTACAGGGGAAACGACATATGAGAATGGCCTTGCCACGGCGCGCGATAACGTCGCGATTCATATTGGCAACACGGATATCTACTCCGACTATGCACAATACAATTCCACTACGCACGATGTGGAGTTGAGAGGCCACGTGCGGATCTACCGAGATGTGAGCGTGTACATCGCCGAGAGTGGCATTTACAACACGGAGACTAAAAAAATTAAAGCGCTCAATGCGCGAACAGAGTCGCAGCCTTACTTCCTGACCGGCGGCAATGTGACCTCAATTTCTGAGAACGGTTATCTGATAAAGGACGGCACGTTTACGACTCACGATTCACCGAAGAACGACTTCCATCTCCGCGCCCGAACGATTCGCGTTTACGAAAATGATCGCGTGATTTTCCATTACGTCACCGCGTACGTGGGGAAGGTGCCTGTTTTTTGGTGGCCCTATCTGTACCAATCGCTCAACGACGCGTTTAGTTTCACGATTTCGCCAGCGTACTTGAGTTCATGGGGACCGTCGCTCCTCACTCAGGTAACCTTCCCAATCACAGACGACATCAAGGCGCGGTTCCGGCTCGATTATCGGGGCCGGCGCGGTGTAGCCGTGGGCCTGGATTCGACCATGGATTATTTCAACGACAGCCAGGCGCGCCTCAAAACATATTATCTCCAGGATCAAAACCCGAACCTGAATGAAACCAACGTTCCGCGAAAAGACGTTCCTACTGGCCGATACCGGGTCAGCCTGGCAGATACGACCAACTTTACAGACGATATCTATGGCATCGCCAATCTCACCAAGCTCAGCGATCCGTTCGTAATGCAGGATTTCTTTCAATCGGAGTTCCGCCTCGATCCCGTTCCAGACAACGTGATCGCGGTGGCAAAGACGGATCCTTTTTATACGCTCACGGCGATCGAACGTTTTCAGGCGAATGAGTTTTTCACCACAACCGAACGCCAGCCGGAAGTTGTGTTGGACATCAAACGTCATGGTCTTTTCGGCGGACCCATTTTCTATGAAGGCGAGACCGGGTTTGCCAATTTACGGCTACAATTCCCTCAGGACTCAGGCTTCGAGAATTATGGCACGTATCGTTTTGATACCTTCCATCAACTAACTTATCCAAACACTTATTTTGGGTGGCTTTCGATCGTGCCACGGGTGGGGTATCGCGGAACCTATTATGGCAAGACGTTTGACCTGGAATCGACAACGTTTATACCGCCATCAAATCCGCTCGTACCCAATTTTATTCTTCCGCCTCCAACGCTGGCTAATCCAGTAAAGTTCGACGGAGACACGTTTCGCTCGGTTTTCGATACAGGCGCCGAAGCTTCATTCAAGATCTCACGTACATGGGAGAGCGTGCAAAGCCGCACGGTCGGACTGGACGGACTCATGCATGTTATTCAACCGTTCACGGACTTTTCTTATGTGAAAGAGGATGGACCTAACCCAACATCAATTTTGGGGTTCGATCGGTTTCAACCTTCGACCCAGCCGCGGGCGCTTGACTTTCCGCAGTTCACGACCATCGACTCGATCGCTGATTGGTCAGTGTGGCGGGTGGGCGTTCGCAACCGTCTGGAAACGCGCCGCGATGACAGGACAATCACGTGGTTCGAGCTCGATAGCTTCGTGGATGTGCAATTCCAGAACCCCTACCAACCGACGGATTACTCAAACCTCGTTAACAACATCCGCTTTACACCACTGCCCTGGATGTCGCTCTCCATTAACTCCCAAGTGCCGGCTTTCGCCAAAGGATTTACCGAAGTTGATACTGTTGCGAATGTTCAGCCACTGGCAAATTTGCAACTAACCGTTGCGCACCGGTATTTGAACGGCAATCCCTTTTTCCAGGACAGCAGCCTGTTTGTTGTCGGTGGATATTACCGTATCGACGACAACTGGGGCATTGCAGTGCAGGAGCAATACGAAGGGGCAACCGGGCTCCTCGAACAACAGCGCTACTCAATCTATCGAGACTTATCGAGCTGGGTGGCCTCGTTCGGTGGCATCATACGCGACAATAACGGATCGAAGGAGTACGGCATCCTCTTCACCATAACGCTCAAAGCATTCCCTAAATTTGGATTCGATTTAAACTTCGATCCTTCGTCCGAAGGAGAATGAACGAAAGCAGGCGAACAATTCCGGATGGCCTGGATTTGTTCCACTTGTGCAGCGGGTAATTCGCCCGCACCATTCCCCAATCATGGATCTTGCAATCATCGGTTCCGGTTATGTTGGCCTGGTGACTGGCGCCTGTTTCGCCGATGTCGGGCATAGCGTCATATGCGTCGATAATGATGCCCAGAAAATCAAGCAACTGCGAGCTGGCGAAGTGCCAATTTATGAACCCGGGCTTGAGGAAATAATTCATCGCAACGTGTCGGCGCAGAGGCTGCGTTTCACCGGCAGCATAGAGGAGGGCGTGAAGAATTCGCAGATTGTTTTTATCGCCGTTCCTACGCCACAACAACCGGATGGCAATGTCGATCTTAGCTTCCTGGAGAAAGTCGCGCGTGAAATCGCGGGAGTTCTCACCGATTACCGCGTGATTGTTGACAAGAGCACCGTCCCTGTAAAAACGGGCGAAAAAGTGGCTGAATCAATCAAAAGGTACAACCGCCATGGCGCAGACTTCGACGTGGTCAGTAATCCTGAATTCCTCCGCGAAGGCTGTGCGGTAGCCGATCTGATGAAGCCTAATCGTATCGTGATCGGAGCCCAAAGCGAACGCGCCGTAGACCTCATGAAGAAGATTTATGAGCCGTTTATGGCGCCGATCCTAGTGACCGACATCAACAGCGCCGAGCTCATTAAGCATTGCGCGAATTCATTCCTGGCACTGAAGATTTCCTATATCAATGCGGTCTCGGCGATTTGCGAGGCGAGCGGCGCCGATGTTGAAAAAGTCGCCGACGGAATCGGGATGGATCACCGAATCGGCCGCGATTTTCTTAACGCTGGAATTGGATATGGCGGTTCCTGTTTTCCCAAAGATATCGCTGCCTTCATCACGATCAGCGAGCGGATTGGTGTTCCGTTTAACTTGCTCAAGGAAGTACAGCGCATTAACGGCGCCCAGAAGGAGCGCTTTCTAAAAGAGATTCGGGAAACGCTGTGGGTATTGCGGGAAAAACGAATTGCAGTGTGGGGTCTCACATTTAAACCCGACACAGACGATCTTCGTTCTTCTGTCGCAGTCGATCTAGTGGAAACCCTGCTGCGGGAAGGAGCACATGTCATTGCCTACGACCCAAAGGGAATGCAGAAAGCCCGCGCTATGAAAGCAATCGCCGACGCGGAATTCGCATCATCCGCCCTTGAAGCAGTGCATGATGCCGAGGCGCTGGTCATCGCCACGGAATGGAACGAATTCGCCAACGTGGACCTCGCGGTAGTGAAAGAAAAAATGAGAACGCCGATCGTTTTCGACGGACGAAATCTGTTAGACCCTGAAACGATGCGCCGACTGGGCTTTCATTATTATTCGATTGGGCGCGCCAGCGTGAAACCGCAATAACAGTCTTTCAGAATATGGCGCGGCTGTCTGCTCGCCGAATTGCGCTCAAGGCGCTACGCACATGGCGAAAAGAAAGGCGGTTTGCCGACTCGATTGTCTCAGAATTTCTGGCAAAGGCGGAGTTGGCTGATTCGGATCGCGCGTTTGTTTTGGAACTCGTTTATGGCGTCCTGCGTAATTTAACGTTGCTGGATTTTTGGATCAGCTGCCTGCGCAGTTCGCAGGTCGATGTCGATCTTCGTGATGTTCTGCGCCTCGGGTTGTATCAGCTTTTCCTCCTCAAGACAGCGCCACATGCGGCGGTCCATGAGACTGTCGCGCTCGTCCCACAAAGACAGCGACCAATCGTGAATGGCATGCTTCGCGCCGCGATTCGGCGGCAGAGCGAATTGCTGGCACATGCGGATGGAGAGCCCCTATTTGTTCGGACCTCACATCCACAATTTCTTGTCGACCGCTGGCAGCAGCATTTCGGCGCCCAACACGCGGAAGAACTCTGCCAATGGAACAATCTTCCCGCGCCCCTCTACGGACGGATTAATCAATTAAAAATCGATCGCGAAAAGTTTCTCGGACTTTATCCGACCTCGCGACTGGTCGCACGTCACCCCGAGTTCATCGAATTTGATGCGTTGCCGACAGGCGCCGTCGGTCAAGGCCACTGCTACATTCAAGATCCAAGCACCGCAATCGCCTGCCAGATTCTGAATCCCCGCCCCGGAGAAAGAATCCTCGACGCATGCGCTGCTCCGGGCGGAAAAACCGGTTACATCGCTCAACTAATGAAAAACCGAGGGACAATCGTCGCATGCGATCGCGACCCAGCGCGACTGCAGACCTTGAAAGAGAACATGGCGCGCCTCGGCGTTGGGATCGTCCACATTTTTGATCACGATTGGACGCGCGATCGCGTCCCTGCACGGATTGCTTCAATGGGGCCATTCCATCGCATCCTGCTTGATGCACCTTGCAGCAATACCGGAGTAATGCGACGACGCGTGGATGTCAGGTGGCGATTACAACCGGGCGATTTCCCTCGCATGCGACAGCGACAGCAGGAAATGCTGCGTGCGCTCATTCCATTATTAGAGCCGGAGGGTGTACTTGTTTACAGCACCTGCAGCCTTGAGCCGGAGGAGAATCAACAGGTAATGCGCCGAATTCTCGACGGTCCGCTGGCTCCTCGTCTTCTGGAAGAGAAGCGTTCGCTTCCTTTTGGAGACGGTTTCGATGGGGCTTTTGCAGCGAAATTTATCCGGAGCGAGTAGCATCAGCCAGTTGCGTCCGACGGGGCTGGTGGAATGATAAGGGCTTATGCACGACGCCCGGTTTGATAAACTCGCAAAACTTCTGGTGCAATATTCCGCCCGTCTTAAGCGCAATGAAACGGTCCTCATCGAGACATTCGATATTCCCGATGAAATGACGATCGCGCTGATACGTGCGGCGCGGAAAGCGGGCGGAGTGCCATTTGCACAGACCTATCACGCCCGAGTAAACCGCGCGCTGGCGCTGGAGGCCTCCGACAGACAGCTCAATCTCATGGCAAGCCACGAATTGGCGCGAATGAAAAAAATGGATGCGTATATCGCAGTGCGCGGCAGCAACAACGTCACGGAACTATCTGATGTGCCGCCGGAGACAATGAAATTGATCGCCAGGAAAATGCGACCGGTGCAGGATCAGCGGGTCAAAAAGACCAAATGGGTGGTCCTGCGCTGGCCCACACCGTCCATGGCACAGCTTGCCGGAATGAGCACTGAGGCGTTTGAAGATTTTTATTTTGAAGTCTGCACGCTGGATTATCGGAGACTTCTGCCCGGCATGAAAACGCTCCATCGATTGATGGAAAAGACGGACCGAGTCGAAATCAAAGGTCCCGGCACTGATCTCAGTTTCAGCAAAAAAGGGATTCCAGCCGTGATCTGCGGTGGTGACCGCAATATTCCCGACGGCGAAGTGTTCAGCTGCCCCATAAGAGATTCGGTCGAGGGGCATGTGACGTTTAGCGCGCCAAGCATTTATCAGGGAATCGCGTTTGATGGCATTCGTCTCGAATTCAAAAACGGAAAAATAGTTGGCGCGACAAGCAACGAGACAAAAAAGCTGAACAAGATTCTCGATTCAGATTCGGGTGCGCGCTACATCGGTGAATTTTCGCTTGGATTTAATCCGCGCATTTTACATCCCATGCGTGACATTTTGTTCGATGAAAAAATCGCCGGCTCGTTTCATTTCACACCGGGACAAGCTTACGAAGAAGCGGACAACGGAAACCGAAGCCAGGTCCATTGGGATATGGTAAGCATTCAACGCCCCGAGTACGGCGGCGGTGAAATCTATTTCGACGGCAAGCTGATTCGAAAGAACGGCGTGTTCCTTCCGAAACAACTGCACTCGCTAAACTGGCGCTGATCGACTACGAAAGCTCGTCTGGTTAGGCCCGCTTTGGCGCGCTGACAGGATTTAGATGCAGCATGGCGATGTCGCCGTTTTCGCCGAGCTCCAGATTTGCTATTTCAAACATTGGCGCTCCGTCGGCTGGGGATGGTCCGGCGCCCGGCAACTGAACAGCCACCTGCTTGGAATTCGAGTTTAAGATAACGGATGCAATTTCTAGTGAGGGCGCAAACTCCAGCGTGGTAATCTGGAATGGTACAGTGACGAGGACAGACGCCCGTCCCTGTTGCGAAGGCGTGAGTTGGACTGGCGCGGTCTCAGAATTAGGGATCACCTGCAATCCCGCGACTGCAAATGAGGGCAAACCACCAGGTGTGGGCCTCTGCTGTTGAGACGGAACCATTCGGAGCCTGCCGAGCGCTCCTGAGGTGGGCTGAATCTTTGCTACTTCGAAGCTGACCTGCAAATTCAGAGCCGACTGAGGCTGCTGAGGCGAAGGCAACCGCATCGTGACCAGCTTCGATATGGGACGCACCTTGAGGGCGCCCATCTTAAAACTAGGTGTCAACTGCATGGATGCGATCTCGAACGAGAAAGTGAGCTGCACGGATGTTTGCATCGCAGCAGGTGGTTGTTGCGGTTTGGCCATCGGCGGGGCCGGGGCTTTGTTTACGGGAGCGGTTGGGGTTTGAGTTGTTTCAGGCATGATTGCGGGTGTTGTTGTTTGCGGAAATACAGGT
>Ga0193722_1000084_pt1 | contig 19657 bp, 16 predicted proteins | sample H2m1metaG_FD_143044 | JGI IMG/M metagenome (GOLD analysis project Ga0193722, IMG submission 143044) | Soil microbial communities from a riparian zone of the East river system, Colorado, United States - H2m1 | ecosystem: Environmental > Terrestrial > Soil > Riparian zone | place: USA: East River...
TTCGGAAGGCAGGCCATGATCATTCGAGTGTCCAGACCACCGGTAAGCGAGATTCCGACCTTGGCGTCCGATTCGACGTATCGCGGCAGGATTCGTTGAAAGGTTTCCTGGAATTCGGATTCGTACGATTCGACCGAAAGTGCAGATTGTGCCTCCCAACTCTCATGCGAAAAATATTCGCGCTTGTAGCATTTTCCATCTTCGAAAGACCATACTGACGCGCTGGGAAGCAACTGAACGCCTCGAAACAGGGTGCGCGAGTTCAAGGTACACCCAAGCGCCAGGAATTGAGCGACACCTTCCTCATCAAACGCTCTAGTCTGTGGCAGAATTCGAAGCAGTGCTTTGGCCTCGCTTGCGAAATAGAAGTCGCCATCCTCCTCGTAGTAGTAGATTCGCTCGATTCGATAGCGATCATTGAACAAAACGGCCTTCTTTTGCCGTTTATCAATTAACAGACCACTAAAGAGCCCGTTCAACTTTTCAAAGAATTGATCGCCGTCCTCTTCGTAAAGATGAACCAGCCAGTCGTCGCTGTTTTCGAGTCTGTGTCCCTTTCTCGTTAGGCTGTTACGAGTTTCAGGATCGACATAGCATTCACCCGCCATAACGAGCACTATATCGCGTTGTTCATTGAAGAAAGCCTGGCTCGCGGCAAAGGAGTCTTCATGCGCTACCCAGCCCGTGTAAATGCCCAGTTTCGGAATTGAATGGGTGCCTGAATCATAAAAGGCCTCGTATTCCATGGCTCCCACCATGGAATTCACAAGACGCTGGCATTCGTCAGACGGTCTCTGACTGATGATTCCAACTATGCCGGGCATACAACCAGAATTGATTAAACGCAGTTGATTACTCGGCCCTGAAGCCGTGCCAGGATTTCCTCAGTTTCTTCAAGGGCCTTTTGATCCGATCTGGCAGCGTGGCCCTCCATCCGCGGTGGAGGCCCAGCTTCAGCGCCAACTTTCCCTTTCGCGTTAAAGGCACAAAATAACGCGGGACTTTAGTCTCTTGAAATCCACATCGCCGCTTGAATTCAGCAAGCGAGTCGTTGGTCCAATAGAGATAGACCAGATAGGCCAAGTTCTTCTTTGCGCAAACTTCAACGGCCTTCCCGATGAGCGCGTTATTGGTCACTTTGTCTCGATACTTGAGCTTCGAGATAATTTGCCCCGTGATGCCGTAGTTGCCCGCGTTCCCCAGCATAATGAAACCTATCATTTCACCACCGTAATACGCCCCGATCATCTCCTCGCGGAAAAGGTACCGCGAGAACTGCTGTTTAACCGTTTCAAAATCTTTCCCGTAGTGCCAAAAGCGCCGCCCCTGGCGAACTGGCGCTTCATTGAAAATTTCCGTCATTCCGCGTACAAATTCGTCATCGTAAGCGGCTTCGCGCACGTTAAGTCCTTCTTTCGTCGCCTTACGAAGCTGGCTTCTGAGACGCGAAGAGATTTGCTTATTGAACCAATGGTCGTAGCTCTGCACCGGAAGGGCAGCGATGGATTCCCACTCCGTGTGATATTGGTGTTGTGGTTCGACGTTCGGCACTCGCTGCCACAATGTGAAAATGTCCGCCTTGAATTCTGCCGAATTTATCAAAACATCAATGACAAGCTCTGGATCGCGCACGTCTTCGTACCACTCGTCCTGGAGCTGGACCACGGTGAGCGGCCCTTTTGTAACTGTAAAGGTTTGTCCGCCGATTTCGATACACGCAACCTGAGCCGGCTTCCCTTTAATTAGGGTCTCCCGATTGAAGACCTCCAACTTCGATTCTCTTTCTAAAGCAACTGTTTTCGGCATTTTAATTCGTGTGTTTCGGCACAAGGGATCACGCAACCGACGCAACGCTAGGAATCGCCAAGCGCATTCCGCGCAACCATTGCTCGAGCATGACTAAACTAAACAGAAGCTTGTGGTTGTCTTGTCGACGCGATCGATGAGCTTCGAGGAGTTCTCGGACCGACTCAGGCTTAAGCAGCTCAAACATTAGGGAGTTTCGATCCAAAAGCATTTCCGGAAGTTGGCTCTGCACGGAGGAATTGAACCATTCGTCCACCACGTTCACGGCGAACCCGCGCTTTTTTCGTTTCAGGATCTGCGGTGGCAGATAATTCCGGCAAACCTGTCGATGCAGCCATTTTTGAGTGCCATTGCGAACTTTAAAATTAGCACTGAGTCGTTGGACGTACTCCACGACTGTACGATCGAGGTAAGGCACGCGCACTTCGAGACTATGAGCCATGGATAACTTGTCTGCGTACATGAGCAGCTCGTCGGGAAGCGAAGAGCGAATCTCCAAGAGTTGAAAACCGCCGAGTTCGTCCGAATGCTCCATTTGCGGGGCTAGCTCGCCCCAATACTCAACCAGATCATAATTATCTTGTTTCTCGGTAAGCACACCGTTGCGGAAAAGGTCATTTATCGTCTTTGCCGGCGCCAAAGAGAAAACCTCTTGATAGCGGTTCAGGCGGTCTTCAACACCGAGCGAGTAGATGCCGCGCTTGAGCATCTCGCTTCGCGGCAATCCATTGACTGCCAGACCGATCATTGAACGAAGGCCGCCCGGCAATCCGCGCCACCACTCACCGTAATGAACGCCCAAATGCCGCTTGTAACCGCCAAATAATTCGTCCGGGCCCTGACCGATCAGCGCCACTTTAACATCCTGGCAAGCGCGTTGAGAAACAAAGTACATCGGAACGATGGAGGAAGCTGCGATCGGTTCTTCGAGACATTCGACGATCCTCGGAAGGGACCTTTCGAATTCGCCCTGATCAAGTCTCACTGTTATATGCCGTGCGCCCAACAGCGCCGCAGTCTCTGCCGCGTCATGTAGCTCGTCATCAGCGTAACTATCGCCGTAACCTATCGTGTAGGCCGGCCAAGATCCGCCTTGTTCGTTCATCAGTCCTAGGAGCAATCCGGAGTCGAGGCCGCCGCTAAGCAGTATTCCGACCGGCACGTCACTCAGGAGATGCCGTCGAACTGTCGCCCGATACAATTCCAGAAGTTCACGTGTGGCGTCTTTATCTTCCTTCGGACTTGAAAAAGGAATTGGAGTGTAGTTGTACCACCGTTCTTCGCGGCATTTGCTTTTCTCTACCACCAGCATCGTGCCAGGCGCGAGTTTTCGGATGCCTTGAAATATCGTTAGGGGAGAAGGCGTATAGCGAAATCGGAGAAATAGTTTGAGCGCAGCCGGATCTACTTCCGGCTTGGAATCCTCTGCGGCAAGAACTGCACGGATTTCCGATCCAAAGGTAAGCTGTCCGTTGTCGATCTTGTAGTAGATCAATTTGATACCCATGGCATCACGCGCTACGACCAGGCGCTCGTTGCGCGCATCCCAGATTGCAAGGCCGAACATGCCATTGAGACGATTGAAAACCTCAGTGCCCCATTCTTTGTAGCCGTGAACGATCGCTTCCGTATCGGAATTCGTTCTAAACTGATGGCCCTTACTTCGCAGCTCTGCTCGCAGTTCCCTGTAATTGTAAATTTCGCCATTGAAGATTACCCACACCGTTTCCTCTGCGTCAGACATCGGCTGGTGACCGCCAGCAAGGTCGATGATCGATAGCCGCCGGAATCCCAAACCGACAGGACCGGCGATGAAGAAGCCTTCATCATCGGGGCCGCGATGCGCGATCGAACGTGCCATTTGCACGATCGTCGCGCGCTCCACCGGTTCGCGTCGCTGGAAGTTAAACTGGCCTGCGATGCCGCACATTCTTTTACACAGGTTGGGAGTTGAGAGTTGAGAGTTGCTGGCCGGTGGCACTTTGCGAGCGCCACTCGTCACTCATCACTCGACGCGCTTCGCGGAGATAGAATGCCAAACTTCGAAACATCTGTGACTGGCCCCACCGGTGCATGGGGACATTGTCCCAACCCAGATGCAATCGCCGGGAACGGAAGGAACCGTCCGGTTTGATCCAATTTTTTAGAATCCCTTCAACGACCGTTTCCAGCGTTGTTTCCAACTGGGGAAAATTCCCCCGAAGCAGCAGACACAAGTTAATACACTCGGCACAATCGTAGAGCTCGCGCTTATAAACGGTTAGGCGGGGCGCCCGTGAGAATGGCTTCGGCAGACCATCGGCGTCGAAAAGGTTATCCTGGTAGTAACTCACACCTTTGTCTAATGCTTCAAGCGTTGCCGAGTGGCCCGTAAGAGCGTGGATTTTGGCGAGTGCCTTCATCACAAAGCAGCTGTGGAAATGATCAACAAAGTCACGTACTCCATCCATGGCATACGGCCACGAACCGTCTGGATTCTGATTTTCCAGAACGAAATTCAAGTTTCGCTCGGCGATCTTCCAATAGTTGTCATTGGAAAAAAGCAGAGAAGCGCTCGTCAGCAGGAAAGCGCGATAGGCCGCCGCGTTGATAACACCACCCTTATCGTAAGGAGTATAGGAACAACTGCTCGCCTTTTCCGAGGTTTTGAAATCCTTGATATCAACGGAGGCGTGTCGCGCAATCGATTCGAGGATCGGTTTCCATTCATGTCGTGGATCCAGTTTGAAAAGCTGGAGAAACGCTTCGTACACATAAGGCGTGGTGGTGATTAGCGGCGTGTCTTGTTTTAGAACACCGTTGCGAGTGACCCAGTCAAACGGATAGCCCCAGCAATATTCCTTGAATTGGTGGCAGCGCGATTTCTGGAGTTCGCTTAAAAAATGGATCGCGTTTTCGAGTTGTGATGGGTCACCGGTCGTCTGGTAAAGGAAAGCAAAGCCCATCGCGTAATGGGCGTCAGCGATCGGAAATCTTGTTGGGTGATGGAAAAAACGTCGTGCCGACGGAACGAAAGCCTCAAGAAAAATCATCGGCGCCACGGCTGTCGTTCCGAACAGCTTGTGATTGTAATAGAGCCTCTTCGCAGCTCGCCCGGTCGTTCCGGCAAAAAACGTTTGGTGGTCACGCGACAGTTCTCCATAGTGGGCGAGCCACTGCGTAAAATCGCTCAGAACAAGTGCGACTCTATCGTTCAGCACCATTGTTCGGTCCGTCGTCATCAGATTGCGGGCAGATGTGGTTGGGAAGGTAAGCGCAGTCATCTCGAACTTGGTATCTTGTTAGGAGGGAGAGAAAGGGGCTATTGGCGCCTTTGCGGGTATGAGGTCGTTATAATACAGTTCTGAGAGATATCGCCCATCCGGAAATTCTTTAGATCTGGGTGGAGTTCTCAGCTTGCTTAAGACGAAAGCTGTCGACCTTCTTGAAGCTGAGAAGGGAGCGAAATATCGCTCGCAGTTTTTTCATCTGTTCGACCCGATGAAAATGCATCAGCTCGGGGGTTACGGCACGCTTCATCCGGCGCAAGGCTGCCCAGGTGTAACCGGCGAGTAGAGCAAGCCCTCCTAGCACGACGGGCTTCTTTGTCGTCCGATATGTTACGCGGAACAATTCCCAAACTGGTGATCCGCCGAGGTAATAGTCTTTTTCTCCATAGGAATAAAGCGCGCGCAACGCGCCCCGACCCGCCGTTCCCATAAGACGATGATGATGAAATCGCTTTTCAGCAAAAGATCGAACTTTCCATCCCTTCATCCGTGCTGTCATCACGGCGATCCAATCCACCCCTCCCGCCCGGTTTGGGACGTAGCCGCCGATCTCTTGGAAACACTCGCGCCGGAAAAGCTGACACGGCCCGGCCACATAGTTCTCGCCCTCAAAGCTGTCTTTGCTCGAATCATACCCCCCGTCCTGAGTGAAAGGGGTTCCAGCCACGCCGAGCTCAGTATCTTCCGAAAACTTTCGCATCAAAAATTCCATATAGCCCGGTTGAAAAGAAACATCGGCATCAAGGTTTCCCACTACGTCGAACTCAAACGGCGTAGCCCGCGTAAATGCGAGGGCAACAGAATGAGCCTTTGAAGCGAAATTGCGATCCGGATCTTGCCGTCGGCGAATCAGTTCAATCCACGGATAACGCTTCGTGTAACTCTCAACGATTTCCGCGGTGCTATCAATTGAGCCGTCATCGACAATAACCCAGCGCTCCGGCAAAATTGTCTGAGTAACCACTGAGTCAAGCGTTCTTCTAATAAACGCTTGCTCATTCCTAGCCGGGGTGATCAGCACATATTTCATAGGACCGAGGACGGAAGTCAGCAGGTCGCTTTCTGCGTGGGAAAACCCAGGCGGAATCGCCCAATAACGAAGAAGATCGTGAGCCACTGATTGTTTCGAATAATTTTCGAAAGCTCGGTATGCCGCTTCGTGAGGACGTAACCACCCGCTGCAATTAGAGCGAAGTAGATACACGCATCCAGCGGGCTACCCTCTTCCAGAGTGACGGCGCCTGAATGAAGACCAAAGGTATCGAGCCAGCCTGAAGGTTGCCTGGAACAGATGATCACCATCCAGATAAGCGGCAACCAAACCGCCCCTGTTACATTGGGCCTTTCCCGAACGTCTCGCCTAAAAAGGAAGATAATAAAGGCGACCGTAAGGCAGGATGCTATGGTTGGAGACAGGTGCATCGGCTATATCAGAGGACAAAGATCAGAGGGCGGAAAACGGAGGCCGGAGGACAGACGACCGAGGACGGAGTTGGAGTTCAGCGATGCTCCGCCAATTGGACTACCTTCACCGGGCTGATATCCGGTTCTTGAAAGAAACTGCGGATGGACTCAACTGTGTGAGTAATCATCTCTTTCGTCATTTCGGGAAAGATCGGCAACGATAAGATGCGAGATTGGTTGAAGTAAGCGACAGGAAAATCTTTGGGAACGTGGCTAAGATGTGCGTAGGCTGGAAAAAATGGCAGCGCTTTTGGATAGTTTAGAACCGTGGAAACGCCCGCTTGGTTAAGATGCTTTCTTAGAACATCCCGATTTTCGCTGCGAATAACATAGAGATGGTAAACATGGTCGCGGTTTGACCCGACTTCCGGTGTAATAACATCACCAACGCCTTGGAGCAGTTCGTCGTAAAGTGCGGCGACAAGGCGGCGCGCCTGAGTCCATACGGGTAGATGAGGCAATTTCGCGTTCAGAATGGCTGCTTGCAGCCCATCCATGCGGCTATTGATCCCCTCCATGATGTGGTCGCCTTTGCCGCCGTGCCGGGCGAATGTTGCCAGCCAATCGGCCAGACGATCATCATTAGTCACTATGCATCCGGCATCGCCATAAGCGCCCAGGTTTTTCCCTGGGTAAAAAGAAAACGTCGCAGCGTCTCCAAAGGTGCCAACGTATCGCCCCTTGTACCTGGCTAGATGCGCCTGGGCGCAATCTTCCAGCACCCACAAACGGTGCTTTCTTGCGATCGCCATGATTGCGCCCATGTCGGCCGCCTGTCCATAGAGATGAACCGGAACGATGCCGACGGTGGCCGGCGTGATCTTTCTTTCGATTTCGATGGGGTCAATCGTGAAGGTTTCCTCGTTGGTGTCGCAGAACACGACCCGGCCGCCGGCCTGCGTTATTGTCTCGGATGTCGAGATCCAGGAATGTGCCGAGGTGATGACTTCATCGCCGCGTTTCAAGCCAAGCCCTCTGAGGGCGATGTAGATTGCGTCCGTCCCGTTCGCGCACGAAACGCAACGCTTCACGCCAAGCGTTCTCGCCCATGCCTCCTCGAATGCGTCCACGTGCGGTCCGCGAATGTAGGCTGACTGGGCAATCACTTGGGCAATCGCTCTATCGATCTCCTGCTTGATCGTGAGGTATTGGGCGTGCAGGTCAACGAAGGGGATTTTCATATTTGGAAAGCAAAAAGGCTGAAATACTGACCTCAGAAGCGATGCGTGATCAGTGATTTGTCACAACAGAAATCAGCGGTCACCGGGTCAGACGTCAGAAGGAAAGGATTGTAGACGATTAGATCCTTGCGCGACTTGGTTTGCATCGCCGTGGTCGTCAGAGCTGATCTCTCATCTCCGACATCTGACTTCTGGACGGCGGCCTAAAGCCGACGCAGTAACCGGGCCGGATTGCCGGCGTAAATGCCGGGCTCGACGATATCTTTGGTAACAACTGCGCCGGCTCCTATAACTACTTGGTCACAGATTGTTACCGGGAGAATGGTGGCATTCGTTCCGACACTGACACGATTGCCAAGTTTTGTTGACCGCCAGAGCTCCGGCTTTCCAGCAGGTCCGCCGGTCACGAAGAGATCGTTAATAAACATAGCTCCGTGCGAAATGAAGCAGTCGTCGCCAATCGTGACCAGATCGCAAATGAACGAGTGGGATTGGATCCGGCAACGTTTCCCGATCTTTGCCCCTTTTTGGATTTCAACGAAAGGCCCGATGAACGTTTCATCGTCGATTTCACAACCATATAAGTTTGTTGGTTCTATGACGGTCACATTTGCGCCGAACTTTACGTCGACGAACCCGACCGTACGTTGTTTAACCGGATTCATATCGCAGAATTCTGACGAGTAACCTCGCCGTTCAACGGTCGCGCACGCTCGAGGATCGAGACCACCGTTCGGGCGTGAGACAGCCCGGTGAGTGGTTCACGTGAGTTGCGGATGCAGTCAGCGAAATGTTCCGCTTCGACGCGGAGCGGTTCCGCAAACTTGACCTCAGGTATCAGGATGTCGCCGCTTCGATGGTTAAACCGGGAAACCTGCGGGTTATCGAAGTCCATGTTCTCTCCCAGAATGGCGCGGCGATCAATGCCTTTGTCGTAGATGGCGATCTTGTTCTCCGCAATATCATCATAAACGACCATCTTGCGCGAGCCGACGATGATCATCTTGCGCACCTTCTGCGGGTCCAGCCAGCTTACATGAACGTTTGCGATGACCTTCCCGGGATACTCAAGGCTAAGAAAGACAACGTCATCGATGCCATCCTGCATGTAAGCCATGCCCTGGCGGCCAATGGAAACCGGCTCCGGATCGCCAAGCCAATATTGGATGATGCTGATATCGTGAGGGGCAAAATTCCAGAGGGCGTCGATATCGGAACGGATGCGCCCGAGATTCAGCCGCTGGCTATAGATGTAACGAAGGTCACCCAGCTCGCCGGAATCAATAAGTTTCTTCACATAACGGACGGCCGAGTTGTAGACGAAGGTGTGGCCAGTCATGACAACGAGATTTCGCTCGGCAGCACATCTGGAAAGTTCATCAACCTCCGCAACCTTGGTCGCCAGCGGTTTCTCCACGAAGACGTGTTTACCAGCATCGAGGACTTGCTTGGCAAGGGAGAAGTGGCTTGCAGCAGGAGTGGCGATGATCACTCCATGGACGCTGGGATCTTCCAGAACGGCCTGATGATTTTCGATTGCGCGACTGAGAGGAAAGTTTGCTTCCACGAAGGCGCGCCGTTCTGCAGTCGAATCTACCACGTACTTAACCGTACAGCCGGGGAGCGCCGAGAAATTACGGAGCAGATTCGGGCCCCAATAGCCACATCCGAACTGGCCAAGGACTATATTTGATGTCATATGCAAAAAAGAGATTGGAGAAACGGGAATAAAACTAGGCGGCGACCAGGACCTCGTCTGAGCCGTCTATGGTGAAGTCCTCGAACAGCGCGTTTTCCTTGCTGCCGAGCTTATGGCTTGAAGACGCGCTATTATACACCCTCAGTGTTAACGCCGGAAGGTCAGCGGCGGCTGGATCAGTCGCTGTCCGCACGCGGACACTGTTGCCATCGTGAGCGATCCTGACGAACGATGCCGTGCGCCGCCTGCGAAACCATGAGACGGTTTGCGAGGCTGTAGCAAACCAAGGTGCCCGAGCGCGCAAGTCGCGTAGCAGAGTTACATAGACGTCTGCCCATAACCTTTCGGGACCAAGACTGCGGTCGTGCCAGTTTATGGTAAGGACGCCGCCAAATCTTGTTACATTTTCGATCAAGGGTAGCATCGCGGCGCGAGCCTCGTCGTCGGACAAGTTCATGTACGACGGATAAAACAGAGCTGTGTCCATGATATGCAATGGGAGTTCGAGCAAATGATCGACCTCAGCGTGCTTGAAAACTTGAGTTGTTCCCGCGCGGTATCCGATCGTTTCGTTGTAGCCAATCGTTGAATCATACGAATAGCCGGCTTTCTCAAGGGTTGCTGGCGCTTGCGAATCAAAGTAAAGCCAGTGCATCCGAACGCCTGTTTCGGCAGTGCCCGTGATTTTCTGAACGTCTTGGCATTCATCACGACCCTTGGCGCTGTCGCGCCATGCATCGATGCCGTGAACGGCGATTTCGCGGTTTGCCGATAGCAGCTTCTTCAAGTCATCTGGGATATCCGTCAAAGCATAGCGCGAGGCGCGCCTTCTCTTTCTTCTACCTTCAGAATCAACACCGGCATCCCCTTTCGTAGGAATAACGAAGAAGGTCGAGGCAAGGCCATTCTCCAACGCGAGATATCGATCAAGCTGGTTCCAAAAGTCTTTGGCAAGTCCAGCGAACACTAGTGGCAGGGAAAACGCAGCCTTCCAATTGGTGACTACCTGTCGCAAAGACCTTCTTCCTCGACAAAAATCGATTACTGATCCAATCAGTGCCCGGTAGAGAAAACCGAACATTGTGTGGTCACACATGTGATAGCGCACACGCGGATGATCAACGTCATGAGTAAGGCAGACGATAAAGCCATGGTCTGCGGGAACGGGAGGTATCTCGACGAGAGTGAGGCCGTGGCTGACGATGAGTTCACGCAGAAGCGAAATGTGAAGGTCTAGTGTAGGTATACCGGCGAGTTCTGCTGGTTGCTCTTTTGTTAGGAGGTGGAGGACTTCTTCAAACAAATCAAAGCCGATGCGGACCACAACTTGAGCGCCGGAGGCTGTCGAGATTGCGGCGGCCGAGTTTGTTCCATTGTGAAGGAGGACTTTGTTGCCATGGTCGTCAAAAAGGAGGCAGTTTCCATAAATCGGCATGCGCTCACCACGAAAAGAAACGAAATCGAGTCCGCGAACAGACTGGGTCTTTATTCCGCGGGCTCGCTCGAATGCTTGCTGCTGCGAGCCGTAAAGCAGTAGCAGTCTAGCGTCGTTTTTCGGAATCGTGCTGCTTGAGCAGAGTAGAACATCGTACCGGGTTCCCGGGCACCAGAATTCCCAGGGAGTCTTAAACAATTCAAAGAACTCGACAACAGTCGAGTGTTCGGCCTCATTGGCAACAATGCCGATCATTTCCGAGCAAAAGGGCGATGGAACTCGCTGGAAGATAGTCCAGAATCTCTATCGGATCTTCTTACTTTTACTCTTTCTTTTATGGTACTCATCAGAACTGGTGTGTTGTAACACGAGCACTAGGACGAGTAAGAGTAAGAGACAGAAAGCGTCCACAGTATCTGAGCGTCGCTTAGAAGAGCTCGCTGATAGAATTCAACAAGGTGAGCCGCTCACGGCTCCACGTGTGTGAAAGATAAACTGCCTGTCCGCGCTTCACCGTTTCGGCCACTTCAGCCGGATGAGAATAGGCGAATTCGATTTTTCGCGCGAGGTCGTCTGCGTCGCCGAGCTTGAAAAAGATCATGTCGTTATCGCCGAAATAATCCTGAATACCCTTCGCTTTCGGCGCAATCACCGGTTTCGCGAGTGCCAGATATTCAAAGATCCGCGTTGGCGTATTGATTTCGGTGAAGATGTTGCGGTGATTTGGGATGATGCCGAGGTCACAATCCTCGATTGCCTCGACAATCTCGCTGAGATTGCACGGGCCGAGGTAATCGACATTTTTGTCAAGTCCCCGCTGTTGGGCCGATTTCATCACTTCCTCGAAAAAGGCGGTTCGCTCACCGCAAACTTTCAGCCGCACAGATGGGATAGTCTTGTTAACCTTCTCCAATGATTCCAGCGCCAGGTCGAAACCGTTCCGGTGGACCAACGAGCCATGATAAAGAATGACAAACGGGTCGGACCCATTGCCATTCTTGCCCTTGTCGTTGCGAGCGTCAGGGCGCTGCAACCGGAAGACGTCGTCATCAGGCGAATTGATTACGACTTTGATCTTATCCGGATGACAACTGCGCGAAGAGTAGATCTTCTTGCATGCGAGATTCACTGTTAAGACGAGGTCTGCAAAGCGGATGCTCCACTTCTCCAGTCGCTTCAACATGGCTACGCTGAAGCTGTCCTCGGGCAATTTGAAGATCGTCTGCATGAGCTCAGGCATGGGATCGTGCAGATCCAAAATGATTTTTGCACCGAGCAGTTTTGGGACAATCGCACTGAAAACGAGGACGTCCGGCATGTTATGCACATGGACCAGATCGTAATGCCGCGTGAGTGATCTCCGTCCGAGGTAGAAGAAAGAGGCTAAGACAAACGCGGCATACCGGGCAACGTAACCCAGCTTTCCGCCACGGTGGCGCTTCAACCGGACACGTCTGACATTGATGTTGCCGTAAGTCTCATGTGCCGGCTCACCATCGCCATCACGCAGGCAGATGAGGTCAATGTTAGCCCCCTGGGCTGCTAATGCCTCAGCTTCTCGTCTGGGCCGAGGATCCGCAGGATAGTGCGAGAAGAGCAGGACTGCGACGTGCCTGCCGCGCAGCCGACGAATTTTCGGGTAGGCTAGCTCGTCACATTTGCGGACGCTCGCTCTGGAGGAACGAATTTGGCTATTGAGTACCACGATTTTATTGCTAATTCGGTCGTCGCGCTAAAGGTCAGCACATGCATCCAGGGAACCAAGAGCGGCTGCCTGTAGGAATTGGAACCGTGGCTCAGCCCGTTATGAATGCCGCCAATCAAGACTCGGAATCAAGCCACTTCGGGACGTAGGACCGTGCCTTGTTAACCACGACTGCAACGTTGTTTCGTTCAGCGAGCAACTTTCCGTAGCTGCGCTTAATAAGCTCGCGGTTGTTCTTTTCCGCCTCGACCACGAGCAAAAGCTTGTCCATGAAAGCAGCCATTCCCCACGTAGGACTCGTTGGATCGAGCGGAGGCATGTCAAAAATAATGTAGTCAAAGTCGCTCGCCTTCATATTCGGCATCATGTCGAAGAATTTTTTCAAGCCGAGCTGCGCCGGACCGCCGCTATTGGACGATCCGACTGTAGCGAGATAGAGATTGTCTGCAGCCGACGCGATGGAGCCAGATGGCTTAAGGGCTTTGTTTAAGGGATAAGCAGGTTTGCCTTTGAAAAACGGATGCACATTCTCCGGGCCTAGGCTCACATCAACTAGGAGCACCTTGCCGTCGTTCGTTTCCGAAAGTGAAGCAGCTAGCCCGGCAGCGAGCGTGGAGGTTCCCGCTTCCTCAGAAAAGCCCGCAACGCCTACCAGTTTCGGCTTATGCGTCAAATGATTAAGTTCGAAATACAGACCAAGGCGGTCCCGGATGGCGTCACAGTACGGCCGGATGAAATGACCGGCCTCCCATGGCGCCAACTTAGGATGGTGACGCCCCGTTGCCAGCGCTCCCGGATTCGTGGGTGAACCATTACGAGGCAAGGCGAATTGTCCATTCGCATAGGGGATCGAGAGCATGAGCGGAATGTCCAACTGGGTCTCTAGCTGGAGCGGCCGGCCAACGGTCTTGCTCAAAACCAAGCCTTTTAGCAAGGCTAGCGCTATCCCCAAGGCTATGCCGCAGCCAGCCAGTCCCATGGCAATCTTATCGCGTTTTTTGGTCTCCAAGCCGGGAGGGGAAGGCCGCTGGACCGCACTGATGTTGGGCATTTTGGTCGGGTCCAAGGCCTCGTCGACCCGCGCCTTCTCGAGCGATGCTGCGAAGTACTTGTAATTCGCAGCATCCATTTCCTTCTTCCGTTCCAAGTCTTCAATCTGCGGAGCCAGCTCTGAAAGCTGCTTCGACCTTTGCTGAACATCGCGAAGCTTGGTCTTAAGCGTCCCAATCTTTGCTTCGATACCGGCAACACGAGCCTTTCCCGGTAGCGGGCTTTTTTCAGATGGCTGGCCTTTTGTCCCCCACTTCTTTGCCTTGCTCTCACCGATCTGATTAGCAACGGCTTTTTGCTCGGCGAGTTCCGCCTCAGCCGTATTAAGCGTCTCCTGCGTTCTTGCTACCTCACGGGTAAGGGTCTCCGAACCTTCTTTGAGCGAGGCAATTCCTGTTTTCTCTCTTAGCGATTTCAGAGCATCTTCCGTCTGATTCAAGCGCGCACGGACCTGATCGGTTTGTTGAGCCACAAAATCGAAAGCGCCGACAGACCGGTGTACTTCAAGATGCTTGACGAAATAACGGCTTAGCAGTTCCTCCAAAACGAGTGTCGCGATCTCCGGATTCCGGTTCTTATAGGAAATTAAAATGATGTTACTTCCCTTATTTGTTACCTTCAGGCCCGAGGCGACGCTTCCCGCCGCGTCTCCTTCTGTTGCCGATGCTCCAGATCGTGGCAGCAATCGTTTCAGACCGATTGCCTGGACGAGCTGGGAGAACAGATCCCGGGGTGGTGGCAGCAGTCGCTGGGGACCGAGTGCCTGGGCGACTTGCACGGCAAGATCCCAACTGGTCAGAATCTCAATTTCAGCGCCAATCACCTTTTCCGTGTCGTTACCTGCAGCCGCAGAGTTCGCCCCATCAATCGGGTCAACGCCTCTTCTTTCCAGAACATACCGCACCAACAACTTAGCCTCTGATTCGTAAGAAGGGGGATAGAGAAAATAAACCGCCGCAGCGGCAATAATGCCCACTGCCGCACATCCCACGATTGTTCGCTTGCGCTTGAACAGAGCGAAGAGAATGTCGCCTAGCTTTACGCCGGAGTGATGTTGCGGTTCCCGTCGGATTTCAGTCATAAATTCAACTCCTAGTCGAGATGCGGGTAGATGATTGAGCCTGCCAGCCGGTTGAACATCCGCGGTAGCCTCCCAAAGACGCTCTTGTGAAAACCGAAGTTGTGGGGGGCCGCATCGCTAAATGGAAGACAAACGCCGCGGCGGCCCGTGAACAGACTACGCACTTCCTTCAGCGGTATCAGCGCCATTCGGTGCTATATGAATCGCAGTTCCGCGAGCAGGGAAACTAATGTCAGTTCTGCTTTCGTTTGATTTCGAAAGCCATAGTTTCTCCAGTGTTCGTTTAAAATCTTCTTCTGCTTGAGTTTTCCTGGCGTTCTTCTTTAGTTGTTCAACGACCTCAGCTGAGAGCTCCATCCCCTCCAGTGCTCTGAACAATTCTGGATTTATTTTCCCCATATATCTAGAATTAAACGAAGACGAATGGAACATTAACTGCCTTACCAATGTACCGTAATTGGTGTCCGGGTGGACGGGGATCAAAAAGGGCATAACTGGAAACGTTCATTCTATCGAAATATACCTATTTGTAGCGATCCACAGACTAAGGTTCGGCATTCATCACCATCCTGCTCGATACTTAATACCGCAAAGTCCTTATCAACAGCGTCCCAACCCGGATGGTGGACAGGATCGAGAATCCGCATTTCCAGCGATTTGTCGCTGGTCTTCGGTTCCGCAAAAGAATCGTCGCCATACAGCGGCGTCGTTTCCACTGCCTCCGATCGTTCGAGAATTTTCAAAAATGTTTTCCCTAGACGAACGCTCCCACACCAACCGCTTCACTCAGGCAGCAAGCGACATACTGGGTTTGTTCTGTGGTTAACTCAGGAAACATCGGCAAAGAAAGAAATTGTTCGGCGAGACTCTCTGCGATCGGGAATGCGCCCTCCTTGTAGCCGAGATTTCGGCATGCCTCCTGCAGATGAATCGGAACGGGATAATGCACAGCGCACCCGACTCCCTTTTCCTGCAGTTCTCGCCGCACTGCGTCGCGTTCCTGTAATCGAATGGCATAGACGTGATAAACGTGCCGCGCGTACCTTGCCTCGAGTGGTGTGAGGACGTCACCGATTCCGGCGAAAGCCTGGTTGTATGCCTGGGCATGTTTGCGCCGCAGGAGATTCGCTTCATCAAGGTACCGCAGTTTGATGGACAAGACTGCCGCCTGAATGCCGTCCATTCGGCAATTCCAACCCATCGATGTATGATAATATTTTTGCGACTGACCGTGGTCTCGCAGCACTTGGATTTGCTTGCGTAATTCAGGGTCGTTCGTTACGACTGCGCCAGCTTCGCCGAAAGCGCCAAGATTCTTTCCGGGATAAAAACTGAAGCAACCCGCGTCGCCCATCGTGCCCGCTTTTCGGCCTTTGTACTCAGCGCCGTGCGCCTGCGCGGCATCTTCGATGACAAAAAGCCCGTATGCCCGCGCGAATTCCAAAATCGGATCCATGTCCGCGGGTTGCCCGAAAAGGTGAACCGGGATGATTGCCTTGGTTCTGTCCGTCAGACTGTTCTCAAGTTCCGCCGGATTCATCGTGAATGTGTCTTCGTCTACATCCACAAACACTGGTCGAGCTTTGCAATAGGTAATGGCCTCGACCGTAGCGAAGAATGTGTTCGGAACAGTGATTACTTCATCGCCCTCTCCAATCCCAAGCGCCAGGAGAGCGAGCCAAAGCGCGTCTGTGCCATTGCCCCCGCCGATCGCGTACTCGGAGCCACAGTAGGCCGCGAACTCTTCTTCAAATCTTTCCACGAACGGTCCGCCCGCAAACGCGTTACTCTCGATTACTTGGCGAATAGCTCGATCGAACTTGTCGATCAAGGGCGCGTGATGCGCCTTCAGATCAAGAAAGGGAACTTTCATTTGCGCCTTTGCGCTTTTTACGGTTTCTACAGATTTCCGGCTCGATGGTCACGCCTTCGCGTATAAAGCTGTGGCTCGATGCCTTGCCGTGCTCTCTGATGTTCGCGCCATTTTAGATTCTAACGAATAGATATCTGACCCATTGGCGGGTTCGGTAGCCAATCCCGCGCCATTCGGATCACCAAATGTCACAGGTGCGCCATTCAACTTAAGGGAAGCGCTAGCCGCTTCCAGGATCCTGATCATCTCCAGTCCCTGACAACCACCTGTTAGCGGCTGAGAATTCGTTTCGATGCAATCAATAAAATGCTGGCAAGCCAGACCTAGCGGTTCCTCCTGTTGGAGGCGCGGGATGTAACTGTCCCCATAATGGTACGAATAGTGAAATTCCGCGAATGTGTCGTAATACGGCGGCCGCTCCACTCGCACATCGGAGATGCGGATTTTTTCGTGCGTTTGCAAATCGTCATATACGATCATCCGCCGTGTGCCAACAATGGTCATTTCACGAATTTTCCTCGGCTCGAGCCAACTGCTCTGGATAGTGGCGAAACGCTTGTGCGGGAAGGAGAGTGACATATTGGTCACGTCCTCCACGTCCCGGTTGACATGCGCGTTCCCCTGGCAGTTAATCGCAATTGGGAATTCACCAAGAATATGAAGAATGATCGAGATGTCGTGAGGTGCCAGGTCCCAGGCGACATTGATGTCCGTTTGGAACAAACCGAGGTTCAGACGCCGTGAATTGATATAGCGGATATCGCCCAGGTCGCCAGCCTGAATAATTTCAACGATCTTCCGCACCGGAGCAGAATAAAGAAACGTGTGGTCGACCATCAAAACGAGTCCGTTACGCTCGGCGATGTCGATCAATTCCTCACACTGCTCAGACGAAGATGCCATGGGCTTTTCGATGAAGGTGTGCTTGCCTGCGAGCAAGCTCGCCTTGGCCAGGGCATAATGATGCGTCACTGGAGTGGCAATGACAACGGCGTCCAATCCAGAGCCGTTGATAAATTGCTGCGGATCGCTCATGACCTCAACATCCGGATATAACGTGCCAAGATGTTTTAAGCGTGCTGCATTGACGTCGCAGACCACTTTGAGATGGCAATCCGGAAGACTTTTGAAGTTGCGAACCAAAAGAGGTCCCCAATAACCGTATCCGAGCACGCCGACGGCGATTTTTCTTTTCATATTTTTGGAGCTGATTCCGCTAGGGTTCGTAAAATCGTCGTCCGTGCGCGAGGGCTTCCATCCTCCTGCCGGCCGCGTTGCGGCGCATGACTGGATTCGGAGAGTTGCCCGGCGATAGCGGTGCCGGTCCTAAACATGATTTTCAGATCGAGCAGGATCGACATGTTCTTGAGATAGAATAGATCCATCGCAATCATCTCGCGGAACGTCGTTTTGTTTTTCCCGTTTACCTGCCAGTATCCGGTCAGGCCCGGCAGACAGTTCACGCGTTGCCGTTGCCACGGTTCATAGTGGTCAAATTCATTTGGGGTGCACGGCCGCGGGCCCACCAGACTCATCTCACCGTCAAGGACGTTAAAAATTTGAGGCAACTCATCCAAACCGCTCGCACGCAGAACCCGACCGAACGGGGCCAGACGGGGGTCGCCATAAGCATCCAGCTTCGTCATCGGGCAATCGACCCGCATCAAATTTTCCAGATAGCGCTCGTGAGTTTGTGTCTCAGCGCTCAACTTCATGGTCCGGAACTTCCAGATGAAAAAATGTCTCCCGCCCAAGCCAACGCGTTTCTGACGGTAGAAGATCGGACCAGGCGAGGCGATTCGCGTCACCAGCATCAGCAGAATTATTAGCGGCAGCCAGAGCGGCAGCGAAAGCAGAATGCACGTAATATCGAGCCCGGCTTTCCACCCAGGGGCCCTGCACGGAGAGGTTGCCGAGAGTTCGCTCGCAACATGAGGAATGTTTCCGTTCGACCCGCTGTAGGAAATGCTGCCGCCCTTGGTCGCGCGTCCCGCGTCCGGGAGGTGACCTTCTACCCTCATCTGGTGAGTTCCTTCAACTGCTGTTATCCCGCTAACTGGCGAGGGCTACTAGAACGAGGGGAGAACCACATTTGGTTTTTCCGGCTATCAAGGAAATGCGACAACGGAGTAAATTCTGGGAAAGCTCCCTTTCAAAAATACGAAAACCGGCTGCCAAAACCGGGAACCGAAATCAAGTTGGGGCCAGGGTTGTGCTGCAGCCGTCGGAGAGTAAGGGCCACGATATGTCGGGATAGGCTGCGGTTGAGTTCGTTTAATCCCCGGCATGCTTACTTCTACGGAAACTGGAGGGCGAAGGTCCGGAATATTTTACAGGATGAGAGAATCTCTCGGTAGTCGAGAGGCGATCCTGTGGGTCTGCCTGGCCGCCGCTGGTCGCCTTCTACAGGAAGAGGCGGTGAAGTTCCAATCACGTACGCAAAAAGGTTCGGATACTTCTGCGAGAACGAAGCCGGCGGAGATCACGCCTTTATTCGATTTCGTAGAGGAGTGTGTCGAGACTCTCGCTTCTGGAGTCTTCAGCTTCGGTCAGCCCGGCTTGGAGCAAACACAGAAGACAAAGTCCGTTGTTTACACGCAACGCCGTGTCACACCGCGGGCACTCGTCGAGCTCATGCGTGATCGCTGTGTGCAGATCAGTGACGCCATAGAGTATCATTTGGGAAGGCAAATCGCAGCGGCGCGGGGTAATCTTTATGTCGCTTGCTCCGCACTGGCCGCCAGCACACCGCAGAGGTGACGAAGTTCATCGTCAATGTCAGCAGGATTCTCAACTGTTTTGGCCACTTCATCGCGCAACAACCAGCGGTAACGCTGCCGGATGCGATACAGTAACTTTTTCACCGTACTTTCGGGAACCTCCAACTTCGTAGCCAAACTGGCGCATGAAACACCGTCCCGTTCCTTCGTCAGGTAGCCGCTTAAGATGTCGAAAACTCGCCGCTGCCCCTTGAGCTCATATTCCTCGCGGAGACGTCGGACGGCGCGTTCCACAACCGTCGCCGCCCAGCGCACATCGAAGAGCCGCTCCGGGGGTAAGGAATTAAGCCTCTGCGTTGACATCGACAATTCCG
>Ga0193722_1000085_pt1 | contig 19623 bp, 18 predicted proteins | sample H2m1metaG_FD_143044 | JGI IMG/M metagenome (GOLD analysis project Ga0193722, IMG submission 143044) | Soil microbial communities from a riparian zone of the East river system, Colorado, United States - H2m1 | ecosystem: Environmental > Terrestrial > Soil > Riparian zone | place: USA: East River...
GGATTTATGCGCGTGCTGCATGCACCGATGCTCAGAGCGTTTCCACGACGCATCATCAATATCCATCCATCGCTTCTGCCCAAATTTCCAGGACTCGAAGCTTGGAAACAAGCGCTCGCAGCCGGCGAAGAGGTCAGTGGTTGTACGGTGCACTACGTGGATGAGAAAATCGATCACGGTGAAATCATCGCTCAGCGCGAAGTCCGGATCCTGCCTGATGACACAGCTGAAAGCCTGCACGCGCGGATCCAGATCGCCGAGCGCGAGTTATACCCCGCTGTGATCGCGGAATTTTGCGGAAGATATCGAACGGCGGCGTCGTAATTTCGAATTCCCGTGCCAAGCCGCAGGCTGCGACTCATGCATCGCCTAAAGGTGTTCTGCTTTTTGCTCGCGGCTCAGCACTTCTTCCAATGCACCGGTCGGTTTTTTCTGCTCATACAGCACGGCATAAACCTGATCAATTATGGGCGTCTCGATCTTCAACTGCCGTGCGCACTCAAACGCGCTTCGCGCAGTGGGAATCCCTTCAGCGACCATGTTCATGGATTTTGTGATCTGAATGAGGGATTCTCCTCGCCCAAGTCGTTTGCCGACTGTGTGGTTGCGGCTGCGCTCACTATAACAAGTTACAATCAAATCGCCTGCGCCGCTTAATCCATAGAAAGCTTGCGCGGTTCCTCCCATCGCAACTCCGAGACGCACCAACTCCGCCAACGATCGCGTCACTAAAGCCGCCTTGGAATTGTCGCCCAACCCGAGTCCATCGCTGATCCCGGCCGCCACCGCGAAGACATTTTTCAAAGCGCCGCCCAGTTCAATGGAAGTGACCTCCTGGCTAGTGTAAACACGGAAGCGCGGACTCCCCAAGACGCCTTGCAGACTCGTTGCGCAAACGGCGTCTGTGCAGCCAATCACCGTCGCAGCCGGGAAGTCCTGCACGACTTCGACTGCAAGATTCGGGCCCGATAAGACCGCGACCTTCTGCTCTGGAAATAGTTCGCTCAGGATCTGACTCATCCGCATCCCGGAGCCGTGCTCGATCCCTTTCACGCAACTCAGTAGCACTGCGCGAACATTTCCAATCGCTTCTCGCAGTTGGGTTGCAACCTTTCGCAAAGCTGTCGATGGCGTCGCGAAAACGATTAAATCCGCTCCGGTGCAATCAATAAGCTCGGACGTGACGCGCACTGATGCAGGTAATTTGAGACCGGGAAGATAGTCACTGTTCTCGCGGGTTCCTCGAATCCGCGCTACGCGCTCGCCGTCATGGCCCCAGAGCGAAACCTGGCGCCCGTGTTTGCCCCACAACCACGCCAAAGCCGTGCCCCAACTGCCAGCTCCAAGAATTGCTGTTTCGCCGATTTTCACTTTCGATTAAAGCGCGGCTCCGTGCCGTGCATGAGCCGCGAAAGGTTTGAACGATGACGCCAAATCACAACTGCCGCGAGACAAACCGATGAAAAGAATAATAACTTCCCTGTGGTTCGACTTAGCCAGGTTGTAACCAGGATGACGAAAGGTAAAGCAGCTGCGGCTGCAATTGAGGCCACCGAAACATAACGCGTAAGCCAAAAGGTTACTATCCAGATCGCAACACCAACAAGCGCAGCGACCGGAGCCAACCCGAAAAGCGCCCCGGCTGAAGTGGCGACACCTTTTCCCCCGTTGAACCGTAGCCAGATCGGAAAAGAGTGCCCCAGCACACTCGATATTGCGCCGACGATTCCAAACATCTCTGGCGGGTTCCACTCCGACTGCATTCGCGTAGCGATCAAGATCGACACCTTCACAGCGCCGAGACCCTTCAAAAAATCCAAGGCGAACACGGGATAGCCATAACCCTTTCCAAGCGTTCGTATTACGTTGGTCGCGCCGACATTGCCACTACCGCGGTTCCGGATATCAATCCCCGCCATTCGACCTGCGAGATAGCCGAACGGGATCGATCCCAACAGATAGCTCGCGATCACTACAACTGCGAACGTGAGCATGAAAACGTTATTCTGAGTTAATCGCCATTTCGATGGCTGGTATTCTACGTAAATCGTTCTTAGATAACCAGATAGATATTATAGCAACATCAGTAGGCGTGATTCCACTTATTCGAGCAGCCTGCCCTAGCGAACAGGGACGAGCAGTCGCAAGTTTCTGCCTCGTCTCGGAACGAAGGCCAGGAATTTCATTATAATCCAGCCAATCTGGAATCACCTGTTGCCATCTGCGCTCAAGCTGTCGATTTTGATCTGATTGGCGCGCCCCATAACCTTGGTATTTGAAATCCGTTTCAACTAACTGCCAGATTGTGATCGGTACGAGTGAAAGAAGCTCCAAGGGCAAGTTTATGGCATTAAAGTCGGGTCTCTTGAACAATTGAGAGACCGGAACACCATTAAGCTTTGTTTGAGTCGCTAGCAGACGAGCTTGGTCCAACAATCGTGTCTTTTCGTTGTGCCGGGCCCAGCGTGTAGGGTTCACTAATCCCGAGCTGAATGCGCGGCCCGTTAGCCGCTGATCGGCATTGTCATGTCGCAAAAACAGCCGATCCTCGGCGCGGCTTGTAAACATGCGATAAGGCTCTTCCGTTCCTTTGGTGACGAGATCATCGACAAGAACTCCTATGTACGCTTCCCTCCGCTCCAAGACCAGTGGGGAACGTTTTTGAATTTTCAGTGCGGCGTTGGCTCCAGCCATCAAACCTTGAGCCGCTGCTTCTTCATACCCGGACGTTCCGTTAACCTGGCCGGCAAAATACAATCCATCGATCAGCTTGGTTTCGAGCGTCGGGAAAAGCTGGGTTGGCGGAAAATAATCGTACTCTACCGCGTAGCCCGGGCGCATTATCTCAGCACGCTCCAAAGCGGGAATCGAACGTAAAAATTCAAGTTGAACGTCATATGGCAGACTCGTCGAGATGCCGTTGACGTAATATTCCCTGGTGTGGCGACCCTCGGGCTCAAGGAAGAGTTGATGCGATGTCTTATCTGAGAATTTTACAACCTTATCCTCGATGGACGGGCAGTATCGAGGTCCGGCACCCTTTATCTGGCCCGCATAAAGGGGCGACCGATTAAGATTCGCGCGAATGATCTCGTGGGTCCGCTCAGTGGTATGAGTTATCCAGCAGGGCATTTGTTCCACGTGGAACTTTCCTCTGCAAATGCGGTTCAGGGTAAAGATCTCTGCTCGACAGTCGCCAATTTCGTCCTCATAAAAGGAGAAGGTCGGCGGTGGCTCGTCTCCATCTTGGATTGTACACCGAGAAAAATCAATCGAGCGCGCATTTAAGCGACACGGCGTGCCCGTCTTAAATCGCCCGACTTGGAAGCCTAACTCCCGAAGATTATCGCTGAGAGTCGAACTGGCGTCGGCCATTCGCCCGCCAGGCTTGGTGGCTTCGCCGACATGGAGAAGACCTCGCAAAAATGTCCCCGAGGTGATCACGACGCTTCGAGTAGCGATTTTGAGACCCAAATCGGTTTCCACCGCAATCACCTTGCCGTCCTCGACAAGAATGCTCGAGACGGTTCCCTGCTTAAGGTCAAGATTCTCGGCAGACTCCAAAAGTGCCTTCATCCGAAACTGATAAGCCTTTTTGTCGCACTGCGCCCTCGGCGCCCGGACCGATGGGCCCTTCGTTCTGTTAAGCATTCGAAACTGAATCCCTGTAGCATCCGCATTTAAGCCCATCGCGCCGCCCATGGCATCTATCTCCCGAACAATATGACCTTTTGCTAGTCCACCGATCGCCGGGTTACACGACATTTGCCCAATCGTGTCCAGATTTTGAGTTAACATCAAGGTTCGGCATCCAATTCGCGCGGCGGCTAGCGCCGCTTCGATCCCGGCATGACCGCTGCCGACAACCAATACTTCGTATTCAGTTGGTAATTTGAAACTCATTAGTTCGTAATTATTTTAGTATCAACTACTTATGCCTATATGCTGCGTATTCGGTGTCTGTTTGGATCTTGTCGAATTGTGCGAGGTCTGTATTGCTGCGTATGCCATGCGGCCGAGCACTATGAGAAGCAGCGCTGTCGTTACAAACACGCCTCCCCATATCCAATACTCAATCATGCGAGGATAACTTTTCCCGCGCATAATGCGAACCGCAAACTGACCCAGGGTGCCAGCATAAACGTACAAGAATAGACCAGGCGCCCGCCCGAGCGACGCCCAAAGCATGTAGCTGCCAAACGGGATTCGCGTTATGCCGTAGAAATAATTCAGTAAGCTAGTCGGAAAAAGTGGATGCAGTTGACTCAACATAATAATCTTCCAACTCTCGCGCTCAACCGCAGGTCCCAATGCGCGGAGCGTCGCGTTACGTGAAAGTTTTTGCTGAAACCATCGCCTGGCGATCCATCGGCTAAGCGCAAAAGAAACTGCCGTAGCAACAAGGTTACCCACCAGCACGATTAAAAATCCCCACCACAATCCAAAAAAGAAACCGCCGCCGACAGCAAGAATGCCGCCGGGCAGCAGAAGGATGTTACAAGCGGCGAAAAGCAGCGGGTAACAAACGGCTCCCCATGCACCCCAGCTCATCACGCGCTGTTGCGATGCTTCGATAAAACTGACGATCGGGAGGAAACGCGAAAGTACGATTGCGAAGACAATTGCAACAACGAGTGCTCCAACTTGCCAGCAAATCGCGCGGCTGACCTTCAGCATCCGCAAATTCTGCTCGCGTCACTAGCTTCGCGCAAATCCCGCCAGCTAGTTTTCGAGCCTTGAAATCGTATTGCCTAACTAGACACTGGAGGGCTCTGGATTCCGACGACGCGGAACACCAAGACTGTCAAAGATTACCCGCGTGGCGTCGGAACGGTTGAGCGTATAGAAGTGAATACCGGCGACGTCGTTGTCTAGAAGATCGTGACATTGTTCTATCGCGAAATGAAGGCCGACCCGCTTAACCATCTCTGGATCGCCTTGGCAACGCTGGAGAGCGCGCAGAAGCTTCGCAGGGAATCGTGCCCCGCCAGCTAGCTCTGCGATGCGTTTGAATCCGCCGATAGAAGTAATGGGCATGATGCCGGCGATAATAGGGATGTGAATGTCCGCGAGCGCGCATCGTTCGCGAAAATCGAGAAAGTCGCGGTTATCGAAAAATAGCTGCGTGACGATGTAGTCGGCGCCGGCGTCTACTTTCGCTTTGAAGTAATCCATTTCGAGCAATCTATTCGACGTCGAGGGGTGCCCTTCAGGAAATCCGGCCACTCCGATCCCAAAACCGCGGCGGTCCGGATGCGTGCCGGACTCATTGAATCGGCGAATGAATTTGACCAGATCGATTGCATGTTGGAACGAGTCCCGCGATTTATCGTAAGCAATTCCAAGCGGTGTGTCGCCGCCTAGCGCGAGAATGTTGCCAATCGCCGACTTGGCATATCGAAGAAGAATCCGTTCGATCTCCCCTTCGTTGTGACAAACGCACGTAAGGTGAGGAATCGGGTCGAGCTTTGTCGTGCGCTGAATGCGCTCGACAAGATCGTGCGTTAAATCGCGTGTTGAGCCGCCAGCACCATAAGTCACGCTGACAAAGTTCGGCATGTACGATTCGAGGTCGCGAATGGTTTGATACAGAGTCTCGGCCGCCTCCTTGGTTTTCGGCGGAAAGAACTCGAACGAAAACATCGGAGAATTGCCCCGCATGATGTCGGTGATGTGCATAGACTCGGCGCCTACCTTCGTTCCTGCCGCGACTTTAGGTCAACTCAGTCAACTCACATTTTTGTCGACGTATCCGTCGTGAACCGCATGGATGTACCTCCTTCGCTCGCAACAGAGTACCGCAATCGCTGGCTGGAGTGATTCAATGATAATAGCGGAGCAGTCGCTCGGCGCCGCTGTCGCAGTCAAAATTCAGGGAACAATCGCGAACGCCCGCGCCGGAAATCCTGAGCCGCCTTTTGGTTTTGGAAAGCTCACTACCGCAATTGCGCCGGCTTCCGGGACCTGGTCGAGATTCGTAAGCAACTCGATCTGATAGTGGTTTGTGCCGAGAACGTATCTTTCAAGTGAATAATCGTCCTTACTGGCAGCGAATCCCGGATCCGTATCTGTTGTCTCGTGGCCTGACGCCGTAATCTTTCGCTGTTCATAAAGATACTTCAAAGCGGGCAAGCTCCATCCAGGGTAGTGTGCGATGCCATTGGCATCCTTGTTTTCCATCTTTACTCCATCGGGCCAGCGCTTCGACCAATCGGTCCGCATGGCAACAAACGCACCGCCAGGGATTGGTCCGTGATCCTTCTCCCATTTTTTCACACGCTCCAGCGATAGTGTGTAATCTGGATTTTTCGCGGCCTCGTCGTGCACATCGATGACAACAAGGGGCAGCAGCATTTCTTTCGGATCGATCTGATCAACGGTTCGAAGCCCTTTTATAAAATGAGCAGGCGGATCGACGTGCGTGCCCCATTGGCCGACATGTGTATAGAGTTCGGAGAAAAAACCTGTTCCCATGAGGTCGGGACGTTTTTCGTACCAGTAAATTGTCTTGCGCACCTCATCGGGAAACCCGGGCCAGCGCGGAATTCCCGGTGCGAACTCGTGCGTCAGATCTACGTATCGTTTATGGACAAGAATTTGTTGGATTTGCCAGAGAGATGGTTCGCCGGCACTCCATGCCGAGGAAAATGATTCGAGGAACAGGACGGCAATTAAAAATAAGAACTTTTTAATTCGCATCCAGCGTTGTTAAAGCATTTAGGGTTAAGAGGCGAATATGTTCGAATAACTTTGAATAAGTCCCGTCCTTCTTCGAAGAAACAAACCTATCGGTGTTCGATGTTTATCTTATCAACAGCTCATCCCCGTAGTGAAACACACCGTGCTTATCCGCGACTTATTCTCAATTAGAAGAAGATGATCAGAAAGATGAACTTTTGATCTAATTCATATCTTGCTGTGGAAAACTTTTTGACGCTGAAAGACCGAACGAGAACCGAATGTGCTACTGGGAACAACGACAAAATGCCGACGAAAGAGGTTTTACTCGAGAAGACAACAACCCTTCCAAACAGATACCAATACAAATCCTATAAAAACGAGAGTCTTTTTGAGCATGCCCCCTGGGCTTATGCGTTCTGCCGCGAACACCTTTTCCGTGATGATACAAGGCGAATTATAACGGCGCTTTGGCCAGACGAACATCCTGCTCTGGGAACGACTCTGATTGAACTTGGATGCGGTCCTGGATTCTACTCGTGTCGTCTAGGAGAGCGCTTTCGGGACATGTCAATCACCGGAGTGGATTGTTCCACAAGACAAGTACAGTGGGCCAGCGAGCGAGCTGAGGCGCTGCAGTTGACTAATTGTTGCTTCAAACGAGTCAACGCCCTCAAGTTGTCGTGTGACGATGCAGCCTTTGATGTCGTCCTGGCTTCGCGATTGCTCACTATCTTGCCCGAACAGGCGGGCGTAATCGCTGAGATGTATCGTGTGTTGAAGCCGGGAGGTCGCTGTTTCGTTGCCGAACCGCGTTACGCCTTTTGGGCCTCAATTCCACTTTTGGGCATGTGGCTTCTCGTGGGATTAATTCACTCCGAAAATGGTTATAGGGAACCATACAAGGCAACGGTATTTTCTGCAGAAGGATTCGCGAGCCTTTTCGCGATGCAACCATGGAAAGAGTTTAAGACCTGGCGGGATGGCCGCTACCAGTACGCTCTTTGCGAGAAAGGGTAGCAATCGACGGCGCAACGAATGAGAAGGGGGCATCGCGTTGTTGATCCGGATAGAGCGTCTAATGATTTTGCGGGCTGTTCTGCATTGGGGCTGATGACCAAAGCGCCGCGCGCAGGGAAGGTGAAGACGCGGCTTGTCCCGCCGCTCACAAATGAGGAAGCTGCGCAACTCAACCGGTGTTTCTTGCACGACACAGGTGCTGCGATTTCGGTTTGTTGCAGCGGTTTAATCGGGCTGACCTCCCGGGCAATCGCACATGGAGTTGCGGTTTACACCCCGGTCGGTGCCGAATTGGACTATGCCGATATTTTGCCGGCGGATTTCAGTTTGCTGCCACAGCGCGGCGAAAATTTCGGTGAACGCCTGTATTTTGCAGCTGAGGACTTGTTCCAGTGCGGCTTCGACAAGGTTTGTTTGATTGATTCTGATAGCCCCACCGTTCCCGCTGAGAATTTTACCAGAGCGATTGAACTCCTTTCGTTGCCGGGGGATAATGTCGTCCTCGGACCCTGCGACGACGGTGGTTATTATTTGATTGGCTTAAAGCAGCTGCACCGGGAAGTCTTCGAGGAAATCGATTGGAGTACCGAGCGAGTTTTCGAGCAGACAAAACAGCGCGCGACGCAAATCGGCGTCGGCGTTCATGAGTTGCCTCGAGGATTAGACGTCGACGATCACGCGACGCTCCGTCGGCTTTGTGATGAACTGCTTGGCAAACATGGGCGCGATAATGTCGCGCCTCGGACCCAACAGTTTCTGCGCGAACTTGTCGCGCGCGATGGTCGGACACGTATTTGGTCGGTATAGGCTTGCGCCTTGCGTACCGAATCTGAGAGTAACTCAAGCGGTTGCCCTACCACAGCTGCATGACTAGCCTCACAGTCGCATGGCAAAACGCGCATTAGTTACCGGCGGCGCGGGCCTAATCGGCTCACATGTCGTGGATCTGCTGGTGAATGATGGCTGGGAGGTTCGGGCGCTCGATAATCTGGAACCACAAACTCATCGCCGCGGAAAACCAGCGTGGATCAACAAGAAAGCGGAATTCGTTTATGGCGATTTGCGTGATCGCGAGACGATTGCCGCCGCGCTCGACAAGATAGATGTCGTTTTTCACCAGGCAGCCTACGGGGGTTACATGCCTGAGATCACAAAATTTGTGCAGGTGAATTCGCTTGGTACTGCGCAAATGCTCGAAGTGATCCGCGAGAAAGCCCTGCCGGTTAGGAAGGTCGTTGTTGCGAGCTCCCAGGCTGTTTACAGCGAAGGGGCCGGCGAATGTCCTGAACATGGATTGATTTTTCCGGCGGTTCGTCCGGTGGAACAATTGCGCAAAGGCGATTGGCAGGCGCATTGCCCACTTTGCGGCGCGACCACAACGAGCGTTCCGACTCCGGAGAATGCGCCGGTCGGTGGAGAAACCGTTTACGGACTGACAAAGGTTGATCAAGAGCGGCTGGTCCTTCTATGGGGAAAACAGCTCGGTATTCCCACGGTCGCGTTACGTTACTCGTGCACATACGGGCCGCGGCAATCGATCTTTAATCCCTACACCGGCGTGATCGCGATTTTTTGCACGCGTTTGCTGAACAATTTACCTCCTGTACTTTACGAAGACGGGGAGCAGACGCGCGACTTCTCATTTGTGGAAGACATCGCCCGGGCGAATTTGCTTGCCGCGGAAACAGACAAGCTCGACGGACTGGCAGTAAACATTGGCAGCGGCCGCGGTACGCCGATTCGCGAGATCGCCGAACAACTCTCCAACGTTCTGAAGATCGACTTCGCGCCTGAGATTAAGGGCGAATTTCGTCCCGGCGAAATGCGCCATCTCATTAGCGACACCACGCTCGCTCGCGCGGCCGGCTACAAACCCAGTGTCGATCTCAATGAAGGACTCGGTCGCTATATCGCTTGGATCCGCGCGCAATCAGACATTCGCGATTACTTCAGCGAAGCCAGCGAAATTCTGAAGAACAAAGGGATCGTTCATCAAGTAGGGCGATGAACATCGTTACCACGATTCCGGATTTCAATGCGATGGTCATCGATCACGCTCGCAAAGATTTTTTGAAGCGACACTCGCGTACAGTTTGGTGCTCGCGTTCTTCTCACGATGGTACTGGGACTAAATAAGAGCGCATGCAATCGGATTTTTTTGCGCTGGTGATTTACTTCATCGGTGCGTCGCTGGTTTTGCGATGAGCAGCATCTCGGTGATTATCCCCGCGCTCGATGAGGAGGAACCGATCGCCGGAGTCGTGCGCGAATGTCTCGCGACTGGTTTGCCTAACGAGGTGATAGTCGTTGATAACGGCAGCACCGATCGAACTGCTGAACGCGCGCACGAAGCAGGCGCGCGCGTGGTGACTGCGGCGCGTGGATATGGACGCGCTTGCGCCGCCGGCGTTTGTGCGCTTTCGCCTGAATGTGACATTGTGGTTTTTCTCGATGGCGATGGCAGCGACGTTCCCACATTCATGAATCAGCTTGCTGATCCCGTAGCGCGCGGAACGCACGATTTTGTGATCGGCTCGCGCACGCGCGGACACCGCGAACCCGGCAGCATGAATTTCCAGCAAATCTTTGCCGGACGACTCACTGGATTGATTTTGCGAATCCTCTACGGGGTTCGTTACACGGATATGTCTCCATTTCGCGCCATTCGCCGTCATTCGCTCGAACAACTCGAAATGCGCGAGCAGACCTACGGCTGGAATCTGGAGATGCAGATGAAAGCTGCGCGAGACGGGCTGCGTGTTCTCGAAGTCCCTGTAAACCATCGCCGGCGTGCCGGTGGCGAATCCAAGGTGTCCGGCACGTTTCGCGGCACATTTGTCGCCGGTTCCCGCATCGTTGCGACATTGGTGCGCGTCGCCGTCGAATAGTCGATTGCATCTAGAAGTTCTGGAGTTTTTGTGTAGCGTCGCACAATGCTTTCGATGCTCGATCTTGAGAGATTTCGCACCACGCCGCTGGCCCGTGAGCCGTTTGAGTTTCTAGTCGTTCCAGAGTTCGTAAGGGTTGAGGCGCGTGCTGCAATCGATAAGGATTACCCTGAGGTCGGCCGGGCCGGTAGCTTTCCGCTTCGAGAGGTGACTTATGGCCCGGGATTTGCGAAGCTGATCGAGGAGATGCGCAGCGAAGAGTTTCGCGAGGCGTTTGAAGAAAAGTTCAACGTCGATCTGACCAATCGCCCGGACATGATCACCGTGCGCGGGCGTTGCAGCGAGAAAGATGGCAAGATCCATACCGATTCTGAGACCAAGATCATCACTATCCTTGTTTACATGAATTCTGCTTGGGAGTCGTCCGGTGGTCAGCTTCGATTGTTGCGATCCGGGACAAATCTGGAAGATGTCCTTCTGGAAGTGCCGCCGACCGAAGGCACGTTGCTGGCGTTTCGGCGCAGCAGTAACTCATGGCATGGACACAAGCCTTTCTCTGGTCCGCGTCGCGTCATTCAGTTCAACTGGGTCACGAGCGAGGCAGTGGTGCGGCGCGAGCAAAATCGGCATCGATTTTCCGCATGGATTAAAAAACTCCGCGGCGCGCTGTCAGGAGAAAAACAGGCCGCCTGATCTGCTGGCTGGGATAGGCTTGAAGCCGAAAGAAACGCCGAACGCCCGAATATCTAACACAGAACGCTTAACCATCTGAATTTGACGTTGAGCGTTGAGCGTTGAGCGTTGGTCGTTGAAACCCCTTTGTGAAAGGTCAGATTGAACCCCCAAAGAATTCCGACGCATTGGCGCTCCGATCAGCCGATTTCTCGCGGATCTTGCTGATTAAGCCTTCAGCGCTAGGCGATGTGGTGCATACGCTGCCGGTGCTGGTGAAACTGCGCGCGCGGTATCCACGGGCGCAGATCGACTGGCTGATCACGCCGGAAAACGCGGAGGTCGTCCGCTACCATCCCGCGCTCTCCAACGTCGTCCTTTTTGCGCGCCGCGATTTCTCAAAGCGCGGTCGTCGATGGCGCGCGTTTCTGTCGTTTTTCGATCTGCTCAAACAGATTCACAGCGCGAAATACGAGTTGATCATCGACATGCATGGCCAGGTGCGTTCGGCTTTTTTTGCTCTCATCAGCGGCGCGCGGGTGCGCATCGGATTTGATCGACCCGTCAAGCGCCGTCTGACCGTTTCTGCTGAGCACGATCTCAAGAACATCCCTAACCATGGCTGGCGTGGCGCGCGCGAGGGTTCGTGGATAGCTTACACACACCGCATTCCCATTCCGACGCTCGATGTTCACGCGATCGATCGTTATCTTTGGGTCGCGCCGTTGCTTGGCCTCGATGATAATCCGCCCGATCTCACTATTCGCCTTTCACCGCAGGCTACCAACAAGGTGAATCGATTGCTGGAGGAGCAAGGCGTGCCGGTGTCTAAACCGCTTGTCGTCCTTGTGCCTGGCACAATTTGGGAGACCAAGCATTGGACGATTGAAGGATTCGCTGGTGTTGCGCGGCAATTTCTTCAGGATGGATTTGCCGTCGCTTTGGCTGGCACCATGCGCGATCAACAGCGATGCCGACAAATCGCCGCCGCAGCGCCTGGGACATGCGATCTTTCTGGAAAGACAACGCCCGCAGATTTGGCCGCGCTTATTCGACGGGCTGAGGTCGCTGTCACCAACGATTCCGGCTCGATGCATGTTGCCGCATCGCTTGGCAAACCGATGGTCAGCGTTTTTGGCCCGACCAACCCAGTTCATATCGGTCCCTACGAGCGACCGGAATCGGTCGTGCGCGTGGATTTACCGTGTTCGCCATGCAATTACCGTCGCTTGAGCCAGTGCCCATTTGATCACGCCTGCATGAAGCAGGTTACTTCCGCGATGGTAGTGGAGCGCGTGCGGAAAATTCTTTCGACTGCAAAAAGCCAACCAGCAAGTGGGGCGGCGGTCGCCCCGGCGACCGCTGAATGAAGACCCATACGCTTGGCACAAGCGCCTCTACAACTCATATTCGCGGTGAGTGAGTAGAACGAAGGCAATTTTCGCTGGGCTTATGGCCGGATTGCTCGCCGGAATCGTAATGACAACAGCGATGTTATTGCTCGCTGTGCTGGGTGTGGCTACACCGCTCGTGATCATCGGCGATCGCCTTTCCGTTTTCATCCCGCCGGGTCCTTTTCTTTCCCTTATGGGCAAGGTCGGGGGGTACAATCATCTCAAGCAACTCGGCGTTGGCTCGACGATAGCTGGCCAACTCGTCGTTGGTGCAATTGGCGGAGCAATCCTGGGATTGGTCTTGCGGAGCAATCCTGCGCGGGCTTCGGCATTTTGGACCACGGCGATTTTCGTTTTGTTGCCGATCATCCTGTTTGCAATCGCGCTTTGGCCGGTTTTGGGCACCAGTTACATTGGCCTGCCCACCGGCGCTGCGCGTCTGGTCACGCTGGTCGGTTTCGCGCTGTGCGTTTTTGCGTTCGAGCGCACGTTGGTGGCTGGTTTTCGATTTCTTGCACAAGGAAAAATCGGAGACCGCGACTACGAATTCAGCCCAGCGATCGGGCGGCGTGCTTTTGTGCTGGGCGCGATCGGAACTGCCGTTACGGGCGGCGGGATCGCGCTGGCTCGCAAGCTTTATCGTGCTGCGACGTTTAGCTATGACGGCACGCAGTACAAAGGCCGCATCGTTCAGCCGATCACGCCTAACGAATTGTTTTATTGTGTGACGAAGAATGTGGTCGATCCGCGAGTGGACGTCGATCTTTGGCACCTTGAAGTAGGCGGTCTCGTGAAGAATGCCGCCACATGGCGATTCGACGATCTATTGGGATTCGAAACAAAGGAGCAGGAAACGACGCTGATGTGCATCAGCAATGGTTTGGATGCGGGCCTGATTAGCAACGCTGTGTGGAAAGGTTTTCCGTTGCGGGATGTTCTGGACCGGGCGATTCCGCTGTCTGGCGCGGCGCGCGTGCGCCTTCATGGGGTCGATAATTACACCGATACGATTCCGCTCGAGAAGGCGCTGAAACCTACGACGTTGCTTGCGTATGAAATGAACGGCGCCGAGTTGCCGGATCGGCACGGTTACCCGCTGCGTCTCATCGTCCCGGGTTACTTCGGAGAAAAACATGTGAAATGGCTCACCGGAATCGAAGTGACCGACGCGAACGCAAAAGGATTTTACGAGGCACAAGGCTGGGGCCCCGATTTCATCACGCCGACGAGATCAAGAATTGACGTGCCGGATCCCTGGTCGTCGTTTTCGTTAGGCAAATTGAACGGGCCGATTGAAGTGAAGGGAATTGCCTACGGTGGTGACCGCGGTATCTCGCGCGTCGAATTTAGCAGCGACGGCGGCAAATCTTGGCGTGACGCTGAGATCTATTACTCCGGCGGAAATCTGGCGTGGTCGCTCTGGAAAACCGAATGGATGCCAGATGCAGCAGGTGATTACATGCTAGTCGTCCGGGCCACCGACGGGGAAGGGGCTGTGCAGGAATGGGAAGACGATAGAGGTCCATTTTCCGGTGTAGCGGGCTTGCATGAAATTGGCGTGAACGTGACGGCGTAAATGGCTGTGTCTCCACGCATCTGGCGTGTCATGTGGCTTCGCCGCAATGGCTTACTGGGACATTAATGACCACACGCTACTCCCGGCAACAACTTGCGCTGTGTGCTAAGTTTTATTGATGGAAAGACTGATCATTATTGGAAGCGGCTGCGCGGGATTGACAGCTGCCATTTATGCGGCCCGAGCGAACCTGAGCCCGTTAGTGCTGGAAGGTCGCCACCCGGGCGGACAACTCTCGACCACTACGCTCGTTGAAAATTATCCCGGTTTTCCAGAGGGAATCGAAGGGCCTCAGCTCGTCCTGAACATGCACAAACAGGCCGAGAAATTTGGCGCCCGATTTTCGTACGCCGAGGCGACCGATTTCGATGCCAGCAACCGGCATATTCGGATCAAGGCCGATGATGAATGGTTGGACACGGAAGCGCTTATCATCGCCAGTGGAGCCTCGGCGCGATACCTGGGACTCGAGAACGAACAGAAACTAGTCGGTCACGGACTGACTTCATGCGCCACCTGTGACGGCGCGTTTTACAAAAACTTGCCCGTTTGCGTCGTCGGTGGAGGCGATTCTGCGGCGGAGGAATCCTTGTTTCTTACCCGCTTCGCTTCAAAGGTCTATTTGATTCATCGACGCGATAAGATGAGGGCCTCCAAAATCATGCAGGACCGCGTATTTGCGAACAAGAAGATCGAACCGCTCTGGGACACTGTGGTTACCGAATACATTCCCGACGAAAAAGGCGAAATGCGTGCCGTGCGCTTGCGAAATCTGAAGACGAATGAAGAGCAGGAAGTAGTCGTGTCGTGTGTGTTTGTGGCAATTGGTCACGATCCCAATACCAAGGCGTATCGAGGCAAACTTGAAATGGATGGGGACGGTTATTTGATTACGAAGAACCTCGTCGAGAGCAGACATCCCGGCGTGTTTGTGGCAGGCGACGTCGCTGATCGCATTTACAAACAGGCCGTGACGGCGGCTGGTTCAGGCTGCGCGGCCGCTATGGACGCGGAAAAATACCTGAGCGAGCTGGAATCGCGCTCTTGATTGCACGTCGCGCAATCGTCGCGTTGTTCTTATCATTCCGAGCGGAATCGAGGAATCTCTTTCTCGCTTCAGGGCCAGCGGGCAATTAGAGATGCTTCTACTTCGGCATGACCAAACCGTGAAAATCTGCGACCTGACTCAGTTCTACTCTCCACGAAGCGGGGGAGTAAAACGGTACGTGCACGAGAAAATTGCGTACATCAACGATCGTTCGCCTGATGACGCGCACGTTCTCATTGTGCCTGGCCCGGAAACCGAAGTCACAACAAATGGGCAGTCACGAGTTTATTCGATTCGCTCTCCATTGGTGTCGAGGAGCTCGCGATATCGCGCACTGCTAAATCTCCGCGCAATCGAAGAAATCCTGGAGCGCGAACGTCCAGACCTGATCGAATCAAGCGATCCGTATCAGATCGGATGGAAAGCAATTGCTGTCGGTCGGGCGCTGAAAGTGCCGGTGGTTGGTTTCTATCACTCCCATTTCCCGGAGGCGTATTTACGTGGGAGCGCGAAATTTCTTGGCAAACGTGGCACGCAACGAGCCATGAAATTGACGCGTGCTTATGTGCGCAAATTGTACAATCACTTTCAAGCGACGCTGGTGCCGTCCGAAACGCTAGGCGACCTCCTTTCCAAATGGGGTGTCCGTAATGTGCGCCCCGTGCGGCTCGGGGTGAACACAGGGGTTTTCAATCCTGCGCCTGATGATAAAGCCGCGACTCGTCGGTCGTTACGCGTTGGCCGAGGGCAGGCATTACTTCTTTACGCCGGGCGACTAACCAGCGAAAAAAACACACAAACATTGTTTCAAGCTTTTGAGGTTCTAGACCAGCGGGGGCATAACAAGTTTCACCTCCTGGTCATCGGCGATGGACCGCAGCGCGGCAAACTACAAAAGCTGCAACGTCGTATCGGAAACATCTCATGGATTTCTTACTGCGCAGACTCAATCGAGCTCGCCCGTTACTATCGAGCTGCCGATCTCTTTGCTCATCCCAGCGTCCAGGAAACGTTTGGACTTGTGGCGCTGGAAAGTCAGGCCTGCGGCACGCCCGTGGTAGGAATTCGCGGGAGTTACATGGACCGGATCATTTGTCACGACCAAACATCATGGGCGCAGGAAAACAGCCCAGAAGCGCTGGCCGATGCGATCGAAGATTTTAGCACTAAGAAATTATCGACGCTGGGAAAGACTGCGGCGGGGACAACGGAAAAACTCTACAGCTGGGCCAGCGTATTTGAGGAACTGTTTTGCATTTATCGCGAGGTTCGCGCAAACTACCGCCGATTTTAGATGGTGAACGACGACCACAGGCCGTTCCTTATTCGTGGCTATCGCAGATCCGACCGCGAAGCGGTAAGAAAGCTCTGCTGCGATACCGGATTTCTCGGCGACCCGATTGACCCCGTGTACGAGGATCGAGAATTGTTTGCCGATTTTCTCACGACCTATTACACCGATCACGAACCGGGATCGTGTTTTCTTCTTGAGGTTGATGGCGAAATTCGCGGTTATCTTCTGGGCTCACGCAAGCCTCTGCAAAACCAGCTTTACGCGCTTTATCAAAATGTCTGGCTATTTTTCCGCGCGCTGACGCGTTATTTTCGCTACAATCAACGCTCGCGCCGTTTTGTTCGGTGGATCCTGGTGCACGGATGGCGTGAAGTGCCAGCGGCGCCGCGACGCACAGCGCATTTTCATATCAACCTCCTGCCAGACGCCCGGAAGGTTTCGACCACGCGCGCCCTCATGAGCGCGTATTTGAGTTATCTCTATCGCTCCGGCGAAAAACGCGTTTACGGCCAGATCATTACATTCGAAAGCCGGCGTGGTGAGAAAATGTTCGAACGGTATGGATTTAAAGTGCTGAACCGCGCGGAAATCACGAAGTACAAGGCGATTTATCCGAAGTCAGTTTATCTCAGCACCGTGATCAAGAACCTGGAAACGGCCGGACCGCTCTCCGTTACGACGCGTCCACGTTTCTAAGATCGGCAACTTGTTTCAAGCGGCGGCGTGCATTAATGTGCGCCGCATTTTTGCCGGGATCAGCTCCGTTGGTAGAGCAGCTGATTTGTAATTCAAGCCTAACGAATTGCGCAGCGTTTCACTGCTTTGCATATCGTTGCTGGCGCTAGGCAATTCGTAATTTCGCTTTCGCAGTGCGTTGCGCAGAGTTGCGCGGTTTCGCATCAAAATCTTGCCCGACCGTAGAACGGACCGTAGAAAAGGATGAATCAAAATGAAAGGGACAATTACCAAAAGTCTTTGTTGTGCCGCGTTTTTCCTCCTCCCGTTGTTCGCCATTACCTTGGTGATGCCTCGTGCATTGGGACAACGAGATAGGCGAAGTTTCAGTCACAAAACTCTGAAGGCGCCGTCGCATTTGGACGACGGAACGTGGACGATCACAGGCAGCCTTAACACCGGACGTTCTCTGCACACGGCAACCTTACTGCCGAGTGGGCTCGTCCTGGTTGCTGGAGGAGTCGATGGTGGCGCTAGCGTTACTCCCAGCGCGGAGCTGTACGACCCGGCAAGTGGAAATTGGACTCCTACCGGCAATCTCAACACCGAACGTTTTGTCCACACAGCAACCCTGCTGCCCAACGGGAAGGTGTTGGTAGCAGGTGGGGATAGGGGTTCCAATGCTTCCTCGAGCGCGGAGCTGTACGATCCGGTAACCGGAACCTGGACCGTCACCGGCGACCTAAACGAAGCACGCGACGCTCACACGGCTACCTTGCTGCCCAACGGCAAGGTCCTCGTTACCGGGGGACAGGATAGCACCTCGTTTGCTTCCGCAACCGCGGAACTGTACGATCCGCTTAGCGGGACGTGGACGGTTACCGGCAGCCTCAACACCGCTCGCTATGAGCACACGGCAACCTTACTGCCGAGTGGGCTCATCCTGGTTGCTGGAGGAATTGATGCCGCTAGTAGCATTACTCCCAACGCGGAGCTGTACGATCCTGCGAGCGGGACCTGGACTGTCACGGGCGACCTAAACACAGCACGCGACGCTCACACGGCTAACTTGTTGCCCAACGGCAAGGTCCTTGTTAGCGGGGGGCAGGATAGCAGTTTTGTCGGTTCCTCTAGCGCGGAATTGTACGATCCTGCGAGCGGGACCTGGACTGCCACCGGCAACCTCAATACTGGACACGAATTTCACACAGCGACATTGCTGGCCGACGGTATGGTCCTTGTTACAGGGGGATTTGATAGCGGCCCAGATATTTCTGCGAGCGCGGAACTGTACGACCGGACCAGCGGGACCTGGACGTTTACCGATAACCTCAACATTGCGCGCGCCGAGCACACAGCGACGTTTCTACCAAACGGAATGGTTCTGGCTGCCGGAGGGTTTCAAACGTTAAACACCAGCGCGGAACTGTATAGCGGGCCCACTCCTTCTCCCGGTTGTACTGTAACCAGCACCACCTGTGGACGCATTATTGTGGGCACTGCGCCAACGGATTTCACGATCAATCTTAGTGATCCCGCAGACCCAGCCACTGTCGAAGCGAGTAATTTCACGGTTAATGGAACCCCGGCGGACAACGATATCATCATTAATGGTGACCTAAGCATAACCTTCCACTTCAACACCTCACCTGTGGTCGGGGGCCAAAACACCATGCGTATTCCGGCTGGTGCTTTTAACTGCGGCCAAGGGCCGGTGCAGGAATTTACATGCACATTGTTTTACAGGGTGCCAGGGGCTACTCCGCCTCCAAGGCCGCGTCCGACTCCGCACATTCGCCCGACTCCGCCATGACGTCCTGCGGTGGCTTTGCGTCTCATCGTCTGCGGCAAAGGTCGCCTTTTGCCGAAAAGTTTCCGAGGACCGTTACCAGTTTGGACGTTTGACCGCGTTGAAGGAGACAACCCCGCGCCCCGGAGTCCTGAACCATTTCTCGTGCCGTAGAAAAAGACCGTGAAATCTCGATCCTTTTTGCAGCTCACTGCGCGAAATTGGTTATGACGAACTCTTGATCAACTCGCTAAAACGGCTTTCATATCGGGCGGCGCCGGCATAGCTCAGCTGGTTAGAGCAGCTGATTTGTAATCAGCAGGTCGTCGGTTCGAATCCGACTGCCGGCTCATTTATCTTCGATTTTTGATTGGTCACTGCTTGCAGTGAGCAGAAACTGCTCGATCTGCCGGAGACAAAAGCGATTGCCAGATCATCAATCGATCGTGCAGTTTTCGCAGAGGCTTAAAGAAACTGCCTGCTTCCCCTTCCTCGAAATGATAGTTTAGCGATATGATGACGAGCGCCAACAACCGGTATGACTTTGATTTTGCCGTGGCCGGGGGCGGGCCTGCTGGCTCGTCGACGG
>Ga0193722_1000086_pt1 | contig 19479 bp, 11 predicted proteins | sample H2m1metaG_FD_143044 | JGI IMG/M metagenome (GOLD analysis project Ga0193722, IMG submission 143044) | Soil microbial communities from a riparian zone of the East river system, Colorado, United States - H2m1 | ecosystem: Environmental > Terrestrial > Soil > Riparian zone | place: USA: East River...
GCGATCGTTTGCTCAAATTTGTTCAAGCGATACATCTTTTCGAGGCGATTCATAAAAAAGTGTTGAAAGAAGCCTTTCTCTTTCGTTTTCATATAGTTTGTGATTTTGAAGTCAAATTTTTCCCAGGCGCGTCGCCACGTAGCCCATCCCCAGATAAACCCGCTCCGGGAGAAATAATAGGAGTAGTCGCTATCCTTTTGCCATCCATTCAAAAAATTATTTCCCCCGATATGCATCACTCTGGTGTCGTGCCGGTACCGCTCCAACAGCTCCTGGCAAAACCAGAAAAAACTCTGAGAGGGCAGGCAATCGTCTTCCAGGATGATCCCCTCTTCTTCGTGCTGAAAGAACCAGGTAAACGCAGAAGAGGGCGCTACGCCGCAATTCAGATTTTGATCCGAGAACCGGGTTTCGACCTTGCAGTCCCAATCAATATGTTCTACAATTTTCCGTGCGGCATTGCAATTCTCCCTATCGCTTAACACGTTTTTACGGGGACCATCGGCGGCAATATAAAGTCGTGAAGGCTTTGCCTTTCGAATAGCTTCAAAGACCAGCTTCGTGGTTTCCGGTCTGTTAAAGATGATCAACAATACGGGAGTACGAAGGGGGCCCGGAGGTGAAAAGGAATTCATTTTGAGGATTTAGACCCTAAAATTGCTCCACCGGCGGCGATGAATCAATGACCAATGTCATCAATCTATGGCATAAATGTCAGCATCTGGGACCAGGGGAGACAGATCGTGTAGTCCGTTTCCCGATCGATATAGGTTAGAGTACATGTTTTTATTGTAGACTTCGTAATCGTCAATCATGGCGACAACTTTTCCCGCAACCGATTTCGGACTGGCATATTGGTCAGCAAACCGGTAGAAAAAAAGCTGCCGTCTGTCCGAATACCTGACGGAGATATCCTGAACCATGTTGCCGTAGCGTTCCTCCGGAAGGATTTCTACACACCCCGCAGCAAAAGCAGTTGGCAAAAGCATATTAGACCCGTGAACGCCCACAACGACATGGCTTCGGGCATAGATCCTGCACCAATCCTTTTCCACCGATGCCGACATGTTGTTCTTTCTTTCGTCCAGGGCATGCCGGATGAAATTTCCCGTGGTTCCCAATCCAACGATTTTGAAATTTGCTCCCGGCAATTGCTTCCGGATTACCTTTATTGTTTTTCTGACCAGATTATTTTGCCTCGCCGACAGGATGCGTCGTCCCAATCCTACCAGCTTGAATTTACGGCATAGGCGATAGAACCAGTAGTCCGCCATTCCTGGAAACCACCAACGGTCTTCCCTCAGAACAAACGTGATGGTCGGTGGCCCCTGAGTGAAATCCACCAGGTTAAATGGCCGGATTCCCGTGAACCGCCTGATATCCAGGTCAGTGAAATCGGGATGGGAATAGGCCTTGCTCAAATAAATCGTATGGAATCGCTCAAATTCCTTTGTCACAAATTTTTGAATGGACGGATAGCTGTACCGTAGTTCTTGCAATGTCAGGTCCACCACCCACGCCTCCGCGCATCCTTGTGGAATCAACCATTCAAACAATTTTGGAACAATAATAACGAGTCCCAGATCCGGATGATGATCGATATGATAAAGTGAATTGTATAGCTTTAGCAGGCTGTGACCATATAAATAGTCCAGGGCGTTGAGTACTACCACATTCTCCTGTTTTTCATAAATGATCTTCCTGATCGGCACCTCGTCCTGTTTAGGGGAATGATGCGCCTTTAACAACGCTTCGGAAAGCCATATCGTTTTGCTGTGGCGGGGATACAATTCACCGTCTGATTTGCCAATCGAAAACGTATCACTTACCGTGTGACCGACCGGCAGCGTCTGATAAAATTCAAAGCCACAGGTACTGCACGAGCAATCTGCCATGACGAAAGCAGATTGGATCAAGACTTCCTTCACTTCAGAGCGCTGCGACTGACACTGAGGGCACGTTATCTGGATTTGCGGTTCGGGTTTTAGCGCGATCATGGCTGTCGTATCATTAGAGTACATCCCTTAATTTCCAGAACGAAAACATTCCCTGGAACATGAGCTTTTGGTTTAGTCTTGTCCTTTCAAAAAACAGATCCACGAGGAAAATGCTTACGGTAAAAGATAGCATGCTGGCGACGATGGCGCCGGTCGTGCCGTAGGAGGGGATAAGGAAATAGTTGAGTGCAATGTTCGCCGTCGCTCCTACAATTACCGTCAGCAGGGAGTATTTGAATAAACTTTCATTTACGATAAAAACGGATTTGCCCACACCCATGTTTGAAAAGAAAAGTCTCAATGCAAAGAGCGACAACAGGTATCCTGCAGCCTGATACTCGAATCCATAAAGAAAGACAATTACATCTTTCGCAAAGAAAAAGATGGGTATGGCAACCAGGAGGAAAGTCAAAAACATCAGCCTGTACAAATTCACCAATCGGCTGTGATAAAGATTTTCATCTGCAACCTTGGCCTTGGTAACGGCGGGCGTAAACGTGTTCATCAGCACCACAGGCACAAAGCCAAAGATCTCAATGAATTTCAACGCGACGGAATATTGCCCCACTTCATAATTATTCATCATCTTCCCCAACATGACCTGGTCAATGCGGGCCTGAATATTCAATGCGACACCATACAGCGCCAACGGCCACGACTCCCTCAGCAACTCCCCTGCCACCGCTTTACTGAAATTCCACTTCCAGGGTGTGCCTTCCCGCGCCTGGTAGGCGTAAATAAATCCCACGGCATTCAAAATTGTACCGATGAGGACGATGACGCCGAACCAGATGAGCGGGGCGTGAATAAAAACCAGCCCTACCTTGGCAGCGCTGATCAACAAGTTGATCAGGACCTGGATCTGGACGACATACTTGGACAATACTTTTGACTGAAAAAAATAGTTGATGACTTCAAACCCTTTGAAAATCTCGGCCGCTGCAATGATCATGATCAGGCTATTGGTAAACGGGCTATGGTCCATGAACGCCAGCATGACCATCATCAGCACAATCAAGAGGGCCGAGCCCACTACTTTCAGGATAAAGCCGGTTCCGAGTAATTCGTCCTTCCGGCCCGGTCCTTTTGCAAGTTCCCTCACGATGATCTGATCCAGGCCGAGTGTTGAAAATGCCGAGAAAATGCTCACAAAACTGAGTGAATAGTTCAGCAAGCCATAGCTTTCGGGTCGTAAGTACCGGGCGACATAGATACCCACCACCATGCCTACAAAAAGAGAAAATCCCTTTTCAAAGATCAGCCAGAATGCGTTTTCAACGTACTTTCTGAGGCGGAGAGATATGGATTGCATGGAGTGCAGATAGGGGGTGTGTCATTTATACATTTACTATATATTCCATTCAACATCGCAGGGCCGAACCGGTTATCCGTAGGAATAGCTGTATCCGTTAACGGAGATCCGGGCATCATTCAATAAGACGCTCAGGTTTTTGATTTTCTTGTCGTCGTACAGTTTATTGATTTTCTCCAGGTGATTCCGGTTGGTGTAGTTTGACCGGACAACACAGATATTGGCGTTGGTGTACTTCATCAGAATGATATATTCCGAGACCGGTCCGATGGGTGGGGAATCAATGATAATGATGTCATACTTCAGCTTCAGGCTGTCGATCAGTTGGTCCATTTTTGGCAGGCCGACCAGGTCAAGCGGGTTGGGCGGAATCGGTCCTGAGGTAATCACATCCAGCCCTTTCGTAACCGTAACGTTGGTAATTTCGTCCATGGAACAGGTTCCAATTAAATAGTTCGAAAGCCCTTTATCGTTTTTCAGTTTGAAGGCACTGGCTACCCGCGGCCTTCGCATGTCGGCATCGATCAAAATGGTCCTTCGCCCCGAGTGAGCCATCGATACCGCTAAGTTGGACGAGCAGAATGTCTTTCCCTCACTCATCACAGACGACGTAATTCCAATTACATTATTTTCTTTGCCTAACGTAAAGTATTGAAGGTTCACTCGCAGGGAACGGAACGATTCGCCGAGGGCGGACTTTGCATTCGCCACAATGACCGAGGCACGGTCACGCCGGGAGCCATGAACAATGGTCCCGATAAACGGGATCCTCGTGTTCTTTTCAATATCCTCCGTTGTGACAATACTATCATTGATCATGTCCTTCGTGATGATCACCACGGTGGCGGCAATAAGTCCACCGGCAATGGCGAGCATCAGGAAAAGGTTTCTATTGGGCGATACCGGCCCTCCTCCTACCTGCTGAGCCCGGTCAACAATCGTTTTCTCTACCGTATTGGAGGCGATCGCTATTCCGGCCTCTGCTCTTTTTTCCAACAAGTAGTTGTACACATTGTCATTAAAGTCAAACTTGCGCTGGATGCTTACCAACTCCCGTTCACTTCTGGGCAGCCCTTTCACGTTTCGTTGAATCTCGGCGATCTGGCGATTCAGGTCGGCCAACGCGTTGGACGACCCGAGAATAAAATTGTTCACGTTGTCGATCAGTGTTTTTTTGTAATTGGCGATCTTGAGGTCAATCACCTCGACAACGGGGTTACCTTCCTTGGTGCTGTAATTTAATCCGATCCGTTCCTGCGTTACCCTCGACAGTTCCATGATGAGGTTATTCAGCAATGGATCTTCCAGGCCGAAGGTGGAAGGTGTTTGGAGACCCTTGAGGTCCCCGTTGTTGAGCGCTCCGGCGATGTATTTGTAATACTTGAGTTTTAATTCCAGCGTGGATTTATCCGTTTCGAGCCGGTCAAGATTTTTCGTTAAGTTGTCTGCTGTGGCGGTAATATTAAGAATATTGTTGCGTGACCGAAACGATTCCAGGGAACCCTCTGCCTGTCGCAGCTCATTCGAAACGCCGCTGAGCTGGTCATCGATAAATCGAATTGTCTTGAGCCCCAGTTGGTTTCTTTTATGGAGTTCATTGGTGAGATAAACATCCAATAAGGTATTGAGAAACGTGATCTCCTTTTTCGGAACCCTTCCTTTCATATTGATTTCCACTATGTTGGATTCACGGGAGATCGGTTTGATGTCCAGCTTGTCCAGGTAGGCTTCCGTAAGGGAGCCAAGGTCCTGGATGACAAAAAAGTAGACCTTTTCGTCATTTTCGGGCTCGTAGGGCCGGTTGAATTTTATTTTGAAGCTTAAATTCCGGTCAACAAATGGTTTGTCATTGGCACGGGTGTGATCAATGTTGATCACCGACAGGTGTTCCCTGGGCTGGTTGGTATAGAAGTTATACGTACCCGCATTTTTTGCAGCGACATGGACGGAGTACGTTTTTGTTGAGGTCCGCTTAATATAAATGGGGACGTTGACGATCTGGTTGACCGAAGAATCCATTTCTACTTTAAACGGATACTCGTTTCCATACCGCTCAAACGTCTTGAAATTTTGCTTTTCAAAATACGAAATCCCGAAATCAAGTTTCTGGAGGGTGCTCCCCACCTGATTGTAGGATTTCAGGATTCCTATTTCATCTTCTATTTCCGTATGCGACGTCAGGAGTTCCATCCCTTTCAGGAATTTTTCAGAATCCATCCCATTCTTGACCTGGGCATTTAATAGGATGGAAGCCCGGACCTGGTACATCTTATCCGCAAATTCGGTATAGGTATAGGCGAGCGGCACCATAATGAGCAGCGCGATCAGAAAATAATACCACCGGGAGGTAAGCTTCTGAATGAGCGCTTTGATGTTTACTTTTTCGTCCATGACTGGTTTTTCCCTTTAGTTAGTGGTTCGATGGGTGCTGACGTAGCTCAAAACGAGGATCCCTGTCGTAAGAGCAGAAAATACAACGCTTAGAACTTCGAGGTTCGATCGTTTGTTTCGGGCCCGTAACGGTTCGACATAAATCACATCACCGGGTTTGAGAAAAAAATACTCGGACTTTAAAAGGTTGGGATCGGTAAGATCGAGTAAAATCACCTCGGATCCGGATGGCCGCTGACGGATGAGTTTAACGTTTTTCCGGCTTCCAAAATTGGTAAGATCCCCTGCCATCCCCAGGGCCTCCAACGCGGTAGCTTGATTGTTGTATACAAAGTAGTATCCGGGATTTTTAACTTCTCCCAGCACGGTAACTTTAAAACTGATGAGTTTTACTATGGCAATGGCGTTGTTGAGATACTTATTTACATTTAATTGGATCAGCTTCTGAGCCTCCTCAGCGGTAAGGTCTTTTACGGTCAGTTCTCCCAGGGTGGGCAGGGTAATTTTTCCGCTGGCATCGATGGAATATCCATCCAGGAATAAACTGCCCGGATTCGCAAACATCGAATTCTGGGTAGCGATATTGAAAATACCGGTTATCTCCTTCTCTGCCGAACTCTTGATCTGTACCGACAAAATATCGGCAGGTTGCAAGCGGTAAGGCGATCGTTTGTTTTCGACTAACGTGGCCCGGGATGCAGAATAATCGCAATCCTGCAAGTAAACCAGCCGTTTATTATAGTAGCAGGAAGAAAATAAAATAGAAAAAATGATTCCGAAAATAAAAGTGATAATCCTCATTTGATTTTGTGCTGCAATTCGTTAATTAAACTGCAAGCTAAATTCAGCGTCCGTTCAGTTCAATGATCGGTGTCATCGTATGTAAAGATGTTTAGAACAATTCCTGACAGGCCCAAAACGACCTGGAAGGCGAGGTGTACCCGATTTTGATGATCTAGGTCATCATTTTTGGATGATCTCCGTCATTATCACGGCAGGATAAATGATCTATATTTCGCTGCTTATTTCGGTAAATCGGGCTGGTATTTCTAGTAAATTTAGTGTACTAAAGAGACCGGTTATCCATTCAGTTTATTCATATAACATACCAGTTTCTAGATGAAACAAAGTGCGGCAGAAGGGGTTATGATCTTTAATGACCGGGATCAGGTAGTCCTGATCAATACGGTTGTCAATCAGCTATTGGGCTACGACCATGATGAATTGGCTGGCATGACCATTGGACAACTCGTACCCGGCAAGGTCTCAAAAAATAATCAGCAGGCCCGGCCTGGGATTGCGCATCAACCGAATGGTGCCGGCATATCCTCCACGGAAATCAAAAAAAAGGGCAGCGCTTTTCCGGTTGAAATAAGCTTGCACCACTTTCATGGGGGTGATACGCCCCTGACAGCGGCGTTTATGATGGAATCCGCTGACGCGAAAGCCCAAAAGCGTGCTAAATCGATTCAGCCTGATCCGGTCGTTTTTTTGATCATGGATGAGGCCGGGACCATCTTACTAATGAATACATACGGTTGTAAACTACTGGGTTGGGATAAAGAATCGATCAAGGGCCGGAACTGGTTTAACGACTTTTTGCCCGGGCGCAAGCGGCACCAACTCCACTCTCTCTACGAGAAGGTCTTCAGGGATGGGACGATCAAAAATTATCAGACCCCTGTTCTCACCGAAAAAGGTGAAGAACGTCCGATTGCCTGGACCGCCGCGGTCATCTATGATTCTGCCGGAACACCCGTAGCCACCTTGAGTACGGGGGTGGAGGCCAAGGAAGTCCATGCCAGCCGGAAAATAAGCGGACCACTCCTTGAACGGATCAGCCCTCTTAACAATAACCATAACGTTGAATCGAGTGTGAACGAGCAAACACTGGAACTGGTCAATGCGTTGAGCAAAGTGGAAACCATTAGCAGGGAACTTCGTGTGCAAACGCAAGAGCGAAGTGCGATTGAAGAGAAACTCGCTAAAATTCAGCGCTTGCACGATACAATGTCCCATAACTTTCCGAATGGGGTGATCTGCGTTCTCAACCGGGAAATGCGAAATGTACTGATGGCGGGAAAGGATAGCAACGAGATTGATTTAACGCCTCTGGGAATGGTCGGAGAAAAATCCGAAAATCAGAAGTTGTTATTCACCATGGCGACATTAACTCAATTAAAGAAGGCCTTTGATGGCAAAAGCGTCTTTTGCGAAGTAAAAGTAAAAGACAAGGACTACCAGATAACGTCCGTGCCCTTATTCGATACGAAGAACAAGGTAAATGAAATTTTGTGCGTCATCCAGAACATAACGGAGCGAAAACAGATGGAAGAGGGCCTGATCAAGGCGCTCGAAAAAGAGAAAGAGCTTGGCGAACTTAAATCGCGGTTTGTGACGATGGCTTCACACGAATTCAGAACTCCGCTTACGACGATTCTCTCCTCTACTTTTCTCCTTGAAAATTATGCCGGTCAGAACTATGAGAAGGAAAAGGTCGTTCACACCAACCGGATCAGGCGGGCGGTAAACAACCTGACCCTGATCCTGAACGAATTCCTGTCGTTGGAGAAACTGGAGCAGAACAAAGTACAAGTGGTGCGGGCCGACATCAATATCCCGGAGTATATTCAGGACACGCTTTCCGAAATGGAAGTGGTCAAAAGAGACCGGCAGGTAATCGAGTATCACCATACCGGGGACCGCTCGATCGCCCGCCTCGATCATCACCTGTTGTGGAGCATTGTTACCAACCTAACCTCCAATTCGCTCAAATATTCGAAGGCGGGTGACAAAGTGGAGATCACATCGGCAATCGAACCTGATTCCGTCGTGCTTACGGTAAAAGATAACGGTATCGGCATTCCTTCGGATGAACAACAGTATATTTTCGGCCGGTTCTACCGGGCCCGCAACGCTGCCAACATTGAGGGTACGGGGCTGGGACTCCATATCATACAAAAATACATCCACCTGCTGCAGGGCACAATCAACTTTGAAAGTCAACTTGACGTGGGTACCCTTTTTACGGTCGTGCTGCCGATAGGAGTGAAAGAAGTAGCCGGGGAAGGTCCATCATTGAAATTATAACAAAACAAAAAATAGCAACCCTATGAGCCACAAGATCATGGTAATTGAGGACAATGTTGAGATGTGTGAAAACATTGCCTCCATTCTCACACTAGGCCGGTACGAGGTGTCCACAGCCAACAATGGGAAACAGGGCATCGAGATGGTCCAGCAAGGTCAGCCTGACCTTATTTTATGTGACATTATGATGCCCGACCTGGATGGCTATGGCGTCCTGCATATTTTGAGCAAAGATCCGACCACGGCGAATATTCCTTTTGTCTTTCTCACGGCGAAAACGGAACAACGTGATTTCCGGACAGGCATGAACCTTGGTGCCGATGATTATATCACCAAACCGTTTGACGGCCTGGAACTCCTCAACGTCATTGAGCTGCGGTTAAAGAAGAATGACCTCATCAAAACAACCTTTAAAAATAACATCACCGATATTAACGACTTTTTTACCAAGACAAAGCAGCTCCCGGAGTTCCAAAAGCTTTCGGATCATCGGCGGTCCAAGGTCTACAAGAAAAAGGAGTTTGTGTTCGTGGAGGGGGAGCAACCCAACTATGTCTACTTTATCGCTAAGGGCGAAGTGAAAACCTTCAAGTCCAACAATGATGGAAAGGAACTCATTACCGGGTTGCACCATGATGGAGAGTTCATTGGCTTTGTTTCGTTGCTTGAGAATAAACCTAACAATGAAAGCGCTATTGCCTTAAAAGAGTCACAAATCTACATGATCCCTCAGCAGGATTTTCTGGCCCTGATCTACACCAACAAAGAAATAGCCAGAAAATTCATATCGATGCTTTCCAGTAATTTGTACGAAGCCGAGAATATGCTCCTGGACCTGGCGTACCAGTCCGTCCGGCAGCGGGTTGCCACGGTGTTGATCAAACTCGATGTTCCGGTTGAGCCGGCTGCAAAGAATCCATCCATTATTTCGGTTGCCCGAAAAGATCTGTCCGGCATGGTGGGAACGGCTACCGAATCACTCAATCGCACCCTGGCCGACTTTAAAGATGAGGGACTGATCGAAATCCATGATAAAGGAATAAAAATCGTGCAACGGGCTAAGCTTGAACGCGTCCGGAATTAAATAGTGAAACGCTCCAACAATCCTACTATAGTTATGGCAACAAAAACAATGGCTAAAATCGCTTCTTTACCGAAAACCCGGGTTCTTTTACCGCCCGGTGTCAAAAAACAAAATAAAAAGCGTCATTCCAATGGCAACGGACTTCCAAAGGAAAATCACGACGAATTTGATTTCAAAGGGCTCTTGCATGTGCTGAAAGATGTACAGAACGGAAATTTTGCCGTGCGCCTGCCGGTTGATGAAGTAGGGATCAGGGGAAAGGTATTCGATACACTCAATGAAATTATCTCGCTGAACGAAGTAATGATGAAGGAGTTTGCACGCGCCGGCGATACCATTGGCAAGCAAGGCAAACTCACACAACGGATTGAATTGCCCAGTACAAAGGGTTCCTGGAGCCAGGGGGTGAATGCACTCAATGAATTGATCTCCGACCTGGTTCATCCGACGATCGAGATAGCCAGCGTAATCAGTTCCGTGGCAAAAGGAGACTTGTCGCAGCAAATGCGGGAAGAGATAGGCGATCATAAGCTGGAAGGTGAATTTCTGCGGATCGCGAAAGAGGTCAATTACATGGTAAAACAGCTGAACCTCTTTTCCATGGAGGTGACGCGCGTCGCCCGCGAAGTGGGATCAGAAGGAAAATTGGGCGGCCAGGCAAAAGTACGCGGTGTGGGCGGTGTGTGGAAGGACCTGACCGATTCGGTAAACCAAATGGCCGGTAACCTCACCAACCAGGTGCGGAACATTGCCGAAGTAACGACGGCCATTGCCCGGGGGAATCTCGCCAAAAAGATCACCGTGGATGTAAAAGGCGAAATGTTGGAATTGAAAAACACCATCAATACGATGGTGGATCAGCTTAACTCATTTGGATCGGAGGTAACCCGGGTGGCCCTGGAAGTAGGAACGGAAGGAAGATTGGGCGGGCAAGCAACGGTGAAAGGAGTTGGAGGTATATGGAAAGATCTGACCGACTCGGTAAATCAGATGGCTTCTAACCTGACTGGCCAGGTACGCAATATTGCCGGTGTAACAACGGCGGTGGCCAATGGTGACTTATCCAAGAAAATTACCGTCGACGTTCGCGGCGAAATGCTGGAGTTGAAGAACACCATTAATACGATGGTGGATCAGCTCAATTCTTTTGGCTCGGAAGTAACACGGGTGGCGCTCGAAGTGGGAACGGAAGGAAAGCTCGGTGGGCAGGCAACGGTAAAGGGCATTGGAGGCGTATGGAAAGACCTGACCGATTCTGTAAACCAGATGGCCGGCAACTTAACGGCGCAGGTGCGCAACATAGCGGGAGTAACGACGGCGGTGGCAAAGGGGGATTTGTCCAAGAAAATTACCGTGGATGCAAAAGGGGAATTGCTTGAATTGAAGAACACCATTAATACGATGGTAGATCAGTTGAATTCCTTCTCTTCTGAAGTAACCCGTGTGGCGCGTGAAGTAGGCTCGGAAGGACAGTTGGGTGGACAGGCTCATGTACCGGGCGTAGGAGGGACATGGAAAGACCTTACCGATTCGGTAAATCTAATGGCTTCCAACCTTACCAATCAGGTGCGGAATATCGCCGACGTAACAACCGCCGTTGCAAAGGGTGACTTGTCTAAGAAAATTGCGGTCGATGTCCGGGGTGAAATGCTCGAGTTAAAGAACACGATCAACACCATGGTGGATCAGCTTAACTCGTTTGGATCGGAAGTAACGCGGGTAGCGCGTGAAGTGGGTTCGGAAGGACAGTTGGGTGGGCAGGCCCACGTACCCGGTGTGGGGGGAACCTGGAAAGATCTTACCGATTCCGTCAATAAAATGGCCGATAACCTCACCAACCAGGTTCGCAACATCGCTGATGTAACGATCGCCGTAGCGAAGGGAGATTTGTCCAAGAAAATTACGGTGGATGTAAAGGGTGAGATGCTGGAACTGAAAGACACGATCAACACGATGGTGGACCAGTTGAACTCTTTTGCGTCGGAAGTAACGCGGGTGGCCAGCGAAGTGGGTTCGGAAGGAAAGTTGGGAGGCCAGGCAACGGTAAAAGGTGTAGCCGGCGTGTGGAAAGGATTGACTGATTCGGTAAATCAAATGGCCGGTAACCTTACCGCGCAGATCCGGAATATCGCCGACGTGTCCATCGCCGTAGCAAGCGGTGACCTTTCGAAAAAGATCACCGTAGACGTTCGCGGAGAAATCCAACAGTTGAAAGAAACGATTAATACCATGGTGGACCAACTTCGCGGTTTTGCTTCGGAGGTAACGCGGGTGGTGCGCGAAGTAGGTACCGATGGAAAATTGGGTGGCCAGGCCATCGTGCCAGGTGTCGCCGGTACCTGGAAAGATTTGACGGACTCGGTAAATGGGATGGCCGGCAACCTTACGGATCAGGTGCGGAATATCGCCGGGGTGACCACAGCGGTTGCCAATGGCGACTTGTCGAAAAAGATCACCGTCGATGTACGGGGTGAAATGCTCGAATTGAAAAATACCATCAACACGATGGTGGAACAGCTTAACTCTTTTGCTTTTGAAGTAACGCGCGTAGCCCGCGAAGTGGGCACCGACGGTAAACTGGGCGGGCAGGCCGAGGTACGGGGTGTTGCGGGAACCTGGAAAGACCTGACCGACTCGGTAAATCAAATGGCGTCCAACTTAACCGTCCAGGTACGGGGCATCGCCAAGGTTGTAACCTCGGTGGCAAAGGGAAACTTAATCCAAAAACTCTCGATCAATGCGTTAGGTGAAGTAGCTCAACTTACCGATACGATCAATGAGATGATTGATACGCTTGCGGTATTTGCCGATCAGGTGACCAGCGTGGCTCGTGAAGTAGGTGTGGAAGGACAGTTGGGCGGGCAGGCCAGCGTGCCAGGAGCATCCGGAACCTGGAAAGATCTGACCGAGAATGTAAACCAGTTGGCAGCCAACCTGACCACCCAGGTGCGGTCCATTTCAGAAGTCGCTTCGGCGGTAACGAAAGGTGACCTTACCCGCACCATCCGGGTAGATGCCAAGGGTGAACTGGAGGCGCTAAAAGACACCATCAACCAGATGATCACCAACCTTCGCGAAACAACCCTCCGAACCCAGGATCAGGATTGGCTGAAGTCGAACCTGGCGGCGTTCACCCAGATGTTACAGGGTCAAAAAGACTTGAACACCGTTACAAAACGTATCCTTTCAGAATTGGCCCAGGTCGTCACTGCGCATTACGGTGCATTTTATATCCTGCAGCAGGAAGATGGAAAACAATATGTTAAACTAAAACTGTTCGCCGGCTACGCTTATAAAGACGAAAATAACATTCCCAAGGAATTCGCAATGGGAGAGGGCTTGGTAGGTCAGTGTGCGTTGGAGAAGGAACGGATTTTGCTGACAAACGTTCCTCATGGATACGTCAAGATAAACTCGGGGCTGGGCAAAGCAAAGCCCGCCAATCTTATCATTCTTCCGGTGCTCTTCGAAAACAATGTAAAGGCGGTCATTGAACTTGCCTCCCTCGATTCGTTTAGCGAGACCCACCTGGATTTCCTCGAACAGCTTACGGAAAGTATCGGGATCGTATTGAATACCATCGAGACCAACTCCAGAACGGAAGAACTGCTGGCACAATCGCAATCCCTGGCCGGCGAACTTAAAACGCAACAGGAAGAGCTGAGAAGAACAAATGATGAACTTCAGGATAAGGCCTTACTGATGGTCAAGCAGAAAAATGAGGTGGAGGCAAAAAACAAAGAAGTGGAGGAGGCCAGGAGGTCATTGGAAGACAAAGCGGAACAGCTTACCCTCACTTCGAAATACAAGTCCGAATTTTTGGCGAACATGTCGCACGAACTGAGGACACCCTTGAACAGCCTCCTAATCCTTGCTCAACAATTGTATGAAAATACGGAAGGCAATCTTAGTGAGAAGCAGATCCGTTACGCAAAAACAATCCACTCCTGCGGGGATGACCTGATTCAGCTCATCAATGATATTCTTGATCTCTCCAAGATTGAATCGGGCTTCATTTCTGCCAACATCACTTCCGTTCGGATTACCGACATCGCCTCCGTTGCGGAGACGACATTCAAGCCTATTTCCGAAACCAAGAATCTTAAATTTAATATCGAAACAGATAATTCCCTTCCTGCTTCGATTGATACCGACAGCCAGCGCCTGAATCAGATCCTGAAAAACCTGTTGTCCAATGCCTTTAAGTTCACCGAACAGGGAGAAGTCAATCTTAAGATCTTTAGAGCCAGGAAGGGCTGGAAGTCCGGAAATGAGAATCTGGATACTTCCCCCAGGGTAATTGCCTTCTCCATACGGGATACCGGCATTGGAATTCCGAAGGACAAACAGTTAATCGTATTCGAAGCATTCCAGCAGGCAGAAGGCTCAACAAGCCGCAAATTCGGAGGAACGGGTTTGGGGTTGTCCATCAGCCGTGGTCTGGCGGAATTGTTAGGCGGGACGATTGAACTTGAAAGTGAAGCTGGCAAAGGGAGTGTATTCACGTTCTATTTGCCCCTGGACAAAGTTCATAAAGTGACACCCATGGAGGTATCAGAAAATGGTCACGGGTTCAAACGGGAAAAGGAAGGCGCCGAAATAAATACCCTGCTGGAGCGGATCGCGATGGAAAGGACCGACACTAAAAATTCAGGCGCGATCACCGCCATGCCCAGCGAAATCGGCGACGACCGAACTATTGTCCAGCTAAAAGATAAAGTGGTCCTTGTCTATGACGAAGATCAGTCGTTCGGGACCGTCATCGTTGACAAAGCGCGCGAGAAAGAGCTAAGAGCGGTTACGGCGACAAACTACCTGGAAATTTTTGAGGGTATTAATCGTTTTGCACCCGTGGCGATCACGCTCGATGTTAAGTCGAAAGAACCCAGCAGCTGGAAGGTGATGGGTCTTTTGCGAAGCGATCTCGCCTACAGGCACATTCCGGTTTACGTTATTTCAGACGAAGTGAACAGGGACCAGGCGCTCAAACGAGGCGCCAGAAGTTTTCTGTTAAGGCAAGCCAATCACAAAAAGCTCGACGAACTTTTCGAGGATATTATTTCGACCAGCGAGAAGACCACAAAAAATATTCTGGTCGTGGAAGATAGCGAGCTGGATTCGTCACAAATAGCAAAAATATTTTCCGATAGATCGTTACAGGTCAACATTGCCAAAAGCGGAAAGAAAGCTATTGAACTTGCCCGGAAAGAGGATCTTGATTGCATCGTTCTCGACTATAAAGTACCGGATATTTCAGAAGGCGAAATTATCCGGGAAATCGGCTCGCTGAAGAAACCCTCGGTACCCGTTATTGTTTATTCCGCTAAAAATTTCAGTGAGGTTGAACTGGATCACCTCCGGCGTAATACCAATTTCTTCATTCTCAAAGAAGTTAACTGGCTGGAACATTTGCTGGATGAAACGGTCTCCCATTTGCACATTAACCACAAGACCCTCCTTCCGGAGAGCAGGAAGATCATTGAAAATATCCACAACAAGGAAGATATCCTGATGGGCAAGAATATTTTAGTGGTAGATGACGATGTCCGCAACCTTTTTACGCTCACCACGGTTCTCGAGCGGTACAAAATAAACGTGATCACAGCAGAAAGCGGCATGGAGGCGCTCACCCTCCTTAGTCAAAATTCTAAAATTGAAATGGTTTTGATGGATATCATGATGCCGGAAATGGATGGTTATGAAGCCACCCGGAAGATAAGGCAGGAACATAAGAACAGTGCCCTGCCCATCATTGCTGTGACCGCCAAGGCGATGAAAGGAGATCGCCAAAAATGCATTGAGGCCGGAGCTTCTGATTACATTATCAAACCGGTAAAAATCGACCAGTTGCTTTCATTGATCCGTTTATGGTTTCAGTAGAAGGAAATACCTTACCTCCGGTAAATCGATTTGTTGAATTTGGAGCATAAAAAAAGTGACTCGGGCACAGTTTAGGAGAGTCATTTTTTGCTCAAAATTCGGGGTTCGGCATCGGCTATAATATCATAATAACCAGCATGTTACGATCTTTTTCGCCGGGGTGCCGGAAAACTTTTTAGAATACGACGTGTATGCTTTACTTTCGTTGTCAAGATAAGTTACTTTCGTTCTGAAATCGGAATGGATGAGGGTACAGGGAAATTATTACGTTTATGGCTTTCGTAAATAACCAACCCAAAATCAATGCAACCGAAGATACTGCTGGTAGACGACCGAGAAGATAATTTATTGTCCATAGAGGCTATACTGGAGGCGGATGGATATCAGTTTTTTAAGGCCTACTCGGGCAACCAGGCACTGAAAATACTGCTGAATGAGTATGATTTTGCCATGATCCTCATGGATGTAAAAATGCCCATCCTCAATGGTTTTGAAACGGCTACCTTGATTTATGAACGGGAAAAGCTGAGACGCATCCCTATCATTTTCATTACCGCCAACAATTATGGTGATGAAAATTTGTTTAAAGGATACCAGGCAGGCGGCATTGACTACATCTTCAAGCCCATCAACCCCGATGTGCTGCGGGCCAAGGTCGCGGTATTCATTGAACTGTACAGGAAAAATAACCTATTGATCGAACAGGATCGAAAATTATCAGCGCTCAACGAACACCTGGAAGCTGAATTAAAAGTCCTCAAAATTTCTGAAGAAAAGGCCAGGCAATTCAATGTCAAACTCCTGAACGCCATTTCAAACCTGGAATCGATCCTGGCCTCTTCCAAAGCGACGATTGAACAATCGGAGTTTGTCAAGAGTGACCTGAATGTTTTACTGAAAGGGTTGCTTGCAGAGATGGAAGATCAGGTGAATGAAAAAAAGGCCACGATCTCAATTGAACCACTTCCGACCTTGCTGGTTAGCCCCGTGCTGATACGGCCGCTTTTTCGAAACCTGATTGGCAACGCTCTTCAATACAGTAAAAAGAATGTTAATCCGATTATTAAGATCCGTTCTGAAGTGGATTTGTCAGCAGACACTACTCGTTCCGGGAACTCCGACAGCAAGAAGTACAGCCGCATACTGATTGAGGACAACGGCATTGGGTTTGATCATCCCGACAAGATTTTTAATCCAGGCGAAAAAGTACCTCGCAATGGGTTCTCGAAGGGGGCCGGCATAGGACTTGCTCTTTGTAAGAAAATCATAGAACAGCATCATGGCTCTATTTCCGCCCGGAGTAAAGTGAATGAAGGTTCTACGTTTATCGTTTCCTTGCCGATGCTTTAACAGGTCTCCCGCTCTCCCGTTTTTACTGCCTTCATTCGCGAATCGGTTGGCCGATCCGGCTAGTCCTTTTCTTTTTCCAGTACCCGGGATAAAACAGTATTGGCCACGGAGAAAAATGAATCTATTCGTTGGTTTGCTCTTAGCTCATTGGCCTGAAGTATCCTCGATTTAGGACCAACCCCTGTTTTCTTCCCTGAAACGCGAGGGAGCAAATCAAGCAACCTGTTTGTCATGACATTGAAATTGATCCGTACAAAACTACTATTCTGATTAGTGCCCAGCATGTGCAATACTCTTTTTGTCTTTTTGAGTAAACCAAGACAACGGGAGCATCGCTCCATGAGCGTATCCCTGAACTAACAACTTACGTCTTGTATAGGCTGCCATAACATAAAGGGCATACAACACAATCCGGATGTCCAGCCATGGAGAATTCGTCATTGCATATTCCATATCAAGTTTGATGCAGTCCCGGCTTGCCATATTGTTTTCCGCCATGTGATCGAACCGCCATAATCCAATAATCCCGGCAGGGGCAAGAAATCGCCACGCAATTTCATCCTTCGTTAATTTCTCTGCCTCCCCCACCGGGATAGGGCTGTTCCCGACAAGCGACATATCCCCAAGGATCACATTAATAAGTTGTGGTATCCCGTCCAGGTGAGTGCTTCGTAAAAACCGCCCAAAGGGTGTCATTTCAACTCCGGATGCTTCATCGTCGCCCGAACTGCCGCAGTTGAATTTGTAGAGATCGAAAATCCTGTACCCTTTCCCCACTCGTTTCGAAGTAGACCATACAGCCCCATTTAAGTCCAGGGTGCTGATGATCAGAATAGCCAACACCAGCGGGGATAACACGAGTATCATAAGCATGGCCAATACGATATCGAATGTGCGTTTCAACGACCATAGTTTGACCGATGGACTTCCTCCCTGTTTCTGCCTTAACCGTGGCTGTTTGCCCTGTGCGTTTCTGAACGATTTCACTTTCATGATCAATTCAATCCGCCTGATAAAAGAATAATCAAAAGGCCCCGTACAATATTCATCTACTCCAGCCTCCCGCGCAATCTCCTGAGCCTTCCAATCAAATTTCATCGTATGAAGGATAAACGGAACAACTTTTCGACCCGCCACCTCCCTCATAGAGATAATGTCGGACAAGGAATAGTCCGGACCCATGATGACAACATCGATTTGCTTGTTGTGTGTCCAAACCTGATCGATGGCCCGCATCAAAGGAGCATGGCAAACGTAAACACCCTCCCCCTGGGAATCCTCCTGATCCCCGCCAACCGGCGCGTCAATTACGTGCAATACCTGGATTGCCGAAAATGGCTTCCTTATTTCGGGTGAAATTCTTACGCCTTGTGCTATCGAGTCCATACGATTTGAATTTTTGCTATAGGAATTATAAAAACATTTTTGAAACAAAGGGCTGATCAACTTCATCCAAAAGTTCCCGGGGCTTGAATGGCTTGAGCAGGTAAGCATAAGCACCGAGGTCAAGACAGCGTTTTCGCATGACGGGATCATCCAATCCGGATAGGATGATGACCGGGATGTTCTTGTACAACGCGCTGTGGCTAAGGTGTTCCAAGAGTTCCAGGCCGTCGATGACGGGCATCCGGATGTCGGTAAGGATAAGGTCGGGCGGGTGCTGAGCCGAGAGCCATGAAAGGGCCTCCAGGCCATTGTTCTTTACCACTACCTTGTACTTGTCGCTCAAGATGTTTTTCAAAAGCCAGCACATAGACAGGTCGTCTTCAACGACCAAAACCATTTTCATGATGCTAATAAACAAATGAATCAACCATACTAACAATGACCCCCGTGACAGGATAATCATGATTAAAATCATCGAATTGTGTTGATCTGAATCTGTACTATTCTTCTCTGACCACCCTGCCTTGATAAACTACACTGCCGGAATGGCTGATCCGAACCAAATAGACCCCTTTGCCCTGCTGGCTCAGGTTTACTTCAGCGCTTCCACCTTCCATGATGCCTCTCCCTACCCTCTGCCCAAGCTCATTGTACACCTCCAGCACCGCGTCGTTCGGAGCATTTTTGACGAACGAAATACCTTTATTAGGGTTAGGGTATACGGATATGGCCCCCGGATCCTCATTGCTGTTTGGATGGCCGAAATTATCGACGGTTTTCTCCCTGGCTTGTTGGCGCCCCGCTACAGTCGGGGACATCGTTGCGCAACTGCCGGAGTCCACCGCCACGGTCACTCCTGCAAAAGAAGAACAGCCAATGCCATTGAAGCCTGATACCGTGTAGGTGGTTTGCTCTGTCGGGGCGACAACGATGCTGGGGCCGGATTCTCCCGTACTCCAGAAATAAGCGTCTGCTCCATCCGCAGTCAG
>Ga0193722_1000087_pt1 | contig 19469 bp, 19 predicted proteins | sample H2m1metaG_FD_143044 | JGI IMG/M metagenome (GOLD analysis project Ga0193722, IMG submission 143044) | Soil microbial communities from a riparian zone of the East river system, Colorado, United States - H2m1 | ecosystem: Environmental > Terrestrial > Soil > Riparian zone | place: USA: East River...
CTTTTGCGTTTCGATGCGGTAGCCTGCCGGCACCAGATCGGTGCCTTCTCTGACCTGTGCAATTAGCCGATCGTTCTCGGGATGGACAAGGCGGAATTCCAGCTTCGCTACCTGGGCCAATTGCAGTCGCGCGGCCGCGATCTGCTCCGGAGCGAGTCCGGGAATTTGCACAAGAATCCGGTCGGCACCTTGTGGCGTAATGACCGGTTCGCTCACGCCGAACTGATCGACGCGCTTCCGAATCACCTCGACTGCCTGATCGAGAGTATCGGCGCTGATCGAACGTTCCCCTTCTGGGCTGAGCCGAATCAGGAAGGATGTGCCGCCTTGCAGATCAAGCCCAAGTCGGATGGTTTTGTCCGGTGGATAGAGCGTTGTGACGCAAAACGCGACCAACAAGACGGTGAGGACCGTGCCCAGGATGCGCTTGAGGTGGGCGCGGCTTGTCGCGAAGTACCAACCGAAGAGCGCAAGCAAGGAAATGCCTGCTAAAAAAGTCAATCCAGGAGTCATAAATAGTTAAGAGCTCAAAGGGTTTGGATCCAACAGCCTGGTGCCGGATCACAGATCGTTGGCGCGCGTTGTCGCAAACGACTAGGGTTGCAGACGGGCGCGACGGTGAAGACGGCGACTCAACAGCGCCGACAAGTCGGAAGCAGCTCTAAACCGGTGGGGCGCGTTCGCGAAGCATGAGGCTTCCGCGAGCAATGCCTGAATGAATTCCAGGCGGGCAAAGCGAGCACGCAGGGAAGTTGATGCGGCGCAACGAAATGTCCCCGGCATAATAAAAAAGCTTAACGGGTTGTTGCGCGCCGCCCTTTCGAATGCAGACCTTCGCCGGAGTCTTGGCGAGGACGCAGAGATTAATTTTCTTCTTGTGGTTAAATTGCTCGCGATGTTGCTGAGCCCCTGCTGTGGAGCTATGCAGAGTTGGCAGACCCGGCAAGCAGAGGAATGCGAGCGCAATAACGACGAAAGCGCTCACCGCTGCTCTGATGGTCCAGTTCGTCTCGACACCGTCGCTCACATCCGTTCCATACGGTTTAATCTTTTGAGACGCAAATGACTTTATCGTGTCCATCCGCTGATTGCATGACTTCAACGCCGCGGATATGATCGCGCTCGTGTCCGCTCACCGTGATCGAAAACGCGACGGGAATTTTAGCGCTCTCATTCGCGCCGAACTTTGTTTGTTCGTCGGTCTCGGCACGGCCGCAATTTTTTTCGGTACTGGAAACCGGTTGGTGGAACTCGTCGCGCATCCGGTGGGGCTGATGGTTGTCTTCTTTTGGCTCTTTGCCGTTATACTTTGGTCTGCCATGTCCGTTGCGCGGCACGCCGACTGCCTTGCGATCAAATGGGGTGAGCCTTACGGAACTTTGGTCCTGACGCTGTCGGCGATCACCATCGAAGTGGTGATGGTTTCTACCGCGATGTTGCATGGCGAAAATAATCCTACCCTTGGGCGGGACTCGATTTTTTCCGTGATCATGATTGCTCTCAACGGGTTTGTCGGCCTGGTCCTGCTGTTGGGTGGGCTACGTCACGGCGAGCAGTATTACAATCTGCAGGGCGTCAACGCTTATCTCAACGTGATCATGACAATGGCCGTGCTGGGCCTGGTTCTGCCAAACTTCACTACCACGACGGGCGACTCAACATTTTCCACTGAGCAGCAAATCTTTCTCATTGTGGTGTCACTATTTCTTTACGCGATTTTCCTGCTCATCCAGACGATGCGGCACCGCGGCTATTTCATGGAATCAGAGCAGGCAGCTGTGACGGCAGATCCGGCTCATCACTTACCCCGCGTGCAATCGACATCTTTTCATGCGCCGATGCTGCTTCTCTATCTGGTTATCGTGATTTTATTGGCGGAAAAGTTTGCCATTCCATTGGACAACAGCATCGAGAAATTTGGCATGCCTCAGGAGTTTGGCGGCGCAATGATCGCTGCCCTGGTGCTTACGCCAGAAGGAATTGGCGCTGTCCAAGCCACCTTGCGCAATCAGTTGCAGCGTTCGATAAACATTCTACTCGGCTCGGTGCTTGCGACTATCGGACTCACAATTCCCGCCGTACTGACCATTAGTTTGATTACAAAACGACCGGTGACGCTCGGCGTGGAAGGCGGCAATCTTCCGCTGTTGCTTTTAACGCTGGCAGTGAGTGTGGTTACGTTTACGAGCAGAAAGACAAACATTCTGCAGGGTTGCGTTCACTTGCTCCTCTTCGCTGTTTTTGTGCTGCTGATATTTGCACCTTGAGCTGCTCTACGGCGCGGTTGAAGAGATGCTTGTCGAGCAGTTCCCTTACACGTGCCTTCGCATTACGATCGCGTTCGATCCTTCTTCCGTAATCTTGAATCCAAAGCGTTCGTAAAGGCGGAACACCGGTTTGCCTGCAACGAAGCTGACTGAAATTGTTGACTCATTAGGGTTCGCGCGGACCAATTGCGTTAGAAGGGCTGTGCCGATTCCATGTCGGCGATGCTCCGGTTTCACCGCAAAGGCGAGTTCCGGCGGTGCGTCAGGTTTGTGAATCGGCGTACGCAACCAAACGGCGCCAACTACTGATCCGTCTTTCTTGTCGTGCGCTACAAATCCGGTATCCCCTGCGCGACCCCAGCCTTCGGCGTAATGGGAGAACTCCGGTCGCTGCAGGATCTCCCGTGAAGGTTGGTGATTACCAACGGAGGACACCCCTTGGTAAACCATCTCCCGGAGGATCGGCTCGTCGTTGGCGAGGAGCGGTCGAATCTCGTATTCCATGGGTAAGCGCGGCTTGTATTGTCGTGGATAATGCACGAAAACGCCAGCCTGACGTTTGGCATGGAATAGATCGTTTATGCCGACCGGCGTGAATTTGGTGCCTGAATTTCGTCCATGCATCCATGCTTGCGAACGTTTAGCGTGTTCACGTGGATCGCGATTATGTTTTGGGTACGCACAATGAGGAACTGGCAAGACTCGGATTGCAACATCGTGTCTGGCGTCCGGTAGTTTTGGATTGCTGGCAGAGAGCCGGTATCACCGTGGGCAAACGCGTCCTCGATGTGGGCGCCGGCCCTGGGTACGCGACTGTCGATCTTGCGGAAATCGTCGGACCAACCGGTGAAGTGATTGCGCTTGAGCGTTCTGAGAACTTCATCCGGGCGATAGAGCAGACCTCTCGGGCGCGATCGCTCGCAAATGTGAAGATTCATCAACTCGATTTAATGACCGGTGAATTGCCCAGGGGAAATTACGACTTCTCCTGGTGTCGATGGGTCATGTCATTTGTGAATGATCCCGCTCTGTTGATCAGGAAACTCGGGGGCGGAATGCGAAAAGGGAGCGTGGCCATTTTTCATGAATACGGCCATTATGAGACATGGCATTTCGTTCCGCGTTTGGCGAATCAGGAGCGCTTCCGCGAACAGGTGATCGCAACATGGCGTGAGTCAGGCGGTGAGCCCGACGGAGCGGTCGCCCTGGCTACGCTGCTTCCGGCGAATGGCTTCACGATTCGTTCGGTCAGACCGCATCTGTTTTGTGTGCGTCCGACTGACTACATGTGGCAATGGCCGGCAACCTTCATTGAAACTTATCTTCCCCGGCTGCTTGAAATGGGCCGGATCGATCAACAATTCGCTGACAAAGTCCGGGCCGATCTGGCGACTGCGGAAAAGAATCCGAATGCGCTGATGATCACGCCGCTGGTATTGGAGATTGTCGCGGAAAAGATCGGCTAAAAATTCCGCTAATCCTTCTATTTTTGTTAACAGGCCTCTCTACTGCTTTTTCTTTAACCAATCGGTGACGAGGTGCACAACTTTTGGATCGAATGGAGCCTCCTTACCGGGAAATGCATCGGCGAAACTCAAGTAGTGCTGAAAGGTATGGCCCATCTCAGGAACCTCAATAAAGTCAGCAGCCCCTGGCCGGTTTGCGTTTACATACTGTAGGATCAGCTCGTGATCCTCTCGACTCATGATCCAATCGTATTGGCCGTGCAAAACCAGAGTGGGAACCTTCACGTGTGACCACGCAGCGGCGAGATTCAGCTTCTGTAGCTGCTGATAAAACGCCAGTGGTCGTCCATACAGATGCGCATGATCTTTGCCTTCGGGCCAAAGCTCTACGAGTTCGGGATGCTCGCGCAGAATTCCGTCAACGGATTTGTTTTTGATCAGCCACTCATAGTAAAGGGTGGGCGCACTTTTCATCCGATCGTTCACTTCGCCAGGGGACTTTCCCATTAAGGCAAAACGGCGCCGCTCAATATCGAGCATGTGTTCAAACCATGTCTTCACCCAGCCGCCGACTGCCACGTAACCACGTACCTGATCTTTTTCGGCATCGGTCTCAGGAACCAAAGGCGCGAATCCGCCGCCATTGCTGATTCCAAGAATATAGACCTGGTTCGTGTCGATAAAATCGTAATTTTTTAATGCGCGAAACGCTGCGCGATATCCTGCGAGTTCGGATTCGAAATCGTTCTCGACACAGTTACCTTCGCTGTCGCCAACGCCTTGCTTCTCCACGCGAAACAAAGAGAAGCCAGGCAGCTGCGCGAGACCTTGGAAAACGAATCCTGTGGCATCTTTGGTTCCACGCGGCGCCTCCACGGAATCGCAACTGAGCCAGCCAACAACGAAAATCACAGGCAATTTCCCAGGTGCGTCGTGCGGCTTGGTGATGATCGTTCGTAATCGTTCGCCGCGTCGAGTGGTTACGGAATCGTAAATTACATCGATATTGGGATAGGTTTCACGCGGCGTTGTCGCCTTACGCGGAAGGTCGTTTGCTTCGGAAGCCTCCGGAATTACCGCGAGTGTCAGCACGAGGGCGATTATCGACACAACCCTCATCTGAGTGTGCATCTTCCGTCGCTTTGTTTTTCGCTTTGCCGATAAAGTGCGATCGGGCGGGTTCATCAGCCTGATGTTCCCGCCAGGCCGAGGCGGTGTGCGTCCGCTTGCAATGCGGTAATAGTGTTTGCAATCACGTCATCAAGCGGCATTCCCAACGCTTCGGCGCCACAGACGATGTCTTCGCGGTTTACGGCCCGGGCGAACGCTTTGTCTTTCATTTTCTTTTTTACGTCGCGTACATCGACATCCTGAATGCTTTTTGTAGGGCGAACGAGAGCGACGGCTACGACAAAGCTGCTTAGTTCGTCCACGGCATAGAGCGTTTTCTCTAGCGCCGTCTCGCGCGAGACGTTTGCGTAATCCGCGTGCGAAAGAATAGCGCGACAGACTTCTTCGCTCCATCCGTGATCACGAAGCCATGCAACGCCGACGAATGGATGGCCTTCCGTCGGGCTGCGTTCAAGATTTGGATGGCGTTCATAATCCATGTCGTGCAACAGGCCAACGGTTTCCCAAAGATCGGTATTCTCGCCGCGCAATTGGGAAAAATGTTTCATCGAGTCGGCGACGGCGTAGCAATGTTTCCGCAGGCTTTCCGATTGGACCCAATCGTGGAGAATGTCTAACGCTTGGGCGGCGAGAGCTTCAGTAGCCATCTGATCTTCGTTTGTCGAAACCTAATGGGATTGAGTAACGGAGTTCGAGCAAGTGGAAATCTTCATCGTTGAGGCGTTAAACAAAACGCGCCTTTGCTGTTCCGCCAGGGCAGAACAGAAAGGCGCGATGGAGACAAACGACCTTAGGTATTAATCCTCTTCGAGGATCACGCGATCAACAACTATGTTGGTGCCTGTCCCGGCATAATGGACCCGGACTGGAACGCCCACTCGGATTTTTGATTTCACGGTCGCTTCGTCCAAGACCCTGCCGCTGCGTGTCACATACATCACCGTCTTGCCGAAACGATAATTCACCGGCCCCGAATTCTCTCTAAGCACAATAGCGCTTCCCGGAGTGTACTCCGTGATTGTTCCGGTGGCTTCCGTGGTACTCGTTGTCTGAGTGGTGGTTGCTTGCCGCTGCGGTACCTGTCGCTCATTGATGAGTGGCTGCCGCGTGGTCTGCCCCCATGCGAACGATGCCACCATTGCCAGCGTAATGCTTAACAGCATTTTTTTCATGATTTCCCCCTTCTTAGTTGAGTTGCGGCGTAGTAAGCGTTCCTTCTTCCCGTTTGAATTCAACGGGTCAAAAAAGAACACGCCGCTGTACTTAAATTCGAATGCGGCCTTGGGAACGGACGTTTAAAAAGCCTTTCGTGCTTCTTGAAGCCTGCGTGTAATTGGAGAAGTCTTCATCTGACGCCTGTTATGAAATTTTGGATCGGGACATCAGGGTTTCAGTATGCCGAGTGGAAGGGGAACTTTTACCCAGAAGATTTGCCGGCGGCAAAAATGCTGCCGTTTTACGCCGAACGTCTTTCGACTACGGAAATCAATTATACGTTTCATCGGATTCCCGCGCCGAAGACGATCGATAACTGGAAGGCGCTAACTCCTGAGAACTTTCGGTTCGCATTGAAGGCGCCGCAGAAGATCACGCACTGGTTAAAGCTGCGTGAATGTGCCGATACGCTGCGATACTTCCACGATGTAGTCTCGGCGCTGGGCGAAAAACTGGGGCCCGTTCTGTTCCAGTTGCCGCCCAATTTCAAGAAGGACACGCTGGTGCTGGGCGATTTCTTGAATGGTCTGCCTGGGGGAATGCGCGCTGCGTTCGAATTCCGTCACGAATCATGGTTCGACGATCAAGTCTTTGAAACGTTGCGGGCACGGGGCGCTGCGCTGTGTATCGCTGACACTGAAAAGCTGGAGACGCCAAGGGTTGTCACCACGGATTACGGATACCTGCGGTTACGTCGCGAGGATTACGTGCAGAGCGACGTCGAAGGCTGGACTGAGTTCGTGCGGGAACAGGCATCAAACTGGCTCGAGGTCTTCGTTTATTTCAAACACGAAGAAGCAGGCATCGGCCCAAAGCTAGCGTCGCAGATGAAGCAATTGGTGGAGTAGAAGTTCAGCCAACCTGCTACGTTAAACACATTGGTGCCGAATTAAGGTTGCTGATCTACTTGCCGATAAGAATAAAAACTCCAGCCGCGAGTGCCACAAGGTATAAAAGAAAGATGAACGGTCCGAGGTTCAAACCGAATCCTAATAGGCCGTCGATAATCAGATAAACCGCGAGCAGCACCATGCCGATGTTCTTAGTGAATTTCATGCCGCAAGTATTTTGCTCGCCACTGCGCGTGGCAAACCAAAACGTCTATAGGGTCTTGAGGTACTCTATTAAATCGTATTTCTCCGCAGTCGATAGTTTCGTTCCGTAGTCGTGACCAGAGTTTTGTCTCGGCTCACGGGCAAGCGAAGCGATTGCCCTTTAGCGTGGATTGAACATCGTTCTTTCATCGATGCGTGCGACAATCGTTACCTGCCGCCCGCACGAATTACCGCCGCTGAAATATCTTTCACATCTACGAAGGCGTCGTAAAACTCCGCGCCGGTCAGACGGGAAAGATAGACGATGTTGTCGGTTACCTGGCCGACTTTTCCTCCGACCTTTTCTCCGGATCTCAGGTGCAACTCGACAGCTTTGCCCGCGTTGGCCTGAAGGATGCTCAGCACAGTCGCATTAGGCTGGAGCGCGGGTTTTCCTGCGCCGGCAAGCTGGAACAGGCGACCGCTGCAATAATGATTCCGAGTAGAATTGAGTAGCATTTCATGATCGATTGGTTCTGCCCAACTACTCTCCGATTGGCGAGTAAATAATCACAAGAAACGGCGTCTTGGTCGCGCCGGGTAATTTAGGCGGATTGGAACCGTTCCCTTCTTGATTTTCATTGGCAGACGAAGCGCCTGCCCTACAATTCTGCATGGCCTCGATTGCCGAAAATCTTGAGCGCGTTCGCGAGCAAATCGCGCAAGCAGCCGCAAAAACTGGTCGCCCAGTAAATGAAATTGAGCTCGTGGCGATCACGAAAACGCATCCAGCCGAGCAAGTACGCGAAGCAGTCGAGGTCGGTCATACACTTTTTGGCGAAAGTCGGGTGCAGGAAGCCCGCGCGAAAATTCCAGAGCTGCCGTCAAACTTGCGCTGGCATTTCGTAGGACATCTCCAGAAAAATAAAATCCGGCAAGCACTGCCAGTGATCGAACTTTTTCACGGAGTCGATTCGTTTGCACTGGCGCAGGAAATAGCCCGCATCGCAGCCGAGCAGGGGCAGCATCCGCGCGTGTTACTGGAAGTAAATGTGGCGGGCGAGGGGACCAAATTTGGTTTTAAGGCTGAAACTCTGCACGCCGAAATAGGATCTCTTCTGGAGCTACCGCGATTGTCGATCGAGGGACTCATGTGTATTCCGCCGCTCGCGGAAGAAGCAGAAGGCTCCCGGAAATTCTTTGTGCAGCTGCGCGAATTGCGCAATTCGCTCGAGAAAGAATTCGATGTGAAATTTCCGCATCTTTCGATGGGAATGACGCAGGATTTTTCGATCGCGGTCGAGGAAGGCGCGACCCTCGTGCGCGTGGGCACCGCGATTTTCGGCGAGCGACCTAAACGGCAGGAGGATTGATGCGGCTCGAACCCAAAGACATTCAGCAGATAGGAGATGAGCTTGCCATATCCTGGAATGACGGGACGGAGTCGTTTTTCAAGCTAGAGATGCTGCGACGTGCGTGTCCTTGCGCAGGATGTGGTGGCGAACCCGACGTGCTCGGTAATATTGCGCGGCCGCAGGTAACATATACGGATACGAGTTTTCAGCTCGTCGGCTTCGACCTCGTAGGCGGCTACGCATTGCAGCCGCGGTGGGCCGACGGACACAGTACTGGAATTTATAGCTTTACTTACTTGCGGCGATTGGAAGAAGCTCTGGAGTGAAGGCGAAAATTGAAGCCGATTCATGCCCCGGACCCTGAAAATCGCGATCGTTTTGCTGTGCTTCACGTTGTGCGGAGCCGGTACTTTCATTGCCTTAACCGCGCGAGAAGAATCTAAGCAGTCGCAAAAAATGAACACAATTCCGGTCAAAAATCACGAGATCGCGCGGCGTATTTGGATTCAGGTTTAATTTTACAGGTTGTTGCTCTGAGGCGGCTATGGGTTTGCATCCGCGACGGACGCCCTACAATTTTGGAATCGTGATCAGCAAGAGGCTTGTCCCATTGCTGATCGGCTTCAGGTGCCGATCGCGCAGCTGAGCTGGAATGAGGAAAAATTCCCCAGGCCCAAGATCGACGCCGGCGCAGCGCACAGAGCCGGTGAGGCAACAAGCGATTGCGAACTGCCCGCGAGGAGCGATCTCCCGCAGTGAATCGAGTTCCCACTTCCGGATCTCGAACAAATTGTGACGCAGCAGCAGTTCGCCCTTGGGTTGCACTAATCGCGGTCGAACGTCACTAAAATCGATGCATTGCAGCGCCTGATCGATGTGTAACTGACGCTGCTTGCCCGTGTCGTCCACGCGGTTCCAATCGAATACGCGATAGGTGGTGTCGCTATTCTGCTGAATCTCGATCAGCAAATTACCCGCGCCCAGAGCATGAAGACGGCCTGCAGGAAGGAAGGCGGCGTCGCCTGTTTTGACGCGGATTTTGTGAACGTGATCGGCTGCCGTACCGTCGCGGAGCGCCTTCTCGAACTGCTCTCGCGTGATCGATTCGCGAAATCCGAGATAAATCTCAGCACCTGGATCAGCCGCCGCCACGTACCAAAACTCGGTTTTCGGTTCGCCTCCCAATCTCTCAGCAAACTTTGCAGGCGGATGCACTTGTAATGAAAGTTTCTCGTGAGCATCAAGAAGCTTCAGTAACAGTGGAAAACGTGGAGAATCGGGAACGTCTCCGAAGATTTCGTCCCGATATTGAGTCCACAGTTCATGCAAAGTTTTCCCGCGCAGCGGTCCGTTGCGCACAATGCTCTGTGCTTCGGGGCGGTCTACTATTTCCCATGATTCCCCGACAGGTCTTTGCGGCGGCAATTTTTTGCCGAACTCAGATTCAAGACGCCGGCCGCCCCAAACGCGTTCCACGAAAATGGCCTCGAAGGTGAGGGGAGTCCGAACCGGATCGGCCTTAGCTGCGGATTGTGCGCCGCGGCGGGTCGACCTATTGCGGATTGCGGATTTCAGATTGGTAAATTTGTAGGGAGTTTCTGTGAAACGCCATTTATTTAATTGGCGTCTGACACGAATGCCCTACAAACAAATGCGAAGCTTTTTAAAGAACTGGCTGCCTGTGATCGTATGGGTTGGCGTGATTTTCCTTGGCTCGACCGATCTGATGTCGGCCGAGCATACGTCGCGATTCATTGTTCCATTTTTGCGCTGGCTGAAACCGGATATTTCGGCGGAGACGCTCGCGTCAATTCACTTCATCGTTCGGAAGTGCACGCACGTGGCCGAGTATGCTGTTCTGGGGCTGCTTTTGCTTCGCGCTGCGACTTTGATGACGAATTCCAGGCGGTCGATACCGATTCTCTATGTGAGTGTGCTGGGCGTGTGCCTGATTGTGGCTGTCACTGACGAATTTCACCAAACGTTCGTCGCGTCTCGCGGCGCTTCGGTCCGGGATATCATGATCGACTGTAGTGGCGCAATTCTCGGGCTGGTAATCGCCTCGATAATTCGAATGAGTCGTTCAATCAGGCTCGAAAAAGCACCTGCGGATCCATAGGTGTGTAGTCGCAATATTTGAAGGCACCCTCTCGTGTGGCTTGCCTTTCTCGGAGACTTAATGAAATAGTCAGCGTGAATGCTGATCGCCGTTGAAGGATTACATCTATTCGCGTTCTCGCTTCAGGTTTTCCGACGCGCTCCGTTGGAAGAGCCAATCGCACCAGGTCAGACAGCGCGGTGAACGTCAGGAACGGCGTTGCACTTTGGAAATCCTAATGTTCGCCCCATGATAGAAAGGATTATCGGCAATTCTTTGTCATCGTCTGCGACAGTCAGACCTTGGGTCATGACAGCTCTTCCCTCCCTATTTTCCGCGATGGGGATTTGGCTTGTTGTCTGTTTGGTATCGCCATGTATCGCAGGAAGCGTCACACAAGAGCGTGGAAGAGGAACGCCCATCATCACAGCCACGCCAGAGCGCGTTAAAGCCGGTAATGATTTCGGCAGCACCGATATTGCCTGGAATACGGGCAATGGATCGAAGGGTTTCGTTTTCGTCACGGCAAACGGCCGGCCGCCAGTTCTTGTCGCTATAGGTAACGAAGGTCACCGCGTTATACCGTGGATTCGGAGGGGTAATTATGTTTTCGACCTGTACGGAGATGCTGAACGGCGGACGTTACTTTCCACAGTAACCGTTTCCGGTGTCGCCATAGAACTCGAAACTCCTCAAAGAACAGAATTATTACACGGCCAACTACGCTGGCTTCTGCTTGCCGTTCTCCTCGCAGTTTTGTATGCCGCGCTTTACTTGAGCTCGACGGGAGCGGTGCGGACGAAATTTCCCCTTGAGCCGGCCACATCGCCTCACCCTCTTCACATTGCGCGAAATCTGCTGCTCGGCGTCGCCATCTTCATTTGTGTGGATGGCGTGGTGTTTCATACCCGCCTGTACACGTCAATTCTGGCGCCCGATTCTTACGCCGGGCGAATGGCAGCCATTACACGAGCCGAAAAAAATCGCGTTTCATCGGGTCTCAAAGAGGTGTTGGTTTTGGGCGATTCGCGAATGGCGGAGGGATTTTCTTCCGTGGTTGCCAACAAACTCAGCTCTCTCGATGGATTCAAGTTTGTGAATCTCGCGGAACCTGCTTCCGCGGTAAACATATGGGACTATATGCTGCGTGAAGTCGATCCTACTAGACGGCGTTACTGGGCGATTGTGGTCCCTTACGGCATCGGCTTTGAACCAAACAGCGCCGACCCGTTGAGGATTTCCATGGCAGCTCCGCTTTTACGCTATGGAGATTGCTTTAACTTTGCGTCTGCTTTTCAGCGATGGTCGGGTCGCTTTAGAGCATTTACAGCGTGCATACTGAGAGGCTCGGCATTCCAGAGCGATGTTGTCGACTTTCTGGAACATCCTATCGCGCGTATACGAAGTGTCCAGCAAGAGCCCAGGAGACTTCAAGCGCGCGATGTTTATAAAGGCCGGGATTACGATATCGCCGGCACTTTCTACGACCCCAAAACCGGTCAGGTAACTTTTCCACCGCGATTAACTGAGGCTCAAAGAGACGCCATCAGAGATAGCCTTGTGAGGCCATCGCAATCGGAAACACAAGACTTCCTGAGAATGCAGCGGGACGGGATCCAGCGAATCCTGAATCGTTATTCGGCCAGTTCGACCGAGATCGTCCTTACGCCGGTGCCTCGCGGTCCATTTGCCGGACTCCCGGGAGCTTCGATGACATTCCACGCTGCTTTTCCTACCGTGACAACTCAGAGGACCGTTTTTTTTCTTCCCGAACAAACGTTCGATTTTCTTGAGAAACCCGAATATTACTTTGACGGGTACCACCTTAATTCAAAAGGCCGGCAACGATTTACTGAAACGCTCGTAACTGAGTTAGTAGGGCGGCTGCGGTCGGCCAATTCGAACGGGCGTGTTCACTCCAACTTAGGGCCGGTATCGGATCGCTTCCCGTCAAACAACGCCGGCTCGGATATTGAGACAGCCATTAGCGATGGTAAATAACAGACCGATGGACGAAGCCAACTAGTTATTAACCGAGTTATTCGATGTTATTTAACAGCTTTCAATACTGGATCTTTTTTTTGATCGTGGCGACGCTGTTTTACAGCGTCCCGTTTCGCATTGGCAAGTTCTTGCTGCTGGGCGCGAGTTACATCTTTTACATGTGGTGGGATCCGCGATTCATCGTATTAATTCTTACCTCTACGGTAGTTGACTACTACCTGGGAATTCTGCTGGAGACAGCCAGTGGCCGGCGCAAGAAGTTTTTACTAATTGTTAGCCTCCTAGTTAACCTCGGTATTCTTGGTTTTTTTAAATACTACGATTTCTTCGCAAGCTCGCTGGCCCGGTTGCTTCACGTATCGGAGTCATCGGTTGTCTTGCAGATTATTCTCCCTGTAGGCGTCAGCTTTTACACCTTTGCCAGTCTCTCCTACACCATCGATGTCTATTGGGGGAAGATGAAGGCCGTGCGAAACTTCATCGACTACGCGCTGTTTATCGCATTTTTCCCTCACCTCATTGCCGGTCCAATCATTCGGGCCAGGCAATTCATCTCTCAAATCCAATTTTGGCGACGTCCGGCGGCGATTATGGTGCAGAGCGGCATTATTCTTATTCTGTCCGGTCTGATTAAGAAGATGGTGTTCGCCGATCGATTCGCCGTCGTGTCCGATGGATATTTCAATGATCCGCCGGCGCACCCGGGCTGGCTGGCCGCATGGTCCGGTTGCATCGCGTTCTTCATGCAAGTGTTTTTCGATTTCTCTGGTTACACCGATATCGCTCGCGGTTGCGCCAAGCTGCTGGGCTTTGAGTTCCCACTTAATTTTGCGCGGCCATTCCTGTCCAGAAATCCGCCCGACTTCTGGCAGAGGTGGCATATAACCCTGTCCACTTGGGTCCGAGATTACTTGTTCATGCCATTCAGCCGAGGAAGGAAAGGGCACTTTGTGTTGTTCCGAAACCTGATGATCGTCATGATACTGGTGGGCCTCTGGCATGGGGCTAACTGGACATTTGTAGCCTGGGGAGCGTATCACGGGATCCTGTTGATTGCGTACCGTGTTTTCGATAGGGCGGCAAAAGGTACAGCAATCGCCAACGTTATGAAAAAGCGCTACTTCGTGCCTTTTAGCGTTGGTCTGATGTTTCTTTCCTGCACGGTAAGTATGGCTTTCTTTCGCCCTAGGACGCTCCAAGCGAGCGGCTACGTCTTAAGTGCATTATTTGGTTTTCAACACATCCCTGGTGAATTTTTGCTAACGACTGGGACGATCGTGCTGATTTTTATTTCGCTATTTTTGGCGGTGGCGCAGGAACGAAGTCAGTTTATTGATCGTCTCGCACTTCAACCGGCGCGCATTCAAGTTCCTGCGTACGTTTGCGCCTTTGTGGTGCTCGAGCTGTTTCCCGCTACTGGCCAGGTGCCATTTGTTTACTTTCAGTTTTGATCACTGAAAGATGAAATGGGCCTGACTGGGCTCGAACCAGTGACCCTGCGCTTATCAAGCGCATGCTCTAACCAACTGAGCTACAGGCCCGCTTCGCGGAAGTGAAAAGTGATCGGTGATCACTGATTGGTCAAGCGATTCGCATTTCATCGATCACCTTTCACATTCCCTGATCAGATGCACTTTGCAAAACCGAACATCGTCCGCTTTCGCCAAGGCCACGGCGCGACAGTCTTCACTCTCCTCTTCGACGTGAGCGAAGGCTGGAGGCAAGGGGATTCGAACCCCTGACTTCCAGCTTGCAAAGCTGGCGCTCTACCAACTGAGCTATGCCCCCGTTCCGATTGCGGATTTTAGGTTGCGGATTGCGGATTGGCAAATCTGAGGCGTAGGGAACTGCTACCTGCGCTTGCATCTTCGCACGCTGAGGAAACATGTTGCACTAAACAGAATGCCGGATGTCGAGCTTGCGACTTGTCATCCGGCATTGCAGTCGATGTGATTAAAGCCTGAATCGTGGATTACGCGGGTTTCTTCGCGACCCCGCTTGACTCAATCTTGCCCATGCTTTGGTAGCGCCAAATACGCTGTTCTTGCACCGGTATTGGGGTCCGTAATAGCTCTGCCTGTAATCTCTCCTTTGTCATTTATGTCCTTTGCGGTTTCCAGATGTGCAGGGTAGTTGCCTTTTAGTTCGTTGAGGTCTTCGGGTAGGTCGGAGTGATCCCAAATAACCGCACGACAATCAATAGCGTTCACATCGCATGAGACACCAACTACCTGGCCATCTTCATTAATACCGTAGGCCTCGCTATCCACATGTTCTGGTGTACGTCCCTGCAACGGCTTGAGTTCTCGGATTCCGTGTTCCCTCGTCCAGATGAAAGCGTGTAGTATGTCCCCTTCGACAAACGCGGGGTCGCCAGCGAACCCAACCACAACGCCATCTTCATTGATCGCGGTCGGCGTGTTCCACCACTGCGCCCCGAGGTTTCCCAGGTCAGTCACGTCGCCGTTTTCCCAAAGGACGGCATGCTTGGCTGTATGTCGTCCAACGGCTTGGTCGCAAATGCCCGAAATTCCCACGATTTGTCCGTTGTCATTGATCGCCGTAGCAGCCCCTGATGTGTCGTCTTGAAACAGAGGGAGTTCGTGGATCACATCAGGTGGCCCCAGACTCCACATCGCTGGGCGAAACTGGAGCACTTGGGGCGAGACGCACGCGTCGTCATGAACACCATTCTCCGCCCATCCAACGACCTCACGAAGATTGTTGGCTCCCGTGGCAAACCCATTGTTTCCGCCAGGGAAGTTGGGAAGTCCCCTCATCTGGCCTTGGCTCTGTTCCCAAACAAAACCGAGATTAATAAACCCGGCTCTGAAAGGCCCGCTATAGAAGCTGAAACTGCTCCAAATCTCTCCCAGCGGCTCAGAATCGGCGGTTTGAGAGATACCGACGATGACACCCTCGGTGTTTTTCACATTCCAGGTAACACTGCTGTTTGGTCCGCCGAGTGTACCGAGATCGAGCAACGAGTGGTGTCTTCGCTTTTGCCATAGCGTAGCATGCCGAGTTTGATCTCCGGCCAGTCTGGAATAACCGGCGACCCAGCTTCGGTCGTTAATACTGTTTCCCGCGCCACTGGTTCCTCCCAAGCTATCGAGATTAGACACTCGATAATGCACTGTGTGTCTTCGTTCTGTCTGGTCTTGTGCATAGGCCGGTGTCAGAACCGCTCCGGAGCATACAGAGATCAGCATTATGAAAAGAATTTGGCTAGCTCTTTTGGGTTTAAGTTGTGTTGTCATGATTGTTTCCTTTGTTGAATTTTTCATGGCGACACTTTAGGAACTGACCTTACGTCGCTACCAGAGCCACTTCGTCGGTTTCGTACGAGCCATTTTATTTTTGATTCTGGGTTCGATTACCCATCCAAGGGAGAGAATCAGCGATTCGTGGCAGAATCCATCCAAACAACCCAATCGTCCCGTCCGAAATTTTGAAAACGCCAGCGTGCCGGCCCTTAGACGCCTGGCGATTGTCTGCAAATTTATCTAATTCAATTTCGAATTAAGCGCCGCCGCGAACTTGCTGAGACCTTCGCGGATCTGTGCACGTGACCATGCCGCGAATCCGAAAGTGAGCGCGGGCTCTGGCTCTGCTTTCATGAAGCAGGACGACAATGGCGACGGCCTGAAACCGATCTCACCGCAGACACGAGTGATTAACGGCAAGTCTGTTTCTCGTCTTAGCCAGGCAACGAAATGCAACCCAGCTTCCGGAATTTCCAAGATAAAGTACTTACTCAGCAAATTGTTGAATTGCTCGATGAAGTATTCTCTTCGGTCAGAATATAGTTTCCGCATCCGCTTGATATGACTCAGGAAAAATCCTTCGGTCAGGAATCGAGCCAGCGTCGCCTGATCGATCGCGGGTGAATGTTGATCCATCACGGCGCGAATCTTGATCATCGGTTCGACCAACTGCTCCGGCGCCAGGATATAACCCAGGCGCAAGGATGGGTAGAGGATCTTGCTCATTGTGCCTGCGTAGATGACACGGCCGGCGTTATCGAGCCCCTGTAAGCAAGGGAGTGGGGGACCGGTATAACGAAATTCGGAGTTATGGTCGTCCTCGAAAATGTACGCGTCATACGTGCGTGCAAAATCGATCAAAGCCGTTCTTCGCGAGAGACTCATCGTCATGCCGAGCGGGAATTGATGAGATGGAGTGACGTAGATGATCTTCGGTGAGCGTTGCTTCAACGGTCGCGTGATCGTGATCCCTTCCCGATCAACGGGTCTTGGAACGACGGTTGCCCCCGCGAACCCAAAGGTCCGGCGCGCCTGATAAAATCCCGGGTCTTCGATCCACGCGACCTCCCCTCGATTTACGAGAGCCATCGCGCTGATCATCATCGCCTGCTGCGTACCAGCGGTAATGATGATCTGGCCTGGATGACAGCGCGCACCTCTGTAATCGCACAAATACGTTGCGAGCGCTTTGCGCAGGTCGGGGTCGCCACGACTTGAAGCATACTGGAGTAAGTGGGCTCCCTTTTTTGCCAGCACTTCTGCTCTGAGTCGTTCCCATATTTCGATGGGAAATTCGTCCAGTGCTGCGACGGCGGGAACGAACGTGACGCCCGGTGGACCGGCGATTCCGAAATCGAACTGTTTTCCGGCTCGCCGATCCGGAATATCTTTTACCCGATCGGAAAGGCGAGGCGGGCGTTCTATATGTGGTTCTGCTTTTGCAGTCCGCGCACTCAGGAAAGTTTCGGGCAACGGTTCGGCGATGAACGTGCCCGATCCAATTTTGGACTGAAGGTAACCTTCCGAATGAAGTCTCGAAAAAGCGACGTTTACAGTGAATCGGGACACTCCCAGGTCGACCGCCAGTTCGCGGGAGGAGGGGAGGCGGGAAGAATTGTTATTGAAAGTTGCCGATGCTAATTCATCGCGAATCTGGCGATAAAGTTGTTCGTGGAGTGGTTCGTCCAAAGAGCGATCCAACCGAATCATTTCAAAAGCCATGATTGAATGCCGGCGGCGCTGGTTCTTACTTGATTTTTTAGCTGAAGTTGCTTTCACGATCCGAATTCTGCTCATTAGAGCAACTACTGCTGACCGCAAGCTCCCATCGAAGTGGTCTGGCCATTTCGGCCTAAGTGGATCGTTGACACTTTAGCATAAGGCCAGAACCTTTTTTCTATGCAGACTCAGACTCCTTGTAGCGATCACGTTGAAACAAAAGGCCTGATTTATTTTGCGCGGATGCTGGACAAGATCCGGCTAAAAGCCCGGGGTGAATTGCCGCCAGACTATTTTACGGGTGTCGATGAAGATCCGACGATGTTTGACGCACGTTGCACGAGATTTCTCGGGGTAAATTACGATGAGCTTGTCCAACGAACGCTCAAAGGCGGATCAGATGATGAAATTCTCGAATGGTGTTTCGAGCGCGGCCGGCGCCCTAATGAAGAGGAAATCGCGATCTGGAACGCGTTTCTGAGCAAACGTGGCTGGCGAGATGACGCAAGCGCGGACCTGCAGGCGGCTAAGGAGCGGTCAGGCATGGGAGATCGCGGCGACATTCAGACCTGGGTGGACCTTCACGACGCCGAGGAAGACAGAAAGCCGGTGGCGAGGTTCGCCGGCTAAGCGCGAACTTCGTCTCCCGTTTTGTAGTGCCTAATAGGTAACCATGTTCGGTAGATCTCATTCGTCGGAATAGGTGATCTGAACGATAAGCGCTGAACATCCGTCGCCCAGCCTGCCTAACAAGCAGGCTGTTCGTTGGAGCCAGCGCGAGCTCAACTGGCCTGACAGCTTTAGGCCTTGAAGAAACGGGAAACCCAAGCGAAATCAATTCAACTACGCGTGAAGTGTGCGTAGGACGCAAGAAAACTGGACCGAAAATTCAAGTGGGCGTCGCCGTGTCTTGTGCGGAGACACGCCATTCGTTTTTCGAGCGCGAAAAGCGGATTCTTATCCGTGTCTGGCACTCGAAACGACTCGCCGCGAAGGAAGCTCACGATGAGAGGTTGCCCAATTTCAACTTCGAGCAAGCACGTTCGCTCAAGCCTTTGCCACATTTCGCCGATGCTAGCGGCTCACTGGACGCAAACAATTCGGCGACAAATGAAGCGTCCGTGGCGAATAGGCGTTTCACTGCAGAGTAATTTGGGGCGAGCCGTAGATCGCATTGAGCTGACTTCGAATCAAGCGGAGCTACGACGATGGTCGTGTAGATGGAAAACGAAATGCCGGATGTCGATTCTCAACGAGTCGTCATCCGGCATTGCAGTCGATGTGCAGCAAAGACTGAATTGTGCGTTACCGTGATCTCCTTTGAAGCTTTGGTTTCTTTCGATTCCAAAGTCTTCACGGCGTGTCCGGGAAGTGATCAATTGATTCACTTCGCGGATTTAGCCGTCGACCTATTCAACCGCTCTTCGAATCCGGAGACTCGAAGGCGATGAATATCTCCTTAGAAAGGAGGTGATCCAGCCGCAGGTTCCCCTACGGCTACCTTGTTACGACTTCATCCCAGTTACCGCTCATAGCGTAGGCGGCTGCCTCCTTGCGGTTAGCGCGCCGACTTCGGCTACAAGCGACTCCCATGATGTGACGGGCGGTGTGTACAAGGCCCGGGAACGTATTCACGGCGCCGTAGCTGATGCGCCATTACTAGCGATTCCGGCTTCATGAAGTCGAGTTGCAGACTTCAATCTGAACTGGGCCCAGTTTTAGTGATTTCCTCCACCTCGCGGTCTCGGATCGTTTTGTACTGGGCATTGTAGTACGTGTGCAGCCCTGGCCGTAAGGGCCATACTGACTTGACGTCGTCCCCACCTTCCTCCCCGTTAAAGCGGGGCAGTCTGAACAGAGTGCTCGAGCCTCTCGGCTCGGTGGCAACAGTTCACAGGGGTTGCGCTCGTTGCG
>Ga0193722_1000088_pt1 | contig 19431 bp, 12 predicted proteins | sample H2m1metaG_FD_143044 | JGI IMG/M metagenome (GOLD analysis project Ga0193722, IMG submission 143044) | Soil microbial communities from a riparian zone of the East river system, Colorado, United States - H2m1 | ecosystem: Environmental > Terrestrial > Soil > Riparian zone | place: USA: East River...
AGAAAGAAAAGCAGCAGAACATTAATAAAATCAAGGAGACAGAAAAGATCCTAAACGAAACCGGGCAGCAGAAAAGCAATTCACTCGGCGAACTCTCCGCCCTCAACCAACGCATCAAACAACAGGAAAGCCTGATTGGCTCCATCAAAGGTGAAGTCAACCTGTTGGATTCCGACATCGATGAGAACAATCAGATCATCCAGACACTGGAAGTAGACCTCGGTAAACTGAAAGAAGAGTATGCCTCGATGTTGTTTTCGGCACAAAAGGCGAGTGGAAAGTCTGATAAACTCACGTTTCTTTTTTCAGCCCGGTCTTTTGATCAATTGGTGATGCGCCTGAAGTACATGGAGCAATATGGGAAGTCCCGCCAGGAACAGGCCGAGGCGATCAACCGGACTGAAAAGATCCTGAAGGAACAGGTACGGCAAACCGAAGTCATCAAGGACCAAAAAAAATCACTGCTCCACGAAGAAGTGGATGAGCGAACGCACCTCTCCACCCTTAAGCAAAAGCAACGTTCGGTGGTGAGGTCCCTGGAGAAAGAAGAGAAGCGGCTGAAGAAGGACCTGGAGGAAACAAAAAAATCGGTAGCGCAACTGGACAATCTGATCAACGATATTATTAAAGAAGAGATGGAGCGTGCCGCCCGTGAAACGGCCGCTGCAAAAGCAACTCATGCCGTTGCGGTTGTGGAAACTCTGACGGCACTTTCGTCCTCCTTTGAAGAAAACAGAACTAAATTTCCATGGCCTGCCGCCGGCTTTGTCTCTCAAAAATTCGGTAGACAAAACCACCCGGTGCTCCGGGGGATTGTCCTGCAAAATGACGGCATCAATATCCAAACTCAGCAGGGGGAAAAAGTCAAGTGCATTTTTGAAGGCGAGGTACGGGCGGTAGCGATCTTTCCGGCCATTGGAAGCTCCGTTATTATTAGTCACGGAGAGTACTTCACAGTTTATTCAGGCTTGAAGGAAGTCTTTGTTAAGAAAGGTCAGAAGGTAATGACCAACCAGGATATCGGGCACGTATCGGTCAATAGCGATGGTATTTCCGAGCTACGCTTTCAGATCAGGAAAAACACCGTTGCCCTCAACCCGCAAGCCTGGTTGATGGAGTAGTTAGCCCCAGGGCATGGGGAATGGCCCGGGTAAAATCTGAAACATCAGGCTTTGCGCCATTTTCATCAAAAAGAGCCGTTCAGAGCCGGATTTAGCCGGCTTTACAACAAACAAAAGCGGGTTAACTGGCCCAATTATTGCCATTTTCACGTTAATCCGAGAAGTGTTATCTTTACCATCTTAATTCAATAATATGAAATCTATTCTTTTGTTTTTGGGGGGTGTAGGCGTTCAAGAACTCATGGTGATCGGAATTTTTGTACTCGTTTTCTTCGGTGCAAAAAAAATTCCCGAATTCATGAAGGGCATGGGCAAAGGCGTGAAAGAATTTAAAGATGCCATGAGCGATGTGAAGAAGGAAGTGGAGGATGCCGGTAATGCCGCTAAGATTGAGGATAAGTAACTCTTGGAGGCGTACACGCATTTCCGCGAGATACAACACGATCTGAAGCGAGGTGCCCTTACGTGCTGTGAGGTTGTACACCACCACCTTTCCATCATAAAAAGCAAGACCCGCCTCAATGCGTTCCTCGGTGTCTATGAGGAAGAGGCCTTGGCACGCGCGGCGGAAATCGACAAAAAAATCAAGGCAGGAAACGCCGGCAAGCTCGCAGGCTTGGTTGTTGGCTTGAAAGATGTACTGGCCTACCAGGACCATCCTCTTCAAGGCAGCAGTAAGATCCTAGACGGTTTTATTTCTCAATTCAACGCCACCTCCGTTCAACGCTTGCTCGACGCCGACGCGATCATCATCGGAAGATTAAACTGCGATGAGTTTGCTATGGGATCTTCCAATGAAAATTCAGCCTTCGGGCCTGTATTAAATGATATCGATAACACGCGGGTACCAGGAGGGTCTTCGGGTGGATCAGCCGTTGCCGTCATGGCCGGCATGTGTCAGGTTGCCCTTGGCTCCGACACCGGCGGATCGGTCCGGCAACCCGCCTCCTTCTGCGGAGTCATCGGATTAAAACCCACCTACTCCCGCATTTCGCGATTTGGACTGATCGCCTACGGCTCTTCGTTCGATTGTATTGGTATCTTCTCAAAAAGCCTCGAAGACATTGCGTTGGTACTGGAAGTTATCGCCGGTGCGGATGACTATGATAGCACCGTTTCCCGCAAACCCGTTCCCTGTTACACCGATGCCTTCAAGGAATCCATTCCGAAAAAATACAAAATCGCCTACATCCGGGAAACCGTTGAATCCCCCGGGATCCAACCGGAGATAAGAGAAGCGATCAAAGAAAAGATTGCAAGACTTAAAGATCAGGAACACCAGGTCGAGGCGGTTGACTTTCCCCTGATCGAATACATCCTGCCTACCTATTATATTCTGGCAACGGCCGAAGCGAGTTCCAACCTGTCGCGTTATGATGGAGTACGGTATGGCTTGCGGAGCCCACACACCGAAGACGTGCAGACTCTGTATAAAAAAACCCGTTCGGAGGGCTTTGGCAAAGAAGTGCAACGGAGGATTTTGCTGGGCACGTTCGTACTGAGTGCAAGTTATTACGACGCTTATTACACCAAGGCACAAAAGGTAAGGCGATTGATCCGTGACAAGACGAAGGAAGTTTTCAAAACGCACGACTTTATTCTCATGCCGGCGGCTCCCACTACCGCCTTTAAATTGGGTGAGCACTCGGATGATCCGGTAGAAATGTATCTCGCTGATCTGTATTCCGTCCAGGCCAACGTCGCGGGCGTGCCCGGCATTTCTGTGCCCTGTGGAACAGATGATAAAGGTATGCCGATAGGGTTGCAGGTGATTGCGGATGACTTCGAAGAGGCCGAACTCTTTCGGTTTTCGAGGATAATGATGAGTTTGAATTAATACGACCTTGCCTCTGTTGTACGATGGACTCATGGAGGGAGGGTGAAAACAAAGTTGTGAAATGGAGGGTAGGCAGATGAAAAGACTGGTTCTAAGTAGTTTGATCGTATTTCTTGCGCATAGCATTTGGGCGCAGGATGTGCTTATGCTGAATACCCTGCCGGTGTTGGACACGATCTCAACCCCGGTACTCATGACCGCTCAGGAATTCGCGGTCCAGGAAGATTCTATAGTTCTCGAGGCAATTCTTGCTGCCAATCTGGAATATATCCCGGCGGAGGAAAGCGCAGAATTGATTGCCGACCGCCTCCAATGCGTGCAGCAAAAAATCCCGCTGGATTACAATGACAAAGTAGCTGCCTTTATTAATTATTTTACCATTCGCGACCGCGAATACATGCGGATGGTATTGCGTCGAAAAGATGTTTATTTTCCCCTGTTCGAAAAATACCTGGCCCAATACAAACTACCGCAGGAATTAAAATACCTATCGATCATCGAGTCGGGTCTTAATCCCCGCGCCGTTTCACGGGCGCGGGCGGTTGGCCTTTGGCAATTCATGGCGGGGACGGGCAGATACATGGGACTGCACCACGATTGGTACATCGATGAGCGGATGGATCCGGAAAAATCGACTGACGCTGCGTGCCGGTACCTAATCATGCTTCATTCGATCTTCAAGGATTGGCCGCTGGCATTAGCCGCTTACAATTCAGGGCCGGGAACCGTGCTGAAGGCAATCCGCCGGTCGGGGTACAAAAGATCTTTTTGGGACGTCTATTCTTTTCTGCCGCGGGAAACCCGGGCTTACGTTCCCCAATTCATTGCCATCATTTATGCGGTTAATTATGCGGAGCTGCACAACCTGGCGGAATATACCCGGGAGGAATTGCCGGCCTATGATACCTTGTTGACCCGGCAATTTCTTCATTTTGAAACGTTCGCCAACCTCACCGGCACCTGCCTGGAGGATTACCAAAAACTAAACCCTTCGGTCCAACGAAATGCTGTTCCGGATGGAAAGTCATATGTGATCAAAGTTCCTGTTTTGGCAAAGCAAAAGCTGGAACAAAACCGGTATGCGTTACTCGACTCGGCTTCAAAATTGGGCAAGAAGCAATTCGACCTGTCGGCGCCCACGGTCTTTAGCAGCACCTATGGCCGCGAAATGATCGCCTATCAGATTAGGCCCGGCGATGCTCTGGGGACCATTGCACAGCGTCACCATGTTCGGATTGACGATGTCAAAAATTGGAATAACCTGTCGTCTAATTTGATCCATCCCGGACGCGTACTCAACATCTGGGTCCTCCCTCCTATGAAAGTGACCGGATCCATATCCTACTCTCCTCCTGCTCCCGTTCCACCGGCAGACGCTACATTGTATATCGTGCAACCCGGTGATACCCTTTGGGACATCTCCAGGAAATTCCAGGGCCTGACGATTGAAAAAATAAAGACTCTGAATAATCTCAAAACCAACAAGCTCAAGCCCGGGCAAAAGCTGATAGTGAGTTGATCCAAACGGCGTACGCTACCTGAGGATTTTTGATTGTTTAGTGGTGATTTGTTGTTGCTGAATTTACGAGGCGGGAACAAAAAATCAAAAATCAAACATCAGCAATAAACAATAAACAATCCACGTGACGGATTTTTGATTGTTTAGTGGTGATTTGTGATTGCTGATTTTTACTATTGCCTATGTGTCTAGTCCTTAGGCCTAAATACTAAATTATGTCGTAAATTTCCAATTCACCTTAATCGATCCCCCATGTCAATCAAAATCCGTAAGCAGGATGCCCTGAACTATCACATGCAAGGGCAGCCCGGAAAGATTGAAGTTGTCCCTACTAAAGCACTCAGCACGCAACTGGATTTGGCCCTCGCGTATTCGCCTGGCGTAGCGGAGCCTTGCATGGAAATTGCGGCGAACAAAGAGGACGTTTACAAATACACAGCCAAAGGAAATCTGGTAGCGGTCATTACCAACGGAACAGCAGTATTGGGTCTGGGAAATATAGGTCCGGAAGCCTCCAAACCTGTCATGGAAGGAAAAGGTGTACTCTTCAAAAAATTTGCGGGCATTGATGTATTTGATATTGAAATTGCCGAGGAAGATCCGGATGAATTTATCAAGATTGTAAAAGCGCTGGAACCAACGTTTGGCGGCGTAAACCTGGAAGACATCAAGGCTCCCGAGTGTTTCAAGATCGAAACCGAACTCCGGGCCAAGATGAACATCCCTGTTATGCATGATGACCAGCATGGCACCGCCATCATCTCCAGTGCGGCCCTTCTCAATGCCCTGGAAATCGTAGGAAAGAAGATTGAAAACATCAGGGTCGTCGTCAACGGCGCGGGCGCTGCGGCCGTAAGCTGTACACGACTTTATCTTGCACTGGGAATGAAGTGTGAGAATGTAGTGATGTGCGACAGCAAAGGTGTCGTTCACAAAGACCGTGAAGGCCTTGATTCGATCAAAGCGGAGTTTGCCACCTCCCGGAAAATAACGACACTACAGGAGGCGATGAAAGGAGCGGATGTATTTGTAGGTCTTTCGATCGCCAATATTCTGACGCCGGAAGATATTGGTTCGATGGCCAAAGACCCCATCGTTTTCGCATTGGCTAATCCCGATCCTGAAATTGCGTACGATCTTGCAAAAAAAACCCGGCCCGATCTGATCATGGCAACGGGCCGTTCCGACCATCCCAACCAGGTCAATAATGTCCTGGGCTTTCCCTACATTTTCAGGGGAGCGCTGGATGTGCGCGCTACCGAAATCAACGAAGCCATGAAGCTGGCCGCGGTCAAGGCATTGGCCGCCCTGGCAAAAGAACCCGTGCCGGACATCGTTATCAAGGCTTATGATACGGACAAGATCCAATTCGGCAGGGAGTACCTCATCCCCAAACCGCTGGACCCCCGTCTGATCACCACCATTTCCCCTGCGGTTGCCAAAGCGGCTATGGATTCCGGTCAAGCTACCTATCCTATTACCGATTGGGGTAAATACCATCAGGACTTATTGAAGCGAATCGGCATCGACGAGAAACTAACGGCCCGCATCATTGACCGCGCAAAGAAAAACCCAAAGCGCGTTGTGTTCGCCGAAGCGGACAATCACAAGATATTGAAGGCAGCCCAGGTCCTTCAGGACGAAAATATTGCCCATCCCATTTTGCTCGGAAGCCGGAAAGAGATCGAACGGCTTATTGCGGAGCACAGCCTTGAGTTGCAAGATTGTAAGATCGTAGATCCCCGTGAAGAAAAAGAACGGACCCGCGCGTATGCACAGGCCTATTATGAAAAACGGCAGCGCAAAGGTGTGACCCTGCATGATGCTGGACGGCAAATGCGGGATCGCAATGTCTTTGGCGCGATGATGCTTGAATTCGGTGAAGCCGATGCGCTGATCTCCGGATTGACGCGGGACTATTCAAAAACAATTCTGCCTTCCCTTCAGATCATCGGTATGGCTCCGGGGGTGAAGCGGGTTGCAGGCATGTACATCATGCTCACCAAGAAAGGCAACTTCTTTTTTGCCGATTGCACGGTTAATGTCAACCCCACCGCAGAAGAAATGGTTGGCATCATCGGGCTGACTAAATTTGGTGTAAAGGTGTTTGATATCGAGCCGCGCGTAGCGGTTGTTTCGTATTCCAACTTTGGATCGAGCAAAGGGGAGATTCCGGAGAAGACGCTCGAGGCCGTTCAACTGGCCAGAAAAAAATATCCCGGTCTGATCATCGATGGAGACATCCAGGCCAATGTTGCACTGAACGTAGAATTGCAGCGCGAGATGTATCCGTTCAGTGCGCTGACCAAAGACGGCGCCAACACGTTGATCTTCCCCAACCTGGCTGCGGGAAATATTGCATACAAATTACTCATGGAGATTGGAGGGGCTGAAGCCATCGGACCCATTTTGCTCGGCATGAAAAAACCCGTTCACATTTTACAACTTGGGAGTTCGATCCGCGAGATTGTCAACATGGCCGCGATTGCCGTCGTCGATGCACAGTTGCATGAAGTCGGTGATCGGTAAACGGTGATCGGTGGATTCGACCCTAGTATCTAAGATCGTGGCCACACTTTTAGTAATCTTGCATCCACCACCGATCACCGATTACCGATCACCGATTACCGATTATTCTCTATCTTTGCGGCCACTGAATTTGATGGAACCAAGAACTATTTAACTTTAAACATGGCCTACATTGAACCTGCTCCGCTCCTGGACAAGGAGAACCCGTTTGAAGCAATGATGTCCCGCTTCCGTACTGCTTCACAAATACTTGGCTTGGAAGAAGAAGTGTATAATGTGTTGAAAGTGCCGGCGCGACAAGTCATTGTCTCGTTACCGGTGACGATGGACGATGGAAGTATAAAAGTTTTTGAAGGGTATCGCGTAATTCATTCCACGATCCTGGGCCCCTCAAAAGGGGGCATTCGATTCGACCCCCATGTCAACCTGGATGAAGTAAAGGCGTTGGCGGCATGGATGACATGGAAGTGCGCCGTGGTGGATATTCCATACGGAGGTGCAAAGGGCGGAGTTGCCTGTAACCCGCGCGAAATGTCTGCCGGCGAGATTGAGCGGCTCATGCGCGCTTATACTCTTTCCATGATCGACATATTTGGTGCTGATAAAGATATCCCTGCTCCGGACATGGGAACGGGTCCGCGCGAGATGGCCTGGTTAATGGACGAATATTCGCGCACCCAGGGTATGACCGTTAATGCAGTTGTAACGGGAAAGCCGCTGGTATTAGGTGGATCCCTGGGAAGAACGGAAGCGACCGGTCGCGGTGTGATGGTGACGACCCTGGCGGCAATGGAAAAATTGAAAATCAATCCTTATAAGGCAACGTGCGCTGTTCAAGGATTTGGGAATGTTGGATCGTGGGCGGCCCGGCTCCTGTCGGAACGCGGCCTGAAGGTGCAGGCTATCAGTGATCTTCACAGCGCCTATTACAATGCCAACGGAATTGACATTGAAAAGGCGGTTGCCTATCGCGACAACAACAAGGGCTCGCTGGAGGGTTTCCCGGACGCGGAAAAAATCGCAGGGGGTGAAATTCTTCATCTCCCCGTCGATGTGTTGGTTCCCGCGGCAACCGAAGATGTTATCACGGTAAGCAATGCAGCAAAAATTCAGGCGAAGCTGATTGTCGAAGGCGCCAATGGCCCGACTTCTTCCAAAGCGGATAGCATTATTTATGAAAAAGGAGTGAACGTGGTCCCCGATATTCTGGCCAACGCCGGCGGCGTCACTGTGTCGTATTTCGAGTGGGTACAAAACCGCCTGGGGTATAAATGGACGACCGATCGCGTCAATCGCCGCAGTGACCGGATCATGAAAGACGCTTTTGACAATGTGTTCAAGACAGCCACAGAATATAAAGTATCCCTTCGCATCGCCGCCTACATGGTAGCGATCGATAAAGTGGCGAAGACCTATAAGTACCGTGGGGGATTCTGATGTAACAAGTAGGCAGTAGGCAAGGGCAGTAGGCAATTGGAAGTTGACAAGGGGCAGTTGACAATGTGAGGGCTGGAAGGTTAACAGCAGGCAAAAGGCAGTAGGCAATTGGAAGATCAAAACAGACCGGCAACCGGCAACTGACGATGAGGATTCATAAAGAAGGACGCACCATACTTTTTGTTCTGTTACTCACTTTGGTTGCGCTTAACGGGGCGCTGATTTATTTTGTTGCTCCTGGCCAGCCACTTCAATTGATCATTCTTGTAGCCAGCATCATCATCTTTGTGCTCATTTTACAATTTTTCAGGGAGCCTGTTTTTGATGTTGTTAAAAATGAAAAACAGGTAATTGCTCCCGCCGATGGAAAGGTCGTGGTCATTGAAGAAACGGAGGAAACGGAGTATTTAAAATCGCGGAGAATACAGATTTCCATATTTATGTCACCGGTGAACGTGCATGTCAACCGTATGCCGGTAGGGGGATCGATCCGCTACTACCAATACCATCCCGGAAAATACCTGGTCGCCTGGCATCCAAAATCCAGTACAGAAAATGAGCGCACCACGGTAGTTGCAAAAATGAAAAATGGAACGGAGGTTTTGTTCCGCCAGATCGCCGGCGCCGTGGCAAGAAGAATTAAATGCTATGTGAAAGAAGGCCAAACCCTGGAACAAGGGCAGGAGTTTGGGTTTATCAAATTTGGATCAAGAGTGGATGTATTTCTTCCGTTGAATGCAACGATCCTCATAAAAACCGGACAAGCCACTACGGGTGGAAAGACCGTTTTGGCTGAGTTACCTTGAGGTCTTTTTAGAGATAAATTACCGGAACCCTGCGTTTTTAGAGTAATTCGTCGGCTAACGCTTGTTGCTGGCACATACTTGCTTAACTTTAACACTCCGCATCAGGTTCAATTTCATATAAAATGAATACATCGCAACTTAAGTTTTCTTCCACCCTTCCGGAATTCTTTCCTACCGTTACAAAGCGCGTAAACGAATATTTTAAAACCCATAAGATCAGCCGTTTCAGCAATGGTGAAATGATCGTGAAGACGGTCTTCATGTTCAGCATTTATCTGATCCCGTATTTTTTCATGATCAGCGGTCTGTATAGCAGCTACGCAATTTTTCTGGGACTTTGCGCCGTAATGGGATTTGGAACTGCCGGTATCGGCCTTTCGATCATGCACGATGCCAACCATGGTGCCTATTCTACAAAAACATGGAAAAATCAGCTTCTTGGATATTCTTTGAATTTAGTGGGTGGCCATTCGTTCAATTGGAAAGTGCAGCACAACGTACTTCACCACACCTACACCAATATTCATGATGCGGATGAAGACATCAGCCCGCGGGGTGTGCTCCGGATGTGCCCGCAATCCGACTGGAAACCAATTCACAAATACCAACATTTTTATGCCTGGTTTCTCTACGGACTGCTGACCTTCGTGTGGATTATTTTTAAGGATTTTGTCCGTCTAATCAAGTATCAAAAAGATGGAATGGTGAAAAAACAGAAAGCCTCTGTCATCCGGGAATGGGTGATCTTGATCCTTACCAAGATAATTTATATCGGCTACATTTTTGTTGTCCCCTTGTACCTCACGTCATTTTCGTTCGCCCAGATTTTTCTTGGCTTCTTTGTTATGCACTACATTGCAGGATTCATTCTGGCTATTATCTTTCAACCGGCCCACGTCATAGAAGGAACGGAATACCCCGAGCCGGATCTGACCGGAAACATGGAAAACAGCTGGGCGGTCCACCAAATGCACACTACGACCAATTTTGGTCATCGTGAAAAATTGTTTTCATGGTATGTTGGAGGATTGAACTACCAGGTGGAGCATCACTTGTTTCCTACGATTTGCCACGTGCACTACCGCAAGATTGCGAGCATCGTAAAAAAGACGGCTGAGGAATTTGGATTACCCTATAAATCCAAAGACACCTTTATGCAAGCGCTCCGCGCCCACGGAAGACTTCTAAAAGAACTGGGGCAAAAGCCGCCGGTCATGAAATTGGCGACCGTTAAAATTTAAGCAGTCACCTCATCAAACGCCTTTACAAACCCCTTCATTTCCTCGAGTGTACCAATGCTCACCCGGCACCATTCGCGTTGCTGATAATCCCAGATGCGCATAAGGTACCCTTTCTCTTCCATCTTGCTTAGAATCAATTTTCCTTCTTTGGGCGCAGGCCAAAAAGCGAAATTCGTAACGGACTTCCCGTAAGCAATTTTATGCTGGTCCAAATAGCCTGTCAGCACAGTACGGGCCTCCGTGTTTTTCGATCGCACTAATTTCATAAACGCGTCATCACCCAGGCTGGCACGGGCCGCGGCAATGGCGGGTTGACTCAATGGAATATCACCGGCATATTTTGCGATACGCTTGATCAGGTCAGGACGCGCTATTATATATCCGATACGCAGTCCGGCCAATCCGTAAATCTTGGAAAACGTACGGGAGACGACCACATTGAGGTCTTTTTTTACTAATTCAACCAGAGAGATTTGCCGCGACGGCTCAAGGAATTCCAAATAAGCCTCATCAGCGTAAACCGTCACTTTTTTTGAAACCTCTTCACAGAACGATTCTACTTTTTCATGATCCACCAACGTGCCGCTGGGGTTGTTGGGGTTGCAAATAAAGACCAAACGGGTATCGGCTTTTATAGATGAGGCCAGCGCATCATAGTCAATCTCCAACGCTTCATTAAGATTGACTTTCTCCCAGGACGCTTTGAATACTTCAGCATAATTCATCAGTGCGGGAAAAGTCGGGAAGCCGGAATTTATCCTGCCTCCTTCTATCCCGAATGCCACGCCGGATTGGCACAACAAATCACCGGAGCCTGCACCAATGTGAATATAAGAGGGCGATACGCCTTCCTTTTTAGCCAGGATTTCTTTCAATTCAGCCGTCGCCTGAATCGGATACCGATTGCCATCAGATAAGATCTGAATGACCGCTTGCCGCGCTTTCTCCGAGGGTCCGTACGGATTTTCATTGGCATTCAACCGGACTTTTGAAGAGGATGGTCCCGGGAAACCAGGCCCAGGCTTTTTCAAACCCCAGTGAAACCGTTCGGCCTCGCTAACGGGTGCGGAGATCAGTTTCGCTGCCAGGGACGACGTCATGCCTAAACCAGCAGTAAGGGCCAGGGTGGACTTAAACCAAGCCCGGCGGGTAAAGTTCTTTTCCATGGGGGTGTGATTTGTAACCGAAGTTAGCAAATATCTCCCGTAGATCACGAAAGTTGTTTCCCGCAGATCTCGAAGTTATTTCCCGCAGATCACGCAGATTTTCGCAGATAAGATACTCAGAAGCAGCAATGTGGTCGCCTAGAGGGGTAGACCAAGCTGGAACTAATCGCAATCGTAAGTTACTTAGGGATTGCAAGATTTCGTTGATATTTCTGCGCCACCTCTGGCTTTGACGGGCGGTAGCCCTTTCCTCCTTTAGAAGAACGGAACTTCCCCCCCCTCCTTCAGGAGGTGGCTGGTGTGAGGTCTGCGAAAATCTGCGCGATCTGCGGGAAAAAATGAATCTGGAATCAGAGGAACTGCTCAACTATGCGGATCACCTGTCCCAAATAAACTTCATCCGTCTTATCAAAATCATTCAACACATCACTGTCCACATCCAATACAAGAACAACCTCCCCGTCCTTAAAGGCGGGCAGGACAATCTCCGATTTTGAATCTGAACTACAGGCGATGTGTCCCGGAAATTCATCGACGTTGGGAACTCTCATTACTTTCTTTTCCTTCCAACTGGTGCCGCACACTCCTTTGCCATACCCTATCCGGGTACAGGCGATGGGTCCTTGGAAAGGCCCCAGCACCAATTCATTGTTCTTCACCAGGTAAAATCCAACCCAGAAAAAATTCAAACTCTGGCGGAGCGCGGCTACCACATTCGAAAGGTTGGCAACGATATCGGTTTCACCTTGCACCAGGGACGCCAGCTGTGGAATCAACATCGTATAGCGTTCGGCCTTGTCTTTGGAATTGGCCAGAATGAGTGCTTCTGCCATGGATTATAACGTTGAAGGTCCTTTCGTCTCGGGCTGTGTTTTTTCAACTCCATTTTCATGAAGGGGTCCGATAGGAGGCAGATCGTCTGTTACCTCCACTCTTCCTGCCGGAGCCTCGGCCTTGTCAATGAAAAATTTCCGTTGGAAAATCAGGATCGTGACGACGCCTATAAAAATGGAAGAATCGGCAACGTTAAAAACCGGACTGAAGAAAAGAAAGTCATCTCCTCCCACCGCCGGCACCCAATCCGGCCAATTGAATCTTACCAGGGGGAAAAAAAGCATATCGATCACTTGCCCGTGAAACCATCGTGTGGGCGAATCAAATGGGGCGTTATTGAGCAATACCCCATAAAAAGTACTATCGATGACATTGCCAATCGCACCCCCCAGGATCAACGACATACAGACAAGAAACCCGGTGTGCACCCCCCTGCGCGCCATGCGGATAAGGTAATACCCGATCCCCATCATCGCCGTGATCCGGAAACTGGTAAGCGCCAGTTTTCCAAACTCGCTGTCCCATCGAATGCCAAACGCCATGCCCGGATTCAATAAGTAATGCAGCTTAAACCACTCCCCCAGCACATTCACTTCCTGGTGGATGTACATATAGTTGTGCACCAACAATTTGCTGACCTGGTCAATAACAATGACGACAAGGGCTATCAATAAATACTTTCGCGCGTTCATTTAATTATTTTACACTAATCTTCACTTTCAAACTAAACTCGTCCATATCCACCTCGGTAGCATCGGCCACTTTTTCTTTAAACTCCAATGTGAGGGCCTGCGTTTCTACCCGGATATAGTCCTTGAATTCCGTTATGGCCGTCGTCACCACCTCGCCATCTTTTTCAACTTCAATTCCAATCTTATCCAGGACTTCCAGCCCCATGTCCTTTCGCATGTTTTGAATGCGATTGACAAAGTCACGGGCAATGCCTTCCTTTTTCAGGTCGTCCGTAATGGTAATGTCCAGCGCTACGGTGAGGGGTCCTTCGTTGGCTACCGACCACCCGGCAATATCCTCCGAACTAATCAACACATCCTCCAAAACAAGGTCAAATCCACCCTTTGATAGGGCATTCTTTACTTCTAACGTTTTTATCTCCTCTTTCGTTAACGAATTGATCACCGCCGAAACCGCTGCCATCTTTGACCCATATTGCTTCCCTAACTTCGGAAAGTTGGGTTTTACTTTCTTCACCAGCAAGCCGGAGGTATCATCAATATAATGGACCTCTTTTACATTTACCTCCGCTTTGATAATGTCCTCCACCTCCCTGACCCGCCGGGAAAATGTTTTGTCAAGGACCGGCAGCATGATCTTTCTAAGCGGAGTTCGCACTTTGATTTTACTATTCTTTCTAATAGAGTGAACCAACGAGCAGATTTTCTGAGCGTAGTCCATAGAAAGCTCCAATCCGGCATCGATCCTGGATGGATCAGCAACCGTCAGGTCGGTAAGGTGAACTGACTCATATCGCAGCGGCGTTTTATGTTGTTTTGCCTTGTCGCGGATGTTATCCGTCAGATTCTTATACAAAAACTCCGAATAAAAAGGAGCGATCGGCGACATTAGTTGTCCGGCCACCATCAGGCATTCATAGAGTGTTTCGTAAGCCGCTTTTTTATCCTCGGTTACTTCGCCCTTCCAGAAACGTTTGCGGTTGAGTCGTACGTACCAATTAGAAAGGTGATCGTTGACAAACTCCTGGATCGCACGGGCTGCCCGGGTGGGCTCGTATTCCTCAAAGGCCGTTGTAACTTCGCCAACGAGCGATTGCAATTTTGAAAGAATCCAGCGATCCAACGGTGTCAACCGGCTGTAGGGCACGTTGTTCATCTCGTCTTTTACGAAACCATCAATATTGGCATACAAAACAAAGAAAGAATAGGTATTGAGCAGCGTGCCGAAAAACCTTCGCTGGACCTCCGCCATTCCTTCCTTGTCAAACTTCAGGTTTTCCCAGGGAGGAGCGTTCTCGATCATATACCAGCGAACTACATCCGGGCCAAACTGAGCGATGGTTTCAAATGGGTTCACTACGTTGCCCTTGCTCTTCGACATCTTATTGCCGTTCTTATCCAGCACCAGGCCATTGGAGATCACATTTTTGAATGCCACGTTATCAAACAGCATGACGGCGAGGGCATGGAGGGTAAAGAACCAGCCGCGGGTCTGGTCGACCCCTTCCGCGATAAAGTCGGCGGGAAAGGCGTTTTGGAAAACGTCTTTGTTCGCAAATGGATAATGCCATTGCGCAAATGGCATGGATCCCGAATCGAACCACACATCGATCAGATCGGGCTCCCGGTACATCGGTTGGCCCGATGGACTGATCAAAATAATTTCATCCACGTACGGGCGGTGAAGATCAAGGTCATCGTTATCCAGACTAAAATCCGGCGGCTGTATTCCGGCCTTGATCGATTTGGCAATCTCCTCCTTCAATTCCGTGATCGACCCAATGCAAATTTCTTCTTTGTTGTCTTTTGTCCTCCAGATCGGCAGGGGCGTTCCCCAAAAGCGCGATCGCGACAAATTCCAATCCACAAGGTTTTCGAGCCAATTGCCAAAACGACCCGTACCGGTAGACTCGGGTTTCCAATTGATGGTTTTGTTCAACTCCACCATGCGGTCTTTCAGCGCCGTGGTGCGGATGAACCACGAGTCCAGCGGATAATATAACACCGGCTTGTCCGTACGCCAGGAGTGCGGATAACTATGCTCGTATTTCTCTACCTTAAATGCCTTGTTCTCTTCCTTGAGAATAATGGAAATGATCACATCCGTGGTCTTGTAGTCGGGATGGTTTTCATCTTCGTTGGTATAATTCTTTACATAAAAATCATCCGGCCCCAGGGGCTTGTGTGTCTTGATTTTATACCGTGCGACCCCTTCCTGTAACTTCACACCGATCTCCGTCACAAACCGCCCTTGTTTATTGACGGTAGGAACTTCATTGCCCCCTTCATCTTTGACCGTGAGGGGAGGAATTCCGTTTTGTTTCGCCACGCGGAAGTCATCGGCGCCAAACGTGGGCGAAGCATGTACTACACCGGTACCGTCTTCCGTGGAGACAAAATCGCCTGCCACAACCTGGAAAGCCTTCTCAGCGTCGTACAACGGTTGGACATACGTCATCAACTGTTCATATTGGACTCCCACCAACGCCTTTCCTAAAATTTCCTGGGTTGTTTCAAAAGGGATAGACTTGTCACCCACTTTATAATTTTGCAACCCCAGCGCGGCATTTTTCTCGGAAAAATACTTTCCCTGGAGGTCCTTGGCCAGAATAACGCTGACTGGCTTGAACGTATAAGGATTAAATGTATTGACTAGTACATACTTTATCTTCTCGCCAACGGCCAAGGCCGTATTGGAGGGAAGGGTCCAGGGAGTCGTAGTCCATGCCAAAATGCGAACATCCTGATCCGGATCCTGAAACAGGAATTCTGACTTCTTGTTTCGTTTCACCTTAAACTGGGCGACGATAGAGGTATCTTTCACATCCCTGTAGCACCCCGGCATGTTCAACTCATGTGAACTTAACCCCGTACCATCGGATGGCGAATAGGGTTGGATGGAGTAGCCTTTGTATAATAATTTTTTGTTATACAATTGTTTCAACGCCCACCACAGGGACTCAATGTAATCCTTGTCATAGGTGATGTAAGGGTTTTCCAGATCCACCCAATAGCCCATCTTCTCAGTCAGGTCATTCCATTGGTCTTTGTAGAGCATGACCGTTTCGCGACACTTCCTGTTGTACTCTTCAATGGAGATTTTTTTGCCGATGTCGTCCTTCGTGATCCCCAGTTGCTTTTCTACCTGAAGTTCAACCGGCAGACCGTGCGTATCCCATCCCCCTTTGCGTTTTACCTGAAATCCTTTCAGCGTTTTGTAGCGGCAGAACATATCTTTAACGGTGCGTGCCATCACGTGATGGATACCGGGGGTACCGTTGGCGGAAGGCGGACCTTCATAAAATGTAAATTCGGGTTTCCCCTCCCGGTTGCTTACGGATTTTTCAAAGATCTTCTCCTGCTTCCAGAAGGCAAGCACCTCTGAAGCAACCGTTGCAAAATTGAGTTCTTTGTATTCCTTGTACTTCACTCCGCTGATCCTTTCCTGTCGTGTATTCTAATCTTACTCAAATCAATTTCTTCATCTTCGTGCTCTCCATAAAAACTGGAATCGAATTCGTCGATGAGCGATCGGGTTTCTTCCTCTTTCCTGCCCTTATCAAAGGTCATGATCAGCGCCGGCAATAAGATCAGGTTCGTGAACATCGAGATCACCAGCGTGGTGGAGGTCAGAATCCCCAGGGCGATGGTCCCGCCAAACTTGGAGAAGGCAAAGATGATAAAGCCGGCAAAGAGAACAATGGATGTATAAATAATACTCTTCCCCGTCTCCAGGATACTTTCGCTCACCGATACCGGAACAAAAAATTTATTGGCAAACTGTTCCTGACGGTACTTGGCCAAAAACCGGATCGAATTGTCTACCGAAATGCCAAAGGTGATACTGAAGATCAACGCTGTACTGGGCTTGAGGGGAATGTTGAAATATCCCATCAATCCGGCGGTGATCATCAACGCCAGCACATTCGGGATAAGAGAGATGATGATCATCCGCACGTTGGCAAACAAGAAGGCCATGGAAAGGGTGATCAGTCCAATGGCAATCAGCAAACTTCGCCACAGCTCCTGAATAAGGAATTTATTTCCCCGGATAAAGATTTTTGTCGAACCGGTCACCGACGCGGAAATGCCAGTACTGTCAAACGCCGTTTTCATCCTGGGTTCAATGACGTTGCCCACCAATGAATCCAGTTTTCTTGACCCAATGTCCGCAATCTGCAAAGAGATACGCATTTTTTGATAGGTAGAGTCCACAAAGGACTTAATGAGTCCGGAGCTGTCCGTTTGCCCTTTCATGTACCTCAGGATAAAACGGCTTTCATCCTTTGTTGTAGGAATCGAATAGCGTTCCGGGTTCCCGTTGTAAAAAGCCTGCTTGGAAGCCTTGATAAAACTGATGATCGATAAAGGCCGTGATACGTGATCCAGGGAATCAAGAAAGTCTTCAAAACTTTCAATTTTTTCCAGGTTTTTCAAGTTGAGAACGCCCCTTTTCTTTCCGGTATCCACCACGATCTCCAGGGGCATGATGCCGCTGAAATTGGTTTCAAGGAACTTCAGGTCTTTTTTTATCTGACTGTCCTCCGGTACATCGTCAACAATAAAAGAGACGGAATGCAACCTCATCATTCCGACCACAGAAATGGCGGCCAGCGCGATCGACATTCCATAAATGAAAATGCGATGCCGGTGAACGATCAAATCCAGCCAGGCAACAAACTTTCCAAGAATCTTGAAATTGAGGTGCCTCAGGTGCTTGGGCTCCGGGGCCGGCAGCCAGGAGAAAATACTCGGGATCATGATCAGGCTTACCATGAACAGCACCATGATATTGATTCCCGCGACAATGCCGAACTCGCGAAGAATTGGAATACTGGTCGACAGCAGCGTCAAAAACCCAATGGCAACGGTCAGGTTGGTCAGGAACGTAGCCAGTCCCATCTTATTGACAACGACCGCGATGGCTTTTTCCTTATCCTGAAGCTTCGCGAACTCCAAATGATATTTGTTTAATAAATAAATCGCATTGGTTATCCCGATGGTCACAATCACCGGAGGAATTAATCCACTGAGCAAGGTTATCTTAAAGCCAAATAAGGCCAACGTGCCCATTACCCACACCACCACAATTCCGATAATGATCATAGAGAAAAGGACGGCGCGAAAAGATCTGAAAAACAAGAACATGATCAGCCCGGTAATCGCTGCCGACAAATATAAAAACAATGACATCTCGTGCTTGATCTGGCTGGCTACCACCGAGCGGATAAAAGGTAGGCCGTTGTAGTGCAGTTGGATATGGGTACTTTTCGAAAACGCATCCCCTGCCGTTACCAATGAATTCACAAGGCCCACCCGTTTGGAGGAATTCATAACCTCCTTATTAACCGACACGACCATCATCGTGGCCCCGTTGGTGGTGTTGACAATCTGGCCCATGTAGAACCGCTGGGTTCGCAGCACCGCCATCAGACTGTCAAACTGCCGTTGGGAATCAATTTGTTTCGGAAAGAGGTCGGTGAACCGAAAGCGGACATGGGCTGTGTCTTTAAGAATGACCTTGATCTGCGGCAGACTCAAGACATTGTTAACGCCCGGAATCGCCCGGATACTGTCCCCCAGTTTTTTGAATGCTTCAAAATTTTTGAGTTCGTAAATAGCACTGTCCAGGACCCCTACGGCAATGATATTCCCGTCTTCCCCGAACTGTTCCTTAAACTTGTTGAGGAATACCATTTCAGGATCCTCCGGGGGCACCGTGCGGTTAAAGTCGTAGCTCATCTCTACCCGGGTTGCCTTATAGGCCATGAAAACGGTTATAAAACCGATGGTCAGCGTCAGCGTCAGGCGATACCGTATGATGAATTGTGCGACTTTCGTCCACATGGGGATATTGGGTCAGAAACGAATCGGCAAAGCTAAGTATTTTTGAAGGTTGTTTCCCGCAGATCTCGCAGATTTTCGCAGATTAGCATCAAAGGGAGCCGTACCCTAGAATGCGGCTACGCGGAGGTATACGAGGCGGATCACTAGTCGCAATACATAAGTTACTTAGGTATTGGAAAGATCTCGGTTTTAATGGCTCGTTCCGACTGCCAATGCTTAAGCGGGCTAGCTTGGCCCCTTCTGGTTTAAGGCGAGGGGAAGCCCCTTCTAGAGGGCTGGAGTGAGGTCATAGGTTTTTCCTCTGCGTAAATCTGCGAGATCCGACTTCGCCAAGGCTACGTCGGACAGGTCTGCGGGAAAAAAAATTCGCGATCTGCGGGAGATTTTTCTCTCAAACAAGTG
>Ga0193722_1000089_pt1 | contig 19216 bp, 17 predicted proteins | sample H2m1metaG_FD_143044 | JGI IMG/M metagenome (GOLD analysis project Ga0193722, IMG submission 143044) | Soil microbial communities from a riparian zone of the East river system, Colorado, United States - H2m1 | ecosystem: Environmental > Terrestrial > Soil > Riparian zone | place: USA: East River...
AAAAGACTGCCTTTCGTTGCCACTGACCTACAGGAAGGAGCGGACCTGGTGCATCGTTTCTATCTCGCCGATGGATTTTTGGATGCGGTGGTCGATGCGCCGCACTACACCTTTCATCGGGAGATCAGCGCGGTGGACGTGGTTATCCCGATCCACGAGGGACGTCAATATTTCTTCGGCAGCATTTCGTTTCACGGGCGCACGATTTACGATTCAGAAACCCTGCGCGGGCAGATGCTCGATCTATTGCAGCGGCCTTACACCGATATGCGGGTCGAAGACATTCCGCGACGCCTGCAGGCGTATTACAAGACACGTGGCTATTATGACGTGAAGGTCGTCGCCAGCGGCCTGCCGGAGGATTCAGTCAATGGCCGCGTGTCGGTGGACATCACGATTTCGGCAGGACCGGTTTACTATTTCGACGGCGTCACTGTAAGCGGTCTCGATCGACTGCGTCCCAGTTATGTCATCAGACGTTTCACCAAACTGGAGGGAAAGGCCTATAGCCCGGAAGCGCTGGACGAGCGATTCCGTACGCTCATGCGCACTGGGCTTTTTAATGTTCTTCAAATCAAACCTGTCCCTGTGGATGGACATCTTCTGCGACTGGATGTTTCAGCCGAGGAAGCCAAGAGCAAGGAATTTGGTTTTTTGGTCGGCTACGGCACTTTCGAGGGCGCGATTGGCGGCGTGCAATGGCGCGATCGCGATCTTTTCGGGTATGGCAGGCCGCTCACGACATCGGTAGAGGTTTCACAACGCAGCTACAAGGGCGAGATCCTGTATGAAGACCCTTTCTTCTTTGATACAGATTTTTTCTTTAGAGCCCGGCTTGCCGCCTTCACTTTCGCTTACGATGGCTACACGAAATTCGAATTGGGCGGGCGATTCGAGCTCACTCGCAAGATTACAAAGTACGACGAGGTCGGCCTGAGCGTCGCCGCGCGTCATGTGAAAATCACCGACTCTGAGATCAAACCGACGTTTCTGCTGGGACCAAAAGATTACGTCGTGAATACGGTCGGACTTACGAACACTCTGGATATGCGGCAAAGCCCGTATGTGAACCCGCGCGGGATTCTGATTAAAAACACGGTGGACCTGGCATCGAACGCTTTCGGAAGCGACATTGAATTTATCCGGGCCACAATGAGCGCAAGCTATTACCTGCCATTTTCGCCGAAGGTGACCACGCCTGGCGTGACGGAAGACCAGGGAGGCACTCCATGGCAGCACTGGTTCCAGCAGTCCTCACTCGCGTTCGGTGCGCGCGCCGGTATTGTTCATTCGCTCACAACCAGCGGCCCTGGGGAAGCGACTGCGATTCCCATCGACGAACGTTTTTTCAACGGTGGCGCGGATACCGTGCGGAGTTTCGGCGAACGCGAACTCGGCCCGCATGATAATCACGGGCACCCCGTTGGTGGAGAATTTTTTACCGTATTTAATATCGAATACACCTTCCCGATTCTGGGAGAACTGCAGGGCGCAATCTTCACTGATGCCGGCAATCTTTTGCCGACATCAGAGGACGTCGGTCTAAACGACATGCGTTATGCCGTCGGTGCGGGCTTGCGCTACAAGCTGCCGGTCGGTCCGATTCGTCTCGATTACGGCGTCAATCCTGATCCGCGTCCCTTCGAAGATTTCGGCGCGTTTCATTTCAGTTTTGGCTTTGCGTTTTAGCTGTAGCCGCTTCCCTGTGGGAAGCGTGGCGCTGATATGCTAATCATGTCCAAGGCGCGCCGCGCACAGAACGGCTACAAAGACGATGAACGATCCACAATCGCTTGGTGATACTTCACCCGAGGAATTCCGCAGACAATTGCATGAGCTGGCGGATTGGATTGCAGATTTTCGGCAACATATAGGATCGCTGCGGGTCGCGCCTAACGACAAGCCGGGGGCGATTGTGGCTGCGCTACCCGCCGAACCGCCCGAAGAAGGCGAGCCGTTCCAGAAAATTCTTCGCGATGTCGATCGGGTCATTGTTCCGGGCATGGTGCATTGGAGTCATCCGATGTTTCTCGGTTATTTCGGTTGGACCACGACTGCTCCTGCAATTCTCGGCGAAATGATCACTGCACCGCTCAATGTGAACGCAATGACGTGGCGCACGTGTCCGGCCGCGACAGAACTGGAGACGTTGGTAGTCGATTGGATTCGGCAATGGATGGATTTGCCGCCGGAATTTGGAGGGGTCGTGTATGACACTGCGTCCGTGGGGGTGATGCACGCTCTGGCTGTGGCGCGCGAAGAGGCTGCGCCATCGGTTCGCAAGCGCGGCCTGGTGGGTGCAGGCGCGCCGGTATTTCGTATTTACGCTTCCGAGCAAGCGCACAGCTCGGCTGAGAAAGCAGCGATTGCGCTCGGGCTTGGCGAAGAAAATGTGCGACGGGTTCCGACTGATGGGGAATTTTGCATGGATGCGAGCGCGCTGCGCGAGATGATGGTGCGCGATGTTCGTGACAACTTCAAACCATTGGCGGTGATTGCTACAGTCGGGACTACATCAACCGCGAGCGTTGATCCTGTTCCTGAGATCGCAAAAATCTGCCGTGCAAATAAGATGTGGCTTCACATCGACGGCGCTTACGGAGCGGGCTTCGCTATTTTGCCAGAGAACAAATCGCTGACAGTCGGTTGGAGCGAAGCGGATTCCATCGTTGTGAACCCGCACAAAAGTCTTTTTGTCCCGCTCGATTTCAGCGTTCTTTACGTGCGCGATCTAGATAGGCTGCGCCGTGTCTTCACGCTCGTGCCTGAATATTTGCGCGGCGATGTGGTCGAGGCGCAGAAAAATTACATGGACTACGGCATCCAGCTCGGCCGCAGATTTCGTGCGCTGAAGGCGTGGGTGATTTTCCGTAGCTTTGGCCGGGAAGGAATAGCGGCCCGGCTGCGCGAACATATTCGTCTCGCGAATGTTCTAACTGAGTGGATCAAAAGCGACGCTCGCTTCGAGCTCGCGGCGCCAGTCAGCTTGGGTGTGGTTTGTTTTCAGTTCGTTGGTAGGGACGGCTCGCCGAGTGGTCCGTCGGATGCGGCGCTCACGGATTGGCCTAACGAGTCAAAAATCGACCAGCTCAACAGCGAGATTGTCGAAAAAATCAATGCAAGCGGCCGCGCTTATCTAACGCAGACGAAATTGCGCGGGCGAACGGTGATGCGAATTGGTCTGGGTAATGTGCTCACAACTGAGGATCATTTGCGCGAAGCCTGGGAAATGATTCGGGAAACAGCTGGAGCGTTATAGCTGAGCGGCACACGAATTTAAGGCGGCAGAGCACTGCGTCGGCGCTCCGCCGCCTTTGCCCTTTGACGCTGTTCAGGCCCTCCGGCAACCCATTTGCGGCTGAGGACAGCCGCCTCTACAATTTCTCCCGTTATGATGAAGTTACTGCGCAAGCACCGGGACTGGCTGATGATCGTGATCGCGATTCTGGCGATCCCGTTCATTTTCTATTTTGTGAAATCCCCCGATTACGGCGCGATGCGCACGGACAAGTTTGCTCGCATTTACGATCGGGACGTTTCGATGTTGGAGGCGCAGCAGATGGTACGCCTGCTCACTCTGGCACAGGCCCTCGGTATGTCAGATTTTGTTCAGACTTTGACGGCAGGGGCTGGCATGAATCCGAACCAGGCTGCGGTCCAATTCGTTGTCAATCTGGTTGTTCTTCGGCACGAAGCGGCTCGGCTCGGTATTCGTCCTGGTTACTCTGAGATTGCTGAGGTCGTGCGCACGTTGCCGGCGTTTCAAGGCGAGTCTGGATTCGACATGAAAAAGTTCAGTGATTTTGTGCAGAATGCGCTGGCGCCGATGGGTCTTGCTGAAGAGCACATCGAGCAACTGGTCCGCGACCAGTTATCGTTAAATCAAATCAAACAGCTTTTAGCGGCTGGCGTTACAATTCCCAAAGGCGAGCTCGATGAGAATTTTGAGCGTGGTCACGACACCTTATTTGTGACTGTTATTCGATTTCAGTCCGCCGATCTGGGGAAGGACATCGCGGTCAGCGATGAGGAGGTGCAAAAGCATTATGACGCTCACAAGGCCGAGCTTAAAACTGATGAAAAACGAAAGGTCGAATTTGTCAGCCTCGCGCTGACTGATGAGGAAAAGAAATTAACCGGGAAAGAGCGTATCGAGGCTTTGCAAAAGCTGTCCGACCGCGCGAATGACGTGACGCAGGCGCTGTTGGAGAAAGGTGCAGATTTTAAGCAGGCCACTGCGAAATTTCAGTTGCCGGTACATGAGACTGGCGACTTTACAAAAGCAGAGCCTGACCCGCAGTTGAAAGGTGATGGGCAACTTGCGCCCGGTGCTTTCAAGCTCTCCGTGCAGGAGCCGAACAGCGATCCCGTTCAGGTAGCAGATGGATTTTATATCTTACATCTCGCAGGGGTTACTGAGGCGCGTCCGCTCACACTCGAAGAAGCGAAACCGAAAATCGTGGAGACGCTCAAGAAATCGAAAGCCAAGGAGTTAATGTCGACGAAAGCAGCAAATGCGGTTCAACAATTGCGCGAAGCGAAGCAGTCCGGACAACCACTCGAGGCGGCGATTCAAAACACTGGTGGGAAGGTCGAGAAGATCGCGCCATTTTCAATCATCGAAGAAGAGAAACCAGAATCACAAAACAAAGAACCGAAGAAGAATGAACCAGCCGATCTTCCTGCCATCAAACAAGCTGTAGCATTTCTGAATCCGGGCGAGGTCAGCGATTTTTTCCCAGCAGGTGAAAATGGGTTTGTGGCAGTTTTGGAAAAGCGGGAACCATTAGCCGCCGCGAACGCCTCGGAGAAGAAGACAGAATACGAGAAGCGGCTTCTCGATAACAAACGGCGAATTGTATTGATGGAATGGCTGCGTGACCGTGGACAGGCCGCCGGGCTGCAATTTACGAAAGGCTAACCGCGAATTGATAAAGCGGGTGACGCCCCGACCAAATCGTCCTCGTTCTCGTAATCGAAGGAGTTGGATTGAGGACAAGCACGAATAACAGAAATGACGGTCGACGAAATTTTTGACGACGCCAACGGCGATCTGGCCGTCGGCGACCTGGACAGTGCGGTGGAAAAGTACAGGCGCTGTGTGCAGATAGCTCCGGACTTTTTTGACGGATGGCACGCGTTTGGAATGGCGCTGATGAAACTGGGGCGTTTTACCGAGGCAATCGAAGCGGGAAAGAAAGCAGTCGAGCTTCGGCCCAATGATCAGATCGGCTGGACAAGTCTTTCGCTATTTTACAATCGCGCCGGCAACATCAAGGAAGCCGAAGCGGCCGGGACGAAGGCGAAGATTTTGAGCTGGGGCGGGAAGATCTCAAAAGATTAGATTGCCGATCTCTAGTCGGCTCGCGTCTGAACAGACGCCCCACAAGGGTTTGATCACCAAATGTTCACCCGCTTGTCCGTCGGTCGGAGCATTGGGGAGTTATCTGGCAGGTTAAATGCCTTGGCGAATTCCGGCATGTTCGAGATCGGGCCGTTGCACCGGTAATGGGTTGGCGAATGCGGATCGGTGTTCAGGCGCAGTAGCAAGTCGTCTTCGCGCTGATTGGCCCGCCACACCTGAGCCCAGCCGAGAAAGAAGCGCTGTTCCGGCGTGAATCCGTCGATCTTTTGTTCGCGCGCCTGTGGGTTCTTATCGAGCGCTTTTTGCAGCGCGGCATATGCGAGCTTGGTGCCGCCGATGTCTGCGATGTTTTCGCCTTGCGTCAGTTCACCATTAACATGCTTTCCTGGCAGCGGTTGATACTCTGAATATTGATCAACAACCGCTTTGCGACGCTTGTCGTATTCCTCCGCTGATTGCTTCGACCACCAGTCGCGCAAATTTCCGACTTCATCGAATTGGCGGCCTTGATCGTCAAATCCGTGTGTCATTTCGTGTCCAATTACCGCGCCCATGCCGCCGTAATTGACGGGGTCATCGGCTTTCGGATGGAAGAACGGCGGTTGCAAAATGCCCGCCGGGAAAACGATCTCGTTCATCATCGGGTTGTAATAGGCGTTCACTGTTGGCGGCGTCATTCCCCATTCGCTTCGATCGACCGGTTTGCCGATTTTTTTGAGGTCGCGATTTGCCTCGAAATTCGCGGCTCGCATGGCGTTCGAGACATATGAGCTTCTGTCGATCTTGAGCAGCGAGTAATCGCGCCATTTATCCGGATAACCGATCTTGACGTTCATGGCCGCGAGTTTCTTAAGCGCTTGCTGTTTGGTCGGTTCGTCCATCCAGTCGACGGTTTTGATTCGATCAGCCAACGCAGCCTTCAGGTTGTTAATCATTTCCAAGGCGCGAGCCTTGGCTTCAGGCGGAAAGTAATCGGCAACGTATAGCTTGCCCAGTGCTTCGCCCAGGGCGCCGTTGGTAGAAGCGACCACGCGTTTCCAGCGCGGCTTGATTTCCTTTGTGCCGCGCAGAACGCCCTGATTGAAATTAAAATCTTCGTTTACAAAATCCTTCGATAATTCCGCCGCGGCGTCATCGATCAAATGCCAACGCAGATAGGTTTTCCAATCGTCGATGGATGTTTTGGTGAACATCGCGTTGGCGGCCTTGAAGAACTCGGGTTGGCCCACATTAATGTCACCGGGCTCGGTGAGATCAATCGCTTTAAAATAATCAGCCCAATTCCAGTCCGGCGTGAGCTTTTGCAGATCAACCTGCGACATCTTGTTGTAGTTCTTTTGAGGATCGCGCAGCTCCACGCGCGTGCGGGATGCTTTGGCGATAGAAGTCTCCAGAGCCATGATCTTCCTGGCGTCGTCGGCAGCCTTGCTCGGCGCCTCGCCGAGCAGCGTCAGCATCTTTGTGACGTGATCGACGTACGCAGCCCGTTTCTTTTTCGAGTCCTCATCAGTCTTTGTGTAATAATCGCGGTCAGGAAGACCAAGTCCGCCCTGGTGCGCCTGCGCAATGTCCCGCGTGCTGTCTTTTGCATCCTGTCCGGAGCCAAATTCGAAAAGTGCATCGACACCGATGGTATGCAGTCGCGCGATCGCGTTCAGCAGATCGGTGCGATCATTGATCGCGTCGATGCGCTTCAGCTCGTCTTCGAGGGGCTTGATTCGCGCCGCTTCGATTGTTTTTTCGTCCATGCCGCTCGCGTAGTAGTCGCCCACTTTTTGTACTTCCGGTGCCGTATTTGCATCGACATGGGCATTTGCAGTTCTCTCGGCGATCTTGTGGAGCGCTTCATTATTTTTCTCCTCCAACTCGCTGAAGGCGCCCCAGCGCGAATATTCCGGTGGCACAGGATTGCGCTTCAACCACCCGCCATTGGCATAAAGATAAAAATCATCCTGCGGTTTGACAACTGTATCCATGTTCTTCGGATCTAGCGGCGGGGGATTCTGGTTGGCCGGCGAGACGCTTTGAGCCGGCTGGACTGACGATTCTGTTTGAGCCTGCAAACTGAACGCGCACAGGAGCGCGACGATGACGAAGGATGTTTTCATGATTTATGAAGAAGACGAATAGTCCGGTTATTAATGCCAATTAGACGCTCGAAACGCAGTTCCGTTGAACAGCGCTCGCAGCGAAAAGCAAAAATCGCGGCACTATTCGTTACTCGCACCACCATTTTTGCGCAAACAGACAGGCAAGGGCGCCGTCGGTAGGTGAACGTTCGGCTTCGGGTCATTCTGAACAAAATGAAGGATCCCACGCTTGGTCTTCGACTATTCAAGTTAAACCGTGTGAACCATGGTTGCGGGTGAGGTCCCCTTGCTTCGTTCGGGATGACATACGTTGATGCTAATGGCAACTTGAACCCGCCATGTTTCTAGATCGAATCAAAGTTCTTGCCCAAGCTGGAAACGGCGGCCGCGGTTCCGTGAGTTTTCGGCGCGAAAAATTTGTGCCTAAAGGCGGACCGGACGGTGGTGACGGTGGACGAGGTGGCGATGTGATTCTACGTGCGGACCGGCATGTGGATAATTTAGTTAGTCTTTTTTATGAGCCGATTATCAAAGCGAAAAACGGCACCCACGGCAAAGGGAAGAAAATGACTGGCAGAGCCGGTGCGGACAAAATCGTGAAAATTCCAGTGGGCACGATGGTTTGGCGCGCGAGTGGCGATGGGAAAGATAAGTCAGAGGCGGCCCACGAGTCCCAGCCTCTTGTCGATCTTGTGCGAGATGGGCAGGAATTCGTGCTTTGCCGTGGCGGCGAAGGAGGGAAAGGCAACGTGCATTTCAAGAGCTCGCGTAATCGCGCGCCGCGGCAATACACCGACGGCGAAGAGGGCGAGCATGGAGATTTTCTACTGGAGCTGCGAACGATTGCGGACGCTGGGCTGGTTGGTTACCCGAATGCAGGTAAATCGACATTATTGCGGAAACTTTCAGCCGCGCGGCCAAAGGTCGCGCCATATCCGTTCACGACATTGCATCCGGTCGTTGGCGTGATGGACTTGCCCGGTTATCGTCATGCCACGATCGCAGACATTCCCGGTTTGATCGAAGGAGCGCATCGCGGACTTGGCCTGGGTCACGAATTTTTGCGTCACATCACACGCTGTCCCATCTTGATATTTGTGATCGATGTCGCCGGGAGCGAAGGGCGCAGTCCGGTGGAGGATTTACAGAGTCTGCGGAAGGAAATTGATTTGTACGATCCGACGCTTTCATCGCGTCCATGGTTAGTTGTCGCGAACAAAATGGATTTGCCCAACGCGAACGAGAACCTCGAGATGCTGCGAGAGAAATTTCCAAAGATCGACATCGTTCCGATCTCGGCTGCAAATGGGGATGGGATCGATAGGTTAAAGGAGGTGTTGGCAGAGAGAATGACGGGCGACCAGGATGTCTCCTTCCCAATTAAGGGTGGACAAGCCGAGAATCTCTAGCGAGACTGCCGCGACTTATGGGTAGGCGGGTCGTAGCGAGTTATTGCTCCAGCTTTCTGAAGCCGGAGATGTTGCATATTTACCGGCAGGTGAAAGCTCTGCGCGGCGTCGATACCTTCGTTGTCACGAAAGAAGTCCAGAACGCGGAACGATTTCCGTTTGCCGCTGTGGAAGTTATACCAAAACGGCGCACAAACCTGCTCGTCCACGGCTGGCTGAAATTCGTCGAACGACGCCCGCCCATTGTTTATCGGGGCGAGTATCAAACGCTTGATTCGTTGTTGGAGCGGCATGGCGCCGACCTGATGCATATCTATTTTGGACATACTGGCGTGCACCTGCTCCCTTTCATCGAGCAATGGGACAAACCGTGCGTGGTATCTTTTCACGGCGCGGATGTCGCCCACAAAAAAGACATCAAGGATTATCCCGCAAAGTTGCTCCGTCTTTTCAAAGCGGTTCCGCTCGTATTTGCGCGCTCCCAATCACTGGCCGACCGATTGATCCACTTGGGCTGTCCGCCGGAAAAACTGCGAATCAATCGCACGGGTATCCCGCTCAATGAATTTCCATTCGTCGATAGGCAACCACCCAGCGGGGGAAAATGGAGAGTCGTGCAAGCGTGCCGGTTGATTCCGAAGAAGGGCGTTGCGACGAGCTTGCGCGCTTTTGCGATTTTTAAGAAAGACAATCCCAAAGCGGAATTTTTCATCGCTGGCAAGGGACCTCTCCAGCCGGAACTGGAGATGCTTGCCGACGGATTAGGGATTTTTAGAGACGTGCATTTCGTTGGATTTCTGTCGCAACGGAAACTGCTTGAGCTTTATGCGAGTTCTCATGTGTTTTTGCATCCGAGCGAAATATCCGGGAATCAAGATCAGGAAGGTGTGCCGAACTCGGTTCTGGAAGCGATGGCGACCGGGTTGCCGGTAGTTGCAACGCGTCATGGTGGAATACCGGAAGCGGTGGAGCATGAACGCACCGGGTTCCTCGTAGCGGAGGAAGATCACGTCGGATTGGCGAAAGCCATGCAGCTAATTACGCGTTCGCCGAGCCTGTTAATGCAAATGGGAGTCCGCGCGCACGCCGCCGTGGTCGAACGATTCGAGCAAGACACTCAAATCGACCTGTTGGAATCGTTCTACGAAGAAGCGATTACTCTAAATGGGGCCTCTGTGCCGGTGAAATCGAAGCCGGTGGCCCAGCTTGCTCCGCAGTTTGCCGAGGGATTTCCGGCAAAGTAGAGCTGCAGCTCAAGAATTTTGTTTGTCATTCAGGGCAAAACGCGCTTTGATATGCGCGTTCAAGTTGTAGCCGGGGTCGGCCTGTTCACCATAGTCCCGCCAGTGCGGGACGAAGGCGGATGGCCTCGGCAGGTCGGCGTCACCGATGCCGGACGCAGCTGTAGCTTATAAAATGCGCAATCGTTGTTTACTGATGTCGATCCTGGCGTTGGCCTCCAGCGCAATGCTTGCCACGTCGGCGTTTGCAGCTGAAGCGGTCGCGACTGAGCACGCGGGCGTCTCGTTAAAACCGGAGATGCTTGTTCAGATCGGCGGCTTCGGAATCACAAACTCAATGCTGGTGACCTGGATCGTCGCCGCCGGCATCATCATTTTTTCACAAATCGCGACCCGGCGGGTTAGGGCCATCCCCAGCGGGATTCAAAATTTTTGGGAGTGGTTGGTTGAGGGTTTGCATAATTTTTTGGAAAATATAATTGGCCGTGAGTTGGTGGCCAAAGGATTTTGGTTTTTTGCGACGGTTTTCATTTTTATTCTGTTCGTGAACTGGTTTGGACTGGTTCCGGGAATTGGAACCATTGGCTGGGGTCATTACGACCCTTCAGGAAATTTCCGCGTGGATCGAGCGTTGCTGCGCGGTGGCAACGCGGATTTGAACATGACGACAGCAATGTCGGCTATTTTCTTCGTGATGTGGTTTGTCTGGGCGATCCAGGCGAACGGCGTCGGCGGATTCCTGAAGCATTTGTTCGGGCCGAAAGGTGACACTTCCGGAATCGTGAGGATTCTCATGATCGTAATCTTCTTTGCCGTCGGCTGGCTGGAAGTGATCTCGATCTTGTTCAGGCCAATCGCGCTCAGCTTTCGATTGTTCGGAAACATCTACGCGGGCGAAAGCATACTGGAAGCGATGTCCACGATGGTTCCGTGGCTGTCGCCGATCCTGCCGATTCCATTCTATTTTCTCGAAGTTCTCGTGGGGTTTGTGCAGGCGCTTGTTTTCATGCTGCTGACTGCGGTTTTCACAATGTTGATTACAGAACACCAGGAGGGACCGGAGCACGCACACTGATTTTCGGCGATCTCATGACGAGACCGCAAAACCAACTAACAAAAATATGATACTACCAATACTAGCAGAACTGAGCGGAAGCATTCACGTCGGGCTTGCCGCGATGGGCGTCGGAATCGGAATCGGCCTGACTGGCCTCGGAATGACAACCGCGGTCGGTCGCAATCCCGGCGCGTTCACGCAGGTGCTCGTGCACGGAATTCTCGCCATCGCTTTGACCGAGGCGATCGTTTTCTACGCTCTGTACCTCGTTCACTAATCTTCACCGGGAAGGCAATCCATGTTGCGCCCGAAACTTAGTTTATGAATCTGATAATTGCCGCCAGCAGCGGAGGCGTAACCGACATCTTGCGCGAAACAGCCGATACGTTCGGCTGGAATTGGAAGTTGTTTCTGTCGCAGGTCATTAGCTTCTGCATTGTTGCATTCCTTTTGCAACGCTTCGCTTACAAGCCAATCCTTGCGGTGCTCGAGGAGCGTCGCCGCAAGATTGAAGAAGGCCAGCTCAACGCAGAAAAAATCAAGAAGGAACTCGCGGAAGCAGAGAAGCGTTACCAGGAGATTCTGGCAAAGGCGAATGAGGACGCTCAAAAAATGATCGATGAAACGCGCGAAAGCGCGGCGCATCTGTCTGAGCGCAAACAGCAGGAGGCGATTACTGCTGCGGAGCAAATCATTACCAAGGCGCGCGAGGCCAGTGCGATTGAGCACGAGCGCACAATGGAATCCTTAAAACGCGAGCTTGGGCGCCTTGTAGTTGATACCACGGCAAAAGTGGTTGGGAAGGTATTAACGCCGGAAGATCAACGCCGTTTGCAGGAGGAAGCAGCTCGTCAGCTGGCCTGATGAAGATCAACAAGGAAATTCGCCGACTCTCGCGTGAAATGCTTCGGGCAAGCTTCACTGACGGCCAATTCGACTCTGGCAGGATTGCGTCCGTGGTCGATTCGCTTATCGCCAAAAAACCGCGTCATTACATCGACGTCCTCAAAAATTACAGACGTCTGCTTCGTCTCGAACTGGAAAAGCGGCAGGCTAAAATTGAGACAGCAGGCGAAGTGGATTCGACAGCTAAATCGGAACTCGTCGCCAATTTGAAAAAGAAATATGGCGGAGATCTGACAACCGAATTCGTCGTTAACCCTGCGCTTCTGGGCGGAATGCGTATTCGGGTGGGGAGCGATGTCTGGGACGGAACGGTGCGCAACCGGCTCGAACGTCTTCAGCAAGAACTTTAATCAAATCCAAAATCATGAGCAGCATACTTGAAGAGATCGAAACGAAAATTGAAGGGCTGAAAACATCGACGAGCAAAAGCAACGTCGGCATCGTGCGCGAAACGGGTGATGGCGTGGCGCGCATCGAAGGACTCAGCGACGTGATGCTCAACGAGATGATCGAATTTCCAAACGGAGTATTCGGTCTCGCGTTGAACCTGGAGGAAACCGAAGTCGGCGCGATTCTGATGGGCGACAACACGAAGGTTTCCGAAGGCGACGAAGTTAAGACCACCGGTCGACTTCTTTCCGTTCCCGTCGGCAAGGCGCTTTTGGGCCGTGTGGTAAACACACTCGGCCAGCCGCTCGATGACAAGGGGCCGATCAAAACGGAAACATTTTATCCGCTGGAAACAATTGCACCGGGCGTAATCAAGCGCCAAAGCGTCAATCAACCGGTGCAAACCGGCCTCATGGCAATCGACGCTATGATCCCGATCGGTCGCGGCCAGCGCGAGCTCATCATCGGTGATCGCGCAACTGGCAAAACCACCATTGCGATCGATACCATCATCAGCCAGGCTCGCCTGAACAAAGCTGCAGAAGACGCGAAAAATAACAATTATCGGCCCCTCTACTGTATCTACGTCGCGGTTGGCCAGAAAAATTCCAACGTGGCGCGCGTGCTAGGTGTTCTCGAAAGAGAAGGGGCCATGCCTTACACGACAATCATCTCTGCGCCTGCATCCGATACGGCGACCAATCAGTATCTGGCGCCGTTCGCTGGCGCCGCGATGGGCGAATGGTTCATGGACAATGGAATGGATGCGCTGATCATCTTCGACGATTTGTCAAAGCACGCAGTGGCTTATCGGCAGGTTTCGCTGGTGCTAAAGCGTCCGTCTGGTCGTGAAGCTTATCCAGGCGATGTATTTTATTTGCACTCGCGATTGCTCGAACGCTCCGCGCGCATGAGCGATGAATTCGGTGGCGGCTCATTGACTGCGTTACCGATCATCGAGACCCAGGCTGGCGACGTTTCCGCATACATTCCGACAAACGTGATCTCGATTACGGACGGGCAAATCTATCTTGAAACTGATTTGTTTTACCAAGGTGTGCGGCCGGCAATTTCCGTAGGACTCTCTGTCAGCCGTGTCGGATCGGCGGCCCAGATCAAAGCGATCAAGCAGGTCGCCGGCAAGGTGAAGCTTGATCTGGCGCAGTTTCGCGAACTGGCTGCATTCGCACAATTCGGTTCCGATTTAGATACTGGAACAAAAGCGCGACTCGATCGTGGTCAACGCATTGTCGAGCTTTTTAAACAAAAACAGTACAACCCAATCCCGGTGGAAGAACAGGTGGCGGTGATGTGGGCGATGCAAAATGGATACTTGGATGCCGTTCCAGTCGACCGCGTCAAGGAATACCAGCTTAAACTTCAGGATTGGCTGCAAACGCGGAAAACAGGATTGCTTGGAACGATTCGCGAGAAAAAGGAAGTCGACAAAGACCTCGAGTCGCAATTGAAAGCAGCTCTCGATGAATTCAAAACGATCTGGCGATGATTTGTTTGAACCAGTTCGATCAAATCATGACCGTCCAGCGTAAGATCGCTAATGTAGAAGGCGCGATCCATCTGATTCGAGGCCAGCGAGTGATGCTCGATTCCGATCTGGCGGCAATTTACGGCGTCACTACAAAAAGACTTAATGAGCAACTGCGCCGGAATCGTTCGCGTTTTCCAGGCGACTTCGCGTTTCAGCTCACAACTGAGGAGTTCACGAACTTGAAGTCGCAAATTGCGACCTCAAGTTTTCATGGAGGGCGCCGGTATCACCCCTGGGTTTTCACTGAGCACGGAGCTCTTATGCTCGCGAGCGTGCTGAACAGCGAGATCGCTGTTCAGGCAAGTGTACGGGTTGTGCGGGCGTTCGTCAGACTGCGGGAAATGGTCGCGGCAAACGCGCAGCTTGCTGTGAAACTCGAGGAACTCGAGCGGCGGTTCGATTCTCATGACGACGCGATTGCCAATCTTTTTGCCACACTGAAACAGTTACTTGAACCGCCCGAAGCGCCGAAAAGGCGAGAAATCGGTTTTCATGTCCAAGAAGAGGCGGGTCGCTTTCGCGTGCGAAAAGCGCCGAGAACCAAAAATCGAAATTCGGGAATTTCCTAGATGGCGAACACGCAGGACATACGGCGCCGGATCAAATCGATCCGCAACACCGCGCAGATCACCAAAGCAATGCAAATGGTGGCCGCCTCCAAGATGCGCAAAGCGCAGCAGCACGCACTGGCGGGACGGCCTTATGCCGCTTTGATGAATAAGGTTCTCGTTTCCTTGCAAAAGCGGACAGATCCCAGATTCCATCCGCTCCTCGCTGTCCGCCCACTCAAGAAAGAGTTGGTCTTAATTATTAGCACCGACAAGGGACTCTGCGGAGCGTTGAACACAAACCTGTTTCGGGAGGCCACCAAGTTTGATTCGGCTAAGACAGCGTTCGTGGTGACAGGGAAGAAGGCGCGACAATTCATCGCGCGAACAAAGCGCGAATTACTGGCTGATTTTGAATTGAAAGACGATCCGAACTTCGTTGAAGCGAAACCGATCTCGAAGTTTTGCATGGAAAAATTCCTGAGACACGAGGTGGACAAGGTCTCCGTGCTCTACACGCATTTTATCAATACGATCAACCAACGTGCGGTCGTACAGACATTGCTGCCCATCAGTAGTTTTGATTTGCCGAAGAGTGAAGCTGCCGAAGCTGAAAGTGAAAGTGTCGATCCAATGATAGGCTACGTGTTCGAGCCTAACGCTGAGGTCGTTCTGGATTCGATGCTTCCATATTATATCTCCTTTCAGGTTTTCCAGATGATTCTGGACGCGCGCGCGTCCGAGCACAGCGCGCGAATGGTCGCGATGAAGAACGCCACCGATAACGCGAATCAATTTATCAAGGACCTGACGCTCGAATACAACAAAATGCGTCAGGCCGGGATCACAACCGAGTTGCTCGAGATCGCCACAGCGCAAATGGCGCTGGGTGGTTAGTCAGGATTTATGAATAAAGGACACATAGTTCAAGTAATCGGTCCCGTAGTGGACGTGGAATTTCCGGACGAAAAGACGCTGCCAAAAATCTACAACGCCCTCGAAATCGAGTACGAAGTAAATGGCAATCCAACCAAGTTGACCCTCGAAGTGCAACAGCATCTTGGCGAAAGCTGGGTTAGCTCCATTGCAATGTCTTCGACGGAAGGGTTGAAGCGCGGGATGAGCGTAACCGATACTGGCGGTCCGATCACCGTGCCAGTAGGCGAAGCGGTGCTAGGCCGTCTATTTAACGTCACTGGCGACCCGATCGATAACCGCGGCCCGGTGAACTACACCAAGCGTTACCCAATCCATCGGCCGGCGCCGTCGCTCACAGACCAAGACACAACGGCAAAGATTCTGGAAACTGGGATCAAGGTCATCGATCTTGTTTGTCCATTTACAAAAGGCGGCAAAGTCGGCGCATTTGGCGGCGCGGGCGTCGGCAAGACTGTTGTGATCCAGGAGTTAATCAACAATATCGCCATGAAACATGGCGGCGTTTCCATCTTTGCCGGGGTAGGGGAACGGAGCCGGGAAGGCAACGATCTTTACAAGGAAATGAGCGAGGCCGGCGTGATCGATCAAAAAGACTTGTCGAAGTCGAAAGTAGGGATGGTTTTCGGTCAGATGAACGAACCGCCGGGCGCGCGTTTGCGCGTTGCGCTTTCTGCGCTTGCCATGACCGAATATTTTCGCGACGAGCGCAACCAGGACGTGCTTCTTTTTATCGACAACATCTTTCGATTCTCACAAGCGGGCTCGGAAGTTTCAGCGTTGTTGGGCCGAACGCCAAGCGCGGTTGGTTATCAGCCGACGCTTGCTGCTGAGATGGGCGATTTGCAGGAGCGAATTACGTCGACAAATAAAGGATCGATCACTTCGTTCCAGGCAGTCTATGTTCCAGCGGACGATCTCACTGATCCTGCGCCGGCAAACACTTTCGCGCACTTGGATTCGACTATCGTGCTTGAGCGTTCCATCGCCGAGCTCGGAATTTATCCAGCAGTCGATCCGCTGGCATCAACATCGAAAGCGCTGGCGCCGGAAATTGTCGGCGAGGAGCATTATAACGTTGCAAGCGGCGTGCAGCGTGTTTTGCAGCGTTACAAGGATTTGCAGGACATTATCGCGATTCTCGGAATGGATGAACTAAGCCCGGAGGACAAGATCACTGTTCAGCGCGCACGCAAGATTCAGCGGTTCCTTAGCCAGCCATTTCATGTTGCTGAAGTCTTTACCGGTTACAAAGGACAGTACGTGCCGGTTGCAGAAACAGTCCGCGGTTTCAAGGAAATTCTCGACGGCAAACACGACGATGTGCCCGAGCAAAATTTCTACATGAAGGGGAACATCGACACGATCAAGGAAAGTTAGAAAAGTTACATGGTTAGAATGTTCCGGAATTGCACGTTTGACTTTGTAGCTCTTATAACCTGCTAACTTGCATTTATGGCTACCCTGAAACTCGAGATCGTAACGCCCGAGGAAAAAATTTACTCCGAAGACGTTGAGATGGTCACGTTGCCGGGGTCGGAAGGGGAGCTGGGAGTCTACCCTAATCACGTCCCGCTCCTAACCACTTTGGTGCCGGGCGAGCTGCGCGTTTTAAAAAACGGCCGCGAAACGGCGCTGGCCATCGGCGAAGGTTTTGTGGAAATTAAGGCCGACGCGGTCTCGGTTTTAACTGACATGGCTCTTGAATCGGAGAAGATCGACATCGCTGCGGCCGAGGCAGCGGTCGAGCGGGCTAAGGCGGCGATGAAAGAAGATCAGACCCCTGAACAGGTGGCAGCCATTCAAGCGTCACTGCAAAAAGCGCTCGCCCAGTTGCACGTCAAACGCCGCCGCCACGGATAGCAGTTGTAGCAGGCGCTTGTGTCGGGCGCATGTTTATTTCAAATTCTGAGTCCGCCACGGCGGACTCCGCTACGTACATTGGAGCTTTGCTGCTCTCACCGCGCTGGTAATCTTAATTGGTGACTAAAGTAGACACTCTCGGAATCATCGCCGGAAACGGGGTTTATCCGCGATTGCTCGCTGACGCAGCGCGAAAAGCTGGCGTAAACAGAATAGTCGCTGCCGCATTCACTGGCGAGACCGATCCGGGGCTCGCGCAACATGTTGATCTGATCGAATGGATGCGCGTCGGACAACTAAACCGGCTCTTGAAGTTCTTTAGCGAACACAAAGTTCATCACGGAATCATGGCCGGACAGATTGCGCCGAAGAATCTTTTCGATCTCCGACCAGATGTGAAAGCATTGCTTTTGCTGGGAAAGCTGAAACAGCGCAATGCCGAATCCATTTTTGCCGCGATTGCAGATGAACTGGCCAGGATAGATGTCGATCTCTTGCCGGCGACGACATTTCTCGAAGACTCTCTGGCGTCTGCTGGGTTGATCGCGGGGGCGAAGCTTAATCGCCGCGAGGAGGAGGATGTCGATTTGGGCTGGAAGATGGCCAAGGAAATCGCACGGCTCGACATTGGGCAGACTGTTATCGTGAAAAATGGAACTGTCGTTGCGGTGGAGGCGTTTGAGGGAACGAATGAAGCAATCAGGCGTGGCGGGACGCTCGCACGCGAAGATGCCGTCATGGTCAAAGTCGCAAAACCAAATCAGGACATGCGTTTCGATGCACCGGTAATCGGTGTCGAAACAATCCGCGTCGCTGCCGAGACAAAACTGCGCGTAATAGCCATTGAAGCTGGAAAGACTTTGCTTCTGGAACGCAAAGCAATCGCTGATCTCGCCGTTCACTCGAAGCTATCGATCATTGCTCGTTAGTCGTTTCCTCTGGTTACGAAGGGAATTGTTGCCAATCGATATCCGAATGGGGACAATGGCGACGGACGCTGCGAAAAAAAATCCGGTGCGATCATAAGGCGACTAAAAAAGATAACTGCGTAAACGAACTAAACGTGTTGCCGTATGAGGACGCAGGGAAAGCTGACCTCGATAACGAAGCTGCCGCCGGAATTTATTCGAAAGGCTTTCCCAGGCACCTGGTTTTATCCTAGGTGGCACCTCCTCACTTGGTACCCTCGCGGGGTGCTCAACGAGGCATTCGCAGATCAGGTGATCGAGTTCATCCAAATGGAAGAAAGCATCCAGGAAGCGCCTTTCGATCGCTACGCCGACTTATCCGGACTAACTCACATCCGGATAGGAATAGATCATCTTATCCATACTGCACGTCGGCGGCGAAAAGTGAAACAACCGGCGAAGTCGGCATTGTTCGCGGACAACCCGATGACCTTTGGCGTTGCGCACTCGTACGAGTTGCTGATGTCCGACGCAATGATTGAAGTCCGCGCCTTCAAGGAACGCAGGGCAGCAGCGCATTGGCTTGAGGTGCCGCTGAAGACGCTTGAATGTCCTTTATAAAGTGGATCAAAGCCAATGCAGCGATATTTTCCATGGGAGCACGTGACCTCCTGACTTCCGACCTTGGTTCGCGTAGGCCTTAGGTCTTACTTGTCTTTTTTTGGCGTAAAAGATAGCCTAAAAACTGCATGTCTCTCAATGCATGCGAGCAAGCATTGCGGACGAGCCGCACCAGACTCGTTAGGCCGGAGATGAGTATCGGGGGCCGGAGGTCGATCATTTCGCGGCAGAAGCCAAACCATTTCAGGCAACCGTCGTCTCTTTTTTCGCTGTCCCATTCGCGGACCAGCAAACGCAAGCAAGCATGAACAAAACAAGAAACCAAACCTATGA
>Ga0193722_1000090_pt1 | contig 19057 bp, 11 predicted proteins | sample H2m1metaG_FD_143044 | JGI IMG/M metagenome (GOLD analysis project Ga0193722, IMG submission 143044) | Soil microbial communities from a riparian zone of the East river system, Colorado, United States - H2m1 | ecosystem: Environmental > Terrestrial > Soil > Riparian zone | place: USA: East River...
CGCTTGTTCGTTGCGCGCGGCCCAGCGCATCGCGCCGTTCTTCTGCACGACTTGATCGAATAAAACGAGTGCCCGATCCAGGGTATGCTCGCTCATGCTCGACATGGCTGATTCTGCCGCGAAAAACAACGCTTTTTCCGCGAGCGGGTCATTCGGATTCTCTTGCGCGATAATTTCAAACTGCGTCTGCGCATTTGCGAAATCCTGGCGGCGGTAATAAAGCTCGGCCAATTTCATTCGAACTTCTCGAGCGAATTGCGACTCGCCATGCTGCCCCAGAAATCGCTTTCCGAGCTCAATGACTTTCGATTCATTTCCGCCGCCTGTTTCTTCTACCCAGATGCGGAGATAATCGGCGCGTTCAGCGGCAGCAGAGGTTGGTCTGGACTCAACTGCGTGATCCAGATCTTTTCGCGCTTCATCCAGGCGTTGCGGTGAGGAATGAAATGCCAACTCGGCCAAGCCCACCCAAGCCTCCGACACCCGCGGATTCTTTGGAAAGTCGTGAATGAATCGCTGCAACGATGCAGCAGCTTTTTTGTCGCCCTTGGCAGCCTGCATTAAACCTTCCTCCAATTGCAAATCGGCGCGCGATTGTTCGTCGCCGCCCTGTTTTTCCAGTTGGTTATAATCAGCGATGAAACGAGTGTGATTGCCGATCTGCAACCAACCGCTGGATGCGTTAAACAGCGCGGTTTTCGACCAACGCGAATCGCGCTGCGCGATTTGTTCGAAGGCGGCTGTTGCGGTATCGAATCGCTTCGCCGAATACTGCGCTTGCGCAGATAAAAAATCGATCTGGGTCAACAGCGTCGGTTCGGGCCGCAACAGGCGCGCATCGTCCAGGATGTCTATCGCTTCGTCAAAGCGACCGTCGCTAACTTCAAATTCGGCAAACTCGACGAGAGCAGGGGCAATGGCCGGCGTTTTGATTTCTGTCTGTCGCAAATCTGTGAACAATTGGCGTGCCCGCTCTTTGCGACCCGCGCGAATCTCCAAGCGCGCAAGATACCAGCGCGCGAATGTTCGCCGCGGCTGTTCAGGCCTGCGGACCCATTTTTCCAGTTCATTGCGCGACGGTTTGTGTTCGGCGCGATACAGCTCATCGAGCTTTGCGAATAGCAGCGGAAGATCAGGATCAGCGTGGTTACGATCGATGAAACGCTCGAGTACGTCATCTCCGGTCTCCGGCGTTTTAAGCTGCAAATGCGCTTCAGCGATGCCTATGAGCGCAGCGAGCAGAATGGGATGAGGTGTTCCCTCCGGCCTTTTTAGAATCGCCTGAAACATTTCGATCGCTCGTTCAGGTCGGTGCGAAATCAGATCGAGCCGCCCGCGTAACACACGCCGCTCGCGCCGTTCTGCAACGGAAACGGGTTGCAATTGCTCCAAAAGCCGGAGTGCCTCGGGAGCGTTCCCCAATTCAATGTGCAGCTCAGCAACTCGCAGCTGCGCTCGCGTGCGCCCTTCTTTGTCGTGCGCCAGCAGAATGAATTTTGTCAAAGCTTCCTGGCGTTTTCCTAACGCGCGTAACGTGTCGCCCGCGCCAAAAACAGCTGCTCTCCGAAACGGCGAACTATCGTTAGCCAATTCCTCGTAAAGCTGCAACGCTTCGGCCCACCGGTGCAGACCGGCCAGCGCCTGGGCGCGCCAGAATTTCGCCCATGGCAAGTCGCGTAATCTCGCGTCAGTTAAGAGAACCAGCGTGGCCTCCGGTTCGTTTGCGGCCACCTGCGCTTCTGCAAGTTTTTCGGCGACTGCGCGCCATTGTGCTTCTGACAGAGTTTTAGTTAGCAGCGACTGCAGCCGCACCACGGCGACCTCCGGCACGCCTTCTGAAAGCGGCGTTCCAGCCTCGGCTATTTCAGCCGAGAAATCCGCACGAGCCACTGGGCTGAGTACCGCGACCAGACATATGAGGCCCAAGTGTCCGACGTGTCTCATCTTCTCTCCAGCATTGTGCGTAAGTATTGCCCGGTATGGCTGGCTGGAACAGTGACGACCCTCTCAGGGGGCCCAGATCCGACCACCTCGCCGCCATGTTCGCCGCCTTCAGGACCCAAATCGATGATCCAGTCGGCGCACTTAATCATCTCGAGATTGTGTTCAATCACCACGATGGTGTTGCCCGCGTTGCGGAGCTTCATCAACACCTCCAGTAATTTTTCAATATCGGCGAAATGCAACCCGGTCGTCGGTTCATCGAGAATGTAAACAGTGCGACCGGTGGCTTTTTTAGCAAGCTCTGTGGCAAGTTTCACGCGCTGCGCTTCGCCGCCGGAAAGAGTCGTTCCGGCCTGGCCGAGTCGCAGATAGCCCAAGCCAACGTCGAGCAACGAATTAAGCTTTTCCGCGATCGTCGGCACATTACGGAAGAATCGCGCGGCTTCGTCCACCGTTAGATCGAGGACATCTGCAATATTCTTCCCTTTGTAGGTGATCTCGAGCGTCTCGCGGTTGTAGCGTTTGCCTCGGCAAACCTCGCATTCAACGTAAACATCGGGCAAGAAGTGCATCTCGATTTTGATTAAGCCGCCGCCCTCGCAATTCTCGCAACGACCGCCTTTGACATTGAAACTGAACCGACCTGCGTCATAACCGCGGATGCGCGCTGCGGGCAATTGCGCGAACAGTTCGCGTATCGGAGTGAACGCGCCAGTGTATGTGACCGGATTCGACCGCGGCGTCCGGCCGATCGGGCTTTGGTCGATCACAACTACCTTGTCGATCTGTTCCAGACCGCGAATCGTTTTGTGAGCGCCCGGCTTATCTTTCGAGTTATAGAAATGCCTGAAAAGCGCGCGCCGCAAAATGTCGTCCACCAAAGTCGATTTGCCGCTGCCGGAAACACCAGTCACACACGTTAGGCAGCCAAGAGGAAATGAGACATCGATTGTTTTCAGGTTGTTTTCACTTGCGCCCACGACTCTAAGCCAGCCATCGGGCCGCGGCTGGACACGTTGTTTTGGAATCGCAATGCGCGCGCGTCCGGAAAGATAATCACCAGTCAAAGAATTTTTCGCGCGCGCGATGTCGTCGAAAGATCCCTCTGCCACAATCTCGCCGCCCCGCGGCCCTGCGCCCGGACCAAGATCAAGAATGTGGTCGGCAGCTCGAATCGTTTCTTCATCGTGCTCGACTACGATGACGGAGTTCCCAAGATCGCGCAGTTTTCGCAGTGTTCCGAGTAAACGGGAGTTGTCGCGCTGATGCAGACCGATGCTGGGTTCATCGAGGATGTAGAGAACGCCAGCCAGACCGGAACCGATCTGAGTCGCGAGCCGGATGCGTTGCGCTTCACCTCCGGAAAGCGTGCCGCTCTCGCGATTCAATGTGAGATAGCCTAGCCCGACTTCGTCGAGAAATTGCAGACGCGAGCGAATCTCGCGGACAACGTCTGTCACGATCGTCTGCTGCTGTTCGGTCAGGTGGAGATCCGCAATGAATTGCAGCGCGTTTTCCACGTTTTGCTGACTGAACTGATGGATATTCAATTCGCAGTCGTTTCGGGACTTGATTGTGACTGCAAGGATTTCCGGTTTGAGCCTTGCGCCGCTGCAGACCTTGCATGTCTCGCGAGTCATGAATGTTCGAATCCGATTCCGCGTGAACTCGCTCTCGGTTTGCTCATAAAGTCGCTGCATTTGGGGCACGAGTCCCTCGAACGGTTTTGTGATTTTCTTTTCGCCGTTGCCGCCAAACTCCATTTCGATCGGCTGGCCATTCGTGCCGAAGTAAATCGCGGCTTTGAATGCTTCGGGCAAATCGGCGAACGACATGTCTTCGTTCACGTTGAAGTGTTTAATCAGTGCATCCTGCAGATGGCGATAGTAGACTCGCATGCGTTTCGAGCCACGACGCCAGGGCGTGATCGCTCCTTCGGCCAGCGTTTTAGTTTGGTCGGAGATCATCAGCTCCGGATCGACCACCAATTGTGTTCCCAGACCGTGGCAAGCCGGACAAGCGCCGAGGTGGCTGTTGAAAGAAAAATGTCTCGGTGTCAGCTCGCCTAAATTGAAGCCGGTTTCAGCATTCCCGTAATCCGTGGAATAGCGGCATTCCGACCAATTGTCACCTGCAGTGCGTGTTTGGCACAAAACCACAATCCGATTGCCGCCCCATTTAAGAGCGGTTTCGATTGAGTCTGTCAGCCGCACACGAATGCCATCGCGGACGACCAGCCGATCGACCACCGCTTCAATCGTGTGCCGCTCGCCTTTCTTCAGTCGGATCGGCTCGGTGCGATCCAGTTCGATCATCTGGCCGTCGATCCGCGCCCGAACGAATCCTTCACGCCGGAGTTTTTCGAGCACGTCCCGGAACTCACCGGGCTGATTCTCAATCAACGGCGCCAGCACAACGATTTTGGCGCCAAGCTCGTACGCCAAAACCTGATCGACGATTTGTTGAGGCGTTTGACGGCTGAGCGGTCGTCCGGTGAGGGGATCGTGCGGTTGGCCCACCGCGGAAAAAAGGATCCGCAGGTAATCGTAGATCTCAGTCGTGGTTGCGATTGTCGATCGCGGGTTCGCGCCGGCGCTGCGTTGTTCGATGGCAATGGCAGGCGACAAGCCTTCAATGAAATCGACATCTGGCTTTTCCATTTGATCAAGGAACTGCCGCGCATAAGCGGAAAGGCTTTCGACGTAACGGCGTTGCCCTTCCGCATAAAGCGTGTCGAAAGCGAGCGAGGATTTCCCCGAGCCGCTTAAACCGGTGATAACCACCAGCTTCTCTCGCGGAATCTCGACGTTGAGGTTCTTGAGATTGTGCTGGCGGGCCCCGGTAATCTTGATTGTTTGCGCAGGCATTCTGCCGAGAGATGTCGAACCTATCAGTCAAGCACAGCCTCTCCGTTTCTCCAGCGAAAATCTGGCACGCAACGGACTTGGCGGCGCCACCAACCCCTTTTAACTACTGGGATTGAGCTTTAGGATCGCTGCTTCGGGAGTGGGATCTTCTGCCAGGACCCACTCATAGCCGTCGACGTGCGGCAATCGCACCATTTTGTCTTCCATCTCTCGCTTGGACACGAACAAGGCGTAAACCGCATTGTTTTCATGCAAACCGCGCTGGACGAGCGCTAAAGCCTCAGCTGGCCCGTAACGCCAAATTTGACTGTACTTGTAACGGTGTTGCCCGTCCATCGGCGCGGCGACAACCCAGTTGGGAAACAACGCATTCAAGTAAACAGGATCAATATCCGAAAGAACGATGCCGGGCTGTTTGCCGAAGTCTTCAAGGAAACGGCCTTGCGTGATAAATTCGGTGGATTGGCGTGCTGGAGAATCGAAATGAAGGGCATCCCACGCTTGCAGTCGATCGATTTCGCGCGTGTTATAGCCGGAGCGCGAAGGGTAACCAAGACAGGCCGCGCCAAATAGGACGAATACAGCCGCGGCGGTAAGAACCCTTCGTCCAGCCAAAATATTCTGCGCGGCCCACGTCACTGGCAAGACAGCGACTGCGACCAAGAGAATTAGAAGGGGCAGGTAATACCTTATATCAACGAGCTTATCAATGTGACTGAGGATCATCGCCAGAAAAGTCAAGCCGGCTGAAAAGGCGCAGATAACGAAGCGATCGATCCGAATAAAAAATAACCCGATGCAAACTAGGAGAAGAAACGTCGGGACAAAAGATGTGCCGGTACCAAAAATATTCGCAGTGTGAAATCCAAGCGGCTGCACAGTGAGTTCCTTCCACAAATTGATGGCGTTGTCCGGAATATAGCGAAGTGAAAAGAGAAGATGGTGCTCCTTGAAGTACGGAGCCCAAAAGTCGTAACCCGTCTTAAACGGCGAATGAAACTGAATCGTGTTTAGCACAAGCAGGGGGGCGGCAGCGAGTATGAAAACGACGGGCAGTACGGCGCAGTGAAGCAACCAGCGCCAGTGCATTCCTCTCATTGGGACCAGAGCCATGGCCAGTAACAATGGAACGAACGAAAGCGACTGAATTCGAACGTTTAGTGAAAGCCCAAGAAGAACCGCCGATAAATAGATTTTCCATCGGCGTTCTTCCTTAACGCCCAGGTAGGCAAACATAAAGGCCAGCACGCTTAAAAGGGAGGCACTCACTTCGCTCATCGACGAACGACAGAAAGTAAAGAAGCCTGGAAGCGTGGCCAGTAATAGCACCGCAAACCCGCCCGTCAACGGCATCGTCAGGTATGCGTAAAAGGCAAACACAGCCAAAAGCAGAAGCAACCCCAGCGTTTGATTCGTCCGAAAGGGCGCCAGCACGGCATCTGCGTCCGACAGGACCTTCAACCAGGGAAGCATCAGCGCCGGGTATCCAAAGAAGCCCCTTGCTGGCAGTTTCTCGTAACCAATCTGTATGGAAGGCCGATGATCCCGATAAAGCGCTTTTGCCTGCGCAAAGTATTCCGTCGCGTCGGGACGGGGACCAAGGTCCAGCAGCATCGTCTTGCTGTAATCGATTCTAAGAACCGCGAAGTAATAGAATATTAATGCACAAATAAACAGTAGCGCGCCCATTAAGGTCTGTGTGGTCGCGAGATTTCTATTGTTGCGCATTTAGTGATTTCCGCTGGATCTTTGCTGTTGCTGTTGCTGGTGCGGTATCGTTAGGAGAGATAAGGTTATATCATTCAACGCCGCAGTGACCAACTGGCGTCGTCGAAACCACGCAGCGAGGAAATTCTGCTGGCATGGACCGCCAATTTTAACACTTGCGCAGACATTCTGACGAGGAATGTCAATCTTCTATAGTTGAGAACAGCCGTTCCTGTTCTCCAGCGAAATCTGGCAAGCAACGGATTTGGCGGAGCCATCAACCCCTTTACTACGAGGACTTAACTTTAAGATCGCTGCTTCGGCAGTGGGATCTTCTGCGAGGACCCACTCATAGTCGTCAACGTGCGGCAAGCGCACCATCTTTTCTTCCATCTCTTGTCGAGACACGAACAAGGCGTAAACCGTATGGCTTTGCTGCAAACCTCGGTTGACGAGCGCCAAGGCCTCATCCGGGCCGTAGTGCCAATTCCGACTAAATCTGTAGCGATGTTTCCAGTGCAACGGCGCTGCGACAATCCAGTCTGGGAAAAACGCATTTAAGTAAACGGGATCAATATCGGAAAGAACGATGCCTGGCTGGCGTCCGAACACCTCAAGAAAACGCCTTTGCGCAATGAACCACGTAGATTCGGCGGGTGGAGTAGTGAACTGGAGAGCGTCCCATGCCTGCGACCGGTCAATGCCGGATGTGTTATAGCCGGAGCGCGAAGGATAACCGACACACGCCCCAGAGAATAAAGCAAAAACAACCAAGACCACAATAATGCGTTTTCCGGTAAAGAGGTTCTCGGCGGCCCAAGTCACCGGAAGAGCAGCTACCGCGATTAAAAGTAATAAAAGCGGCAGGTAAAGTCGTATGTCCGCAACCGAGTAAACCAGAGCCGCAGCAAGGAAGCTAAGACCGGACAAGAGAGCACAGAATGTAAACCGGCCTTTGTGGATGAAGAGTAGCCCCACACAAGTCAGAAGAACAAACGCAGGGACAAAGCACGTGCCGGTGCCAAATATATTGGCGGCGGAGAAGCCGCTGCGGCGCAGGGCGAATTCGCTCCACAAACGCGCAACATTGTTTGGAACGTAACGAAGCGAAAAGAGGGGCTCACTCCACTTTGGCACCCGAGGTACCCAGAAGTCGTAACCGGTTTTGAATGCCGAATGAAACTCGATTGTGTTCAGCGCCAGCCCAGGGCTAGCCGCCAGCAGGAAAAGGATTAGAAGTGCAGCGCAATGAAGCAGCCAGCGCAGACGAGTGCGCCTCTCCGGGAAGAAAGCCATTACTAGCAGTAATGGGGCAAAGAAAAGCGACTGCATTCGGATGTTTAGGGAGAGACCGAGAAAAGCGGCTGACACGTAGATCTTCCAGCGGCATTCCTCCTTCAGGCCCAAGTATGCGAACATGAACGCAAATACAACTAGCGCTGATGCGCTGATTTCGCTCATTGACGAGCGACAGAAAATGAAGAAACCCGGAAGTGTCGCGAGCAAAAGCGCGGCAACCCCACCGGTTAGGGGCATCGCGAGATACGCATAAAAGCCGAACACTGCCAAAAGAAGAAGCAGACCCAACGATTGGTTCGTCCGGAAAGGTGCTAGCACGGCATCTGCTGTAGGCAGAACGTTGAGCCATGGAAGTATCAGCGCCGGATAACCAAAGGGATATCTCGATGGCAGCTTGTCGTATCCGATCTGTATCGAAGGCCATCCCTCCTTGAGTAGTGTCCTTGCCTGGGCGAAATATTCCGTAGCATCGGGATACGGCCCCAAGTTGAGCAGTGCCGTCTTTCCATAATCAATCTTAAGAACCGCAAAGTAATAGAACGTTAAGGCGCAAAGCAGCAACAGCGCTCCAGCGAAAAATGATGTGGCTGCGAGTTCTCTTTTTGAAACGTCTGTCACAGGTTGTTGTAACGCGAAAAACTGCTTCAGGGATCCTGTATCAGAGCGCGTGCGCATAACGTCTGAGAAAAGCGCGAATTAATTCATTTGTATACGGCTGGCAACCAGGTTTGGTCAAAGTACGATCTTGAACGGTACCCGAATTGAAGGAAACTGCGCGCGAAGCTTTGCACACAATTCGTGACTACGGCAGTATGGAAGCTGTGCTAAACGAGCGCGAGACGCACACACAACCGTGGGGGGCCGCCGCTCTTGAGCAAAGGCGCGAGCGCACCCGGAACCATTTAGCAAGAATTGCTCCTCGGCGCGAGAGCTGGATCAACCGCAACACGTACTATTATGAACTGCTGAGTCGGCTTCTCTGTTTTTTGGTGGAACCACAGAAAAAGGTACTCTCTGTTCGCTGCGACACAGGCAATCTTTTGGCTGTCGTCCGGCCATGCGCGGGCAAAGGCGTTGATATCTGCGCTGAGATTGTCACAATCGCACAGCAACGAAATCCAAACTTCGAATTCGCAGTTGCATTTCCAGACAAGGAGGAGTTCCGGCAGGTTTTCAAGGGAGACGAAAAATTCGATTACATCCTGTTTAACGACATCGGCGATACCGTCGATGTGCTTGAAGCGCTGCGGAATTTAAAACCGCTTTGCCAGAGACACGCTCGGTTGCTTATAACAACTTACAACCACCTTTGGGAACCGCTCGTTAGCTTCGCCGAGTGGGTAGGTATGAAGGTTCCGCGGACCGAGCAAAACTGGCTTTCTATTGCTGATGTTCGAAATCTGCTGACGCTCGCCGGTTTTGAAGCTCTTGAGACGCATCGAATCGTCCTGTTACCAAAGTATATCCCGTTGTTGTCTGGTTTCCTCAATCGATTCTGTGCGCGCCTGCCGTTTCTGAGTAAGCTTTGCATGACGCAGGTGGTCGTCGCTCGAATGCTGCCGCCGCCGATTTCGCCAGGAGAGCTTAGCGTATCGGTTGTAATTCCATGCAAGAACGAGAAGGGAAACGTCGAGGAGGCCGTTAGACGCATTCCGGGGTTGGCAGCCAGAACCGAGATCATTTTCTGTGATGATCAATCAACGGACGGCACGGCCGAGGAGGTGCTGAGGGTGCAAGCTGCCTATCCGGAAAAAAACATCCGGCTTGAATGCGGACCGGGTGTTTGCAAGTCGCGAAACGTCTGGACCGGTTTCAACGCTGCCACGGGCGATATTTTGATGATTCTCGACGCCGATCTGACGACGATTCCCGAGGAGCTGCCTTACTTCATCGATGTTATCGTTTCGGGGCAAGCGGAGTTTGTCAATGGCTCGCGACTCGTCTATCCAGTGCCAAAAGGAGCAATGAACGGAGCAAACATGCTCGGCAACAAGTTTTTCAGCGTCGCTTTTACGTATCTGCTGGGGCAGCGAGTAAAGGATACGCTATGCGGCACAAAAGTCCTCTGGCGAAATGACTGGGAGCGAATCAAGCCGTTCCTGGGAACTTGGGGGACCGAAGACCGCTGGGGAGACTATGAACTTCTGTTTGGCGCCGCGAAGTTAAACCTCAAAATACTGGACTTGCCGGTCCATTACCAGGAACGCATTTATGGTTCGACAAAGATGACAAAGGTTTTCCGCAACGGACTTGTCATGTTGAAAATGTGCTGGCATGGGTTCTTGAAGTTAAAACTAGGATACTGAGGGCACGACATTCAACGGACGCCAATTCGAATTTGTAGTTATCCGAATCTTTTGATGCGAGAGCGCATTGCTAAGGAAATCCAACACGGTCGCTTCCTAGCCGCCCACGGTGCAGGAGAGATTTGGAATTGGGAGAGCCCCGCCGGCAAACTGCGCTGGTCGCGGCGGGTGGAAATGCTAAGCAGTCATTTAGGGCCCGGAATGAGGGTGCTTGAGCTGGGATGCGGTACTGGCTACTTCACTCGCGAACTGGCACGCTCGATGGCGGACGTCATAGCGATTGACGTCTCACCTGAGCTTCTGGAAATCGCTAAAGCCAATTGTTCGACGCCGAATGTTCGCTATGAGATCCAGGACGCCAGCGCGTTGAGCTATCCTAGTGCCATGTTTGATTCCGTTGTGGGCAGCTCGGTTTTGCATCACATCGAAATCAAAGAGGCACTGCAAGAAATCTATCGCGTATTGAAGCCTGGCTGCGCAATTTACTTTACAGAGCCAAACATGCTGAACCCTCAGATCGCGATACAAAAGAATGTCCCGTGGGTTAAACGCAAACTCGGAGACTCACCCGATGAAACCGCGTTCTTTCGGTGGCCGCTCCGGCGATTGCTCGAACAAACAGGCTTTCGCGATGTTCGGATTGACCCGTTTGATTTCCTCCATCCGAAGACCCCCTCTGCTCTGATCCGTCGGTTGAACCCGTTCGGGCGTTTTCTGGAGAAGATCCCGGTGATCGCCGAGTTTGCTGGCTCGCTTTACATTCGCGCCGTGAAATGAGCAGCACGATTACCGTGGAGAGCGACAAGGCTAAGGACCGCATTGTAACATTGCGTAACCGCGCGCGACTCGGCGGCAACCAAAATCTTCTTTTCTGGTATCGCGAACTTTATCGGGACCAATTCAGGGACTTTCCGAATCCGTCGGCGCTATCGGTACTTGAGATAGGAAGCGGTACGTCGCCGCTGAAACAATTTCACTCAAACGTCCTGACCAGTGATGTGCTGGATCTTGACTATCTCGATCTTGTGTTTGATTGCCACGAAATCAACAAGTTAGGTGCGATCGAAGACAACAGCCTTGATGTTATTACGCTCACGAACGTGTTACATCACCTGAAAAGTCCAATTGCATTTCTGAATCGTGCAGCCAGCAAGTTGAAATCCGGCGGCAAAGTAATCGCGACTGAGCCTTTTTTTTCCGCACTATCGACTCTAATCTTCAAGTATCTGCATCACGAGATGGTCGATTTCCAGATTTCCGAGCCGGAGCTGGTTCATGTGCAAGGGCCTTTGGCCTCGGCCAATATCGCATTGCCATGGCTCATTTTTTTCAGGAAAGGCGAATGGCTGCGACGCTTGAATGCCAGCTACGATCTTGAGAGTCTTTCACTGCGGCCCTTTAGTTCGTTATCGTACATGCTTACGGGTGGAATATCGCACCGGCTGCCGATTCCACGCTTCATCTATAGCGCGTTGTTTCCAACAGACCTCGCCCTCAGCCGCAGCTTTCCAGGCTTCTGCGCCGCTTTCTTTACCGTAACTCTGACGCGACGCTGATGCGGCTGGTCCCGATTCTTCGCGAGATTGGCAATAGAGTTTACGATCGCGCATTTCCCATTTACCTCCTGTGTTATCGTGGCTTTAAAGCTTACGCGGATCGTGCGGAGCGTAAGCTCTTGCGAAGAACGCTGTCGCCGGGAGATGTCGCTGTCGACATAGGTGCGAATGTCGGCATCTATACGCAGCTTCTCTCCCGTTGGGTCGGTCCGACTGGGCTTGTTCACTCGTTCGAACCTTCGCCGGAAAATTTCGGGCGCTTGCGGTCTGCCACGCGCAAGCTTGCAAATGTGCGCTTATCGCAGTCCGCCGTGGGCGAATCCAGCCGGAAAACTACACTCTACGTCTCGGATAAACTCAACGTCGATCATCGCGCGTATCTGCCGGAAGGAGATTCGCGTCATACGGTGCCTATCGAAATGATAGCACTCGACGACTACTTCAAGCCTGGCGAACGCGTGGATCTCATCAAAATGGATATCCAGGGATATGAGCTTCACGCTTTGCGCGGAGCCAATCGTGTTCTGGCGGATAATCCGGGTATAAAGTTGCTTTTCGAATTTTGGCCTTACGGATTGAAGCAGGCTGGGGGAAGCTCGGCAGAGCTGATCGCGGTGCTAAAGCAAAAGGGAAAGCTCATCCAGCAAGTGTCGAGCGAGGGACTAACGCCGTTCGCCCCTGGATCAGCGAGTGAGAGCGAAGCTTGGTATATAAACCTATTCGCATCGTGAGAATAGTGTCCGCAAATGCTACGGGCATTGCACAGGATTAGAGCTAGCGACTGAACGATTTCTGTACCATCGAAGGATCAAAAATCCGAGGATTAATAGGACGGCGGCTCGATTTAAAATCATCAAGACTCTAAATAGCCTGGGACCATATTCGAACTCCACGTCATTTTTTCCAGCAGGCAGCAGCGCTCCGACCTGCCACTGGTTTACACGTAGCGCTGGTTGACTTACGCCGTTCACTCGGACCTTCCAAGCCGCCGTGAACCACTCATTCAAAATCAGGAGTGACGCTGCATTAGACTCCACTCTGGAATAACTCCGATTAGGCTGAATAATAACATTTGTGATTACATCCTCCGGCCGTGCTGACATTGGCCGGTTGCCAAAAAACTGGCGGACGCTTTCAAGATCATGAGGAGTTACATAAGCTTCAGAATGGTAATCAAAGCCTCTTTGGATAATCTCGACAAAGCTAGCGACGTTCGTGGCGGAACCTGCGACCTGATGTACTAAGGTCAGTCGGCTCATCGGATTCGCATTTTCGTAAAGCTTGTAACCCTCGATCTCTAACATTTGCTTTGTGTTCGCATCTGTTGGTGACTCAGTGGGTCCGCACAACACATAGCGAGCGCCCATCATGGCCCTTAGATGCGGAACACTTCCCAGCAGCATAAACTCGAATTGTGCGTGCGGCTGTGGTGTAAGCTGGTTGTAGAAGCTCTTGATTCCATAGTAACTGGCGTTCATTCCCCAAAACTTGTTGTCAAAGAGGCTGTCACGGAAATCTATCCGCCAATCGCGCACATTCGTCTCAGTGGCGATCCCTTGGAGCACTCTGTGGCTAAGCAGATTCGTCGGTTTGTCGAACGCCGACTGAGACACTGAAATCCCTCTGACCGGAATGACCATCGCGGCGACGGAGACGAGTACACCGGCTAACGTTAGAACTTTGCAGCGACGAACTTTACTGAAACGCCCGAGAACGAACAGCAGAGGCGCCAGTGCCAGCATCCAACATCCCGTCAAATGCTGGAGCGGATTCATCTGAGCAAGCTCCCAAAGAATGATTCCGGTCATAGCAAGGGCCATAAGTGCCGGCGCAATGAAGAGGCGTAGATTACGGCTGTTCCCGTACTGCTCCCAGAGTCGCGGCAAAAGGCTATAACCGAAGCCGCTTAGGAACGAAACGCCGATTACAAACAGGACAAGGTGGCGCCCACCTTCCCTGATCCGGTTAATGAAGGGAACATGGAAGTTTAGATATGCCAATCCCAGGTTAGTTCCAAAGGCAGAGAGCAAGCCATACAAGGCGATCGCTCCAAATGCCAGAACCAACATCCGGGGAAACGGGGCCAGCCTGCGGAAGTGGATTCCAGCCAGCAGAGTTCCGACTACACCAAGCGGGCCTACATAAGGACTGCCCACGATGGCGATCCAAGTCGGTCTTATGACAATACCGGGAGCTTCGTTTAGTTTAAGCTGAATAAGATTGAAGTTTTCCCATGGAATGTGCGCGTGCCCAATCACGGCTGCGCCGCCCCCGATGTGCCGAATCATCTCACCAGTGGCCATGTACATTGGGACTATCGCGGCCCCGGCCAGCCCGAACGCAATCCCGCCGCATAACACCAGAGAGCAGGCTACCCGCCAGATATCTGAAAAGCGTCCCTCGAGACACAGCCAACCGATACCTACGGCGAATAGTATCAGACAACTCAGTGCGGTATGAATAACCGACTGTGAAGCGCTCGCCAACGCGAGAAGACCTGCTGCAACTGAAAAGACGACTATTCCATGGGCCTTCCCAGGAAATCGGAATAACAACACGCCGCCAGCGAGTACTAACGGAAGCCATGCGTAGCTTGCCGTGATCGTGATCCAACTAGCATACAGTTCCGTGTTCCGCGCCAGCATTCCGACGGACGCTCCTATATATGCAGCCCATGGCGGAACCGTGCCGCAACGCAACAGAACGTAGAGATTAACGTAAAAAATGAAGAGGTGGAACAGTGTCAGATAGGTGAGCGTGTAAAGCGAATTCAGTGGCCCGCCGTAGTTGATCAGCCCAAGAAAATAAAACGGATAGAGGATGCAAAAATGGGGGCTCTCGAATACTGGAAAGCCCGTCCCGATGTCGGGTAAATAGTACGGAGTGGCTCCAGACATCGACAACCTTGAAGCCTCCGCGAATATGGGCCCGTAGACATGGACATTGTCCAGGAATGGCCCAAACAGCAGGTGCGATGTTACGAATGGGCCGTAGCGAAGGGCGAAGGTAACAACCAGTGCAACAACAGCAAAGATGTCCGGAGCTCGACCGTGACGGGATTGCTTGTGCGTCATCACCTTAACGGGAATCACCGGCCATCAAATTTGTATAGAAGTGCAGATTACCGTTGCGCCAGAAGATAAATTGCGACCAGCGTGAGCAGAAAGTAGGGAACAAGCACTGCCGCGCCGGCATAATCTTTCGCGATCCGCTGCCCAAAAAACAGAGCCGTGATGGCTGCCGCAGAAAGAATTGCCCCGTATAATGCGATCGTCGGATCCTTCAAAACAATTACCAGCACGGAGCCGGCGGCGTTTAGCGCGCCGGCCGCAACCTCCAGGATCGTGATGCAGATCAACAGCGCGGGAACGATTCCAGCCAATGGGCTCTTCGCGAAATGTCCTTTCAGCCATTCAAAATTTCCACCGCGGTCGACGATTTTATCGATTCCTGATTGAAGAAAAAGAATCGCCAGAAAAACAGAGGCGAAGATCTGCATCAGGTGAGTTGCTTCGGGCATGCGCAAAACTGCAATCATCAGCACAGCTTAGCCGAAACAGCGCGGATTTGTCGATGCCCGGATCTTCGGCCATAAAAAAACAGGGACGCGGTTACCCGCGTCCCTGTCTTGTAGAACTACTCTGCGAGACCTAGTGCCCGACTATGGCATAATAGGCGAGGTGCAGATCATTAGAACCAGGACCATCGAGGTTGATCCAACCTTGGACGACTTCGCCTGACGGAATACCGTTATTTACAGTCACCGTAAGCACCGCCGACCCGTTGGCCGGGACGTTCACGCTTCCTGGCACACTGATCCGGGCATCGCCCGCGCTCAAGGTTCCAGCATCATAGATACTCGGGACCGTTCCTCCGAACGTGTCTGGCGTAAACTTCGTAACCGAAACGCTGAATGTTTCCGCAGTGCCAGTCGGGTTGGACAGTGTGATCGTGACCGACGTTGGATGGCCAAGGGTTACACGGCCGAAGCTCGCAGAAGCCGGATCCATCCATGTTGTTGAGTCGGCAGATACCGACAGGTTCTCGCGCCCTCCGCCCTGCGCGGTTGGACCGACATCGTGCGTGCCCGTAATAGCATCCTTGACGACCGGGAAATCAGCTCGGTTCGCCAGTGCCGACTTAACTTGCGCAGGTGACCAGTCTGGATGCAGATCCAGGAGCACAGCCGCCGAGCCGGCAATGTGCGGTGTCGACATCGAGGTGCCGCTAAAGAACGCCCAGCCGCTACCGTCACCCGGGCAGCCGGGCCCTTTGCCCACGCATGTGATCGAGCTCAGGACGTTCACCCCAACCGAGGTTACGTCAGGCTTCACAGCAAAATCGACGTTCGTCGGGCCCTGGCTGCTGAAACCAGCCAGGATGTCCTGGTTAGTAGTAATGAACTCTTGGAACGTCGCGACCGCTGACGCATTGGCAGGGTTAACGGTCCGCAGCGCTGCCCCTTCGTTCTTGCCGCTCATGACTGCAGGCAAGTCATCGCCACCCCCGCCGTCCTTCGCCATGGCCGTCGGATCGCCAGCCACGTTGTTAATCACGACGACACCAGAGGCACCGGCCGCGATCGCATTACGCACCTTCGCGCTGAAGGTGCAGACGCCGCGGTCAATGATGGCCCATTTACCAGAGGCACCAGGGTCAACGCTTGTGCAACTGGTGCTGTGCGTATCGAAAAGGTCCTCTGACACGGTGGTGGGAAGAGCCGGAAAGTCACCTACCGCCGCGCCGATCTCTGTGCCGCCGCTCGCTGGGTAGGTAAACGGCTGACCGACGAAATGCTTGTTTGTACTCGCGGCGACTGTGATGACTTTGCGCGCACGACCGGGAGACTCAAGAGTGCCTTGTCCGGGGCCGCTGTTACCCGCCGCCACGGCCACGACTACGCCGGCCTCGACTGCATTGTCGAGCCCGATTGCCAGAAGGTCGTTATTACCATGATAGCTACCGCCTAGCGACAGATTCAGAACATCCATTCCATCATTAACTGCCGCATCCACCGCGTTCAGGATGTCCTCGCTGCGGGCGTCCAACACGCCACCGGGGAAAACGTTGTAATTTCCCAGCCACGCGCCGGGCGCGATCCCGGACATATCATCAATGCTCACGCCATTCACGACGGCGTTCAGACTAGGGTCATAAATTCCGGCCGCGATGCCGGCGGTATGCGTCCCATGATCTTGAATGGCTTGCGCGTCGAGATTCTGCTGGTGATTCTTATTATAGAAAACCTTAGCAACAATGACCTTTTCCGAGACGTACTTGCAGTCTTGGTCTTGGTGGTGCGAAGTGCTGTCTGCTGCATCGCACTTGGGAAATCCCGGAGGATAGCTGAAGCCGGCTGGATTGAAGAAGGGATGCAAGTTGTCGATACCGGTATCGATGTCGCCAATCTTAATGCCGGCTCCGGCGTTGGCTCTGCCGGCCTGACCGCCCCAAGCACCTAATGCATTGATGATCTTGTAGCTCTCGCTCAGGTTAGGGTGGTAAAGCGCGTTGTACTCGGCGCTTTGCACCATCGGTGCCGCTGCGATTGTCGCCAGCGGAGTGCCGTTGAGTTGCACCGCCACTGCGTTAAGTGCGACATCGTACTCGCCCGTAACCCTTGCGCTGGGGGCATTTGTTCGCAGCCAACGTTTGAATTCGTTGCGCTTCTGATTCAGTTGTGCGCGGTATGATCTTACCGCCTGGCCGTTGAAATCAATCTTTCTGCCATGTGGCGGTTTCGTGCTGGGATTCGTACTTATTGGATCACCTTTGAGTTGCACGATGGCGCTCGAATTGTCGACGTCGGGGCCTCGGTTAACGGCGTCAGCATTTGGATTCGATCGAGGCGAACCGCCTACGCCAAATGCAATAACGCTCAAGCCGATAGCAGAGAATATTAGCAGTGTTGCGAGTATTTTTTTCATGGGTTTGTGTTGAGTGAGAGTCCGCGACTCTCGAAGCGGAGTTGCGATTGTCAATCTTATTTGTGTAAGACATCATCCTAGGGTACGCCCTGCGTTTCGGGGCGGTGCGGCGACGCCGACTCTGGAGTGCTACCAGATTCAGTCGCCCTGAGTCGCTGCATCGGCAAAGGCTATGTTGCCGCGTTTGAGATCCAGTTCGGTTTCGGCTGGCGTGCCAAATACGCGTGCACGTCTGTCATCAAATTCGCCTTCCCATCGCGCGACGACGACCGTTGCCAAACAATTGCCGATGACGTTCACGCATGTGCGGCCCATGTCCATCAGTTCATCGACACCGAAAATAATGGCGACACCGATCGGCCCCAATCCTGCGGGAACAAACGAATTTAGCGCCCCCAGCAGAATGACAAGTGATGCCCGCGGCACGCCGGCTACTCCTTTCGAAGTCAGCATCAACGTCAACATCATTGTGATTTGTTGGCCTAACGACATGTGCCATCCCATCGTCGTCTCGGCCGCTTGGGCGACGAAAACCGACGCCATAGCGAGATACAGGGTTGACCCGGTCAGATTGAACGAATACCCGGTTGGCATCACGAATCCAACGATATGCGGGGGCACGCCGAAACGTTCCATCGATTCCATCGCTTTCGGCAGCGCCGATTCGCTACTTGTCGTCGCAAATGCGAGCGCCGCAGGCTCTCGCACCGCACGCACGAATTGTTTTAACGGAATCCGCGCGATCCGAATCACCAGTCCAAAAATAAGAGCAATGAAAATCACGAGCGCGAGATAAAGCGAGCCGATCAATTTTCCGAGGTTTAACAGCACAACCGGGCCTTGCGTGCCAATCGTGTGTGCCATCGCGGCGCCCACGCCGATGGGTGCAAATAGCATCACGTAATTCGTGAACTTGAACATGACTTGCGAAAGGCTGTCCATCGCGCGGATGATTGGTTTGCCTTTTTCGCCAATGGCTGACACGGCGAGTGCGAAGAGCACGCTGAATGCGACAATCTGCAAAACATCGCCACGTACCATCGCCTCGATTATGCTCGCGGGGAAAATATGCACGATGGTTTCAACGAAAGTCTGGGGATGAGTTTGGCCGATCGTCTTGAGAACGTCGGTGCTGGTTGCGGCAAGAGTCACGCCGACGCCGGGCTTTGTGAAATTGACAACTGCTAGTCCGATCACGAGCGCGGCTGTGGTTACGATCTCGAAATAGAGCAGCGCCTTGATTCCCATGCGCCCCACCTTCCGGAGCGCACCGGCGCCCGCGATTCCTACCACAATGGTTGAGAATACAAGTGGCGCGATGATCGATTTGATCAGGTTAATGAAAATGTCGCGCAAAAAATAAACCGCATTGCCCCAACCGGGCCGGAGCCATCCAATCACGCCGCCGACAACCAGCCCGATCATGATTTCCACCGTCAACTAAGGCCGAT
>Ga0193722_1000091_pt1 | contig 19045 bp, 14 predicted proteins | sample H2m1metaG_FD_143044 | JGI IMG/M metagenome (GOLD analysis project Ga0193722, IMG submission 143044) | Soil microbial communities from a riparian zone of the East river system, Colorado, United States - H2m1 | ecosystem: Environmental > Terrestrial > Soil > Riparian zone | place: USA: East River...
CGACACAGCGGTCCATGCGCGAAAAAGTTTTCTGGTAAATGTCGCGTCGCGCCACGATTGCGCCGCACGGCACGTAGCCGCCGCTCAATGTTTTTGCCAGTGTGATGATGTCCGGCTCCAGATTCCAATGTTGAAATCCAAACATTTTTCCGGTGCGACCGAGTCCGGTCTGCACTTCGTCAGATATCAGCAACGTCCCGTATTTCCGGCAGAGTTCCTGCGCGCGAATAAAGAAATCGGTCTTGGGAGTTTGACAGCCTTTCCCCTGGACCGTCTCAATCACCAACGCCGCCACATCGCGCGAACACAACTGTCGATCCAGCGCTTCGACATCATCGAGTGGCACACGCGCATCAAATCCGTCCATCAAAGGGCCGAAGCCTTCAGTGAAACTTTCGCATCCCATCAACGATAACGAACCGAGGCTTAGCCCGTGAAACGCGCTTGCGAGAGAAACCACTCGCTTACGTCCTGTGGCCGCGCGCGCAAACTTCAACGCGCCTTCCATCGCTTCGGTTCCTGAGTTGCAGAAGAACACCGCATTCAAATGGGGTGGCGTTCGTTTCGTCAAAGCCTCAGCGAGTAACCCGCTCAAAAGCGAGCAATCCATCTGCACCATGTTTGGCAGATCGAGATCGAGGACATCCCGAATCGCCTGTTTCACCGCAGGATGATTCCGTCCGATGTTGAAAACGCTATAGCCGCTTAGAAAATCCAGGTACGGGCGATTATCCATGTCATAGAGGTACGCGCCTTCCGCTCGCGCATAGACCTTGTCGAACCCGATAACTCGCTGCGCCTGGACCAGGGTCGGGTTTACGTGCCGCTCGTGGAGTTGATAATTTTCACCCAGTCGCGCCGCGATAATGTCCTTTAGCTCAAAAGCCATCCAGTGATGTTCTGCGATTTGCGCTCGAAACGCAAATTACGGCTGCCAGTCGCGGTAAACGGTTTGTGCACCCATCTTCAAATTCGTTTTGGTCACAGTGTGGCGTTCGAGTTGTTCCACCAGCCATTGGAACCACTCCCAACTTTTTTGCGTCCCGGCACGCATACGCTCCAACTCGGCAAACGGGCGAAAATTTTGCCACGCGATCCGCGCGGTTCCACCGATCAAATCCGCCGCGACGGACAGCGGCACGATGCGCGCATACACCGAATAGCCGATTCCCTCCATGATGGTCGCAATCTTTAAACACGCTTCGAGCATGCGCGGATCGTTCTCGAGTTGCGCGGCGGTTGTGCCTTTCGGAATCGAATGAACGATCATCGAGGAACTCATCCACTCCGGCGTCATGAATGCTTGCACCGCGGCGAAAGCGGCACGCTCTTCGCGTTCGCGTCGCGACCGGCGCATTTCGACAAGGCCAAACACAACGCCGACGATCACGGTCATCGCCGTTGCAACATTTGCGATTGTTCCCAAGTCCACGATGACAATTTGCGCCAGCGCGGGAAAATAAAAAGCCGCAGGATCATTTCGACCCTGCGGCTTTTGAATTCTGACCAACCGATCCTTGCTACGTCGTAGCTAAAGAAGGGGTCAGTTTTAGTCTTCAACAACTACTCGCTCGACTACACGTTCCCTTTCGGGTCCGGTGTAGTAAACGCGCACTTTCTGCCCGGCTCGCAGCGGCGCAGTCACGATCTTGCCAGCGCCGTCGACGACTCGCGCGGCCGTGCCCAAAGCAAAACTGACTGGGCCCTGTTCACCCTTGACTACAACAGTCCTACCGGGCTCATACGTGGTTACGGTGCCTGCCGCGTACGTTGTGCTCGTTGTCTGTGTTGTCGCTGCTGGTTCCGTTGTTGTTTCGGTTGTTGTTGTGCTCGTTTGCGCAAACGCCACAGGCGCAACTAATGCGCAGGCGAGAGCAATTACAGTTCTCATATATACCTTTCTTGTTTTATTTTGATGGTTTCTGCCGAGCGTCATGCTCGGCGACTTGACAGGCGTCCTCAGGTCCTCAGGTATGCCTGTCCATTTTTCCCTTGGACGATTGCAAGCCGCACGTATTCGAAGGGCACACGCTTCCGTCAATCCAACACCACGACGTGATCAACAAGACGCGTGTAGCCGTTGTTGGCGTAGAACACAACCACCCGTGCACCTGGTTTGATCGGGCCGCGTATGGGTCGCCCATACTTATCAAACACAAGCCCGGGCCCGAACATATCAAACCGCTCCGGATTCGCACCGTCCGTGCGAATGACCAATGTTCCGGCAGGCTGATAACTGGCCGCAGTGGCCTCCTGAGCCGAAATGATCGGTGCGGTTACCGTTACTCCCTCGACAGTCGTCAGCGGAGTCGTTGTCCGGTGATATCTTGTGCGTGTTGTAGTAGTCTGCGCAAACGCCGGCGATGCAATGAGCACGCAAGCGAGAGCGATAATTGCTTTCTTAACCATGGATGCCTCCCTCATGTTCATATTGACACCCAAGGTTCGTAGTTCGAAGACGTGCTGGACGCTTCCAGGATGTGACGATTTGATGAAATTCTCATTTGAGTGATTGAGCCGTCTTGCGGATTCGTTACCTTGCATCTGTCGATGACCAGCCAGACGCCGACTGCCGAGCCAGCAGTCACCCCAGAACTCATCAAGCAACACGGACTCACTCCGGAAGAATTCGAGCGCATTAAGAGAATCCTCGGCCGCGAGCCGAATTTCACCGAACTGGGAATTTTCTCGGTGATGTGGAGTGAGCACTGCTCCTACAAGAACTCGAAGAAAGAACTGAAGAAATTTCCGACTACTGGAGCCGGCATACTGGTAAAAGCCGGCGAAGAAAATGCAGGTGTCGTCGATATCGGAGATGGTTGGGCGATAGCGTTCAAAATGGAGAGCCACAATCACCCGAGCGCGATTGAACCGTTTCAGGGTGCTGCCACTGGTGTTGGTGGGATTATCCGCGATATCTTTACGATGGGCGCGCGCCCGGAATTTTGCCTGAATTCTCTGCGATTCGGACCAATCACGCCGAATTCGAAATCTGAATCTGCCTCGGGGGGACGAAATTCGAAATTGGCCGCCAATCGGCGGTTGTTCACAGGCGTGGTCTCAGGGATCGCGCATTACGGAAATTGCATTGGAATCCCTACGATTGGCGGTGAAATCTATTTCGATGAGAGTTTCCAGGGCAATCCCCTCGTAAATGTTTTTTGTCTCGGCGTATTACGTCATGAACAACTGGCGCGCGGTACCGCAAGCGGCGTTGGTAATCCAGTTTTTTATGTCGGCGCAGAGACGGGGCGCGATGGCCTTGCCGGGGCCGCTTTTGCTTCGCGTGAATTGACCGACCAATCGCGCGAAGATCGTCCGGCAGTGCAGGTCGGTGATCCGTTTAAGGAGAAACTTTTGCTCGAAGCGTGCCTTGAGCTTTTGAGTCATGACGCCGTTGCCGGCATCCAGGACATGGGCGCTGCGGGGCTAACCTGTTCGACATGTGAAACCGCCAGCCGCGCAGGAAGCGGCATCGAGATTAATCTTGCGAAAGTACCAAAACGCGAGTCCGGCATGACGCCATACGAGGTTTTGTTAAGCGAATCGCAGGAACGGATGCTGATCATCGCCAGACGCGGCAGGGAAGACGTGGTCCGCGCAATATTCGAGAAATGGGATGTGCCATGCGTCGAGATCGGACACGTCGCCGACGACGGCATGATGCGTGTGCGCGATAATGGCGCGATTGCCGCGGAGATCCCCGCCAGGGCGCTGGCAGACGAGGCACCTCTTTATTCGAGGGAAGCGAAACCTGTTGAAGCCGCAATCGATGATCGCAGTCGGACAAACCTCGCCGAGATCGATAATCACGAAGCGCTGCGGCAACTATTGCGTGATCCGACCATCGCATCGAAGAATTGGGTCTATCGACAGTACGATCACACGGTACGCACCGGTACGCTCGTGAAGCCCGGCTCGGATGCAGCTGTTTTCTTTGTGCGTTATGCAAACAAAATCCTGGCTGCGACTACTGATTGCAATTCGCTCTATTGCGCGCTGGATCCGCGCGAGGGCGGAAAGATTGCGGTCGCCGAGGCGGCGCGAAATCTCACCTGCTCGGGTGCACGTCCTCTTGCAGTCACCGATAACTTAAATTTCGGCAATCCCTATAAGCCGGAGAACTTTTGGCAGTTGCGAGAAGCAGTCGAAGGCATCGCCGAAGCCTGCCGTGCGTTTGGCACACCAGTAACCGGCGGAAATGTTTCCTTATATAATGAGAGTCCGGCGGGTGTGGTCGATCCAACCCCGACCATCGGAATGGTGGGTTTGATCGACAAGGAAGAGAACATCACCACTCAATGGTTCAAGAACGAGGGGGACGCGATAATTCTGGTTGGCGAAATCGCCAGCCCTGTAGCCGCGAGCGCTGACCGGAACGGAGAGAAAGCTGACCACAAGAAAGAAGCCGGCGTCAACGCCGTCGGCGACAGTCTAGGTGGCTCGCGCTACCTCAAGGTTTGTCACGGATTAAAACTTGGCCCGCCGCCACGCGTCGATCTGGCGTACGAAATTAAAATCCAAAACGCTGTGCGAGATTTGATTCGCGAAGGTCTGCTGAAAAGCGCGCATGATTGCAGCGAAGGCGGTCTCGCCGTCGCGCTCGCTGAGTGTTGTTTCGATCAAAAAAAACTTTTCGGCGCAGAGCTCGATCTTAAGGCAGGCGACACGCCTGCCGTCACGGTTTTATTTAACGAATCGCAGTCGCGGATCGTGATTTCTGTCGCGCCCGAAAACCTCGAGGAGACGAAGTCGATTTTGCAGGAGAGACAGATTCCATTTCAACAACTTGGCAGAGTTGGCGGCAACCAATTTCGCATCCGACTTGGCAGCAAAGAATTTTCCTGGCCAGTTCGGGATCTTTACGATGATTGGTGGAACACGATCCGCCGCGCAGTGGAAAGCGATTCGGCAGCCGAGGGAATCCCGAGTTTATGAAGCCCTATATCAACATCGTTTTCGAAGGTTCGAATCCAGAACGATTCGTTGAACTGCGCGTATTTTGGTGAATTATTGAGTGTGATCTCTCCAGACAAGATCGACATTACCGAAGCGGAGATCAATCCGTTCCCGCAGCATGAATGCGGACTCTTCGGCGTGTTTGGCCACCCGAACGCGGCGGTCCTGACTTATTATGGCCTGTTTGCTTTGCAGCATCGCGGCCAGGAGAGTGCGGGAATCGTCACGAGCAACGGGCCCGGCACGACTTTTCATCAACACAAGGACATGGGTCTTGTGTCGCAGGTATTTGGGCAGGATGAACTGGCCAGACTGAAAGGGACACGTGCCATCGGGCACACGCGTTATTCCACCACCGGAACCAGCACGATCAAAAACGCGCAACCCTTCGTGGTCGACTGCGTTCGCGGCCAAATGGCAATCGCGCACAATGGTAATTTGATCAATGCCGATCTTCTGCGCGATGAACTGGAGCGAAAAGGCTCCATTTTCCAAACCACCGCTGACAGCGAAATCATTTTACATCTCCTGGCGCAACCCTCGAAAAACGGCGGAAATGTTCTCGCGGCGTTGCGCCGGATTCAAGGGGCATTCTCGCTTATCATCATGAGTGAACGCGAACTGATCGGAGTTCGCGACCCGTTTGGCTGGCGCCCACTCTCACTGGGCAAACTCGATGATGCCTATATACTGGCATCTGAGACGTGCGCTCTTGATCTGATTCATGCGGAGTTCGTCCGCGAAGTTGAGCCGGGCGAAGTATTGATCATTGATGAAAACGGTTTGCGCTCCGAAAGACCGTTCCCGGATGCGCGGCCGGCATTCTGCATGTTTGAATACGTCTATTTCGCGCGCCCCGACAGTATGATCGGCGGAGTTAACGTCGGTAAGGTGCGCATGGAAATGGGACGCGAACTGGCAAGAAAATTTCCGGTCGATGCAGACATCGTTGTCCCAGTGCCCGACTCGGGAAACTATGCCGCTCTTGGTTTTGCGCAGGAGCTAAAGATTCCGTACGCCCACGCCTTTGTCCGCAATCACTACATTGGCCGAACATTTTTGCAGCCAAGCCAGCTCATCCGCGATTTCGATGTGCGGGTAAAGTTGAACCTGATCAAGGAAATGGTGGCGGGAAAGCGCGTCGTGGTTGTGGACGATTCGATCGTGCGCGGGACAACCTCGCGAGCACGCGTAGTGAACTTACGCGAAGCTGGCGCCAAGGAAGTGCACATGCGCGTGAGCTGTCCGCCGCACCGGTTTGCTTGTCACTACGGAATCGACTTTCCCGATCCGGAAAAGTTGATTGCGAACCAGATGTCGATGGAAGACATCTGCAAATACCTTGGCGTCGACAGCCTCGGTTATCTCGATGTGGAAGGCATGGTACGGGCGACGGGGAAACCGATGAATAGCTTTTGCCTGGCTTGTTTCAATGGAGATTATCCCCTGCCGGTTGATCCAGCGCTGGACAAGTTCATTATGGAAAAACGCGAGCAGCGCGCCAAAGCTCTCGCCGATCAGCAAGCACATCCGACCTTATTCGCGGATCTGAAATAGTGGCTTGTCGTTTCGAATGTAGCGAATCGGACTCGAGAAATCTCTTGCTGTTAAGATCAAAAAAAGAGATCTCTCGACTTCGCTCGACATGACAAAGAAGCAAAAAGCTTACGCTCGTGCCGGGGTTGACGTCGATCTTGGCAATCGACTGAAGCGCGGCATCCAGTCACTCGTTAGGCAAACACATGGGCCCCAGGTGTTGGGTAAGATTGGCGGTTTCGGCGGCCTGTTTCGAGCGAACTTCTCGGGAATGCGCGAGCCGGTCCTGGTTGCAAGCATTGATGGCGTCGGAACGAAATTAAAAGTCGCGTTTGCTTTGGACAAACACGATACCGTCGGCGCCGATCTGGTTAACCATTGCGTAAACGACATCGCAGTCGTGGGTGCGCGTCCCCTTTTCTTCCTCGATTACATCGGCTGCGGGAAGCTTGAACCCCGCGGCTTCAAAGAACTGCTGCGCGGTTTTTCGCGTGCCTGCCGAGCTGCAGGTTGCGCCCTGATCGGCGGCGAAACAGCTCAGATGCCCGGAATGTATCGCAAGGGCGAATACGATCTCGCCGGCTGCATTATTGGTGTTGTGGACCGCCGCAATATCATCGACGGCAGGAAAATTCGTCCTGGCGACGTAGTTCTCGGGCTGGAATCGAATGGTTTGCACACCAATGGCTACTCGCTGGCACGAGAAATTCTATTCCGCAAAATGAGGCTCAAGGTTACTTCGCGCCTGCCCGGTTCGGCGAAAACGGTCGGCCAGGAATTACTCCATGTGCACAAAAATTATCAGCTGCTTCTGGCAAAAATTCCAAGCGGTATGATCAAAGGTCTGGCTCACATCACAGGCGGCGGGCTCATTGATAACCTGCCGCGGACCTTACCTGGTAATTGTGACGCAGCAATCGAAACGAAAAGCTGGCGTGTGCCGCGGATCTTTCAGGTCCTGGAAAAAAACGGAAAGATCGATCGTCGGGAAATGTATCAGGTTTTTAATATGGGGATTGGAATGGTGGCGGTGGTTTCCGCACGAGATGCTGAACGCGCAATGCTAATGTTAAAAGCAAAACGAATCGGCCAAATCGTACGCGGAAATGGTACAGTCCGTTTGAAGGTCTGACCCGAAGTTGCGAGGCGCCTCAACAAGTAGCGCGCCTATTCGGATACGTGCGGCTAAACCTCGTTCACGGTCTTCGCTGGTATCTCAACTTGCGGCGTTGACTCGCTTCCGACGACTTTGCCTCGACGCGTCATCCGCTGGAGACCAGCTCGGTGCGCTGCAAGATCGACAAGCTCTACTACCCGTGACTTGAGCAAACGCGCGCGTGTCCAGAGAAACACCAGAAAGAGCAGGTACGGAACAAGAACCCAAAGATCTACGTGCGAGATATTGAGCTGGTGATAGATCAATAGACTTAAGGCGATCAGATTGAAAATAATGGTCGTGGTGACAAACCGATTGCGAAGCCGAACACGAGTCAAACACTTACCACCGCCGTGATACTCTGTGACGGTCTGAAGCGCGATGCTCCACCAAAAATTACCATAGATTTGAATGTCCCACTCATTCCACCCGCTGTCAGTGGAATAACGCCAGCCTTCTTCATCCAGCAGCTCGAAGATCGCACCGAGCAAATAGTGGCGGTCCCTCCCCTGTTCGCTCCAGAAAACCCGGCGACTTAGACTGCCCGCAAAACGGCTGCGCTCCGGGAGATGTTCGTGCGCCCGAATCACGCTTCCAGGTGTGCGCTTGAAATGCAGCCACGTGAAATAACGGGAGAACCCGCGCACGAGCGGTTGGACAAAGGCCAACAACATGACAAGCAGGCGCGCGCCTGCCGTATCAAATTTCGGTTCAATGGAAGCTCGCACCATATAGGAAAGGGCAACGCATAGCGTGCCTCCAAGCATTAGGTACGGGACAATGCGCAACGCCGGGAGAAAAATGCCCAGGCCGAACAGGAAAATCGTCAGGGCAAACCATTCAATGCTACTTAGGTAGGCGGCTACATCTGATTGAGGCGTGGGATAAATCGATTGGAAAAAACCTTCACCAAACATTCCGTGATAGATCACCGGCCGGTTCACGAACCAGCTGAACCGCGGCGTGCCATAGATCTGGCCACGCCATTTCGCCGTGCCTGTTGGTCCGAAAAAAATCAAATGCTTGAACCTCAGCAGTGACTCTGCTTCGCCATAGCCCTCCTGCTGCTTTAAAAAAGCGCGAAGAGTAAAGCGGCGGTAGTGCCAGACGATCGCGGTTGGACTGAAAGCAACCACCCAGCCAGCCTGCTGAATTCGCCAGCAAAAATCAACGTCGTCCCCTGCTTTGCGGTATTCGGTATCAAAGCCGCCCACGCCTTCAAACGCCCAGCGATAGAACGCCATGTTACAACCAGGAATATGCTCGGCAACCACATCTGTAAGCAGCACATGGCTCGGCCCGCCCGGTGCCGCTGCAACGCAGGCCTGAATCCAATTTTTGGCTGGCGGCGTAATATTCGGTCCGCCTACTCCAGCGTAATCTCCGCTTACAAGAGTGCCGATGAGATAATACAGCCAATCCGGATCGACCATGCAGTCAGAATCGGTATAGGCGAACACGTCACCCTTGGCAGCGCCGGCGCCGGTATTGCGGGCGTGGCTCAATCCTTGATTGCTTTGATGAATGTAGCGCACCCGTGGGAACTGCGCAGCGATGTAAGATGTATCGTCGGTCGATCCGTCATCGACCAGAATAACTTCATACTCTGGGTAATTCAGTTTACCTAACGAATCAAGGCACGATGCAAGAGTCGAGCCACCATTGTACGAACAAACAATTATCGAAACGAATGGCGCCTTCGGCAAGGGACGATGAGGTAAGGTGGAATTGTTTCGGCCCAGTTTCTCTTCCAGTATGTAGAACACCTTCTTCGGTCGGCGTTCCCTCGTAACGATTCCAAACGCCCAGTCGGTAATTTCTTGTCCGCCCGTGAACCATTCGTCCGTCCAGGTAAAAAAAATGGTTCCAGCAAGGCCACATTTTACGACGCTGTCAACGTGCCAACCGAGCATCTCGGCCTGCTCATCCTCTGAATGCCGGATCGTGTCCATGCCGAATTCCCCCAGAATAAGCGGATGCTCGCCCGTGAGATTTTGCAGTCGGAACAGGTAACCCTCGAAGTCACGTTGATTATGAAGGTAAACGTTGAAACAACAAAAGTCGGCATTCTGCGGCAGGAGATATTCTGTCGGTGGGTACGTGGCGTAGGAAAAGAGGGCATCCGGATCGATAGCACGACCGATCCGAATCAGTTCCTCGACAAATTCAATCACCCGGCGCGCGCCGAGCCAGCGGGCCATTGTGCTGGAGATTTCGTTGCCGACCAGATAACCAAGAATTGCTGAATGCCCGGCGTATTTGCTTACTGTGTCCCGGACTGTTTCGGCAATTTGCTTGCGAGTCGATCTTTCGCGCAGAAACTCGATATGTTTTTCCCAGGGAAGCGTCACCAATACGCGCATGCCTGCGCTAGTGCATCGGTCGAGAAACCAGGGCGGCGGTGCGTGATAAATTCGCACAACATTTAAGCCAACTTGGCGCATGAGGGCAAGATCGACATCTACCTGCTCAGGCCGTCCGAGATAGTTCCCCTCGGCGTCCGGATTGAAGGGACCGTATGTGACACCTTTGACGAAAAACTTTTTGTCACCTTCCAAAAAGAATTTCGCCGCCGGGCGAATTCGTTGGTTTGCGGCCGTTGTCATGTCGAGCGAAGTCGAGACATCCCTCAATATCGAATGCGATTCAATCAAGAGATTCCTCGACTTCGCTCGGAATGACAAAGGAGAACCGCTGGCGCGGTCGAAGATTCTAAGCGCTTTCTCTCGAAAACACGAGTTGTTTCCTAGGTCGCCAGCACTTCGCGAATTACCGCGGCTGTGCGCTCCAGATCATCTGCTGTATGCGCCGTAGATATAAAGCCTGTTTCGAACTGCGATGGCGCGAAATAGATGCCGCGTTTTAGACAAGCATGAAAAAATCTCGCGAACGTTCTCAAATCGCTCCTCCGCGCGCTCGCAAGATCGACGATCGGTCCCGGTGCGAAGAACAAGCAGAACATCGAACCAATTCGGTGAAAGGTGACCTCGGTCTTAGTATTCTTAATGGCACTCCGCATGAGGTTGCCGAATTGCACGCCCATTTCTTCGAGTAATTTCCATCCGTTGATCCGTTCGAGCTCACGCAGTTGCGCGAGACCTGCGGCCATCGCCAGAGGGTTTCCAGACAATGTCCCCGCCTGGTACACGGGACCGTCAGGTGAAAGCTGGTCCATGATTTCGGCCCGGCCGCCGAAGGCCCCGACGGGCAGTCCTCCGCCGATCACCTTTCCCAATGCTGTCAGATCGGGTTTAACTGCGTAAATTTCCTGGGCGCCGCCACGCGCCAGACGAAAACCGGTAATTACTTCGTCAAAAATCAAAACCGCACCATTGGTTGTGCATTCGTTTCGCAGTATCGATAAAAAACCGTCGTTCGGAAGATAAAGACCCGCGTTTGCAGGAACAGGCTCTGCAATTACCGCCGCGATTTTCCCCTTGTTCTCAACAAATGCTTTCCGAACAAGGTCGGCATTGTTGAATGGAAGTGAGATTGTGAGATCCGCAAATGCCTTGGGCACGCCCGCGCTATCAGGCTGCCCGTGAGTGAGCGCGCCACTGCCCGTTTTCACTAGGAGCCCATCGACATGCCCGTGGTAACAACCGTCGAACTTGATGATCCTGTCGCGCCCGGTGAACGCACGCGCGAGGCGAATACACGACATGGTCGCTTCCGTACCGCTGTTCACCATCCGCACTTTCTCGATCGATGGCATCCACTCGCAGATCAATTCCGCCATCTCCACTTCCAACGGATTCGGGATTCCAAAACTTAAGCCGCGCGTTGCGGCCTCGCGCACTGCGTTCACAACAACTTCCGGAGCGTAACCTAGGATCGACGGCCCCCAACTTGCCACGTAATCGATGTATTCCTTGCCATCTACGTCCCAAATCTTTGCGCCCTTGGCGTGAGCCACAAAAAACGGGACACCGTCCACGTTGCGAAACGCGCGCACCGGTGAATTCACACCGCCCGGCATTCGTGATTGAGCGCGAGTGAAAAGCTCGGATGAACGCGAGATCATAGACGTAACATTGGACTACTGGAGTATTGGAGTGATACGGCAATGATTCAATTTCCATTACTCGATCACTCGCTCACTTATGACAAGGAGCACCACACATTGACAGTGACGTTGCAAACCCGGATACTTTACGTCCTCTGCGACTCGGCGGGGTAGCCAAGTGGTAAGGTCGCGGTCTGCAAAACCGCTATTCGCGGGTTCGATTCCCGCCCCCGCCTCTTTTCATAGGTAAAACGGCCGAAACTCAGTCTAAAAAATAGATGAGTCACAACAAAAGTCACAACAAATCCAGTGACTTCCTACGTTGTGCGCCAATGTGCAAGCAGGCGGTTTTCTGCTCGTTTTTCGTTGCGTTCGCTGATGCAATGCGCGCCGTGAACACAACTTCCCGCTTGATTGCGCTTTCAATCGCCGCTGCGCTAACCGGATTCGCGCAATCACCCACCGCGAAGCCAACTTTGCAAGAGACAAAATCTGAAGCAGGAGCGACGCCAACTCCAGAGCCAACCGAAGACATCGAAGCAATGAACGAGTGGTTTGAGTTTTCGCCTGGCCATGATTTGTTCGCGGCGACTCGCCTCATTCCCGATCAAGTCTATATTCAGCGCCACGATCTCGACGGTGTCGCGGTCGCGGTTTTTCGCGGCGGCTTCCAAAGCGGAACGGTAGTTGCACGGCACGATTTTAGAGGTCGCGTCATCAGTCACATCGAGTGGAGTCCAGATTCAAAGTTTCTACTCTTTACCACCGCGAGTTCCGGCGGCCATTCGCCGTGGCACGCAGCAGCTTTTCTCTTCTGTGCGAGCGACAACAGTTTTCGAGATGTGGAACCTGCGATTGGTAGTGTGGTGTCGCCCGAATTTCGGTTCGAGCCACCGGACATCGCTATAATGTTGGTCAAAAAAGGCGAAGAACCAGAAATGGAGGTAAAGGTACCGCTTGCAAAGACCATGCAACACATGCCGCTTGTTAGGTAGCGGCGCGCGATGAACAATCAACTCTCGTGTGTCGCTAGGAAAGAAAGCGGTAGGCGTGCTGCGAATCGTTCACCGCCTCGCAACCTCCCATCAGGCGCTCCTATTCGTCGAGGCCGCCGCAAAAGCGCGCTCAGTACAAACTGAACGACGGCAGCTTGCCGGTTACCCTCTCGCGCGTGCGCGCGTACGTGAACGTCGCATGCTAAGCACCGGCCGGACATTCAGTATGGCGGCTCGCAACGCCTCGGATAATTAGAAGCAATAAACGGGGAGGAGCTCCAACCGACTCGTTGGAAGGACTAATTTTTTGGTATCTGCAAAATTCGACGGCCTATATGTTGCCAACCTGTTTCCCCTTTCCTACGCATTCGCAAGGCCGGTTGCATGATCTTCAGGCGGTGAACCAAATTGTCTTTAGTCAAAATGCCATCCCTGAACTCGGTCCAGGCTTGGTGAACTTCTGGCTGCATCTGCGACGGTCGCATAAACGCATTTCCAATGGTGTCAGTAATCTTGCTCCATAGCGGGGTTAAGACCGAATCGAGCCTGGCGATTGCTTTAGCAACCCAATCAGTCTGAGAGTAGGTGGCCGCGTGTGGTCCGACAAAGTGAAGAAATTCCGATGCGACACCCCAACATCGGAAAAGGGCTTTCAAATTCCAGAAGTGCACCGGCGGCGCCTGCGAGTCGACCGACACAACAACTTCTGCGAATTCCGCGAGTTTTGCGTAGTTTCGAGCCGGAGACGCTAGCAGCCTGTTCATCTGCTTAGGGTCTCCAATTGCCTGCCTATATTCCGGCTCGCTTAGCGATTCACTGGCAAGGACGAGCAACTCAAAAAGCAAATGTTCGATCCCGTAGCGCAATTCGAACGCAGCGTAATGAATCGCGGACGGCGCATCCTCACGTGTCGCATAATCAAGCCATGACCGCGCCTGGAAAAAGTGCCAAGAGGAGTGATCGGCCAGAGTATTTGAAAGAATCTCCTTGGGTGATTTACCGCGCCACTCGTCCACGCGCTAACAGACGCCTAGATTGGCAAAGTTCAAATTGGCGCCTATGTAGATCATTCACTCAGCAAAAAATGAGCGCTACAAAGCACGCAGACACCGCAAAGATATTGAAAGAGATTCTACGACTTAATCTAGCTCGGCAGGATTTCATCGGCGTACAACGACTTGCGGAGAAGCTTCTCGCGCATCCCGTCCATCCCTCGGATTTGATCTTTCGACCCCTAATGGCCGGAATTGACACCACTTACTCCAGAAGCTTCGGCCAAAATGACGGGATCCGGCCCCTCGGGAAATCATTCACGGTTTTTAATGATCGAAGCCTCGACGATACGCATGGCAAGCTGCTCCGGTTGCGACACGGGGCGTATGCTCACCGTGATACGTCGGCTGTCGGTACTTTTACGGGAACCGACACAGATAAATCCTACCAGTTGCAAATTCGGTTCGATGATAGCGAAAATCCGTCGCTTTGTTCTAACGCCCCTGAACTAGATCCAGAAAATTTACAGAACGTAGTCAAACTCTGCTCTTTTCAGAGTCAGAGAGCTTTAGACGCCGCAAGGAAACTGCTCGCCTTAGTGACGAAAGGAAAGAAATACGCGCCAGGCACCTACACCGCCGGCGTCGATTTTCCATAGACATACGCGCGTTGCGCAACAGAATCGATCGCGTCTCGATACTTACGTAACCGTCGGCGGCAACGGAAATGTAACGGCTGCCAGCTGGCGCAAAGCCGTTTCCACCACGGCAATGACCGACCCTCGTTGAAAGAGTCACCCGCGAATCATTGCGCTTCCAAAATGCCGAATGATTCGGCACAATTCTCCCATGACGTGCTTTTTCTCTCTACACGGCAACGACAAAGTGATATAAACGGCTCAATGGGGAACCGGTGAAACGGCGAGGAGCATTTCTCTTCACTGATTAGCCCATTCGCTGACTCGCCGATTCGTGGAATCAGGGCCTTGGATGGGGTGTTGGACGCGGCCGCGGCGTCGGAGTCACTCTTATCGGTGTAGCTGTAGGGGTGACCGTCGGTGTCGGCGATGGCGTGGGTGTTGGTGTTGGTGTTCCACCGCCTCCCACGAAATTGAATTTACCGATGCGGGTAGCCCAGCCTCCCGAGTAATACTCATTAGCATGCCAGAAGGTCATGCCATCGGACGGGTCGATTGTGGTCATGCTATAATCGCCCCACCGGCTAGCGGCTTGCGAGCCGACGCCGTCGGTCATGATGGCTTCGCCCTGACCGAGATTATTTGGCGGATCGGTCTCAAGACGCCCCCCGTAACGGATACCGGGGAAGATGGATGAGCTGGATGTGGCATAGCCGATGGCCATATTTCCATTTTGATCAACGGCTATACTTGGCATGAAGCGCCATAAACCATCGTTGTTATTGGTCCACTCCTGTTGTTGCGCAGCGGCTGCTGGGAACGTGCCGCCGGTGACATCGAATTGATACCAACTAACAGCAGTCGGCCCGTTGGGCCAATTCAGTATTGTAGTCTGATCCGCCCACAACGATTCGGTCCCGTTGCGGTTCTGATAAACCAGCGGCGTCATGATTTTATCGCCGAGAGTATCCAGCAGTGAAGAGGTTCCCTGCTGGGGCACGATTGAAAAGGAGAAGTTACCTATCCATGCTTCAGTAAACGTGTTGACCGCGATGAAGACGTTCGCAGAGTGATCAGGGCCAATGCCAAGGGTCGAATTGGCCGGAGTCACAAAATCGACATGAAACAGCCATCCCAGTACATCCGAAAACGTCCCCGGGCCGGGTAAAGTACCACTCCTAACAGCGAGGAGAAATTCATCCCTCCCCGCAGGCGGCGGATTGCCAGTGCGAAATCCGGCCGCCACGAAGCTATAGGCGATGTCCGGTGTCAAACCGGCGAGGGGGACCTTAAACGAGATGACGGTGGGGTTGGGAGTGCCAGCGAGCATTGCACCGCGATCGAGCGCCTGAACTTTCACCCCGGTGAAGGTGCTGAAATCGGCCCACATGTTGTAGGTGAAGTGATAGGCGCCGCCGGGCTGCGGGTCGCTCCACATTGCCGCCTTCGGATAGTCGTTAGCCTCCGCCGGATCGACCTGCACGGCATATAGAAACCAGCCGCCCGATACCGGGTCGGGCGTTTGAGACACGCCGATGCATTCATAGGAGGGGCTGCCGCCGAACGAGGCAAAGGCGAAGTCGCTCACCACCCACCGATCGGCGAGATGATCATAGAAAGAGAAGGGGTCTCCCTGGTTGAGACCTGTACCGCAAGGAGTGCCGCCGCCCAGGGGGGCGAAGAACGTATCGAACGACACCGCGGCTAACAAGGTATTGCCGCTTTTGTCAAAAATCTTTATAACGGTATTAGTCGTTTCAACGTAATGATTCGGGCCGACGTCGCCGATCGTATCAGGCGGAATACAACCGCACATGCTTTGCGCAGAGTTAATCCCGTCAAAAGTCAGCAACGGCGGCGGCATGTTCGGTACCGGCTGAAAGATTTTGCCCAACAGCGACTGCACCTGCTGGAAGGAAGAGGTATCCTCCGATTCCATTCGCGCTCCTGTGCCATGTAGACCAGGCTTCAGTAGTGGACGGGAAATTTTCGGACCTGACGGCACCGGAGGCAGGCTTCGCAAGTCCTGGTCTATGCGACCCGGGCCGACCATTTGCGTGACCTCCGGTCTCTGTGTGCCGGGAGCGTCCTGGTTGTTATGAGACCGAGTCGTTTGCTGCGTCTGCTTGGATCCCCTCCCCTGTGCGAAGAGCGCCACAGCGATACCGAGGAGGCAAAACACACAAGCCGTTAAAATGCGCAGATTAAAAAAGGCCGATTGCGAAGTGGATTTCTTTTTCATAGATGAAGTGGTTTTTCCCTGCGAAGTAGAGTGCGGATGTTATCGGATATGCCGGAAGCGTGTCAACATTTTCTTACGTTTTTCCGGGGATTTATTCCAACTACGAATCCACACGAATTGAAAACGAATGTCTTGGCAGTGACGACTAAAACTGAACCAGGGGATGAGGAAGCAAAACCAAAGGACGAAATCATTGAACTAAAGGGCGTATCGAGTCACGTTGGAGTCGGGGAGCTGAGGGTCGATGTTGATATTTTCATCGAAAAAATCAGCGAACTCCCAAAGGATCAGCGGGAGAGATTATTGGACGTGACGACTACGCTAGGTGCCGCGCGTGCTCTCGCTCGGGCGAGATTCGCATTCTCGATTTCGACGGCGCCGTCCAGCGCATCATTCCGTTTAACGAGACGAATCGAAGGTTTTGATTCAAGATTGGTCTCGGGATCGCGCTGGGCACGCCATAGCGCGTTCAAAGTTCCGCAAACCGCTACGCTTCTATCCCCGAACTTCGATCTCGTTGTATATCTCGAAATATTTGGCGATTTCCTCACAGTCGTGCCAGCCAACGCTACGTAGTCGGACGCGGCCAAGCAGTCGGGCGCGGCCTAGGAGTCGGGATAGGCCGCGGCGTTTCCATAGCTGTTGCTGTAGCAGTCGGCGTCCCCGTAGCAGTTGTTGTCGCTGTTGCTGTAGCGATCGGGGTCGTTGTCGGGCTCGGAGTGCCGCCGCCGCACAACCCTGTTACGGTCACAGTATAGCTTCGGCACCCGAAGTTAAACGGGTACACTTCACTTACTACGACGACCAAGGTCTGCCCGTTATCTACGTTGACTTGGAACGCCTGGTCCGGGTTGGGGGCGTGCCCACTGTCTCCGATCCAGTTGGTGCAGAGGCTATGTGGATCGAAGCTGCCCAGATAAGCAGCCGTAAAGATGGAGTCGTAGCCGTTGCACGGTGTATTCGTATCGATCGTGACGCATTGGGTCTCGCCACTCGTGTTTTCAAATGTGTAGGAATCGTAATGGCGGTGCCCCCCTAAAAAGATCCGGCACGACGTACTCGCCGGACACGTTTGCGGAATACCCTCAAGCCGCAGCACATTACTGAGCGTCGGGTCCCCCTTGTCGATGCTTCCCATTTCCACAATCGGTGTGCATGTGGGTGATGCCGGTGGTGCCGGTGTTCCGCCTTGACACGGCCTGTACTCGTACAGGCACGGCTGGCCATTGTTGCCGCTGATCACGACAATGCGCGCGGCGCCTGGTAAGCCTGAGTATGACACGTGACTGGCGGAGTTACCTGGAATGGGATTTTGTATACCAACTATCATCGGGCTGGCCGGATCAACGACGGGATCGCTGTTAGCAAAGTCTGCGTCATTCACCTGGCCACCGAAAGGCATGGGATGATTGTCCCCTTGGTTGCCCTGAATAGCTGCTTGCACCCACACGATGCCTCCGGCGTTGATGTAGGCTTCCAACGCGGGGATGGCCGCCGAGTAGTCAGGAAGGAAATCACCGAGAAACGCGTCGTCCCAGTTAAGAACGACGACCCGATACTGGCTGAAGTCGAAGCCAGCCAACTGTGCGGGCGTCAACTCAGTATAAGTGTGCCCGGCACCCATGATGGCATCCTTAAGGACCGTAAAGCTCCATGGATCATGCGTCTGGAATAACGCGAAGTCGTTGGGCGCTGCCTGGCTATTGCCAAAAGTATAATTGACGATGTTGCCAGCCAGAGTCGGCTTCCAGCCGTCCGGCGCGTAACCAAGAGTCATTCCGGAGCCGACCAGCAGCCCGCGAACTCCGGCTGCGCTTCGCTTATTTGTGTCGCGCTGCGCCGGCGCGAATGGGATCGCGCACACAGCCAGAAGCAGAAGGAGATAAAAGGCGCTCCGAACAAGATGCGCTTTAATGGTGGAGTTAATTTGTTTTTTCATTTGATGTGGTCCTTTCGAGATCGCCGAGGCCCTCCCTTCTGACTTGGGCGAGTGCTGTCACACCGATCGGACGAGAGCGGAAGAAGAGCCAAGTCCGACGAAATGGTGCGTTGCCGTGGTTCTGGTATCAGAATGGCAAGAATAGGGATGCGCGGGCCGTTCTGTCTACTAGACCTTAGTCTATTAAACTTTAGTATAATGCCGGAAGGCCAGTGAACGTTGTCGCACGCCTGATTTGTGCCCGTTTCATATCACTTGTCATTTCCGCGTGGAGAGCAAAAGAGGCACAATCCATCGCTGGCAAACAATTATACGGTAATGTTCAAATGAACTTGCACTAACGTATAATAGACACACTCTCCGCGCATCATGTAAAAAGCTTCTCGATTACGTCATCCGACGTTTCAACGCATCTTTGGCCGGGCTGAAGAAGCCCGTGGGGCTGGACCTTCGCTGGGACACCGCTTTACGCGATTTCCAGAATCCAACTGGAGCCCCGAGTCAGCCGAAGTGAGGCTGGAAAAAGTCTCGCCCGAGTGTGATTTCCGGTTCCGCGCGAAACTGGATTGCAATTAATCCAAA
>Ga0193722_1000092_pt1 | contig 19007 bp, 12 predicted proteins | sample H2m1metaG_FD_143044 | JGI IMG/M metagenome (GOLD analysis project Ga0193722, IMG submission 143044) | Soil microbial communities from a riparian zone of the East river system, Colorado, United States - H2m1 | ecosystem: Environmental > Terrestrial > Soil > Riparian zone | place: USA: East River...
ATCTTCACACATGAAGCTTTTTATTTATTGCGTGCCGATTTTATTGGCGATGGGGTCCTACGCGCAGACCACCTATCCCAAACCTCTTACGCTCACCGCGGATGAAGATCATCACCAGATGATGGATCAACTGGGCGTAAAATCTCTGCGCCCCGGACCCAGTAGTGATGAGAAGGCGCCAAACCATGCCAACTATGACGAATCCGTCGCTAATCCTTTTCCGGAACTGCCCGATGTTTTGAAGCTGAAGAATGGAACCAGGGTCAACTCCGCCGCCATTTGGTGGCAACTTCGCCGGCCCGAGATCGCCGAAGACATGGAGCGGGAAGTTTACGGAAGAGTTCCAAAGAATATTCCGAAAGTCACCTGGACGCAAGGGATTGTCGAAAGAGAGTTCGTGGGATTTACGCCCGTTATCGCAAGAGAGTTGACGGGTCATGTTGATAATTCCTCCTATCCGCTGATCAATGTGGACATATCGATGACGTTGGTAATACCTGCCAATGCCAAAGGCCCCGTTCCGGTATTGATGATGTTTGGCCGGACTGGTTTTCCAAATCCGGTGCAGCCCGGTCCGGACGACATGAAGATCCTCAATGAGGCTTTGCGGAAGTTGCTTTCAAGGGATTCTGTGGTCAAGGCGATCCTTGATAAATATCCCGCTTACAGCGTGTTGCCGCGACTCGTTCCCGCGCTCGGCGGCGAGCCGACACGAGAGCACCAGTTGATCCAGTCGGGGTGGGGTTATGCCTCGATCGATCCAGCAAGCATTCAGGCCGACAACGGGGCGGGCATCACAAGGGGTATTATCGGGTTGGTTAACAAAGGCCAGACCCGCAAGTCCGACGACTGGGGTGCGCTTCGCGCATGGGCCTGGGGTGCGGCGCGCGCGCTTGACTACCTTGAAACGGACCCATTGGTCGATGCGACGCAGGTGGGAATTGAAGGCGTGTCGAGGTACGGCAAAGCCGCCTTGGTTACTCTTGCATTCGAGTCGCGGTTCGCGATGGGATTGATCGGTTCGTCCGGCAAAGGCGGCGCTACTTTGCATCGTCGCAATTTCGGGGAGGCCGTGGAAAGTCTGACCGGCGGAGAATATTACTGGATGGCGGGAAATTTTATTAAATACGGAGCGTCGGAATTCAAGAGCGGTTCGCAAAACGCGGGTAGCATCCCGGTTGATTCGCATGAACTCATTGCCCTGTGTGCACCGCGTTTAACATTCATCAGCTACGGCATTCCCGAAAAAGGCGACGCCAAGTGGTTGGATCAGCAAGGAAGTTACATGGCCACCGTGGCTGCGGGCGCTGTTTTTAAATTGTTAGGCGTTAGGGACCTCGGGGTCTCTAATGATTACAAAACTGAAAAAATGCCTCCTGTCAACACCGGTCTTCTCGACGGCGAACTTGCCTGGCGTCAGCACGACGGCGGTCACACGGATGCCCCAAACGTAAAGTTCTTTGTTGAGTGGGCAAATCGGAAAATCGGGAAAACGCCTTGAATCGGAGTGGTTGACCAAGACCACCCGGGCTGGGGACGGAATTATTCCAGGTCTGCATAAATACTGAACCTGATTCGCTTGACACAGTAGAGAAAATATCTGCAACATCAATTTCCAAAGCTTCAACTTTCGTAAGCCCAAATTCATTGAGCGAGTTTACAGCATCAGTTCCCTTTTTTAATCTCTGCATTGAAATATCCCAGTTGAGCCAGTTGTTTTGCAGTTTCAAACCCGATTCGTTCGTGCGGTGGGGCATTTTTCATTGGCAACTTTCTCTACTTACACTACACGGAGCACGCTCTTTGGTTTGCTTTGGAAGTGGGTCGGATGTGTGGCATGCCCAAGTGTGTGCGGTTTAGTTGTGTCATGTGTCATTTCCAAATATTTTATACTTTCTGTTAAGTTACTCAGATCTCAACGAATCCACTGGGTTTACTAGTGCTGCACTAATGGATTTGAAACCGATAGTCGAAAACGCAATGATGAAGGTCACGCCAAGGCCTATCAAAAAGATCATCGGTCCTAATTCAATTCTATAGGCATCTTGTTCTAAAACGTTGCTCATTGCAAAGCCAGCGGCAGGCGCAGCTATAGCAAATGCAATTAATATCAATTTTACAAACTCTTTTGAGAAAAGAAATACAATACTTTCCAACGATGCACCCAATACTTTGCGCACACCAATTTCTTTTGTCTTTTGGTTAGCCATAAAAGTGACAAGACCAAACAACCCCAAGCAGCCAATAAAGATGGCAATGGAAGCAAAGATGCTGAGCATAATTGATGCCTTTCGGTCACCTTGATAGAGGTTTCGGATTTGTTCATCTAAAAATTCATAACTAAAAATATATTCTGGATAAGCTGCCTCCCACTTAGTCTGCACTCGCTGAAGAGTGGCTTGCATGTCCGTTGGATTTAGTTTAATCGAGAGACTATGAAAGCCATTCAAGTAATTAAATAAAATAACAGGCTCAATCGGATCGCGCAAAGCCTGTGTGTTGAAATCCTTAACAACACCTACTACAGGCAGACGATGATCCCAAAGAATGATTTCTTGCCCGATAATTTCTTGATTACTTTTAAATCCAGCCATCTTCACCAATTTTTCATTGACAACAAAGCCAGCCATTGTGTCCAGGTCAGTAAGAGGTAAACCCGCCAACAGCTTAATCCTATACAAGCTCAGATAATCACCATCAACTTGTTTTATCTGGGTGTTGAATTCATCGTCTCTTCCAGCGACTTTAAACGAAGTACCAGTCACACTTTTATGAGATGGAGGAGCTAAGCTAAGGCTTGCCTGTTCTACTCCCGCCAATTCCAGTATCTCGTTTTTAAGCGAACGCATCTTACTCGAACCGTTCATCCCCATAGGCTTTTCCCCGATCGGAATAGGAACGGTTACGATGGCCTCTTTGGCAAATCCGATATCATACTTTGTAATAAAATCGAACTGCAGGGTAATGACAACTGTGGCAATAATGAAGAACTGAGAAATTACAAATTGTAGTACTACCAGTCCTCTTCTCATCGAGTATCCAGAAGAAGAAGCGGAGCTTATCTGATTTTTTAAAGCCGATGCAGGCTTGTAAGCAGATACAACCATCGCTGGATATAAGCCAGACAGAACTGTGACTGCAATCGCAACTGCTCCTAGAAATATCCATACAATTCCATCCGAGTCCAATTGAAGCGCTAATGATAAGTCCATAAATGGATTTAAAAATCCAAGCAAGATCTGTGCGCATGCCAAGGAAAATAATACCGCAATGATCGTGACCAAAAGAGCTTCGCCAAGCAATTGAAAAATAAGTTGCTTGCGTGTGCTACCCAATACTTTACGAATTCCCACTTCTCTGGTGCGCTTGATTGCGGATGCTGTTGTAAGGTTGACAAAGTTGATGCAACAACTAATTAATAAGAAGATGGCGACAACACTGAATGCGATTTTTGCCGGCTTAGGCATTCTCTTATTGTAGTTACCAAATCGCATATCACTATGTAATTCTTGAAGCGGCTGGGCAAGCAACGTGGTTTTATTGGGGTTATCATCTCCAGAGTATTTTTTTTCAAAGGCTGTCAGCCGTGTTTCGATCTTGCTGATCAGTTGATTTTCTTTAAGAAGAAAATAGCAATTATCTGTGTCAGAATCGGCTTGCCACCCCTTTCCGTCCAATGATTTTTTGACTGTGATGTAAGAGAAGATCAATTCAAAAGGAAGGTCGGTATTGGAAGGATAATCATCCATCACCGCACCAATTTTATATTCTATGTCTTCATACTTTATAATTTCACCAATAGCATCCTCTTTATGAAAATATTTTAATGCCCATTTTTTGGAGATGATAGCTTTGTTGGGCTCATCCAATCTTTTTTCAGAACCTCTTAAAATTGGGCGATCAAAGATTCTAAAGAAAGAAGATTGTGTGAAGGCCACACCTTTGGGTTCTTCATATTTTTTAAACTCACCGTTGGGTTGAGCAATGGCAATAAGGTTGCCCCTTCGATATGAGGTGAACGCAACTTCTTCTACTTCGGCAAAATCATTTTTAAAAGCCTCTGGCAAAACTGTAGGCACGCCTTGCGTGTAACTATCGCCATTATTTCCTTTCGATTTAGTTACGATGCGATAAATTCGATCGCGCTTGCTGTGATAATTGTCAAAGCTTGATCCATCTTTGATAAAAAGAAAGAGCACCAAACTGCTTGTAATACCAAGTGTGAGCCCAGCAACATTAATAAGTGTATTTCCAATTTGTCTGCGGAGATTACGAAGTGCTGTTTTTAGATAATTGGTTATCATATAGTTTAGGTTTGCGCGAGTATTCAGTCTTTACAAAGACCAAGCCATGTGTACCAATGCCTTAAAAAGCACTTTTAATATAGTTTTAAGTTCGATATCGAAGAAAGGTGTTCCGAAAGCGAACGGCAATACTTGGGCGGGGGGATTTGGCTCTTGCCATAGCTTAGGTGTCGCGGTGGGCTTGCGTGGCTATGGCATGTGCCAAATGAGCAGGGCAAGTTGAAGTACAATCTTTTTAAAAATGCGAGGTGTCGGCCATTCATTTCTTATTTGTCCAACGTTATTTATTTTTTTAAAGTCCCAGTTGTTCCGAAGCCGTTCTCGTGTCCACGTGGGAAATCTTTGTTAGTAGAGATCAATCCGTTGATTTTTTAAATTAATTTCCGGATAAACTCTTCAAGAGATTCATCTTCCTTTAACATGAATTTCTTTTTTAAACGGTATCTCGATTTTTTTACACTTTCGGATGAAATGCCTAATGTATTGGCTGCCTCTTTACTGGAAAGATTCAACTTGATCAATGCCGATAGCCTAAGCTCGGACGCTGTGATATCGAGAAAGTGGAAACGCAGACTTCCAAAAAAATTGGGATACACACCAGTAAATGCTTTTTTGAAATGCTCCCAATCGTCATCGGTGAGGATATTGATTTGCAGAATTTGGTTGAACTTTTCAATTTGTTCTTGTTCCACCAATGGCTTGCTTTTTGCTAATTCAAGTTCAGCGGTTATTCGGTATATGATTTCGGATTTTTCGAGAATACTTTGCGTGTACAAATCTAGTTGCTCCTTTTTTGATTCAACAAGAGCCTCATTTTGTGTGGCAAGTTCTTCACGCTGGGTGAAAAGTTCATCATTTTGTGCTTTGATCTCATCTTCGCGTGCACGAAGTTCTTCGTTAGCGGCCTGCAGCTCCATGGTCCGCTCAGCTACAGATTTCTCTAGCTTTAGGTTTTGTTGCTGCATTCTCCTTACACGAATGGCATAGACGGAGATAGCTGCTATCGTGAGCATCAGCACTGCCAATGACTTTGCCCACCCCGTTTTCCACCATGTAGGCTGAATCTGAATTACTAAAATTATACCTTTTTCATTCCAGAGGCCATCGTTGTTACTTGCCCGTACATGAAAAGTGTAGGTGCCCTCGCTAAGATTAGTAAATGTGGCAGATCGCTGGCTCCCGATCCGAACCCAGTCTTTATCAAATCCCTCTAGCTTGTAGGCATATTGGTTTTTGTTGCTGGAAGAAAAATTCAATGCAACAAATTCAATGCTGAAGAAATTTAATTTCTCAGGAAGAGTTATTTTTTTTGTTTCGCTGATTTGAACGCGCAGTATAGAATCATTTTCTCCAATTCGCATTGAGCGATTAAAAATCTTCAAATCAGTGAAATATATCGGGGGAATATGGGAATTAAGTTTAATCTTTTCTGGATTAAATACATTTACCCCATTTCCACCAAAAAAGAAAAGGCCACTTTTACTCTTTAGACATGAGTTTGGTTTGAATTCGTTGCTGAGTAATCCATCATCTATAGTGAAATTATTTACGATAGTCTTAGTTCGCGGATTGAGGAGTGAAATCCCCTGGGTGGAGCTTAGCCACAAGTTTCCGTTGCGATCTTCAAGGATTCCGCAAATGATATTGCTGGGCAGGCCATCCCGCACGGTATAGGACGCATTTTTTTTCTTGTCGGTTAATTCAAAGAGGCCGTTGTTGGTACCCACCCATAGATTCCCGAGCTGGTCTTCTGTGATGCAGTTGATGAAAAAATCAAACGAAATGGAATCGGAACCCAAATTGAAACGAGTACGCTTCCGGCTTTCCAGTGAATAAAGATAAAGTTCGGCGATCGAACCCAACCATAAATTTCCCCGACTGTCTTCATAGATCGTTCGCAGGTAATTATTGGATTCATGATGTTCATCGATGTGCCTTTCAAACTGACCGCGCCGTTCGCCTTTGAGAACATTCAGGCCTCTGTAGCTGCTCACCAGCAATTGATGCGTACGCGAATATTCTTTGATGGAATATACGTGCGGGTTAGAAAGGCTTAATGGATTTTCTTTTTCTGTTGAATAATTAATGAAACGGTCCCCCTGCTCATCGAACTTGTTGAGCCCTCCATCCCAAGTACCGAACCATAGCTGCCCCCTGTGATCTTCAAAAATGGATAACACCGGGTTGCGGCTCAAACTGCCCTTCTTGTGAACGTCGTGTTCATAGTATCGCACACGATTTTTATCTTTTACTACCAGACCTCCTTCTGTTCCAATCCAGATGCGGTTTTTGCTATCCTCAAAAATAGCATTGACAACGTCATTTTTGAGCTCTACGTTTAGCTCGGAAAACTTTTCGTTTAGATCATCGATAACACAGAGTCCTTTCGAAAATGTCCCAACCCAAATTCTATCTTCGTGATCAACGTACACTGACCAAACTGAATTGTCACTGAGGGAATGCGGATCGTTCTTATCAAAAAGAAAATTAGTGAACTCAAGGGTAGACTTGTTAACTCGGCTTAGCCCTCCGTTTTCAGTAGCTAACCAAATATATTTTTTATCGGAAGCAATGTCGCGAATAGGATCTACCACCATGGCATTACCTTGGCTTGCTGTAAAGTTGATAAACTTCCTGTTAGTGACCTCAAATTTGCTGAGACCTTCCGTTGCCGCAATCCAAAGGTTACCCTGATTATCCTTGATAACTCTGCGAATATCTTTGCCAATGATGCTGTTTGGTTTTTGTTTATCCGGCAGAAAACTTTCCACGGTATTGGTTAGCGAATTCCATTTGAAAAATCCCGTTCTTATCACCCCAATCCAATACTCATTTTCAGATTCTTGGACGATTGAACAGATTGGCTCAACGGAGTCGAAGAGATTAAAATGTTTCCACGTTTTAGTTTGGTGATCAAATCGGGCCGTGAACGCTTTGCCCTGGCGTGTACCTGCAATCCAAACGTGTTTGTTAGAATCCTCGAGCATTCCTACGATGTCGCAATTGAAGGAGAATTGGGTGATTCGAATGAACCTGTCCAATCTTCTATCATAATGGTGCAGGCCTCCACCGCGCGTGGCTACCCACAACGTGCCATGACTGTCCTCTAAGAGAGTGTTAATACTATTTTTGATTAGGCCTGTACTATCACCTTCTGATTTTCTGTAAATTTTAAAACCATAACCATCAAATCGATTCAATCCGTCTTCTGTGCCCACCCACAGAAAACCCTGTGAATCCTGAAGTATGCAACGGACATTTGAATTTGACAATCCATAACTGCTTGTTATCCTGGAGAACTTAACTTTTTCAATCCCGGACTGACAAGTGGCGCTTTCTCTGTGGAATGCGATCAGCAAGAACAAAATGGAAAGAGGTTTATTCATGATTCAAACCAACCTGAGAGAATATCCGTAAGTTCGGAAGAATCGGTCGCAAATTCAACAAACGTTTGCTCCACGTCACCGAGGTAACTTTCTCAGGTTGTCCACAATTCTGTCCACTGAAATGACTACTCTTTTGTCGGGGCCGAGATTAGGTTGGTGAATAAAAAAGAGGAAACATTTGAGAAATAATAACGCATGCTTTCTATGCGTGAAAAAATTGAGCGTATGAATGAAACTAATAAAAGTGATTCCTTCCTTATTGAAATAGCTCCTTATCTTGGAGCTTATGCTGAAGCTATTGTCTCCAATATCCGCCTAGCCGTGTTGAGCCAACGTTGTAAAATAGTTTGGGTGAACGAGCGATTTTGTAACCTTACAAAATACGGCGAGGAAGAACTGATCGGCCGATCAATCGTTGAGTTGAATTTAGCTTTCGCTGACAAAAATTTCTTTAAGGCCGTGTTTTTTATCATTTCAAGTGGAGATAAATGGTCCGGTGAAATTAAATGCAGGGCAAAGGATGGAACTGTTTTCTGGGTCAAGACAACAATCCTTCCAATTAAAAACGGCTCTGGTACAATTGAATCATACTTATTGTTTAACACGAATATTACTCCAACTAAAAAGGCATTGGAGGAAAAGGACTTTGCGCTGAAGAAAATCAAACAAGGAGAAGACCGCTATCGGGCTTTGGTTGAAAATCAATCTGATTTGATTTCTCTCTGCTTGGCCAACGGCACCCGGATCTATGTAAATGATAATTATTGCAATTTTTTTGGCAAGTCTTTCCACGAACTTATTGGCACTAACATAAAGAATTTGCCCCTTCGTGGAGTTTTGCCTGAATTCACGCAGAATATATTTAAGCTTACCCCGGGTCAACCTGAGGCATTTGGAATTTTTCACCTTGAAAACTCTCGGGGAGAAAAGCACTGGGTGTCTTTGTGCATCAAAGGGATATTTGATTCTGGCGGAACGCTGTTTGAAATCCTTACAATTGGGAGAGATGTAACTGATCTAAAAAATGCAGAATTGCAAAAGGCTAACTATATCCGCGACCTGGAGCATATCGCTTTTATGACTTCACATAATGTTCGCGGACCAATTGCCTCGATGCTCGGGTTGGTTGAGTTACTGCGAATGAACGCAATCCATACGGACCAATGGGGTGAAATTGTGGACAGTTTTAAAAAGTGCATCGTTGATCTTGATGCTTATACTCGTGAAATGGGTGCTTTCATTTACGAAAAACAATCCAGTGAATAGAATGGAAAAGGTTGACAAGACCCTATTTCTAAAGCTTTCTGTAGCAAATTATTACACTCGATTTCTGATTAAATCATCTTGTGTGCCTGTGATTGTGGTGGGGTCACTACTTTTTTCCTATTAATGCCTATATCTGCCTATAAATGCCTTGATATTATAGTGTAAAGCTGCAATATATTACTATAGATGCAAATTAATGCCTAAAGATGCATGATCTCTCCCGTGACCAATCAGTAAAAAAAGCCCCAAACAAGCTGTTTGAGGCCCATTGTGATCCCGCTGGGGGCGATATCTACAAACTATTAATGCCTATGTCTACCTAAAGATGCCTACGAAAGTATTTAGAGTTTTCACCCTTAACTTTATCTGCCTATTCCTGCCTAAATATGCCGTGATCGACCACGAAAAAACTCAGTTGAATATGGGGAAGTCGCACAGGAAATATAGGCAAACTGCAACTGAGTTGGCAGAATTAAAAGAAGGACCTGAGATTGAAAGTGTTTCACATGTATATGATATATTTTGCCTAAAATAGCTTAATGAAAAAATGGCTCATTATCACTGCAGTTACTGGAGCATTATTATTTTGGGGTGCCAAAGTTCTTTATATCCGTTTTGGAAAATACAAAAGCTTACATGAATTTAATAAGAAGAAATATGGCCAGGAACAGCTTTTACTTTTGGCGCAATACATAATTCAAAAGTGTGTCATCGTTGTCGTTTCGTCCACTGACGAAGAAATGGCGTTTAGAATTTTCAATGTTCTAAATGACAGAGGTAAAGATCTTACTATTGCCGATATCTTAAAATCAGAAATTCTGGAGAAAATTCCTGAAAAAGACCAAAACAGCTACACGGAAAAATGGGAAGAATGTGAAACCAACTTGGGCATTGACAACTTCAAGGATTTCTTTAGCCACCTTAGGGCTATATATGCAAAAAAGGAGCTAAAGCCAAATGACGAAGGAATGGCTTTAGCGACCTGCCGAATTTGTCCCACGTGACCGAACGAAATTAAGAAACGAAAGCTACAATGCAACACCGAGCCCCCGCTATGTTTTATACACAGTGTTGGCAGTAGTAGGGCCCTTCTCCTCTCTTCATTCGAAGCCTTCTCTTTCGTCACCCGTTAAGGTTACACTACTCTTTGTACTTCAGTCGTGCGGTGGCGCATTTTTCATTGCCTACTTTCTCCACTTACACTACGCAGAGCACACTCTTTGCCTGGCTTTGGATGTGGGCTGTAAGCGCGGCCAGGCAATGTGTGTGCGATTTCGTAGCTGTCATTTCACAAGGTCTTACAACGCTTTTGGTTTCTTATAATAAATTTCGATGTCAATAGTCATATAGGTATTTTGTCCTTTGTTTGAGAGTCCAGGCAATGTATCCTTGGTGCCACCTGAATCACCAAATTGAACAATACTGGCTTTAAATCAGCCTTTGTTATCAGTAATTTGTTTCTTTTTTACTGGTAAAATGTACTCTCGCGCTGTTTTGCTGCCTTTTACTTTTGTATTGTAATTTAAAAGCACAACACAATGAAAGAAAGTAAAGTATGGTTCATAACCGGTGCAGGAAGTGGCATCGGATTGCAAATTGCCAAAGCTGCCTTTGCTGCGGGCAATAAGGTTGTCGCAACAGGCAGAGATGCAAGTAAGGTGACAAAAGCTATCAATGGCTCTACCGATAATTTATTAGTAGTGAAAATGGATGTAACTAATCCGAAGGAAATATCCACAGGAGTAAATTCAGCAATTGAAAAATTCGGAACAATCGATGTGCTGATTAATAATGCTGGCAACTTCTATGCAGGTTTTTTTGAAGAGTTAAGCCCAGCTCAGGTTGAACGTCAAATGGCTACCAATTTATTTGGACCCATGAATGTAACACGGGCTGTTTTACCCTTAATGAGAAAAAGTAAATCCGGACATATCATATCTATTTCTTCCACTGCCGCATTGGTTGGTTATGAACTCTGTTCAGCCTATGCCGCTTCCAAGTTTGGGTTAGAAGGTTGGATGGAATCTTTACAAATGGAAATTGCACCCTTTGGTATTCATACCACTATTGTAGAACCTGGATTTTTCAGAACAAACTTATTAGAACCATCCTCAACAATATGGTCAGAACTTCAGGTGGAAGACTATGCTGCCCGTATGGCGGCACTGAAACCCTTTTGGGAAAGTATGAGCGGCAAACAAGGTGGTGATCCTGCTAAGTTGGCAGCGGCATTGCTTACAATTGCAGGTGAAAAAACTCCTCCCAAACGTTGGATGGCGGGTGCAGACGCTATTGCCGAAGCAGAAAGAAAGGCGAAAGAATTAATAGATCAAGCCAATGCCTATCGAGAATTATCTTCATCCTTGGCCTATGAGCAAACAGCAGCGGTATAAAGCGCTGCAAACAAATATCAATCAGAAATGTTTAACTTTATAGAATGACATTGTTCAAAGATTTTGAGTCATTTAATAAGTACCTGGGGGTGGCGAAACCTTTAGACAATAACATTGACGTTGGTTATTATGACGTTCCCAAAATGCGTTTGAAGTCGGAACCTGTGTCAATTGACTTTTACCGAATTGCCATCAAGAGCAATTTCCTTGATAAAACAGGTTCTGACTTTGATCCAAGCAATCCAAAACCCATTACAGCTGTTTTCTTTAACAGTCCTGGGCACTCAGGCGGCTGGGACATAGAACCTACATTCAACGGAATGTATTTACAGCTTTCTAAGAAACTGATTGAAGAAAACCGTTTTCTGTTCAAAAATTACCTTGACTATGGCCAGCACGAACCGTTGCATTTAATAGAAAAGGAAGAACAAGAAATCAGAACCATCTTTGCCCTGATGCTGAAATACTACGATACCAGAAAAGACAATTTCGATGTGTTATTTTCTTATGTCCATGTTCTGGTTTCGTTAGTGGAAGCGTTTTACAAAAGACAATTCTCATCGAATCCTGTACGATACAGCCCCATCGTATCCGAGTTTCAGCGCCTCCTGATAACGTATTACAATGAACCCCTAAAGCATATTCCCACGGTTCAATATTTTGCAGATAAATTAGGTTTGAGTCCGAACTATTTAGGCGACGTCATTAAACACTTCACCCAAAAGTCACCTCTCGAAAACATTCACGAGTTTGTAGTTAAGAAAGCAAAGGAGATGCTTGAAGAAAGAAGCGATTTAAACAATACGGAAATTGCTTATGAGCTTGGCTTTGAATACCCAAATTACTTCGCTAAGTTTTTCAAAAAGCAAGTCAATCTAACTCCCAAAGAATACAGGCTTCAAGTGTCTGATAAGCTCGTGAGTAAGCAACGGCTTTAAGACTTTTTGTAACAGTAATTTGTTTCCTTTTTTCTGGTAATTTCTATCCTTCCGCCATGTAGGCCCTTTTTATTTTTGTGTTATCAAGATCGACACTTAAAAATTAAAAGAAATGGCACAGGCAAAAAGGGTATTGCTCATCAATTCACATTTAACTTATCCTAACTGGACCGAAGGGACATTAAACAATGCTTTCTATCAGGCTGCAAAAGATTTTTTCACATCAACGTCACTGCAGGTTTTGGAGACAACCATTGAAGATGGTTACAATCCTGAAGAAGAAGTACAAAAGCATTTAGAAGCTGACATCGTGATTTTACAAATGCCAGTAAACTGGTTCGGTGCACCGTGGATATATAAAAAATATGTTGATGAAGTTTTCAATTCAGGGTTGTTCAGTAAAACATTCCTGAGTGATGACGGAAGAACTAAAGACGACCTGACAAAACAGTATGGGACAGGCGGACACTTGCAAGGGAAAAAATTTATGATTTGCGCAACCTGGAATGCACCAGCCGAAGCGTTTGACAATCCTGCACAGCAACTGATGCGAGGCAAAAGCGCAGCAGACCTTTTTCTAAACATTACCAGCAACTATCGCTTCTGTGGTTATGACATTATGGATGGCTACAACTGTTTTGATATTTTCAGAAGAACGGATATTGCCAAAGACCTCGAAAACTATCCTTCACACTTGAAAGAAGTTTTCAGGTTACGTCCTTTTTATCAGCAACAAAACCTAAACTAGGTAGTCGAAGCAACGGCTCGCGTTCGGGTAATTTCATCCGATTCGTTTTAAAAAGTTAGTGATTAGAAAATTTCATTATACGGATTTAACGACTATGATAAAGCTTACAATTAATCAAAAACTTTATTCGGTTGATGCTCCAGCGGATATGCCTCTTTTATGGGTGCTGCGCGACTTGCTTGGACTGACAGGAACAAAGTTTGGTTGTGGAATGGCCCAATGCGGAGCATGCACTATTCATCTTAATGGAGAAGCGGTGAGGTCATGCGTTACTTTGGTTGGCAGGGCGGAAGGTCAACATGTGGTCACCATTGAAGGATTGTCGGACAATCGTAGTCATCCGCTGCAAAAGGCCTGGATTGAAGAAGACGTTCCGCAGTGTGGCTATTGTCAATCGGGACAGCTCATGTCGGCAGCTGTGTTATTGGCGGAAAATGCCAACCCTACTGATGACGATATTGATAAGGCGATGAGTGGCAATATATGTCGTTGTGGTACCTACCCACGTATTCGTAGAGCAATTCACTTAGCAGCTAAATTACAAAGCGGGGGTAAAGGATGATGAACAAGATAACTTCAACCCGAAGACAGTTTCTCAAAACAGGCTCGCTAATTACCGGAGGGCTACTGATTTCTTTTATGATGCCGTCTGCTCCGCGTAAGAGAACGCTTGAATCAACAGACGACAATAACGCGGTGTTTGTTCCCAATGCATATTTAAGCATTGCCCCGGATGACACGATCCGGATTCTGATTGCAAAGGCGGAAATGGGACAGGGAATATGGACTACTTTATCAATGCTGATTGGCGAGGAGTTGGATGCGGATTGGTCCAAATTTAAAATAGAACATGCACCTCCCGGAAAGGATTACATACACACCGTTTTTGGTGTGCAGATTACGGGTGGTTCAAGTACCACGTGGTCTGAATTTGACAGGTACCGTCAGGCAGGCGCACTCGCAAGGATAATGTTAGTTGAGGCAGCCGCAAAACGATTGGGCGCTATGCCTGAAGAGTGTCGTACAGAAAACGGAGAAGTGATTGTAGGTAATAAGCGCATTCGGTATGGTGCTTTGGCTGACGAAGCTTCATCTCTTCCTGCACGTAAACAACCTGTTCCTCTTCGTCCTCCGGCTTTATGGAAGTATATCGGAAAAGGTATTAAACGCCTTGACGCTCCGGAAAAAGTTGATGGTAGTGCAAAGTTTGGAATGGATGTGCAATTTCCTGATTTGCTAACCGCTGTTGTGGCTCATCCGCCAGTCTATGGCGGTAAAGTAAAAAAATATGACGACAGCAAAACGCGTTTGATTCCAGGTGTTCGGAACGTAGTGCAGATACCAACAGGCGTTGCTGTGATCGCAGATCATTTTTGGGCGGCCAAAAAAGGGCGGGACGTGTTATCTATTGAATGGGACTTAAGTGACAATAAAAATATTGATAGCGTAACTCAACTTCAGGAATTGAAAAACCTGGCAGCTACAAAAGGATTGCCTGCCGCACAGGCAGGTAATGTGGATACTGCGTTTTCCAAGGCAGTCAAAATCGTTGAGTCAGAATATACATTTCCCTACCTGGCTCATGCTCCGATGGAACCGCTCAACGTAACTGTAAAATTATCCAAAGATAGTTGTGAAATATGGACTGGAACGCAAATGCCCATGGCAGAGCAAAGTGCTGCTGCCAAAATCTTAAGCCTTAAGCCTGAACAAGTAAACGTTCACACATTATTTCTCGGTGGTGGCTTTGGCAGAAGGGCAAATCCTTCGTCTGATTTCGTTTCAGAAGCAGTGCATGTTGCAAAAGAAAGTGGGGAATTTATTAAGATGGTTTGGACACGGGAAGATGACATGCGTGGCGGCTATTATCGTCCTTCTTTTGTTCATCGCGTCCGCGCTGGCATTGATTCAAACGGAAGGATTGTAGCCTGGGAACATAACCTTGCTGGCCAATCCGTTTTGACCGGAACTCCGTTTGAAGGCGGTATAGCAAAGGGAATAGATCCAACATCTGTGGAAGGAGCGTCGGACTCACCTTATCTTCATGATGTTTCGGATTACTATGTCGGATTGCATACTCCAAAGATTAATATACCTGTGCTATGGTATCGGTCAGTGGGCCATACACACACTGCAGCGGTAATGGAAAGTATGATTGACGAACTCGCTCACGCAGCGGGAAAGGATCCATTAACCTACAGACGTGAACTATTGAAAAATCACCCACGTCATCTTGCCGCTCTCAACCTCGCTGCAGAGAAGGCTGGATGGAACAAGCCTTTACCTAAAGGCAGATATAGAGGAATAGCAGTACATGAATCGTTTCTCAGTTTTGTTTCTCATGTTGTTGAGATATCTGTCGAAAGTAAAGGACAAATCAAACTGCACAAAGTGGTGAGTGCAATTGACTGCGGCCTCCCTGTTAACCCTGACGGTGTACGCGCTCAGATTGAGAGCGGCATCATCTTCGGATTATCCGGAGCTATTCATGGAAAAATTACACTGTCAAATGGAAAAGTACAGCAAAGTAATTTTCATGATTATCGAATCTCTCGTATGAATGAAGCACCTCTTGAAATCGAAGTCCACGTTGTAGAAAGTACAGGCAAGATGGGTGGAGCAGGAGAATGTGGTGTACCACCTTTAGCCCCAGCTATTGCAAATGCTGTCTTTGCAGCTACAGGAAAACGTTTACGCAATTACCCTTTTGCCAATGTTGTTTGAAAAGTTACTCATTATGGCAAAAGTCAACCACTACAAATTTCTCTACGTCTTCATCGTAGTGACAACTGTCTCATTAGTTACGCTTTCTTTCAGGGCAGAGGATCATGTTGACGCTGACGATAATTACGACAGTGGAAAAAAAGATAGTATCGTTTCGAAAAAAGCTTTCATAAAGGCTTACAGTGTACTCATGCATCCTCGCTGTATGAATTGTCACCCGGCAGGTGATGCTCCGTTGCAAGGCGATTACAGTCACGTGCATGCGATGAATGTAAAACGAGGACCAGATGGTAAAGGGTTATATGCATTGAAGTGTTCTAATTGCCATCAGCCAGCAAACACACCGGGTTTAAATATGCCACCGGGAAATCCTAACTGGCATTTGCCGCCAGAAAATATGAAAATGGTATTTGAAGGTAAGTCTGCCAGAGAACTTGCAAAGCAACTGCTAGACATGACCAGAAATGGTGGAAAGACTAAAGAGCAGCTAGTAGAGCATGTGACGTCAGACAAACTTGTATTAGGTGGTTGGAATCCGGGCGAAGGACGGACATTACCTCCGCTTACTCATAAAGAATTTGCACAGCAATTTAAACTATGGATTGAGTCAGGTGCATATGCTCCGAATTAAGATATAGATGTTCAATATCTCTAGTAATAATCTGATTTAGCAACTACGATAAGCCTAAAAACCCTTCTGAACCGGACTAAATTTGGCATTTTAATAATGGTAGATCAGCTCAAAGGGTCTAAACGCATTTCTCGCATCCTACCGCTACCAATACCGATATCATAGACTTAATAAAAAAGCCAATAAATTGATAATCAATTCATTGGCCTCTGTTTTAGTGATCCCGCTGGGATTCGAACCCAGGACCCTTACATTAAAAGTGTAATGCTCTACCAGCTGAGCTATGGAATCTATTACCCACCGTACCCACAACATGCAGGGCGACGGGGGCCGCCTACGCTGAAGCCCGGCGGACGTGGTCCGTCCAGTTCTTCAAATCGTCAGGAATACTTTTTCCTTATCCAATAACACCTCTCCATCCCCATCGTTTATTGGGAGAAGCTGTCAAATTTTCTCAATTTTGCAGCCGTTCCTGGATAAGAGGGCACAAAGGTAACCGAATATGAAAAAATTACAAACCGCGGTTTTGATTATTGTGGTCACAGGCCTCCTCGCCGGGGTTCCTCTTTCCACCAACGCCGCCTCCGGCCCGCTCGCCCGCGCCGATTCCCTTTTCCACCTCAAACAATATACCCAGTCGTGGGAACTCTACGACGCCTTGTTTCATAACCACCGCTACTCCCCATCCATGCTCCTCAAAATGGCCTTCATCCAGGAAGGCCTCGGCCGCCTCGGCCAGTCGATGTATTACCTCAACCTCTATTACCTCGCTACTCACGATCCGCAGGCGCTGGTCAAAATTGAGGAAATGGCAGCACGCAATAAACTCGAGGGCTATTCCGATTCGGACGCAGCCCTCCTGTTGACCTTCGTGAAAGAAAATCATAAACCGTTGTTGGGACTCCTTCTTTCCATTTGCATATTTCTCTTTGCACTCCAGTACTACCAACACGTAAAACTCAAGCGAAAAGCCACCGCTACCGCCCTGGTGCTGGTGTTTTTTCTCGTTCTCCTTTTTATCCACGGCTACATTCTGCAGACCAGGATTCAGGGCATTGTCTCCTCGGCCTCTACCTATCTGATGAGCGGACCTTCCGCCGGGTCGTCTGTGATAGCTATCGTCGGAGAAGGACATCGATTGGAGATCCTGGGGAAGAAGGATGTGTGGGTGAAGGTGAAGTGGCTTGATTCGGAGGCATATGTGAAGGAGGATGCATTGTTGAGTGTTCGACTGTGAGGATTATTTCCCGCAGATTTACGTAGAATTGTTTCCCGCAGATCGCGCGGATTTACGCGGAATTGATTCCCGCAGATCGCGCAGATTTTCGCAGAATTGTTTCCCGCAGATCGCGCGGATTTACGCGGAATTGTTTCCCGCAGATCGCGCGGATTTACGCAGAATTGTTTCCCGCCCCGATGCATCGGTGGTCCGACGAAGCCTTAGCGTAGTCGGATCGCGCGGATTTACGCAGAATTTGGGTAAGGCAACAAAAAAACCCTCAAAACCGGAGGTGTCAATCAATCGTGGAAGTCAGTGATCAATTGTCCGACTCAATGTCGGACTGGTATTCTGCGAAAAAATCTGCGCGATCTGCGGGAAACCTCTCTGAATTACCGCACTGTTAATTTTCTCAGCCGTCTAAATCTCACCCTTCAGACTGGAGTTGTATGATTTTTGAGGCCTAGCGGGCCTTCTTGTCGGCGTCGGCTCCAACGCCACGAGGTCGCACGGAGAAAATTCAGGATGTCTTCAGAAAAGTGTCGCAATTGTGTAACGAGACGTTGATCTTCATTTCATACTGGCTGTTTATCATTGCACTCAAATAATAATCAGCGGAATGAAAATCATTATTACAGGCTTACTTATACTATCGTCATTCAGCATGGTCAACGGCCAGCTGAAGCCGTTCTCATTCGTAAAGAAAATTGAGCTGCCGGGTGATCGCAAGTGGGACTATCTCAAGATCGACAATGAAAACCAACGGCTTTTTGTTTCGCACCAGGACAGAGTCCACATCATTGACTTGAGAACAGATAAACCGATTGGAATGATCGGCGACCTGAAAGGGGTGCATGGTGTGGCCCTCGCAGGGGATCTCAATAAAGGCTATATCAGTAATGGTACGGACAATAGCATCACCGTTTTTGATTTTCATACGCTGAAAATAGTAAAGAGGCTGAGTGTGCCCGGGAAGAAAGCGGACGCCATCCTGTATGATCCATTTTCCAAACAAGTCTTTGTCTTCAATAACGGGAGCGGAAATGCAGTGGCGATCAACGCGGTAACGGATCAGGTAGCCGGTGTGATTGAAGTTGGAGGGGCTCCGGAGTTTGCGGTAAGCGACGGAAAGGGAACTATTTATAACAATAATGAGGATAGCCACGAAGTTACGGTCATTGATGCAAAGACATTGAAAGTAAAGAATCGTTTCTCCCTGTTACCCGGTGAAGTGGCAACCGGACTCGCGATCGATGTAGAGAACAACAGGCTTTTTTCCGGATGCCGCGGAAACAAGACACTGGTCGTGCTGGATGCATTGTCGGGGAAGATCATTCAAACTCTTCCGATTGGAGGGGGAGTTGACGCCGTCATTTATGATAAAGACGCAAGGTTAGC
>Ga0193722_1000093_pt1 | contig 18946 bp, 13 predicted proteins | sample H2m1metaG_FD_143044 | JGI IMG/M metagenome (GOLD analysis project Ga0193722, IMG submission 143044) | Soil microbial communities from a riparian zone of the East river system, Colorado, United States - H2m1 | ecosystem: Environmental > Terrestrial > Soil > Riparian zone | place: USA: East River...
TCGAAGGTGCGGCACAGCTCTCACTTGTCCAGTTCCTTCGCGACGAGGTTCGTAGCCACCACGAGAATGACCAATGCGGTTGATGTTCTTACGATCATGAGACCCGCTTAGAAGGAGTCGAGCTGAAGGTCCCAACGAGACGCAGGTCCTGATCGACGTTCGCAATCGATTGGGGAATGGAAAACAACGGACGGCGCAAATTAGGCGCTAGTGACAAACGTACGAACCACACGATTTTCGTAAAAAGAACGCAACTGTTAAGTCGCATCTTGACTTAGGCGAATGCCCATTCCGCCGATATCGAATTCAAAGACTGGGTACGGCTAAAAAATGCAGAGGCCTTTGCCTGAGCCGCCGAAAAGAAATCTGTAACACTCTGTTTGGCAGCGTGACTATCAAATCTCTAGTTCTCCCTCTTCAGCCTAAAGCCTTCGCGACGGGCGGACTTCGAATACCGTTAATGGGCGCAGTAGTAACATTAGTGGGTCAGTTATTCGCCGCACACGCCGTTGTCGGCGACGCGGTACAGCAGGAGCGGATCCTGGGACCACTGAGTTGTTACTTCGGCGCAAACAGCCACCAATTCGCAGGGGTACTGGGTCCGAAAACTCCATTTATTATAGTACTATTGTTCAGGTGCCAGATGGCAGTTTGATGAGTGCTTGGATTCCAGAGAACGAAATCCGGTTTGCCGTCGCGGTTTACGTCATCGATGATTGCAGGTCGCCAGCCGCCTGCAGGCAGGGTCGGTCCACCCGCGCCCGCCAGGAACGAAGTGCCGTTAAGGTACCAAATGGCTGTGCTGCGCCCTGATGGCGTCCAGAGCAATAAATCCGGCTTGCTGTCGCTGTTGAAGTCAGCCGCGCCAGCTACCGCCCAGCCGGCGGGAATTGTCGGGCTAAAAGCACCACCGGTGAAGACCGTGCCATTAAGAAACCAAACGGCCGTCTTATGCGTGGACGCTTGATAAAGGAGCAGATCAGGTTTGCCGTCGCTGTTGAAATCCTGCGACAGCAGAACAGTCCACCCAGCCGGAACTTTAGGTCCAAGCGCGCCCGCGACAAAGCTTGCCCCATTGAAGTACCAAACCGCTGTCGCGCCAGTGGATGAGTTGAAGAGAAGCAGATCGGAAGACGTGCCGCTGCCACCGAATTGGTCCGCGTCGATCAATGTCCAACCGGCTGGCAGGGTCGGAAGAAGGGCTCCGCCGAGGAAAGTACCATCATTTAGGTACCAGACCGCGAGCTGGTGCGTAAGTGGGTTCGTCAAAACCCAATCGGGTAAACCGTCATGATTGAAATCTGCGCGTGGCGGGCTGGCAAAAACGCCCGCCAACGAAAGCTGGTAGGTCCCCGTACCGTCTGGAGTATTAATATTCCCATCCACGACTACTACTGTGTAGGTGCCGGACTGATCCGCTGAGTTAATTACAACTTTCGCGCTTGAAACCCCTGCGTCCCTTACCAGGAGCGATCCATCCGGGCGGTAGAGCCGAATCTCCGGGAGGAAACCACCCGAAGTGTCCGACAACCTGCCGAGGCTCACCGTGAAGCTGCTGCCGACCGAGGCGGTAAATGTCCATAAGTCAGAATCTCCAAGAGTGATCGTGCCGGTACGATGGCTGCCATTAAGTAAGGTACCTCCCTCGTCGCCAGCAGGAACGATAAAACTACCCGGTATTTTGGCCAAATGTAACTGATAATCGGCCGTTCCGTCAGGGGTATTGATGTTTGCGTCCAGCACGACCACGAGATAGGTGCCTGTTTGTGCAGCTGTATACGTCACCCGAGCAGCAACAGTCCCGCCGTCGGCTGCAACCAACGTGCCATCCGGCGCATACAATCGAATCCCAGGTAAAAAGTCATTTTCGTTAAATTCCCCTAAACCGAGTACAACACTATCCCCAGTATTCGCCGTGAAGCTCCAGATATCGAGATCAGCTACGGTAATGTGCCCCGGATGATTGCCACCGTTGGTGAGGGCGCCACCGTTATCGCCGACGGGCACAGTGAAAGTTGCCGCTCCGACGAACAAGAATAGCTGATATGTGCCGGTACCGTCAGGAGTGTTGATATTCCCGTCATCGACGAGAATCGTGTACGTTCCTGTTTGATCAGCAGTGAAAATGACTCTTGCAGCCGTAGGAGCGGCAGTGTCTGCAGCGATTAGCGTTGGCCCACTAAACACCCGGATTCGGGGAATAAAGCCGCCACCCGTATCTGTGAGGCGGCCGAGTGAAACTATAATTTCTTCGCCAGCGGTGGCGGAAAAGGTCCAGGTGTCGATGTCCCCCGCCGGACTTATCGTGCCGGGTAATGCTTCGCCCGACGAAATGGTCCCCTGTGCAAAAAGCAGCGGTGCGGTCCAGAGCACCAGCAGTGTGAGCAAACACAATATAGGTGATCTCGAGCCTCGATGTAGTCGCGATCTCGTGACGTCGGGGAATGGCTTCTTTATCGCTGGGGCTCCTCGACTTGGATTCCGCCCGCTACTCAAGGGCTTTGCCGTTGCGTTTAATTCTGCTTTCATAATTTCTCCTCTTTCGCTTTCTAGACTGCCTTTGCTTGAGCCTCGGTTTCTCTTCGCGCGGGATTGTTTCGAAAAGTCAGTAAATTTGTAAATACGCCGAAACGCGTAGGTGAATTACCGTCTTCGCCACAGGAGTTCGCCGTCAAAACGGCCGCTAGGCAATCGCGCTGAAATGAGATTGACCTCTCTCTCACCTTTTTCCTACACTTGCCGTAAATACAGTATGTGTCCCTCCAGCCACAATCATAACCAGCCGCGAGCGCACGGCCTTCGCGGCGTAATTGTCGCTGAAAATGACGGACAAATTCGCTGCGCCGGAAGTCAGGCGGAGGAGTGGCTGAAGAAATATTTTCGACAAACGGTGTCGCCGAAAAGGCTTCCTTTGTCGATCAATCGCTGGCTGCGCACAGAAGCATTTCGAGGCCGTCCTTTGGAGGTGCAAAGGGATGGCGGCCACCTCGTCATTACGCTTGTAAAAGGAGAGCGGAAAGGCCCGCATTGCCTGCTATTGGAAGAAAATCACAGAACCGATTACTCATCGGCCGACGCGGGTGCCCGGTTAACTAATCGTGAACTGGAAGTGTTGTTCTGGGTGGCACAAGGAAAAGCAAACTGGGCAATCGGGAAAATCTTGAACCTAAGTCCGGGGACCGTACGAAAACATCTCCAAAACATTTATTGCAAGCTCGGCGTGGAGAACCGGACCGCCGCGGCGTTTTGCGCACTGGAAACTTTGCATTCGTTGGGCCAGGAGTTGAATGGCTTTAGCAGGTAAATGGTTAGCACGCTGTCAACGTGCCGCGGCCGCTGCGCTATTTCACCAAACTGATATCGGCCGACTTGATCATCCCATCAACCGTGAATCCTCGCGGAAGGTGGAAGCAGTTTCGGCCTGGCCAGATTTTGATTTGCTTGTGAGATGTCGCCAGTCGAAAACCTGGTGGAATACACGCGCAACAAATGACGGAGACGCTCGCGCGTTGTCGACGCTAACTTGCTAAGGATGTTTGCGAGTTCTCCATGTTAATCGAAGTCACGCCGGATCCGAAGTTCGAGATCGGGCACATCCTGTTTATCGATATCGTCGGGTATTCGAAGCTGCTCATTGATGAGCAGACCGAGATTGTTTGTCAGCTAAAGGAGATCGTAGGTGGATGCGAGCGGTTCCGTTTAGCTGAACGTCAGGGAACATTGCTTTCTTTGCCGACCGGGGACGGAATGGCGCTGATTTTTCGGGATAGCCCGGAAGATCCGGCGCAATGCGCGCTTGAGATCGCCCAGGCACTGAAAAGCCATCCGCAATTGCAGCTGCGCATGGGCATCCACAGCGGGCCGGTCAATCTTGTTACCGATGTTAATGATCGGACAAACGTGGCCGGCGCCGGCATCAACATGGCCCAGCGAGTGATGGATTGCGGCGACGCAGGCCACATTTTGCTTTCCAAACATGTGGCTGAAGATCTCGAAAATTATCGGCGCTGGCGACCGTACTTGCACAGCCTCGGCGAATGCGAAATAAAGCACGGCGCACGGATTTCTCTCGTTAATCTTTGCTCCGATAAAATCGGAAACCCCGAGACTCCGGAGAAGCTTGAGCGAGTAAACCGCGAAAGGACAATAGCTGCCCGGCAACGGCGTAAAGGTATCTTGTTAGTTACGTCCATCCTGGCCGCGGCCGTGCTCGGTATTAGTTACTGGATTTTCCGCCACCACTTGGAGCAGAAAGGCACAATTCAGTCTCTGGCAATTCCGCTAAAGAGCATCGCGGTGCTACCGTTCGAAAACCTAAGCACCAACGTCGAGAACGCTTATTTCGCGGATGGTGTGCAGGACGAGATCCTTACGAATCTAGCCCGAATCGCCGATCTCAAGGTGATTAGTCGTACCTCAGTGACGCCGTACAAGGCGGGCAGTACTCGCAACGCGCGCGCGATCGGTCAAGCCTTGGGGGTGGCCCACCTACTCGAAGGAAGTGTGCAGCGCGCGGCCGGCAAGGTCCGTATCAACGCTCAGCTCATTGATGCGCGAAATGATACACACCTGTGGGCACAGACTTACGATCGCGATTTGGCAGATGTGTTCGCGATTCAGACGGAGATCGCCAAAGCTATTGCCGACCAACTTCGCGTTCAGCTCTCCCCGAAAGAAAAATCTGAGCTCGGGCGTCGTCCAACTTCGAACGACGAAGCGTTTGCCCTCTACACGCAGGCCCGAACGTTGTTAATCAGCGCATCTTCGGCCGATGCGGAAAAAGCGACCTATGAACATGCCGCGGACCTGCTTGATCGAGCGATCTCGCGCGATCCGGACTTTTTCCTCGCCTATTGCGACCTGGTACACGCGCATGCTGAACTATATTTTTATAATTTTGATCGCACTCCTGCACGCCAGACCTTAGCCGAAACGGCGCTGCAGAATGCTGAGCGTTTACGGCCGGATGCCGGCGAAACGCATTTGGCCAAGGCGGAATATCTCTACCGTTGTCACCTTAAGTTCGATCGAGCGCGCGCTGAACTGGCGTTGGCTGCTCGACAGTTGCCTAATAGTTCGCGCGTTTATGCCTTAAGCGGTTTTATCGATCGCCGCCAGGGGCACTGGAATGATGCGATCCGCAATCTGGAAAAAGCGAGGCAACTTGATCCGCAGAACATCATCATTCTGCAGCAGATTGCGAGCTGTTACCCGTACCTTCGCCGGTTTAAGGAGGAGACTGAAGTTGTCGATCGGATATTAGCTCTCACACCCAAGGATCCGGGAATCCGCGTCACGCGCGCCTTTATCGAAGTGGAGCGGTACGGCAATCTGGAGCCATATCGGGAGGTTGTTCGCAGCCTCTTGGCTGAAAGCCCCGAGGACGTCGCCAACATCGCCGTGGAATGGTTCAAAGTGTCGTGGTACGGGCATGATGCCGCCGAAGCAACGAAGGCGGCCGCGGCGATCCCCGCTTCCGGTGGTGGCGGCAACGCCGTCCGGTTTCCGCCCTCCTGGTATGAGGGGTTGGCGGCACGGCTACGCGGAGATTCCGCATCAGCTGACGACGCTTTCATGCGTGCCCGTGTCGAAGTCCAACGCGGCGTACAGGAGCGGCCCGAGTACGGACCGCCTTTGTCCGTCCTCGGAATGATTGATGCGGTGCTCAACCGTAAAGGTGACGCGATCGAGGAAGGTCGCCGCGCGGTCGAACTTCTTCCGATCGAGCAGGATTCTATCAACGGTTCGCTTCTGCTGATGAACCTGGCCATAATCTATGCTCAAACCGGCGAGAAAGATCTGGCCATCCAACAGTTGCATACCGTCCTCAGCAAACCCGGCGAAGGAAACTACGGCGAATTTCGACTTGATCCTTTTTGGGATCCGCTGCGTGATGATCCACGATTCGAAGCAATCATCGCCTCTCTCGCGCCAAAGGATTAACATTTTCCGAAATTACAGCATGGCAACCCTCAATCATGAATTAGTTCACTTCTCGTTAGTTAGAATAACTGGTATGACAGTTTTGAGCCAGCGGCGCTCAGTTCTCAGCCCGGTAGCGGATTTATTTCTTTGCGCCTCCGGCAGCTATGATTTCGATCTTGATCGCCTCAGGGCCAGGATCGAAGCGGTAGTGTGGCTCAACCGGCGGCTTATAATACACCGTTACTGTATCTCCCACTTTCGGCAGCACGTCCTTGATACCCCGAGTCTCTATCGTCAATCGCTTCTTTCCACTTTGGACATCGATCCATCCCGAGCCTACGTCGACGACCCGGCCCGTGATTACATGAGCCTTCGCATCAGCCAAGGCGACGCTGCCCAAGGCCAAAGTCGCCATGGTAATGAGTGTGTGAACGAATATTTTCATAGGTTAACCGATTAGATGCGACGCTGGAATTGTAGTCAAGGATTCTTCCAGGAAGCGCAGCGATGTCATCCCCAAACAATGCCGAGTGGAACGCCGTTGCCTGCCAACTCTGTGTGCTTGTAGAATTTCTCTACGTAGTGACTGTCATAAGAACGATAGAGATGTTTGAAATGATAAACCGCCCTCGCGCTGTAGAGAAAAATCGTCTCGTGAACTCGCTCTAAGTGTTTAGAGCCTTGCTTCGCGTCGCTGTGCGCAGACTAGCGAGCTTGAGGCGATACAACTCTCGCCCGAGCAGATGCGCAGTGACAGCTATCTTTCTGATCGATTGGTTTGATGAGTTTTGTGCCTCTCGCTCAGCAGACATAAGTCATTCCTAGTCGGGATCGACTTCTTCTTTTGTGCTTCTAATCAGCGTGAAGGTTTCTTTCTGACCACCGATTTCTCAAAACACAAACTTGTCATCGGTCAGAGTGACAATTGTGTGGGGTAGGTTGTCCCAGTAAAACTTGCTATCTTTAACGTTCCAATGGTCAGTTGTCGTCGCATACTTCCGCGGACACATATAGATGACGCCATCGTCCGCGATGTGATAACCATGCCGCGGACTACTCCAGTAGCCAAGTAGCTTCTGTTTAATCTGGTCGTCGGACATCTTTTCGCCGGCGAGGGCGAGACACGCCATACACAAGAGCAGCGTCAGCGTAGTTAGTGTTAGTTTCATATCTCGGTTACACTCAGACTGGGTACTATTCTGTTCATGGGCTGAGTTCTTCGGTTCACTGCCGGCGCGGCACAATTTGCGAAGTAGATTTGACATCGATAGACGCTATGCCTGTTCGTCCGTATTCTTTGATCTTTCCCGTGACGGTGACAACGACGCCTTTGAGCTTTTCGAAATCGAGTTTCGGACCTGGGATGACGTCCGAATATGTGATGGCATAGAATAGAACATTCTCCCCACCGGGACCGCAGTCACCCAGACCAATGTGTAGCCCCCCCCAATGTCTGGGTGAGACCTCGCAAACTTTATCGGTCACCCTGGCAGTCTCTCCCATGTGCTTCTTCGCCTCTGCTGCGGTGTACTCGGGAAGTGTTCGCGGGTCGGCAGCGGCTATCTTTTCGGCGGCTTGCGTGTACTTGCCTTCAGCTTCAGAATCCTTTACTCGCATGTAGAACGCCACGCCTTGCCCCTCTGCGTAGATGAAGTAATTGTCATCGAGCAGTACAATTGGACCGCGCGATACATCATCGATGTATTCATTGCCATCGATCCGCCACTTGTCCCTTTGATCCCCATCTTCCACGCCGTATCTCCCGTCTGCGCGAAAAACGTAGATGTGCCGCGGAGATTGCCACTTGCCGATAAGCAACTGCGATAGCTTTCTTGAATCAACGTTTTTCGGCGCTGGATGCTTGCGCAGCTCTTCATTTACTGCACCGGCGTCGGCAAGGACTTCCTTGTTATGAGTCGCCCAGTAATTTTTGAATAGTTGGGCTTCTATGTCTGCCAATTTGGTCACGTACCGCACGCGCGCCGCTTCATCGCGTGAACTGTGTTCGTACTCCACCTTGGCTGCATTCAACCCCAGGTCTTCGGACGTTTGCTCGCCAGATTGGCTGCTGCCCATCTTACTTGTCGGCTCTTTTTGCGAGACAATCTTCATAGCTCCGTTCGCGTCGCTTGTGCCAGCAGTGGCGCTTGAGTTGCTAGTTGGCACAGCGCTGGATTGCGTGCCGGAATTGTGAAGAGTTAGTTTGAACACCGTGCCCCAGTCGGTTCGGCCGCCCCATTTGGTAGTTCCGTAGAAGTTGCCCTCCTTGTCCTTCAGCAATGGCCCGGTAGCGGGGTGTTCGCATTGCTGAATCTTGTTTGGGTTATTGAAGTTCCACAAAACCTTGAACGAGCCGTTCGGTGTTACTCGAAAAATCGTTCCGCAGTTAAACGCGCCACCCGCGGTGGTTGTGCCGTAAAGGTTGCCATCGTTTCCCTCGGCCAGAGGAGCATAGGGCCCGACACCTCTGGAGTCATTCAAGGCAAATTCCACCAGGTTGGTGAAAGCGCCGCTGGGCGTCATTTTAAAGACAGTTCCTCCATTCCCAGCGCCAGCTGTGGGGCAGGTTCCGTAGAAGTTGCCGTCGGTTGCCTGAAGCAGCTCGACGATACAACCACCGCCTTTGTTGGGCGGCTTTGACCCGGAGAAATTGACCAGAGTAGTCATGGCTGCCTTTGGCGTCAGCTTGAAGATGGTTCCTCCGTGACGCGCCCCACCCAGCAAGGTGCTGCCGTAGAAGTTCCCGTCTTTGGCCAACGTCAAACCTGCCCAAGGGGCTCCGCCCTTACTCAGGGTGAGCTGAACCGAAAATTCGATTAATGTCGTGAGGGCTCCTTCCGATGTGATCTTGAATATCGTGCCGAAGCCTCGGAAACCGGGATGGGATATAGGAATGGGAAGCGCTTTTGCCGATCCGCCGCTGAAGGTTGTTCCATAGAAATCGCCGTTCGGCGCCTGGACTAACCCGGAATAAGGCTCACAGCCTTTGTTAGTAGCTCCAGTGCAAGAGAACCGAACCAACGTGGTAAGGACTCCTGAGCGCGACAGTTTAAAGACCGTGCCGTTATCGAGGTGATTTTCACCGGTCGGGCCAACCCCGCCGCCGGACGTCGTGCCATAGAAATCACCATCGCGGCCTTCAATTAACCCTGCCCTCGGCATTCCGCTGCTATTGGCAGGTGCCTTACCGGCGAACTCGACCAGCGTGGTAAATGCGCCGGCGGTGGTCATTTTGAAAATAGTGCCGTAGTCATTGGCGCCGCCGCGCTCAGTGGTTCCGTAGATGTTGCCGTCGCTGGCGAAGATCAGGCCATTCGGCAACCTGCCTTTGTTTGTGGAACCGTTACTGGTAAACTCGACCAAAGCTGTAACGTCAGCGATACCCGGTTCCGCGGGTGAACCAAGAATGTTCGTTCTGGGCAGCGACGATTGCGGACTAGTAGCCTCTGTGGTTCGTGTTACTCGCTCGGTTTGTTGAGCAGCAAGAGGCAAACTCGGTCGTTCGCCATCGCGTCCCTTCACGGCCGGGGAATGTTCAGGTAGCGTTTTCGCGACCGGCTGAGCCCATTCGGGCAAGGGCTCGGAGTCATCGCGTCCGGCCTTCTCATTGGTCTTTCCTTCGGTGGCCAAGTCGTAGCGGATATATGATGAAGGACCGTGAAAGCTCATCGACTGGATGACCACTCCTGAATCATTGTCGGCAAAAGCCCATGCCACGATGAATGGAGCGTTTGGATTAGCTTTAAATTCCTTCGCCACACCGTTGCGCAAATGAATGATTAGTTTTTGATTCAGGGCGTAACCTTTCCGGTCGAAACCCGAACATTGTGTCCACCCAACGTGACCGGTTGGTGAGACTTTCGGCTCCATGCAGTTCCCAGTTCTCGTTAGGATTTTTGATTGACCATCACTAAAGCGGACTTTGATATTTCCCGCTTTAATCCCGAAATTCACTTGAGCGGCAGGAATATCGACGACCTCCGCGCTTTCCGGCTTCGATGCAGCCGGGCTGGGCTCGGTCGTGGGCGCGCGAAGCCCAAAGGGTATGTCGTCTGAAAACGGCTGGGCCCATTCAGGCATCTTTTCATATTCGACATACCCGTCCTGGTGTCCTGTCATCCGGCCGCTCATTAGATCGTATCGAACGAAACTCGCAGCGCCATGGTATCCTCGCGACTTAATCGCGACGGCCACGTCGTTATCGATAAAATTCCATTCCTCGATGAATGGACCCCCATTCGGATTAGGTTTGAATTCTTTCGTCTGGCCGTTTAAAAAACGAATTACCAATCTTTCATTCATGGCAGCATTGTAACGACCTTCCCGGTGAGTGTAGTGCGTCCAGCCGACGTGTCCTTCGTGCGATACGTGCGGATCCGTGCAATTTCCGTCCTGGCAAAAGATTTCGGAACGTCCGTCGCTATATTCGACTTTGACACTACCATTGTGTGTTTCCCGACCAATGGGTTGACCGGAAGTCGGATCGACTAGAACGCCGCTCGTGGCCTTCGGTCTGGCCTGGCCGGCGGCAACAGCCGGGCCGGATTCAGTTGAGGGCGCGATAGGCTGCTCTTCTTGTGAGCTACCCGGATTGACCCGTTGCGCGACTGCACTCTTAGACGTTCCTTTCGCCTTCATGGCCTGAATTCGGAGATCATAGGCCTCCTTCGAACCTCCGCGACTGAGCTGAAGAGCACGATCACAATCCGCAATCGCGCCATCAAAGTCGCCGGTGCGAATTCTAAGCTTAGCTCGGGTCACGAGAGCAGTGGGCGATTCGGCATCAGCAGCAGCGTCCGAATTCGCATGTTGCTCGCTCGCCGCCCGTCCGTGCGCAGTTCGAGTTAGTTTAGCGGTGGCTTTGTCATCTCCGTAAACAGATTTGCTGTCCGCTAAAGGCGTTTGTTCTCGCTCCACCTCGGCTTTCGCCTTGTTCAGCTTTTCCTTGTCTTCATTTAGTTGAGCGTATTTCACCGCATACTGGTAATCGGCGATCGCCCCGGCGAGATCGCCGCGGGCCTTCTTGATGTCGCCTCTTCTGCTATAAGCACATGCCTCGTAGGATGGTTTGGTCGCTATCGCTTGCGAATAATCGGCGACAGCTCCATCCACGTCGCCTTTCAGCTCCTTCGCGTAGCCACGATGGTAGTAAAGCAAATCGAGCCGATCCGAAGGCTTTTGAACCCCCGCGATCTGGCTATCGAGCATCGCAATCGCCTTGTCGTATTCCGCCATCGCTCCGGTTGAATCACCATTCGCCTTTCGCATGTTCCCAATCTCAACCAAATTAATGCCGCTTGATCTCAATTCAGCCGCACGGGTGAAATCGGTCATCGCTCCTTCAAAATCGCCGTGCTGTTTTTTCGCCGTCGCGCGAACGTAATACGAACCAGATTTCTTAGGATCGAGTTCGACTAGCCTGTCGTAAGTTGCAAGTGCGCCGGGCCAATCGCCCTTTCTCTCCTTAATTCTCGCTATAAATTCGTAAGCTTCATTGCGCCGGTCCGGCTGGTGCTCGACCGCCTGGTTGAATTCTTGGATCGCTCCGTCGAGATCGCCGTCTGCCTCTTTCTGGTGCGCTCGACTGATATGATCGGTGTGCAAAGCCGAACGCGGTTGTATTTGCGTTGCTGATCTAACAACGAGCCACGGCTGCGTATCTTGGACTTCGATCTTGCCCGTAACCGCGATGATAACGTCTTTAAGGTCTTGGATGTTTAGGTCTGGGCCGGACGCATTATCGTTCACTATGATCCAAAATGGCGATGTGGGCGTGCAACCATCCAAGCTGAGCATGTGAAACGTTCGGCCGGCGTCGATACACCCTACTTTGCCTACCACCGTCGCTTTCTCACCGATATGCTTCGGCGCTTCTGCAGCGGTGTATTCGGGCAAACTAGGGGCAGCCGAAACAGGAGGGAGGAACCCCGTTATCACCGCAATTAACGCGAGTCGTAGCGGGACTTTCACTACTTCAGCTCATAAGCTTCGAACGGCTTCGGTCATCATCCGACAACTGAGATTGAGTTTGCCCGAGCAATCGTCAAGGGTGAGGCGGCATGGGAGCCCCGGCATCTTGCCATGCCCGGAAACCGCGCAGTATCTTCTGGCCGGTAGTTTCCTCCTCCACCTTTTCACCGTGGACCGGACGCGCTTTTCGATGAGCTGCCGCAACCTTGGCGTCGCGGCATCGCTGCAACACTTTCAGGTTCTCTTTCTCAAGATCGGTAAACTCCGCTTCGACGTCGGCCGACGTCACACCAGGACGCCGTTTATACCAGGAAAACTCCGAGAATTGTTCGGCAACTTTTTTGTCTTTAAAATCGGCTCCGTGGCGCGCGTACATCTCGTTAATGGCATAGGTAATCTCGCTTAAGCTCGATTCATTCACGTCGGGCACTGTCAGCTCGTCCAGGCGCGTCGCGGGAAACTTTTCACCCGGCAACTCGGCATCGGCAGCAGTGTCCATGTTCGCATCTTGCTCGTTTATCGCCGACGAATCAGCGGCTGCCGATTCCTGTTCTGGACCCTGCTCCTGCGTCGCACCCAGCTGGCTATCATCCTGATCGCCCGTTGGGCCATTAGCCATTGCCGATGCGGCGACGGGCTGATCGGGAGTGGGTTCTACTTGTTTCGATGCGAGATCATATGAGCAGCTCCATGGCTCGGGTACATCCGGGTTGTCAGGCGCGGGCAGGTAAGCCACGGAAAGATCCAGTTTGCGCGAATCTCCTTCCCAACCGGTCGCATCAACAGTCACACCGCGCCTTGGCGTATTCGGGTCGGTATGCGTGGCGCTAATGTAACGCGACCAAACCGTATCTGGTAGCGCGTGACCTTGTGGGCCTGAACCCTCGGCCAGGACATAGCGAAGGGAAGAATCACTCTCGCGATGGTAAAGCCGGATACCGCCTCCGTCAGCCACATTGCGTTCGTTTACTGCAATCCATTGATCATCAGGTGAGACCAGCGCCCAGAGGGTGTGTTTTGATTCGCACAAAATTGTATCGGCACCCGGTCGGCGCACATCTTCCAAGGCAATCCGGCGCATCTTCGTCTTGCGATCGCGGAAGTATTTGATGCGAATGTTGCCGCTGGCGGACGTAAGTTGACGCTCCAGAGCAGCGTCCACGTTTGTCTGCGCTGCGTTCCCGGAACCAGGGCCGGCCGTTGCAGCCGGAGCGGTGTTGTTTGGAGGTGACGAAGTGGAAATAACCGATGAGGCGAGGGAGGTCGAGGTCGAGGCTTCACGTTTTGCCGCACCGGTTTTCCGATTTGGGAGCCAGATTGCCACCACGATAATATTGGCAACCAAAAGGGCGCCGAGGAAGATAGCAACAAGAGCAATCGCCCGCCTTGACATGGCACGATTGCATCGGAATCGACGGCGATGTGTCAAGGTTTTTCATTAATCGCGCGGAAATTGTGTTTTCCGGAGATTATATGCTTGCTGCCGGAGGCGCATTTTGGTGCAGTTGCCTAAATGGAGGACAAAGATGAAAATCGTGATTTGTATTTGTGCGTCGTTAGTTCTTTTCTTGCCACTAATCGCTTCGGCAGACGATAAACAGAAGAAAGGCAACGGTGGGAAAGCGGCTCATACAGCTGCAAGTTCAGGAGCAAAGGCTGGTAAAGGTGCTCCGGCAACGGCCGGACGTGCTATTTCTCACGGCCCCGGCATTGGCGGCGCCCAGCATAACATTGGGGGCGCCCAGCATAACGCTGGAAATAATCTTCAGCGGGGCGGACAAACAGGTCATGCGCAGCAGGGTCTGACTTCACATCAAGAGGCGCAGCATGGTCTCAATTCGCATCATGACGCGCAGCATGATCTGACTTCGCATCAAGAGGCGAAGCACGGTCTCAATTCGCATCATGAGGCGCAGCATGATCTCACTGCACAGCAAGAGGCGAAGCACAGTCTCAGTTCAGGTAAAGGTGCGCAGCAGGGCTTGAATTCCCGGGCGGGCAACGGCTTCAAAGGTCAGCATGTCGCTGGTGTGTCGCCAAATCATCCGGGCAACCGCGGATTTGCCAGACCGAACCAGTTCGCCGGCGGTCATTGGCGGAGCGGTCAGCATTGGCGAAACTACCATGCGTTGTATAGCGGCTATCACCGCTCGTGGCATGATCGTGGATGGTGGCGGGGACATTACAATCGAGTAGTCTTCGTCGGCGGCAACTACTGGGGCGGTAACTGGTATTGGGACGGCGGCTACTGGTTCCCAGCGTGGGGTTACGAACCGGGGTATTCTGCATACGTCTATGATGGCCCGATATTCGCCTACGCGAACCTGCCGCCCGACCAAGTAGTAGTGAACATTCAGGAGGCCCTCCAGGATCAAGGCTACTACGCCGGGGAGATTGATGGTCAGCTTGGCCAGCAGACGCGAGATGCCCTCGCCGCCTACCAACGTGATCACAACCTTGAACTTACGGCGGCGATCGATGAAGCAACCGTGCAGGCGCTTGGGTTGACTACCGCCGAAGAAGTCTAAGCACCAGGCGTCGAGCGCTCCAGCAGTGTTAGTGCTTCCACTTACCGCTGCATCCTTGCTCTACCGCCTGCGTGGCGTCCAGACGGTGTTCGGCCTGACGCCGGGCCATAACGACTGGCCCTACCACATGTTGCTAATATCCAGCCAAAAGAAGACTTCCCGCCTCTGCGCCGGCTTGGTATTTTAACCAAACCCCTCCATGCTCACGGAAGCGACTGCCGACGCCAGATTCCGAATCGGGCATGTCTTGTTCATCGATGTAGTGGGCTACTCAAAGCTGCTCATTAACGAGCAGACGCGGTTACTTCATGAGTTGAATGAGCTCGTGCAGGGAACCGAGCAGTTTCGCGTCGCTGAGAAAAAGCACAGGTTAGTACGAATAGCGACGGGGGACGGAATGGCGCTGGTCTTCCGAGACAGTCCGGAATCGCCGGCGCAGTGCGCACTGCAGATCAGTCAGGCGCTGCGAAGTCGGACGCTGCCATTCTCTGTTCGAATGGGAATTCACTGCGGACCTATAAGTGAAGTCACCGACGTCAACAAAAAGACAAACGTTGCGGGGGCCGGGATAAATATCGCGCAGCGCGTCATGGATTGCGGTGATGCGGGACATATTTTGCTCTCCAAACATGTGGCTGAAGATCTTGAGCATCACGCGCGTTGGCGGCCGTTCCTGCATGATTTAGGGGAATGTGAAGTAAAACACGGTTACCGGATTGCACTCGTAAACCTATACAATTCAGAAGTGGGCAATTCTCGTGCGCCGGAGAAAATTCGCCGGATCCGAAAGAAACAGACGGCCAGTTCACTGTTGCTATACAGCACGACCGCGGTCATTGGCGTGGCGATCGTGGGGGGCAGCTGGTTTCTCTCCACGCGTGTTCCGAGAGCGGACGTGGAGATAGCAAAAGGGATACAGACGCCGCCACCCGCACCGGCTCCGCCGGCTGCACCTATTCCGAGCGCGACGCCCACAAACGTGGCCGATCCGATTCTCGCCGAGGAGCAATTGACTACTGCAGTCTGGTCACCATCAACATCACCATCTTCGATGCCGCGACCGCGAAAATTATTTGCCGGCACGTGGCGCGGGAATGTTCACAGCACCGGCCCAAAAAGCACATGGGACTCGGCGGTTGAACTGACTGTGGACGAGACGGAAGCCCACTGGAGCAATATGACTGGCGGCTCAGTTTCTCGCGACGGAAGATCGCTAATCTACCGACGCTCATACAAAGTCGGTACGAGCACGACCGTTCAGGTGCAGGCGACTCTGACGGTGCACGAAGATGACCGAACGGCGAGCTACAGCACAGGCCAGCTAAGCGTCACCGGAAAATCGCGCTCGAAAACGTCCGGAACTGGAACACTGGAGAAAGTTGATTAGCTCGCAGCGGATCTGACGTGCAGCGGACTTCGGCCAGCGGAACAATAGCATCGCTTCGCTTGCTGGCTTAGATGATCAGGTCATCATTTCACTTTCGACATTTTCCAGCGCTCGATTTTCCGCGGATTGGGGGGGCCGGTACTCTAAGAGAGTGATCCAGTTAATTGTTGTACCTAGAACCGTTGCAATTGTTGCTCGTCTCACAAGTGGACATTTGATTCCCCATCAGTGTGCCTGGGAAACCGACCATACCAATCGTTTCGTCCCGGCGCGGATCGATGCAGATAAAACTTTCGCGTTGTCGAGCGAACCGGCATCAGTAATTTTCCGGTTCTTCGCAATGCTAATGCTAACAGAACGTGCAAATTTACGCTACCGAATTGGCAAGCACGAATATACACGTTCGAACAACATTTACCTGCGGAAAGGCACTTTGCACCGTTAGCTCAATTGGCAGAGCAGCTGACTCTTAATCAGCGGGTTGCAGGTTCGATTCCTGCACGGTGCATTCTTCGGGTTGCTTCGGCTCGAGAATGGCTGTTTAGCGTCCCCAACGTGGAACGCGTCCATTCCATTCCTCGTAGGAAGCTCCGGCGCTGATATGAATTCTGTCGTTGCCTACTTCACCGAAGATGTATCCTTGCAGATAATCACCACCGAACTTGCCACTCGAGTGGCCATACAAAAAACCCACTTCGCCGGTGACATAATCAAAGTTCGGCCGCACATCGAATAGCCGATCGGATGAATCCTTGGCTGATGTTGCCGGACGGCTCACCCTGGGTGAGTCCATTGCGGGTGAGAAAGGGAGAAAACTTTGGGGCGTTGTTCCGACCAAATTAAAAGTGGTCGCTAAAGAAAAGACGTCTCGATTTGAAAACGGAAGCCCGAATACGGGATTGTCCAAGCTGTTGAACAGAGTCGGCTGGAGAAGAACCGAAGCATTGTTTGCCGCCGCCATGCCACGCAACTGGGCGAGCGTGAACGCGCCGCCATGCCCGGGAGGCGAGCCTGACGCTTGCTCGGCCGCCAGCGAGAAACAAAGACTAAAAAAAACGACGACGGGAAGAAGTCCACGCTTAGTCATAAGATAACTCACAGCCAAAAGACCACGAGCGCCAGTGAAATTTTGATATGCGACGTGATCCTTTAGGGTAAAACCCTCATGATTAGATAAAGTTGCGGGGCCTGTTTCGCTCGCTTTGGACAACTTCATTCGTTCCATGTGAGATTTAAATTCTTAGACTTGAGTTAATTCCGTTAGCCCACGTACCGCTGCGCAATCGGCATCCGGCGGCCGACCCCGAATGCGCGGCTAGTTACTTTCAGGCCGGGGGCGGCCTGGGCGCGTTTGTATTCATTGAGATCGACACGGCGTTGCACCCAGCGCACCGTCTTTTCGTCGAACCCCTGCGCGACGATTTCTGCCACCCCCAAATTATCTTCAACATACAATCGCAGAATCGCATCCAGCACATCATATGGCGGGAGAGTGTCCTGGTCCTTCTGGTTCGGACGCAGTTCCGCGCTCGGCGGTTTTTCAATGGTGGACGCCGGAATAATCTCGCATTTGCCCGCTCGCGACGCCTCTGAGTTGATAAACCGGGCCAGCTCATAAATCATCGTCTTCGGCACATCGCTGATGACGGCGAGCCCACCCGCCATGTCGCCGTAAATTGTACAATAACCGACTGCCAATTCGCTTTTGTTGCCGGTTGAGAGAACAAGGTGACCGAATTTGTTTGAGAGTGCCATCAAGGCCATGCCACGCAACCGCGCCTGCATGTTTTCTTCCGTCGCATCCTCGGTTCGCCCAGCAAAAACTTCTTTGAATTGCGCTTTGAAAACTGCGAAAGCGTCGGCGATCGGAATTTGCAGACATTGAATCCGAAGATTCTTCGCTAGAACTAGCGCATCGAGAACACTGCCGCGCGAAGAAAATTGGCTGGGCATGGAAACGCCGGTGACATTGTTGGGGCCCAGCGCATCCACTGCAATCGCCGCGACAACAGCGGAATCAATTCCACCACTCAAACCCAGCACCGCACTTTTGAAACCGCACTTGGCCAGATAATCGCGCAAACCCAGACGCAAGGCGGCGTAAAGTTCCTGAACAATATCAGCCGAAGGGGCCTCCGCACCGGGCACACTCTCGGAATCGACGATCACGTTGGCCTCCTCGAAAGCTGGGAGTTGAGCGAGCAGTTGACCGCGCGCGTTTACCGCGATGGAGTTGCCATCGAACACCAGTTGGTCGTTTCCGCCGACGGCGTTGCAATAAAAAATCGGGCGCTGATAGGTGCCAGCTAATCCAGAAATCATTTCTCGCCGGACCGCTGGTTTGCGAAGGCTGAACGGCGATGCGCTCACATTCAAAATCAGTTCCGCTTCTTGAGTGACGAGTGCGCACACTGGATCGACATCGTAAAACGGGCGCGGTAAATAACGTTCCGTCCAAATATCTTCGCAGATGGTGACACCGATGCGATGCCCACGGAAATTCAGCGGCGCGATTTCGCGAGCTGGTTCAAAGTAGCGATCCTCATCAAAGACGTCGTAGGTGGGGAGAAGTGACTTATGAGTTTTCTGCAACGGCTCCCCCGCTTGAAGCAATGCCGCAGCATTATGAAAAGGTTTACCGCGGCCTTCGTTGCGATCAACGAAACCGACCAACAATGCTGGTTTGTTCAGCCTTTTTTGCAGCTGGTCGAGCACGGCCAGATTTTCCGGAACGAAGCGCGATTTGAAGACGAGATCCTGTGGTGGATATCCCGTCACCGCCAGTTCGGGGGCAATCACGATATCGGCTCCCGCGCGAGCGAGTTGATCGTAGGCACCGGCGATCTTTTCGAAATTGCCGCGCAAATCGCCGACTGTCGGATTAATTTGAGCGAAACCAATCTTCATCCGCGCAATAAAGTTATGCGCGGTGCAGAGAGCGGCAAGAATTTCGCCTACTTCTTTTCGCTCCCCATGACGGTGCGATGTTCGTAACCGCCATTCAGGGCCTTATCGGCGCCTTCCACGAAAACCTTGGCCCATTGGATCAGGCAGGCGGCGGCGAAGCCCGCAACCATACAGATAAGTACTTTTTGGATAAAGGTCGCGTGCATCTCCTTTTTAAGTAAGAGCACGT
>Ga0193722_1000094_pt1 | contig 18917 bp, 14 predicted proteins | sample H2m1metaG_FD_143044 | JGI IMG/M metagenome (GOLD analysis project Ga0193722, IMG submission 143044) | Soil microbial communities from a riparian zone of the East river system, Colorado, United States - H2m1 | ecosystem: Environmental > Terrestrial > Soil > Riparian zone | place: USA: East River...
TATCCTCACCAGGGACTCGTGACTATTGGCCACTGCCTGGTGCACTACTACGCGTAATTGCTCATGGGCATTCTTCAATCGGAAGGAAGATTGTTCCTGGGCGATTCCGGCTTGCTTTACTTTAGCATGGTTACTCAATCCGGTAAACAACGGAACAGCAACCTGTAGCCCTGCAAAAGAAGAAGAGGGGTAGTAGGCGGAGCCATAATCAAATTTAGTGGTTTGAGATTGCACCTGGTACAGGCCCACCGCGGAAACAACAGGCAATCGCCCGGCATTGGCCTGACGAATTTGCTGTTCACTGATTTGCTGCTGCAAAACCAGGAGCTGCAGATCTGCGTTATTTTGATTGGCAACATGGTACACCGCTTCTTCCTGCGGGATGGTTTCAGGATCGGGGACAGTAAGTGAATCGATGAGCACAATCTCGCGGAGGGAATCAATACCGATCAATGCTTTCAGTTGAAGTTTACCGGTCTCTACCGCATACGTTAATTTCAATAACTCCGGTTCCAGGTTCTTCACGGACGTGTAGGCCCGCAATGTATCTACCCTCAGGCCCTTCCCCTGAACCAATAATGACCTGGCGTCTTTTAAAACCCGTTGGTTACGGCTAATGCTTTCCTGTTGCAGTTTTATCCTTTCATTCAATACCAACAGTTGTATGTAAGTCTGTTTTACTAACGACAGGATGCTGACTTGTTTTCCACTCAGGGCTACCCTGCTTTCCTGCTCCAGCAAGCGGGCCCGTTGCAGGGAAGGAAAAGCAACCGGATTATAGAGCGGTTGCACGGCGGATACCCCTGCGGCCAATTGGTCATTACCGCCAAAGCGGCCGTACGAAATCTTACCATCTGGGGTAACGCCGCCGAAACCAAAAAACGGTGGCAACTGAAAATAATGATTCGCGGCAGCCGTGGCATTGATCGTGGGGAGAAATAAACTTCTCGAAATCACCTTTTGCTGACGCGATTTCTCGATCTCCAACTGACTTGCTCTTAATTCCGGATTACTTTCGGTAGCCAGTGCCACTGCCTCTTGCATGGACAATCGTTTTTGTTGCGCATGGGCGGTCTGCGTTTCGAGGGTAAACAATAAAGCGACAAAGGGAAGATAACGGAATAGAATAAACTGTTTCATAAACATTAAAATAATGGTCAAGAGATGGTTGCGTATTCTTTTTCGATTTCAATCGAAGGCTCTCCAGCCTTACGCGTATACGGACGGGAGAAATAAGAATACACAGATGGGATAACATATAACGTGAGCAGGCCGGCGAACACGAGGCCCCCTACTACCGCAATACCCAACGAGGTTCTGCTGCCCGAAGAGGTACCTAATGATAAGGCAATGGGAAGGGTTCCGAAGATCATGGCCAGCGTAGTCATCAATATCGGCCGGAAGCGGGAAGCCGCTGCCGATAAAACCGCATCTTTTACAGTCATGCCTTCTTCTTTACGCTGATTGGCGAATTCTACAATGAGAATGCCGTTCTTGGTAATCAAACCGATCAGCATAATAATACCGATCTCGCTGAAGACATTGATCGACTGGTGGGTGAACCACAGGCTGAGCAATGCACCGGTGAGTGCCATGGGAACTGTAAGAAGAATGATGAACGGATCGATGAGGCTTTCAAACTGTGCAGCCAAAACGAGATAGATAAGCAGAATGGCAAAAATGAATGCAAATAGCAGACTGGAGCTACTCTCTGCATAGTCACGACTTTGTCCTGTCAGTGCGGTACTGAAGCCTTCCGGCAAAATGGGGTTAGCAATGCCATCCATTTCCCGGATGGCTTCACCGAGGCTTACACCGGCAGCGGGTGTCGCCGAAATGGTCGCACTGTAAGATTGATTGTACCGATAGATCGCAGGAGGACTTACGTTCTCTTCCATCTTCACCAGGTTGTCCAATGAAACCATTTCGCCATTGCCGGCCTTTATAAATAAAGAACGGATATCGGCGGGGGCCGAACGTTCTTTTCGATCCAGCTGACCAATCACTTCATATTGCCGGTCGTTGTAAATAAAGTATCCGTAGCGTCTGCCGCTCAATGCGAGTTGCAGTACTCTTCCTATATCCTGCGTGGAGATTCCGGCTTGCGCCGCCCGTTGACGGTCAATCGTAATCCCTATTTCAGGACGGTTTATTTTGAAGTCGGGGTCCTGGAAATTCAGCTTCTTACTTTGATAAACACCGCCCATCAATTTGGGCATTACATCGATAAGGGACTTCAGATCCGGTGCCTGCACGACATACTGTACGGGTTGCGAACTGGAGAACCCACCAATGGTAGGTATCTGGATTGGAATACAAATTACATTTCTAAACCGTTGAGACGCCCCTGCCATTTTTTCATATACCTGTTGTTGGGTGAGACCACTCTTTCTGTCGTGAGGATCTTTTAAGAAGATCCACTGAAATCCACCATTCACGGGTTGGACCAGGGTACCAACCGATGCAGCAATACCGGCGTAGGTACGGTTCTCATTCAAGTCAGGGATAGAATCGGAAACAAATTTATTGATCTCCTTCATCGTCTCCTCCATGCTTTCATACGATGTACCCTCCGGAGCAATTACGGCCAGGCCTACCATCGATCGGTCTTCCAATGGAGCGAGTTCAGAAGGAAGGGCGGGTGCCAGGAACCAGGCGGTGGCAAACGATCCGACCAGCAAAACAAATCCCATCCATCTTATCTTAAAAAACAGATGAAGCGTTCGCTCATACCCTCTGTTCAGCGCCTCAAACCATGGCTCGGTATTCCGATAGAGCCAACCGTGTGAAGTATTGGCTTTCAAAAGGTAAGCACTCATCATGGGCGACAATGTCAGCGCCACAAAGGCGGATATCAGGACCGAACCCGCCACGACAATGGCAAACTCTTTGAACAGGCGGCCGGTAATCCCACCCAGAAAAAGAATGGGCAAAAAGACTGCCGCCAGTGTGATGGTAGTGGAAACTACGGCAAAGTAAATTTCGTCCGAACCTTTGCGTGCCGCCTGCATTGGACTCATTCCTCGCTCAATCTTGCTATAGATATTTTCCAGTACGACAATGGCATCATCCACCACCAGACCGATGGCCAGTACTAATCCAAGCAGTGTTAACACATTGATGGAAAAATCAGCGATGTACATGATGAAGAAAGCAGAAATGATAGAGACCGGAATGGCGAGTAAGGGAATAATCGTACTTCTCCAGTCGCGCAGGAAGATAAAAATGATTAACGTTACTAATCCAAACGCGAGAAGCAGCGTCTCCTCTACTTCCGAAAGCGAGTTACGGACGGGTACCGTAAAATCTTTTCCAAGCGAGATAATATACTCTTTCGGCGCTGTCTTTACAATATTATCAAATCGCGTTTTAAATTCATCGACAATCGCCAGGGAGTTCGCTCCCCGTTGCGGCTGCACACCTGTTCCTACACCATACCGCGCTGTGTTGCCCTCCCCTACGATCATCGCGGTACGTTCATTCTGAGACGACATGATGGCAGTGCCGATATCTTTGAAGCGCACAATGGCTCCGTCCTTTTGCAGGACAATCATATTGTTAAAATCCTCTTCGGTAACAAGCCTTCCCTGCGTGCGCAAGGTCACCTCGGTGTTATCTCCTTCAATACGTCCGCTGGGTAAGTCAACGTTTTCCCGCTGTAAAGCGCTTTGCACATCGGAAGGAGTGAGTTGATAGGAAGCCAGCTTAACCGGGTCCATTCTCAACCGCATGGAGCGTTTCCTTCCGGCATAGGTATCTACCAAACGAACGCCGGGTATGGATTGCAGTCGTTCTTTAATATTGATATTGACAAAGTCGGTGACGTCTTCCAGGCTTTTGGTGTCGCTTTGCACCGTAAGAAAAACGAGAAAGTCGGCCGGGCCTGCTTTTTCTACCGTGGTCGGTTCAATATCCGAAGGCAGCTGTTGGCGTGATTTAGAAACCTTATCACGCACGTCGTTGGCCGCTGCCTCAAGGTCGGCGTCAAGGTTAAATTCAACCGTAATAATACTTACCTGTTCCCGTGATATGGACGACAATGCGCGGATACCATTCGCCTCGGCAATGGCTTCCTCCAGGGGTTTGGTTACTTGCGAAGCGATGATGTCGGCACTTGCGCCGGGATACACCGTGGTCACCATCACAATGGGAGAATCCGTGACAGGGTACTCCCGCGTTCCCAAAAAGGTAAACCCAACAATTCCGAAGAGAATCAGCAACACAGACATTACACCGGCTAATACCGGCCTTGAAATACTGACTTGTGAAATAGCGCTCATGAACAATGAATTTGATTAATGCGTAATAGAAAAAAGAGAAGCACTGTTATTTTAAGGTTATAAACTGAACGGCTGCACCGGGTGTCAATCTCAACAGGTTACTGGTAATAACGGTGTCACCTTTATTCAGTCCCTTGGTTATTTCTACAGCGCCGGAACCGCGTTGTCCGATTTCTACAGACACCGCCTCTACATTCCTCTTCCGGGACCGGTAGACCGTGTAACCGCTTGACGAGGGGATCAATGCCTGCGAGGGAATGGCAAGTGCATGACCGGTCGCATTGAGCGATAGATTCAACCGTGCGCTTTGGCCAGGTAGTAGTTTACCGTCTGGGTTGGCAGTCACTGCCCTCACTAAAAGGGTATGCGTGTCTTCGTTCAGGCTCGCCGCCTTGGCAACAACGTTGGCCCTGTATTGTTTTTGGTCCGAAGCGATCGTGAATGTTTGTGTGCTACCCAGGTCAATCACGTGGGTGTATTTTTCCGGTATCGAAAATTCAACTTTCACTACACTGTTATCTTCGATGCCGGTCAATAAGGTATTCACCGACACGACTGCGCCCTGGTGCACATTGATCATTCCTAACTGACCATCAAAGGGCGCGGTTATCTGTGTCTTGCCGATCATCACTTCAACTTCCTGAATTTGCGCCTGGAGTACTTTTAAGTTGGTAGAAGCTTCATCGTAATCTTGCTGCGCGATAGCCTCATGCGAGAGGAGGTCTTTCAGCCGCTCTTCATTGAGCTGTGCGAGTTTTTCCTGCTGACGAAAGCGTTGCCGTTGCGCCTGAAGGTCGGCATCATCCAGCTGAAATAACAACGTGCCTTGCTTTACCTTCGTTCCCTCTTTTACATTGACGTGCACTACCCGCCGGGTAAGTTCACTAACGATGTTTACCTGCTGATTGGCTACCAGCGTTCCGGTTACTTCAAGTTCATCGCGGATGATGCCGGGCTGCACGATCAGGCCGTCGACCGGTATACCGGGCACAGCGATGGTCCTTGCCTTAAAACCGTTGCCCAGGTTGTCTGCTTTAGAAACACACGCTGCTGCGATAAGGGCCAGCAGAACATATCCGGCAGCCTGCTTGACCGCCCTGCTCAACGGGGGATGGTGTACTGTTTTCATATTGATTGATTGATTTATTGATTTATTTAAAATTATCAATGTTTATAAGGGCTCAAAGTAAACCCGGAAAAAGATCAACGTCCAGTGTTTATTCAATTATTTAAATTATTCGATAAATGAACTAAAAAAATTACTCCTTTTTGAGCTCTTCCAGGAACTGGATATACTCGTCAAGGACCTTATTATTAAGTTTGTACTTCACGTTCCGTCCTTCCTTTTCTGAAAGGATGATTTCGGTGTCGGTAAGTTGTTTCAGGTGATGGCAGATAGAAGGCTGAGCCAGGTTAATAATGTCATTGATCTCCATGCAATAAAGACAATCCTTTTGCTTTTTGATCTCCTTTAAAATCAAGAGCCGGTTGGGATCGGCCAGCGCTTTTGATATCTTTCCCGCCTTCTTGGAATTCATGCCCGTTGGGTTTACGCAAAACTAAGAATAAAGTTAACGTTACGCTAACAATTTATTTATTCAAATAATTCAATAAATAAAAAACCTTTCTTTTTTGTGAACAAATCACCATTTCAATACATCATCGATCACTCCGTTCGCAAGGATTCCACCGGATTGGCCCTGGCTGCACGCAGGATTGTGGAACTTGTGGTAACTATCCCGATGATGAAAATCAAGATCGCACAAAGAATAACCGATACGATCCCCACGGGGATATGGTAGGCATAAAGTTCTCCCAGCAGCATGCCGGTGAGAAAATAGCCCCCCCCAGAACCCAACACAGCAGCGATCGACAAAATGATCACAAACTCTCTGTTCAACAAGCCAACGATGTTGGTGACCGTCGCACCCAATGCCTTTCGTATGCCGATCTCTTTCGTCCGCTTTGCAATATTCAACGAGGCCAGTGCAAAGATGCCCGATGCGGAAAGCAACCCGCCCAGTATGGTAATGAACAAAAATATCTTTTCCAGGTTGGCGTTGGTTTCCTTGCTCCCTTTGAACACCAGGTCCTCCTGGAATTGACTCTCAAAGGGTTTGTTTGGAAACAATTCCTTCCAGGTGGTTTGGAGGTATTTCTGCATGTCGGCCAAATCACCCCGCTCCGTTTTTACCAATAACGTAATGTATTGGTTCTTCCCTGCCGCATAAAACACAAAAGGCTCATACTGTTTCGACCGGTACAGGTTGTCGACGTGATTTTCAATCACTCCGAGAATGCGATGCTTGGCATTGTGTAAAAACACGATCTTATCCAGGGGATCTTTTAGTCCCGTTTTCTCAACAAAGGCCTTGTTCACAACAACACCTTCTTCCTGATCGGAAGCATTGTCAAGATTGAAGGTGCGCCCCTCGGATAATCTCAGTCCCATAGTCTCCATATAATTCTTTCCCACACCCAGGGCCTGAACATCGTATTGGCTGGTATCAATGCGCACGGGGGTCTGGTACGTATTTGCCCCGATATTGCCATCACTTACCCCCACGCTGAGTATTTTTGGATTACCGGCAATGGCCGCCTCCATAGCTTTAAAATCAGATTCGCCCTGCAGGCTTACGGTTACGATCATTTCCTTGTCGTAGCCAAACTTGATCTTTTCCTGGTAGCTGGAATTCTGAATGAACACCACCCCGGCAATCAATACAATGACGGAGAGGGCGAACTGTGAGGCCACCAGCATCCGGGTAAGGAAATTCGTGCCCTTTATTTTCACATCCCCTTTCAGGAGCATGGTGGGCTTGAATTTGCTGCTGAACAAGGCGGGGTAGATCCCCGCCAGCAACGCTGCGAGAAACACCAGTACGATCAATGCAATGAATAAGTTTACGCCGTTGAGATCCTCCAGCCCATAGGGGAGTCGCCACATCGTATAAAAGGCAGGGACAATAACTTGCGCCATCAAGAGTCCGACCAACAGCGACAGGATAATGGTGATCAAGGTTTCCAACAGAAATTGAGAAGCGATTTGCCGCCTGCCTGCCCCAACCGCTTTCCTTACTCCCACTTCTTTCAGCCGCCGGGAAGTCATGGCGATGGAAGTATTGGTGAGATTAAAGCAGGCAATAAGCAGGATCAGTGCTGCCATCGATACAAATATCACCAGTGGCACGACACTGATTCTTCGGTTGGTGTAGCCGTAGCGCAGATCATCCTGCGTGAATTTTGATTTGAATGGAACGAGTTGATAGGACTCCACCACAACATCGGTCCGCAGTTTGTTCCGATTGGCAATATATTTGCTGAATTGCCCACTGATGGACGCCGCATTCTCAGGTGATGAAAGTTCGAAGAACGTTGCCGGATTCCGCCAGTCACTCCAATCGTCCATCTTGATCTTCTCGATGTCCATGAAATTCTCAATCCGCATCATGGCTTCAAAGGTGAACGTATTGTTGATTGGAAATTTCTTTACCACCCCGCCAACGAGCACTTCTATTTCGGTGTTGTTGACAAAATTCATGACCAGCATTTTTCCGACCGGGTCTTCGTCGCCGAAATATTTTTTTGCCAGTTTTTCACTTATAAAAATACTTTTCTTGTCTTTGAAGGACTTATAACTGCCAGCTGTCAGCGGGTACTCGAAAAGATCAAAGAATGTACTATCGGCAAAGGCAATGCCCTCGTTAAAGGCCTTGTCGCCGTACCGCATGGAGCCTCCGCCATAAAGAAAGCGAGTATACCGTCCGATACCCGCAATTTCTTCAGCCGCAATGCCCGGAAGGATAATTGGTGCCTGGTCGTCACGAACGACTTTCCCCTCTTTATCCCTTGAAAGCGTATGAAATCTGAAAATGCGGGAGACTTTCCCTGCATCGTGAAAATTGTCGAACTCGATATTATAGGCCAGCAACAGGTAGGCTGTTATGCAGCAAGCCAGTGAGATGCCCAATCCCAGCGTATTGATGATGACATAACTTTTGTTCTTAAGGAGGCTTCGAAAAGCCACGCGCAGGTAATTCCTGATCATGATATTATGATTTTAGACCGACCGGATTTTTAGCGAATTCATTCTTCAAACAAGATAAGCAAAAGCGTTGCCCTTTATTTAGACGGCAGATCAGCCCTTTAGGTTGCCTTAAACATAAGAGATACATAGGATATAAGTCATATGCCGGGATCCAACTTGAGACTCAAGGCTATGGACTCAAGCCTTTTCTCCCTATCTTTCCAGCCGTAAAATCAAAAATCCATGACTCGCCAATCCCGCAGGACTTTCCTGGCCAGTGCTTCTCTGTTAACTTTAGGCACCGTTACAAAGGCCGCTCCTATGCAAAATGAAAAATCAGCTGTGATTCACCATGTGTTCTTCTGGCTGAAGAACCCGAAATCCACCGAAGACCGCGACAAGCTGATCGAAGGTGTCAAAACATTGGGAAAAATTGAATCCGTCCGCGCGATCCACGTAGGTGTCCCGGCCCATACCCCTGCCCGTGCGGTAGTGGATGCAAGCTACAACGTTACGGAACTCATTTTTTTCGACGACCTGGAGGGGCAAAGTACCTACCAGGACCATCCCGTTCACCAGGCATTTGTGAAAAACTATGGACCTCTCTGGAAAAAGGTGGTGGTCTATGATTCTGCAACGGTCTAAACGTCTGACACCCCGAGGTGTCTTGACACCCTCTAACCCTCCATCCATTTTTTGAATGCAGCAGCCTTCTCACGGCTGATTTCCAACTCTATAGTAAAGGGCGGCTTGAGCTGAACGCTCAATCCTTTGTGCGTGGTCTTGATTCCCCCGACGGTTTGAATGTGGATGAGGTATTGCCGGTTGACCCTGAAAAACTGTCCGGGGTCAAGGAGGCTTTCAATTTCATCGAGCGTAGAATGCTCACTGATCAACTTTTCATTTTGAATGGTATGCAAATAAATTAATTCCTCTTTGTGAAAAAATCCAATCTGTCCGGTCAGGATCGGAACCTGTGTATTGCGATGGAGGGTGAGGAAGCGCTCCTTGTATTTTTTTTGCGGACTGCCCCATTGCCCGAGCATCATCTTCAACTGATCACCGAACGTGGATTCCACCGTCAGCGATTTGTATTTTTTCAACGCCGCTTCCAACTCCTGCACATCGATGGGCTTTAAGAGATAATCGATACTATTGAGTTTAAACGCCCGGATAGCATAGGCATCATAGGCTGTAGTAAAAATAATCGGGCAGCGGAGAGGCTGATCTTCAAAGATGTCGAAGCTAATCCCATCCGAAAGCTGAATGTCGGACAAAATCAAATCGGGTACGGGGTGGTCTGCAAACCAGCGCCGACTGGCTGCCACACTGCTCAGGGGACCCAGTACCTCTACACCGGTTTCCAGTTTCTGAATCAGACCGCGAAGATCGCGGGCTACCAGGGGCTCGTCTTCAATGATCAGGATTCTCATAGCAGGGGAACCTTCACCGTAAACCGGTTGTCGCTGCTTTCGACGATCACCGGCCGGTCGGTCATAAAGCCATACAGCGATTCCAGGTTGGCCAGGCCTTGCTTGTTGGAGGTTTCCACTGTTTTTCTTTTCTGCAAATTATTGCTCACCACCAGGTAATCGCCGGAAGAAAATACTTCTACCCGGAGGGGTTTATCCTCGTCAATGATGTTATGCTTCATCGCGTTCTCAATCAGGATCTGAAGTGTTACCGGAACAATGGCACTTTCTATCGCCTCCTTGCTGATCTCAAATTTAATTTTCAAGGCACCTTCGAAGCGGGTCTCAGCCAAAAATACATAGTTCCTGATAAAATCGAGTTCAGTTTGAAGGCTTACTGAATTCTTGTCTTTGTGTTGAAGAACGTACCGGTACACTTTTGACATCTGCTGCAGAAATTGGGAGGCCAGCGGCGGGTTTTCAGTTATTAAACTATTCAGGGAAGTCAATGCGTTAAAAAGAAAATGGGGATTGAGTTGATTTTTGAGATTCTCAAACTGGATCTGTGCTTTTTCTTTTTCGAGGCGTTCGGCCTCCACGAGAGAATCTTTCCACCGCCCAATAAAATACCGAATAAAAAAAACAGTATTAACTCCCGATACAGCCAGCGCTACGATCGCCCAGGTAGAGGCTAAAAATAGACTATCGAGCTTAATGGGCAGATAGGGTTCTCCAAATTTGTAGATCACAAACCGGATGATAATGGCGATGACAATCCCTATGAACAATTGAAGAGCAATTCTTCCGGGAATGCTTTTTTCAAATGGAAGAATAACGTTCAGCCTGGCATGAACCCAACGGAGACCTTCCCAGACAAGAGAAATAATGATGATGGAAGTGAAAAAGAGAGTACTATTGAATTCAAGGCTGAATTTTCCCGATGCCCAACGCACGATAAAGCCTGCGGTGGCAATGGCCATAACCACAGCATAGGTAAACAGAAGGGTACGAATGGTTCGCTTTTTCATCATTGACTCATTCATAGTGCAAATCACAGATGATGGATCACAGATTACCCGGATTCGTGATAATCTTACCATCACTCATTTCCACCACGCGATCGGAATTCCGTGCAAACTCGCTATCGTGTGTTACCGCGATGATCGTTTGCTTGTAGGTGTGCGTCAGCTCACGAAAGATATCAAAAACCATATGCGTATTGTAGGAATCCAGGTTGCCCGTGGGTTCGTCGCCCATAATAATATCCGGATCGTTGATCAGCGCCCGGGCGATGGCTACCCGTTGTTGCTGACCGCCTGACAATTTGCTGGAGAGTTTCTTCGCATACTCCTCTATTCCCAGCACCTTGAGTTTTTCAATCGCCCTGCTTTCTATCTCCCCCCGGCTGTATTTCTTCAGTTTCAGCGCCGGGATCATCACATTCTGCAGCACGGTAAACTCGGGGAGCAGATAATGAAACTGAAAAACGAATCCGATATGCTGATTGCGAAAACTGGCGAGGGCGTCCTGCCCTTTTCCCGTGAGCCGCTCCCCGGCAATCTCCAATTCCCCTTCATAATCGCTGTCCATCGTAGAGAGGATGTACATCAGGGTGGATTTGCCGCAGCCCGATTTGCCGACCAGCGAAAGGAACTCGCCGCGGCGCACGGTGAGATCAATCTCCTTTAACACCTGAAATTTCTCCGGTTCGTAAAAGTACTTGTTGACGTTGTGGGTGGCTAAAACATTTTCCATAGCGCCGTTATTGTCCCCTTAAAATCTCAATCGGATCCACTCCGGCCGCTTTCCGTGACGGCATGTAGCCGGCAATGGCAGTAGTGCTTACTCCGAAAACAATTCCAATCAAATAAAACCGGGGGTTGAACTGCACTGGAAAATGGTCGAGGCTTATAAAATCACCCCCCGGGAATGACGCTTTGGAGATCAAAATCGATAATCCAAATCCAATGAGTAATCCGGCCAGGCTCCCGACCAATCCAATCACCAGCGACTGGATCATAAAAATCTGTCTCACGTCATTTCCTGAAAAGCCGGTAGCTTTCAAGATAGCAATGTCCTTCATCTTGTTATGGATGGTCATGTTCAGGATATTGTAAATGCCAAAACCGGCGACCACCAGCAGCGTGATCGATACCGAATAGGTGATGATGTTCCGGATCTTGTTTCCTGTAAGAAAGGTGGAGTTCGCCGTTTCCCAATCTTCTGCCTTGTAACGAAAGGATTTTTGCAATTCCCCGGCGATGAACCTGGCCTGGTGCAGGTCTTTCAACTTGACATTGATATCGGTGATATACCCCGGAGCCTTTTGTAAAATGGCCTGGGCCGTTGAAATGTTGGCATAACTTCGAACATTGTCGATTGCCCCGAGGCCCATCTGAAACGTGCCGACAATTTTCAAGGTGAGGGTATACCCTTGTGGCGTGGTGATCACGACCCTGTCTCCCAGCCGGGCATTGAGCTTGCGCGCCAGTCCGGTACCCATGATAATACCGCTGTGGTTTGTGAGCAACTCCTCGATCCGGCCCGACTTCATTTTGGAGCGAAGGTCGAAGAGCTTGTCTTCCTCCATGATTTCCACTCCCAGAATATTTCCGTTAAGCTGAACGGGCCCATAATTGTAAAACACCTGCGACGCCAGCATCGGAGCAGCCCCCCATACCCGCGGATCCTGACGAATGAGTTGGACAATCTCCAATGCATTGCGCAATTTGGGTGTTTCGTTTTTTGGCTTTTGATGGTAAACCAGGTTGATCCCGTGAGGGTTCACCTCTGAAAGAATAGTTGGCCGGCTTTGTGTGACATCGTTAAAAATATGAATGTCAGGGGAAGAAGTCATTGTCAGGGATTCCGTAAAATCATTGAGTCCGGTCATGAGGCTGATGAGCGCAATGAACATCCCGATGCCGAAAGTGACCCCCATCATGGCAACGATGGTTTGCTTGGGTTTGGCCAGTAAGTGAGTTTTTGCTATTTCAAGGGTGAGGTACACGGGTTGAGTGGGTTGGGATTGGGTATTCGTTACAGGGCAATGGTCATGAGTCCTACTTTGTCATGTTTGATAAGGCGTACCGTAGCACTTTGTATTGAGAATGTTCGACCCCTACGGGGTCGCCCCGACAATGTTGAAAATAAGATTCTACAAATATTCAATCCCTCTGGGATTATTTTTGCCGTTTTATTTGACCCCAGCGGGGTCAACTATTTGTAGCAACCATCCCCACCCATCAGGACGACCCCGTAGGGGTCGAACAATATCAATACCCCCAAACAGAATATGAGTAACATGACAAAGTAGGGTTAGCTATTAGTTGGTCATTGGTCAGGTAGGACCCCCCACCTCAACACTTAAACACTTCAACACTTCTATTTACTCGAGTTAATTTTTAACGAGCAGTATATTTTCCGCCGTCAAACCCTCCAGCACTTCCACCTCATCCAGCGTTTCAATTCCCTTTTTGATCTTCACTTTTTTATTTCCCTCCTTTGTCCGGATGAAAACAGAATCGCCTGTCAGCAACAAGCTCTTTGGAATGACGAGCGCCCTTTTCTTTTTTTGAATGACAATATTGGCTTCTACGGCGAGACCGGAAAATCCTCCCGCTAATGGTTTTGTAAAATCGGCATCGACCCGTAGGGACTGTTCGCGGGAATCAACCAGGGGATGCACTTGGCGCACCGATGCCTCAAACACCTGGTCAGCAAAAGCGTCGATCTTCACAAATACATCCTGGCCCTCTTTAACTTTGCGAATGTCCATTTCGTCCACGCTCAACTTTAAATAGAATGAATCACCACTGCCGATGACGGCCACGGCCTCATTGTGTCGAACCAATTCTCCTTTTTCTTTCAGTGTTTTATACACACGGCCCTTTATTTCACTTCGCACCGAGTAGCGGCCTGATTCTTCGGAGGCAATCTTCCGTTGGTTTTCTGCATTTTTTAATTCCAGGAAGAGTTGACTTTTTACTTTCTCAAAGCGGCTTCGATAGAGTAATAAATCATTTTGGGAGTTCTCAGACTGCAATTTGATCCTGTCATACTCTGCCCGCGGAGAGGCGTTCTGTTTTAGCAAATTGGTATACCGGACAAGGTTGGTGGAGTCATAGTGCGCCTTGGTCCTGGCACTTCGAACAGCCGCCTCCAGTTCATTTAATACCGGTGACCCAATCCTGTAATTATAAGAAGCCATGTCATAAGCCTCTTTTGCCATACGATAGCGGGCATTTTGTTGCTGGCTTTCCAGAAGAAAGATAACATCTCCCTTTTTTACATCCGTTCCTTCCGGAGCCACTATTTCGATAATATACCCTTCCGCCTGCGCAAAGAGTTGATATTCGTCTTTCGAAACAACAAACCCTGACGCATACACTGCTTCCATCAACGGTTTTTGCTGCGGATTGCTTTGATTTCCACGGTCACCACATCCGAAAAAGGCAGCGGCTGGTACAAGAAAGAGGATATATTTCATGAGTAAAACAGGATCAAAAATACGGGAGCGAGGGCATGAATTGGGATAAATCTGACTCAGACCGGTAAAAACCGGCTTGAGACGTAGCAAATAAAAACTGATCCGGCTTCAGCCAGTCCATCAAATCACCTTATTTTGCAACAAATCAATCATTATCAAAAGAGAAGTACGTTTGGCCTACCTCTGCCTGGGTGGCATTTGCATTATCTGGGGCACTACGTTCCTGGCTATGCGCATCGGGGTTAAAGAATTTCCTCCTTTTCTTTTTGCCGGATTGCGCCAGTTCACTGCAGGCTTCCTCCTCCTCAGTTATTTGCTAGCGATAAAGAAATTGAAATTCCCGTCCTGGGCCAACGTGATACGGCAGGCCTTTGGTGGTTTTTTAATGATCACACTGGGGAACGGACTGGTTTCCTGGGCGGAAGTTTATGTGCCCAGCGGGGTGGCTGCGATCATCTGTTCTATCATGCCGGTGTGGGTCGTGCTCATCAACCTCACGATTAACCGCTCTGAATTGCCCAATGGATTAATTGTTTTTGGTGTGTTCACGGGACTGGGTGGAATTCTCCTGGTGTTCAATGAACATCTGGCCGATTTTGTAAATTCAAATTACCAGTGGGGAATAGCGTTTATCTTCATCGCGTCGCTGGCCTGGGCACTGGGGAGTGTCATCATCAAAAGATCAAGCGATGGCTCCAATCCTTTTTTTAATGCCGGACTGCAAATGTTGTTCGGGGGACTATGGTGTTTTGTTCTTAGCTTCCTTTTTGACGATATCAACAGCTTGCAATGGACGCCGCAGGTTGGATACTCGCTCGGCTACCTCATTCTAGTAGGTTCGGTAGGGGCCTTTGCCATGTATGTGTACGCCCTTACCTACCTGCCCATCACGATTGCTTCCCTTTATTCCTATGTCAATCCACTGGTGGCCGTACTCCTGGGATGGTTGGTGTTGGATGAAAAATTAAACCTAACAATTGGGGTCGCCATTGTCGTTACGGCCGTGGGTATTTATCTCGTCAATCGCGGATATCAGCTTAAAAGTCAAAAAGCGGCGAATTCCTCAAAATGAAATCATGATTTCAGCAATCTCATTTCATACCGTCCCGGAAAAACAAAATACCGTATTTTCCATTCTCATCCCGTCCTGGAACAATCTGGATTACCTGAAGTGTTGCGTTGAAAGCATCCGAAAGAATTCAGCGTATCCCCATCAGATCCTCGTCCACATCAATGAAGGAAATGACGGCACCCTGGAATGGGTGCAACGTCAGAGCCTGAGCTATTCCTATTCAGCAGCCAATGTGGGTGTCTGTTACGGGTTTAACGCTTCCGCCGCGCTGGCTACCTCGGACTACCTCGTGTTATCCGACGATGATTTTTATTTTACACCCGGGTGGGATGAGGGTCTTTATACGGAAATAAGGAAGTTGGACCATTTTTACTTTTGTATCGCCGGGACGATGATTGAGCATATCGCTACCACTAACCGTTGCGCCATCGCTCCGTACGATTTTGGAAAAACGGTCGCGGACTTCGATGAGAACAGGCTTCTCCGGGAATACCGTTCCATTCCCTTTCCGGATTGGAGCGGGGGCAACTGGTATCCGATGGTGCTGCATAAAAGTATCTGGCAATTGATCGGCGGGTTAAGTGTGGAGTTTTCCCCCGGAATGGGTTCTGACCCCGACATGATGATGAAGCTCTGGCATGCCGGAGTCCGTTATTATAAGGGAGTGGGCGCCTCGCGAGTTTATCACTTTGGTTCCAAGACCACCGACCGCATAAAAAAGAATGACGGATATAATCAGTTCCTTCTGAAGTGGGGTCTCAGTAACTCCACGTTTTTCAAACTATTTCTGCGACAGGGAACACCCTTTGACGGACCTTGCGCCGATCCCCCCAGGACAGGTGAACTACGGACCCGACTTTGGAAGGATGCGGTGAAGAGGGTGCTTGCTTCCTTTAGAGTCGATAATCGGTAATCGGTGTGTGTCCGTTGATTAAGGTCTTATCAAATATTAAGCATCAATTCCTAATTTCCGGTCACCGGTTGACATAACTATCACCCAATGATGTGCAGGTGTATTGACATTGGGCAACCCACCACCTCAACGCTTCAACACATTAACACACTATCAAGTGTGACTTATAGTTTAATCGTGGACAGATCCACCGATCACCGATCACCAACTACCACCCCTTCCTGATCGTGTCACAAACATAATCAACATCCACCTCCTTAACATGCATGTGCAACGGCAACACGATGTAATTTTCTTCTATGGCGTCCATGTTGGGAAGGTCATCCCTGCGGCCGCCGAGAATGCTATAACGGTCATTGCGATAATGGACCTGGCCGGATTCAATTTTATGCTCACGGAGGTATTTCATAAAATCGACCCGTTTGTCAACCAATGCCGTGCACAACCATGCTGCATGAGTCCGATCCGTATGGTCTGCTCCGATCAACCTGATTCCCTCGATTCCGGCAAGGCCTCGGCGATAAGCCTGAAAAAGCTTTTGGCGGTACGCCAGCGTGTCGTCAAATTCGTGCAGTGCAGCAATGCCCATGGCCGCCGCGATGTCGGTCATCTGGTATTTATAGCCCACTTCCCAAATATCGTTTTCCCAGGTGCCCTTTTGTTTGTTGGAGCGGTCAATACCAAACCAGCGAATCCGTTCCGCCTTTGGAACCAAGTCCTGGTCTTGCAACACCAGCATGCCCCCGTCTCCCGTTGTTAATGCCTTAATGGCCTGAAATGAAAACATGGTGAATTGCGAAATCTCGCCCACTATTTTCCCCTTATAAGTTGCGCCCAGGGCATGGGCCGCATCTTCAATCACAGGGATCTGGTATTCCCTGGCAACGGAATGGAGTTCATCCATATCGCAGGGAAGCCCTCCATAGTGCACACATACTATTGCCTTGGTCTTTTCATTAATGAGTTCACGAACATGCTTTACATTGATATTGAGTGTTTCCGGATCGACATCCGCAAACCTGATCTTCACCCCCATATAAAGAAAGGGAATACTGGTAGCAGTACACGTAAATACGGGAGTAATAACTTCGTCTCCCGGCTCCAGGCCGGCAAGAAGGTAAGCAAGATGCAGCGCATCGGTTCCAGACCCGACGGCCAGAGGGGAACACTTTCCGCAAAATCGTTCGCCAAACTCTTTTTCAAATTGAGCGACGCGGGGTCCTTGTCCAATCCAGCGGGATTGCAATACTTTGGTGACCTCTGCAATGGCAGACTGTGGAACATGAGGATAAAAAAGCATAATCCCTTCACCATCCAGCATCACTGGCATTTCGTTCATCGGTTTCTCCCGATGTAAATTATGCACGACTTCTGCACGGTTCATAAGTCTTCTATTTCAATGCAAATTTAGTCCTATTTTACAAGAATTTTTTACCACGGAGACACAAAGGCGCCGAGGGAGCCCAAAGTTCAATCTGATTTTATTGGCAGGAAAAATATCTGAGATGCGTCTGCCCCGAGACCTCCGTGTGAAGACTTTGCATGAATGAAAAGGCCCCGACATCGGGGCCTCTCTCAATTCTCTAATTCTGCCTGCCCCGACTTTGTCGGTGGTAAATTCTGCAAATTCTGATCAAAGATTCGGCTGTGGTGTCGTCCTCAAATAGGGCTTAATGCGCTTATGCCCTTTGGGGAACTTGCCCGGAATATCTTCGTCTTTCACCGCAGCCGTAATAATCACGTCTTCTCCGTGCTTCCAGTTGGCAGGCGTGGCGACACTATACTTGGCGGTCAATTGTAAGCTATCAATGACACGGAGGATTTCATCAAAATTTCGTCCCGTCGAAGCGGGATAGGTGATGGTCAGTTTCACCTTTTTGTCAGGTCCGATCACAAACACGGAGCGAACGGTGAATTTGTCGCTTACCTGAGGATGGACCATGTCGTAGAGGTTTGCGATCCGGAAATCGGGGTCGGCGATCAGCGGATAGTCAACTTTTGTGCCTTGGGTTTCATTGATATCACCGATCCATTTGGTATGTGACTCCAGCGGGTCGGCGCTGATAGCAATGACTTTTACGTTGCGTTTGTCAAATTCCGCCCTGAGCTTAGCAACGGCTCCTAATTCAGTCGTACAAACCGGTGTGAAATCGGCAGGGTGTGAAAACAAGACGCCCCAGCTGCTTCCCAGCCAGTCATGAAATTTGAGCGTTCCTTCGGTGGTTTCTGCCTGAAAGTCAGGCGCAATATCTCCTAATCGTATTGCCATAATAGTAATCGTTTAAGTGTATAAAATAATCGCAAATATAGTTAAAGCCTATAGATATTATAGATATTATTCAGATGCGAATTTACCGTTTCCCGATGATTTTCTCCTGTTTTGCAATTTGGTCCAGGGTGCTTTCCGAGAGGATCCGCAGCGTTTCATCCCGAACCCCCAGGAAGGCAAACCGGATGCCGCATGTCTTTTCGTCAAGGCACTCCTCGCAGGGTTCATAATAATTGAGGGAGACGCATGGAAGCATCGCAATCGCCCCGTCCATAAGCCGTATAATTTCAATCAAATTCACCTCCTGCGGCTTCCTGTAGAGGTAATAGCCGCCCCCTTTGCCCTTCTTGCTGTGCAAAATCTTGGCATTCCTCAATTCCAAAAGGATAGCCTCCAGGAATTTTTTTGGAATATGCTGGGCCTCAGCAATTTCCTGGATGTGCACTGGACCCTGC